>Ga0209168_10003142_pt1 | contig 11541 bp, 12 predicted proteins | sample Coa_R1_FD_187156 | JGI IMG/M metagenome (GOLD analysis project Ga0209168, IMG submission 187156) | Surface soil microbial communities from Centralia Pennsylvania, which are recovering from an underground coalmine fire - Coalmine... | ecosystem: Environmental > Terrestrial > Soil > Unclassified ... | reverse complement strand
GCGGCCACCAGGCGGCGAACGCTCGGGTGCTGGCCGACGCTGGCGCCGCGGTGGAGGTTCCGCAAACGGCGCTCACTCCCCAGCGCCTCGAAGCCGAGGTTAGGCGACTAACGGAGGAACCGGCGGCGCTGGCGGCGTTGGCGCGGCAGGCGGCGGCGCGCGGCCGGCCCCGCGCCGCCCAGGATATCGCGTGGCGCATCGCGCAGCTGCTGCCGGCCGCCTAACGAATGGCGAGCCGCGCAACGGCGTGCTCGCTCAGTCGAAGTCCGCGAACACCTGTGCCAGGTTCACGGTCAACACCGAGCGAAGCCCCGGCGCACGCCACCGGATGATCTCGCGCTCCAGCCGGTGCACGCGCGGCGAGCGCCACACCTCCGCGCTGCGGTCGCGCGGGTCCACCAGCCACAGTTGGCGCACGCCCAGGGCAAAGTACGCGGCGCGCTTCACCTCTCGGTCGTAGACGCGGGAGGACCGGCTCAACACCTCCACCGCCAGCCAGTGTTCGGTGATCTTCGTCCACTCGAGCCGCGGTCCGAACCGCGCGGGGAAAACGAGGATGTCCGGTTGCAGCTGCGTCCGAGGCGGCATGGCGATCGCTCCGGGGCCAACGACGTGGGCATGCCCGGGCACCTGCAGGCTCGCGATGAGCGCCCCTTGTATCCGACTGACCACAACCTGATGGCCGAAGCTCGGCGCCGGCGTCACGAGGAGCGCGCCGTCCAGAATCTCGTAGCGATTCCCGTCGTACGGGATCCGCTCGAGGTCGTCGATCGTGTACTGCGGAAGTCTGATGGCCATTGCCATATCCTACCCTCCGGCCGTCTGGTCTGTCCACTCGGCATGCGCCGAGTGTAGACGTGCTCCCAAGTGAACCGTCATCGAACGCGTGCACCGGAACGCAAAGCGTTGCACCTCCGGGCCAGGCGGGAAGTGTCAGGCGGCCGGCCGCTGCAACTCTCCCATGAACAAGATCGCCCCCGACAACCGCTCCCGGATCACGAACAGGAACGGGCGATCGCGGACGGTGAGATGCCGCTGAAATCCGCCTCGCCGCCGGTAAACGCGATGCCCATGCCTAACGCGCTGAGGGCCGGCTGGAGACTCGCCCCCCACGACAGATATTCCTTCGTGCGAGTGACGAAGGATCTGACGGAGGCCCAGGTCGACCGCTTTCACAGACTTCGATCGGCGTTCCTTCACAACGCCACGGTGAGCATCGGTCTGCAAGCCTTTCGCGACGCCGAACCATTTCCGTACGTCGTCTGCGGACTCAGTATGAATGGTACGGTAGACTTACCATCCCGCGAGGGTGTAGCGCGGTGACAATTTCACGGCTTCAGTATTGCGCGAGCGTCCCCGTTCGTCTCGCGTCCCGGAGTGCGCGGTCGAACGTCCACGCGCCGAGCGCGAGCAGCACGGTCGCGAAGGCCGCCAGGATCGCGAGGTCCCCGGCGACGGCGCTGAACGGAGCGCCGTCCAACAGCACGCGCCGCAGCGATCGCAGGCCATAGGTGAGCGGCAGTCCCGCCGACGCCGTGTGCAGCCACGCCGGTATCACCTGGGTGGGATAGTACACGCCGCCCAACAAGCCCGACGCCGCCAGCACGCCTTTGGGCAGCGGCCCGGTGGTCCGAAACCACAGCACGAGCGCGGCTCCGAACAGGCCGAACGGGAGGTGCGCCAACACGATCAGCGCGAGCACCCCCACGGCGGCGAGCGACCGCCCCCACGCGACGTGCGCGCCTAACGCAGCGCCGGCGACGAGCATGAGGAGTGCGCGCGCGAAGGACCACAGCAGCTCGTACGAGACGAGGCCGGCCAGAATCGTGGGCAGCCGTGCGGGCGTCGCCAGATACGCCTCGAGCGTGCCGGACCCGATTCCGGCGCCGATCACCTTCGGCAGCGCGCCCACGGCCACACCCAGAAACGTGAACGCGATCATGCCCACCAGCACGAAGCCGAAGTACTGTCCGCCCTGCGAAGCAATGGAAGGGGCCATCATCGGCTGCAACGCGTGCGCCACGAAGTACACCGGCACGACCGTGACGACTAACGCAACCAGCGAGGCGACCATGTCGAGTCGGTAGCTCGACCCGACTTGCCAGTTGGCCTTGAGCAGCGCGCAGATCTCACGCATGGCACGCCAACGCGCTGCGGGCGACGAGACGCTGGATCAGCTCGTCCAACGGCAGCGTCACCCGCTCGAACGACGCGACCGCGACGCCGCGCTCCGCCAATGCGCCGAGGAAGGCCGCCGCGCCTGTAGAGCCGCCGCCAATCTCCACCTCGACCGCCACCCAACCTGCGGCGTCGGGCTCGTCGGCATCGACGAAGACTACGAAGTCACGTGATGCGCGGGCGATGTCGCGCACCGTCTCGCGGTGCGCGATGTGGAGTCGCACCTGGTAGCGTGAGCCGGCGATGTCGTGCATGAGCGCGTCCGGCGCACCGATCGCCGATACGCGGCCGCGGTCGAGCACCGCGACGCGGTCGCACAGCTCGAGTGCCTCCTCCGCGCGGTGCGTCGCGAGCAGCACGGTGCATCCTCGCTGGCCCACGATTTCGTCGCGAAGGAAAGTGCGGAAGCGCCGCGCGGAAATCGGATCGAGGCTGCGCGTCGGCTCATCCAGCAGCAGAATGGACGGGCGGCCGAGGAGCGCGCGGGCGATGAGCAGGCGCTGGCGCATGCCCGACGAGAACTGGCCCACCATCTTCGTGCCCGTGTCCGCCAGGTCGCTCGCGGCCAGCACTTCATCCACCGCGCGGCTCGCGGCGGCGCCGGAAAGCCCGTGCAGCGCCGCGAACACATCGAGATTTTGCCGAGCCGTTAGGCGCCAGCTCAAGCTCCGTTCTTCGGGGATCGCCGGTGCCACGAGGCGGCGGACGCGAGCCGCGTCCCGCACCACGTGGCATCCGTCGATGACGACGTCGCCGGCGTCCGGCGTGACGAGCGTCGAGAGAATCTTGAACAGCGTCGTCTTGCCGGCTCCGTTAGGCCCGAGCAAGCCGAACAACTCGCCGCGCCGCACCTCGAGACCCACGCCGTCGAGCGCCGTGGCGTACGAGCGGCCTCGCGGACGCCGGAGCATCTCGGACCAGCCGCGCCGGACCGCGAAGCGTTTGGTGAGCGCGTGGACGCGCACCACCACGTCCGGCGTCGGCCGGACGGCGGGCGGCGCCACGAATTCCGCCGGCGCCTCGAGCAGCGTCGAGAGCGTGGTCATGCCGTGCGCCGCGCGGGCCGCGCGCCGGCGGTGTGCCACGACGAGATCGTGTGAGCCGCCTCCTCGAGGCGGTCGAAATCGCGCGCGACGCTGAGCGTGTAGACAGCCGTGTGTCGCACGAGCTGCGCGACCCGATCGAGGATCACCGCGCCTTCGGCGCCGCCGAGCAGCGGTGCTAAGCGGTTGTGTGGAAGCAGCGCTATGGTGGCGGCGAGCGGATCGAGTATGGTGCGCGCGGCCGCTTGGTCTGCGGCGGCTCCGACCGGTGTCAACACGTAGACGGCATCGAGCGGGACGCGCCTCGGCGCCGCGTCCGCCGCGCCGGCGATCGCGAATTTCCCGAACGCGTCCGGCAGCGCGCGCGCAACGTCGGCGACGCGCGCCGCCGCGTCGCGCCACAGTCGGACGCTCGCGACCCCCGGCCTAACGACCGGCGACGGCGCGACATCCACCGCGACCACGTCGTCGCTCAATACGCGGCTTCCGGCGTTGGCCATCGCTTGCGCGAGCGTCGACTTTCCATAGTGCTTGGGCGCGAGGAACGCGATGGCAGCGCCATGGACGTCGACGGCGCTGCCGTGGAGGCACAGCGATCCCATTTCGTGCAGGGCGGCGGGCAGGACGCGTCCGAGCACGTCGAGCTGCACGGCCTCGAGACGCGCGTTCGCTCCCGGGTACCATTTGATGCGCGCACCGCCATCGTGCACGTCGAACACGCCGCTGTCGTCGTACGCGAGGCGAAGGCCCCGCGCGTGGCGGAAGAGGCGCACGGACACGCCCGGGTCGACCCGGTCCTCGCCTAACGGAATCAGGTCGAGGTCCGGCGCGGCACCGGCTGCCCGGCGGAGCCGCCAGGTCGGACGCCCGTTGCCCGCCGCGAGGCAGGGAAACGGAACGTCCGATTGGAGGCAGGCGTCGTAAATCGAAAACAGGTTCATGGCACGCGCCCGACGTCCGGAAGACTCGATGGTCCGAGTCTCCCGGCGCCGTGGCTCACGACCGGCCGCTGATGCAAGCGGCCGCCGAGCCGGGCGCGGCGTGCGCCGTGCAACCCGGCTCAATGTTGTCCTGGCCCAGTCCGGCCGCCAGGTCGAAGCCCGGATCGGACTTGCCCTGCGTCAACTCACGCAGAGTGCCGAACCGCTCCACCTTCGGAGTCTCGTACATCCATTCCCTCCCGTGCGACAAGGGTGTCGGGCCAATCGTGACCCGCTCGCGATGCGGCCCTCGTGACCGCGTCGATACTGCTATCGTTAGGCCGAGGCGCGTGCGCGTGCGCGGTCAGCCACAATTCCGTTTCGAGCGCGAGGTACAGCGCGACCGTATGGTGCGGGCCGCTGCCCGCCAGGCACTGCTCGTAGGCCTCGCCTAACCGGACCGGGTCGATGATCCCGAGTTCGGCGAGCATCGATCCGCGGCCGACGCGCTCCCGCCAAAGCGGGAGGGCCGAGCGGATCGCCGTCGCGAGGTAGCGGATCGGCACGCCGGTGCGCGACGGCCGCGGCGCCAAGATCTCGGGGGGCAGCAATCCGGTCATCGCGCGGCGCAGGAGCCGCTTGGTCTCGCGGCCGCTGTGACGCTCCGACACGGGGCGGGTCGCCGCGAAGCGCACGATCCGTCCGTCGTAGAGCGGCGAGCGATGTTCGGCGCCTTCGTCGAGCGTGAAATACGCCAGCGATGACGCCATGCGGCCGAGCACGGGACGCGTGAGCTGCCACATCGATTCGGTGGCGGCGAGACTCTGGCCGGCGCTCGACGGTGCGCGCTCGCGTTCGCGCTCCTCGAGCCCGTGCGCCCGAACGAATTCGGCGCGCATCCAGCGGGGTGGGCGCCGCGAAAACCGGTCGCCGAGCGTGGTGCGAAACCCGCTCATCCGGTCCGCGCCACGCAGCATTGCGTTAGGCAGCGCGGGCAGAATCGCATCGCGGACGAGCGCGGCGGCGCCGCCGCCCCGGGCGCGCCACTCGCGCGCCAGGCCGATCCATCGGCCGCTGCGCGCGAGATCGGCGAGGTAGAGACTCGATGTCTCGAAGAGTTGATCGCCGCCGTTGCCGTCCAGCAGCACGGCCGCACCGCCGTGCACGGCGGCCCGCGCGATGGCGCGGTTCATCGGCTCGAACGGATGGGGGAAGGGCTCTTCGCGCACCGCCGCGCGGCGGACGAGATCATCGAGTGCCGGGATGTCGCGCGAGGCGAGCCACGCGGCCGTCGCCCCCCAGTGCCTAACGATCGACTCGATCAGCTCGTCCTCGCGGCCCGGATCGCCCGGCGGGAAGCTCACCGAGACCGGCTGGAGCGTACCGCGTCCCGGCGCGCGCTCGAGCCTGCGAGCTCCGGCTGCAAACACCGCCGGAGAATCCCAGCCGCCGCTCAGCGCCAGCGCCGTTGGACCGACGTCGGCAAGGCGCTCGGCCACGGCATCGCCGAGCAGCGTCAGCAGCTCGTCGGCGCCGTCGGACACGGGGCCCCGGTCCTCGAAATGCGGCGGCTTCCAGTGCGGCTCGACCTGCAACCGGGATGGCTCGCTCGCGCACCAGATGAGGCTGTGGCCCGGCGGCACGCGCTTGACGGCGCGCCACACGGTATCCGTGCTCGACCCCGAGAGCGCGGCCGCTTCCTCCGCGATCACGGCGTGATCGAGCACGGAGGGGCAAGCGGGATGCGCGCGCACGGCGTCGATCGTCGACGCCACCACGATCGAGCTGCCTAACTGCGCGTAGTGGAGCGGCCGCTTGGCGCCAAAGTCGCGGGCGGCGAGGAGCACGCGCGAGCGCGCGTCCCACACGACGAACGCGAAGTCGCCCTCGAGGTGTGCCGCGCACTCGGTGCCCCACGCGCGATACGCGGCGAGGATGAGCTGGCAAGGCGACGAGCCGGCCGGCTTCACGCCGCGCGCGCGCAGGGCGCGCTCGAGGTCCACGGTGTAGTAGAGCGTCGCATCGGCCGCGACGGCGAGCTCGCCCTCGATCGCCATGAGCGCCGAGCCGCCGCGCGTGCACGCCGGCTCCCAGGCGTGCCGCGATCCGCCTAACAGAGCGCCGCCGACTGTACGCCACGTGGCGATGTCGGCGCCGCGTCGAACCATGGCGCCCAGCATCGCGCTGACGGCCCGCGGTTCGGCACCGCGAACGACTGGTCCGGCGATGCCGACGATCGCGCTCACGCCGCCGCCCGGACGCGCAGGAGGCCGTAGCCGACTAACGAGTCGATGAGCGCGTCGAAATCGGCGCGGAGAAGAGTCTTGTCGGCGTCAGGATACGTCGATGCGAGGCTCTCGAGAATCCGATCCGGAGTCAGTGCTGGATCCCCGAGCAACTCCCAGATCGCCGCGCCTACGTCATTGAGGCCGTAATAGACCTCGGCTGCGCTGTCGTAGACGACGGCGCCAGTCTCGAGGCGTCTGAAGATGACCGATTCGGCAGGTGTTGGAAGCATGCCGGGCGCATGGTCAGCAATCGTGCCCCGCCGGGGCGGGAAACACCCGTGCAGCAACGGGTCAACGCCGACGGTATGGCGCTGTCCCACAACGGTTTGGGCGCTTCGCGTGCGGAGCGAGTTCCACTCCTCGGGTCGCCCGCCGATCGGAATGGCGCAGCCGCTACGGCAGACCGTTGCGCGGCGAGCGCAAACACAGCATGCCGGAACTCGTCACACGCGTGGTGGTGGTCACGCGCTCGAGGCGACAAACACCATGAGCCTGTGGCAGCGGGCGCCAGCGGTGCTCGTCAAACTGTCTTGCCGGCCATGACTTACCGGCATCGATCTAAACCAACGTCACACTTGAGTGTGGGACGGGCGCGGCCTAAATTGGCGCTCGTCGATGCCCCTCATCGATCCTTCCGATCCCCGCCCAGTTCATTTCATGGGCGCCGCCGGCGCCGGTATGAGCGCCCTCGCCGAACTCCTCGTTCGGCGCGGCGCGCGAGTCACCGGGTGCGACGCCAATCCTGCCGGCGCTCCGGATCTCGCCCACCTCGGTGTGTCCGTCGCTCCCGGACACGACCCGTCCCACGTGCAGGGTGCGCGAGCGCTCGTCGTGACATCGGCGGTGCGACCGTCGCACCCCGAAGTCGAAGCGGCGCGCGCGCTCGGCATTCCCGTCATTCGTCGCGCGGAGGCGCTTGCCCAGGCGGTGAGCAGCGATCGCGGACAGCTCATCGCGATCGCCGGCACCCACGGCAAAACGACCACGAGCGTGATGACCACCGAAGCGCTCGCGTCGGCCGGGTTGGATCCCACGGGGGTCATCGGCGGGCGTGTCCCCGCGTGGGAAGGGAATCTGCGATTCGGCGGCGACCGCGTGTTCGTGGTCGAAGCCGACGAGTACGACCGGTCGTTTCTCGCGCTCGCGCCGACCGTCGCGGTGGTCACGAATCTCGAGGCCGACCACCTCGACATCTACGCCGACCTCGCCGACATCCGCGAGGCATTCGCGGCGTTCGTGCGCGGCGCCGGCACCATCGTGCTCTGCGCGGATGATCCGGGCGCCGATGCGCTCGACGTGCCCGGCGATGCCGCCGTCGTGCGCTACGGCATCTCAGCGCCTAACGCTAACCTCTCGGTGCGCGGGTTGCGGCTGGCGGCCGACGGCTCATCGTTCACCGCGATGGCCGATGGGCGGGCGTTAGGCGAGGTCGCGCTGCGCGTCCCCGGGCGCCACAACGTGCTCAACGCGCTCGCCGCGCTCGCGTCGGGCCTCGCGCTCGGCGTCACCGTTCCCGCCATGGCGCCCGGACTCGCCGCATTCGGCGGCGTCGAGCGCCGGTTCCAACGGTTGGGCGAAGCCCGCGGTGTGACGGTGGTGGACGACTACGCGCACCACCCGACTGAGATCCGCGCGACGCTCGCGGCCGCGCGCAACGCCTTCCCCGGGCGACGTCTCGTGGCCGCGTTCCAGCCGCACCTGTACACGCGCACGCGCGACTTCGCCGCCGATTTCGGCGCTGCGTTAGCAGGCGCCGATGCCATCTTTCTCACCGACATCTACCCGGCGCGCGAGCAACCCATCCCTGGCGTGAGCGCGAATCTCATTGCCGACGCCGCGCTCGCCGCGGGCGGTGCGCTCACGTGGCATGGCACGCGTGCCGACCTCGCCGCGGCACTCGCCGAGAATGTCGGCGCCGGCGACGTCGTGCTCACACTCGGCGCGGGCGACATCACGCGGACGGGTCGCGAGCTCCTCGATCGATTGGCGGCTGCCGCATGAGCCGCATGACTACATTCCTCGAGCGCCTGCGCAATATCGGGTGGCGGATTCCGGTTGGCGTGCTGGTGCTGGCGGTGCTCGTCTCGTCGCCGTGGTGGGGACCACTCCTTCTCTCACGACTCGGCTACTTTCACGTCCGACAAGTCGAGATCTATGGCGCTGTCTACGCACAGCCGTCGCGGATCATCAGTCGCATGCGTGTCGACACCACCATGTCGATCTGGATGAACCTCGCGCCGGTGGAGCGGCGTGTAGCACGCGACCCACAGGTGCGCAGCGTTGCGATCGAGCGTAAGCTTCCCGGAACTCTCGTCGTGCGATTGGTGGAAAACGCGCCCGTCGCGTTGGTCGAGAGCTCCGGAACGACCGACAAAGGTGGATCGGGAAGCGCGATGCGCGTCGTGGACGGATCGGGCCACGCGTTGCCGATCGACCCGAGTCGGACCAACATTGATCTACCCGTCGTCGAGTCCGCAGACCCGTCGGTGCTCCAGCTCCTGGCCGACGTCAAAGCGCGCGAACCGCGGCTCTTTGCGCAGATCAGTTCGGTACGGCACAGCTCCCGGTTTAGCGGGAGCGGGGGCAAGGCGAGCGCGCCGGACGAGTTGGACGTCGTACTTCCATCGGTCATGGTACGTGCATTGGTAGGCGTGAGCGCTGAGCGGCTCGCGGATGTGATTCCTGTCGAGGCCGACCTCGCGCGGCGTCACGCGCGCGTCGCCGAGCTCGATCTTCGATTCAGAGATCAGGTCATCGCCAGGCTGCAATGAATCCCGAACGCCTCGTTGCCGGGCTCGATATTGGTACCTCGCGCACCACCGCGATCATCGCGGAGGTGGTCGGCGATCTTCCGAAGCATCCGAATCTCAAGGTGCTGGGCGTTGGTCAGGCACGCACGTCGGGACTCCGGCGCGGTGTGGTTGCCGACATCGAGGAAACGACGCGCTCGATCACCAAAGCCATGCAGGACGCCGAGCGCATGGCGGGCGTGACCGTCGATCACGTATACGCCGGCATCGCGGGCGAGCACGTGCAGGCGATGACCAGCTCAGGCGTCGTTGCGGTGAACGGCGACGACGTCACGCGCGCTGACGTGGAGCGCGCGAACGAGGTAGCGCGCACGCAAGCGATTCCCGCCGACCGCGAGCTGCTGCATGCGATCCCGCAGGAATATCGGGTCGACAAGAACCATGGTATTCGCGACCCGATCGGAATGGTGGGCATGCGCCTCGAGACGGAGATGTACCTGGTGACGATCGGCGCATCCCCGGCCACCAACCTTCGTCGCGCCGTGGAACGAGCGGGCTACCACGTGCGCGAGCTGGTGCTCGAGCCGTTGGCGAGCGCGTTCAGCGTGCTCACCGACGACGAGAAGGAGCTGGGCGTCGCGCTCGTCGAGATGGGAGCGGGCACGACAGATCTCGCTGTGTTCCACGAGGGCAAGATCCGGTTCCTCGGCACCGTCGGGTTCGGCGGCAGCAACGTGACGAGCGACATCGTGCATGGACTCGGCGTCACGCAGGCGGACGCGGAACGGCTCAAGGAGAGCTACGGCTGCGCGTACGAGCCGATGATGAAAGACTCGCACGAGGTAATTCAGCTTCCGAGCACCGTGGCGCAGGGCGAGCGTCAGATTCCGCGGGAGTTGCTGGCGCACATCATCCATCAGCGCATGGATGAGATCTTCGAGATGGTGAATCGCGAAATCACGGTTGCCGGGTTCGCGGGACGCTTGAGTGCCGGCGTGGTGCTAACCGGTGGCGCGTCTGCGATTCCCGGCGCGGCCGAGTTGGCCGCTGATGTCTTCGGCACCGGTGTTCGCGTCGGGTCGCCGGCCGCGAGTGTCGGCGGCTTGAGCGACGCCGTCGAGTCGCCTCGTTTCGCCACCGTGGTAGGTCTCGCGCTCTACGGCGGCCAGCGTCTCGCGGTCGGGGTGCCGGGGGCAGCGTCGGGACGGCGACGCGGTGTGTCGTCGCCTGGTGTGGACCGACTGGCTCAGAGAGTAAAGACCTGGTTGCAGGACTTTTTTTGACGCCCAGGAAGCGTGCGCTCGATTTGGGCGAAAGCCGAGAGGCCCGCCTGGTCGGCTTCCTCGCTCTGGGGAACACGGATTGAACGGATTGAACGGATTTTACGGATCGCTCGGCTGCGGGGGAGCGTCCAGGCGCTCATTGGCGAGACCTCTGGATTTTTGTTAACAACAAAAAAAGACGTTGTTGTCGTTCATGCAGCGGCGATGCGGGGCGCGACGTCTCCGGCCACCGCAGCCGAGCGATCCGTAAAATCCGTTCAATCCGTTCAATCCGTTCAATCCGTGTTCCCCAGAGCGAGGAAGCCCACCATGCGATCCCGGCTCCGCGCCACCCAACCTGATCACGGGATGACCCCACCACGCACCCGAAAAACGAGACCGCTGCCTTCCGGTCGTCTCTGGCGCGTTTCGGAAGGGAAAGCATTATATTCCGTCCGAACTTAGGTCCCCCTCTCGCCACTCATTAGGAGTTCCCCCCGCAATGATCTTCGAGTTCGAGGAGAGCACCTCCCAGAACGCCCGGATGAAGGTCGTCGGCGTCGGAGGCGGCGGCGGCAACGCCGTCAATCGAATGATCGAGGAACATCTAGAAGGGGTCGAGTTCATCTCCGTCAACACGGATGCGCAGGCCCTGCTGAACTCCAAGTCGGACGTCAAGATTCAGATTGGGAAGAAGCTGACGCGCGGGCTCGGTGCCGGTGCGCGGCCGGAAATCGGCCGGCAGGCCATCGAGGAGAACCGGGACGAGGTGGCGCGCGCGATGACGAACGCCGACCTCGTTTTCGTGACGTGCGGTATGGGCGGTGGGACGGGGACCGGCGCGGCGCCGATCGTGTGCGAGATGGCGCGCGAGGCCGGAGCCCTCACCGTGGGCATCGTGACCAAGCCGTTCCTGTTCGAGGGACGGAAGCGCATGCGGCAGGCGGACGCCGGCATCAGCGAGATGCGCAAGTACGTGGACACGATGATCGTCGTGCCTAACGAGCGGCTGCTGGCCGTGGTGGGCAAGGGCATTCCGTTCGGCGATGCGCTGAAAAAGGCCGACGAAGTGCTGTTGCATGCCACGCAGGGCATCTCGA
>Ga0209168_10003141_pt1 | contig 11544 bp, 8 predicted proteins | sample Coa_R1_FD_187156 | JGI IMG/M metagenome (GOLD analysis project Ga0209168, IMG submission 187156) | Surface soil microbial communities from Centralia Pennsylvania, which are recovering from an underground coalmine fire - Coalmine... | ecosystem: Environmental > Terrestrial > Soil > Unclassified ... | reverse complement strand
GGGACAACATCCAGATGGAGATCACGCTGATCACGCCGATCGCGATGGATGAGGGGCTCCGGTTCGCCATTCGCGAAGGCGGCCGCACGGTGGGCGCCGGCGTCGTCACCAAGATCATCAAGTAACGCCTAACGGTAACGAGCGACAGGCAGGGTTTACATGCCGCGTGAAAAAATCATTCTCGCCTGCGGCGAGTGCAAGAACAGGAATTACTTCACCGCGAAGAACAAACGCACGCACCCCGAGCGGGTCGAGTGGAAGAAATACTGTCCGCGGTGCAATACGCATACGGTGCACAAGGAAACCAAGTAGGAATGCCAGCAGCAGTCACGAAATTCACGACGGAAATCCGCTCGGGCGTCGTCGGCTTCGCGGATTTCCTCGTCGCCGTCCGCGCCGAGATGCGCAAGATCACGTGGCCCGACCGTGTTCAACTTCGGAAGAACACGATCGCGGTCATCATCTTCGTGCTGCTCATCGCCGGATTCATCGCGCTGCTCGACGTCATCCTGCAGGGTGTGCTCGTCTCCGGCGTGCCGTCTCTCTTCAAGTGAGCAACGTCGGCATGGCTCCTCAGCATCGGTGGTACGCGATCCAGACGACGGCCGGACACGAAAACAAGGTCCGCTCGCTCATTCAGCGCCGCATCGAGCAGGATGCGCGGCCCGCGGACGAGCGCGCCATTCGCCAGGCGCTCGTCCCGACGCAAGAAGTCGTCGAGATCAAGAACGGCAAGAAGGTGACGGTCGAACGGAAGATCTACCCGGGGTACGTCCTGGTGGAGATGGTGATGGACCAGGAAACCGCCCACACCATCAACAACATCCAGGGTGTGATCAAGTTCGTTGGGCAAGACCGCTTTCCCCAGCCGCTCAGGCCCGACGAGGTCAACCGCCTGTTAGGCATCGCGGACGAGACGGAACCGGAAGAGCCCAAGGAAGAGATTCCGTTCATGGTCGGACAAGCGGTCGAGATCACCGAGGGTCCGTTCAGCGACTTCAGCGGTACGGTGGAAGAAGTCTACGCAGACAAAGGAAAGGTTCGCGTGTCGGTGAGCTTGTTCGGCCGGCCCACCAGCGTCGAGCTGGATTACCTGCAGTTGAGAGGCTACTGACCTCTCCCGTCGCCCACCACAGCGACGCTAAACAAACCGTGGCAGAACCGCGCGACGCCCGCGTCGCGCATTCGACAACGGAGTTGTGATGGCGAGAAAAGCGATTGCCTTCGTCAAGCTGCAGATTCCGGCAGCCCAGGCGACGCCGGCCCCACCGGTCGGCACCGCGCTTGGACCGCACGGCATCAACATCATGGCGTTCGTGAAGGAGTTCAACGCGAGGACGCAAGCCAACGCCGGCACCATTCTGCCGGTCGAGCTTACGATCTACTCCGACAAATCCTTCAACTTCATCACCAAAACGCCGCCGGCCGCGATCCTCATCAAAAAGGAGCTCGGCCTCGAATCCGGTTCGGGTCAGCCTAACCGGAACAAAGTGGGGAAGTTGACCACGGCGCAGGTTCGAAAGATCGCCGAGATCAAGCTGCCCGACCTCAACTGCGATAGCATCGAGAGCGCCATGGCCATGGTGGCCGGAGCCGCACGCTCGATGGGCGTCGAGGTGGGTGACTGATGCGGCGCCACGGAAAAAAGTTCACGGCCGCCGCTAAACGAATGCAGAACGGCAACGGCGGCGTGCCGGCGCGTCAGGCGATCGAGCTCGTCAAGACGAACGCGTTTGCGAAGTTCGATGAAACCGTCGAGGTCGCCGTTCGGTTAGGCGTCGATCCGCGCCACGCCGACCAGGTCGTGCGCGGGACCGTCGTCCTGCCCGCCGGAACCGGTAAATCGGTGCGCGTCGCCGTGATCGCCGTCGGTGAAAAGGCGCGAGAGGCCGAAGCAGCCGGAGCCGATGCCGTCGGCGTCGAGCTCGTGCAGAAGATCAAGGACGGATGGCTCGAGTTCGACGTGCTCATCGCCACGCCCGATCAGATGGGCCAGGTGGGACAGCTCGGGCGCGTCCTCGGACCGCGCGGCCTCATGCCGAACCCGAAAGCAGGCACCGTGACGTTCGATCTCGCGCGCGCGGTCAAGGAAGTGAAAGCCGGTAAGATCGAGTTCCGCGTCGACAAGGCGGGCAACGTGCACGCCGCGATCGGCAAGGTCTCGTTCTCAGCCGATGCGCTCAACGAGAACTTCACGGCGTTCATTGACCAAATCGTTCGCTCCAAGCCGGCCGCGTCGAAAGGCGTCTACATCAAGAACCTCGCGATCTCGAGCACCATGGGGCCCGGCGTCACCATCGACACCACCCCATACCGGTAACCGACGATGAACCGCGCGGAGAAAGACCAGCTCGTCAGTGAGCTGACGACCAAAATCAAAGGCGCTACGGCGCTGTACTACACGGACTTCACCGGGCTCAACGTCAAGAATATGACCGAGCTTCGGCGTCGCTTCCGTCGGGCGGGCGTCGAGTACGTCGTGATCAAGAACAGCCTGGCGCTCAGGGCCGTGAACGACAGCGGTCTCGCCGGCACGAAGCTCAAAGGACCGACCGGCGTCGTCGTCGGTCGCGATCCCGTGGCAGCGGCGAAAGTCCTCACCGACTTCGCCAGAGAGCACGAGCAGAAACCCGAGGTGAAGGGAGGACTGCTCGAGGGAAAGCCCATCGGCGGAGCGCAGGTCAAACACCTGGCATCGCTTCCGTCCAGGGAACAGATGCTCGCCGATTTCGCGGCAGGGCTGCAGTCGCCGCTCGCAGCGTTCGTCGGCGCGCTCAACGGGTTGCTCTACATGTGGGTCGGAGCGCTCGAGGCACTGAGGCAGCAAAAGGAAAGCGCGTAAGGAGCAGCCGGCGGAGGCTGCTCATGGAGGGCGCCGGCGTCGGGTCACCACGTACCTATTCAGTCGAGAGAACGGACACATGGCAAACGCAACCCTGGGCAAGGACGACATCCTCGAGGCCATCGGCAACATGTCGGTCCTCGAGCTCGCCGACCTCATCGAGTCATTCAAGTCGAAGTTCAATGTGACGATCGCGGCAGCCCCGGTTGGCGCCGCGGCGCCCGCGGGCGGCGGCGGTGGCGCCGCGGCTCCGGCCGTCGAGGAGCAGACCGAGTTCGCGGTTACGCTCAAGGAAGCCGGCGCCAAGAAAATTCAGGTGATCAAAGTGGTCCGCGAGATCACCAGCCTCGGCCTCAAGGAGGCGAAGGACCTCGTCGATGGCGCGCCGCAGACGGTGAAGGCGGGCGTGTCGAAGGAGGAAGCGGCCCAGATCAAGGCGAAGCTGGAAGAGCAAGGCGCGGTCGTCGAGGTCAAGTAGCCGACTGCGGTACCCGGGCGGCGTATTCATGACGCCGCCTGGGAACTGCCGCGCAGCCTAAACGGTATATAATCGGGTGCGGCTGCCGGTCGTCTCTCGGGTTCCCGGCGCGAATGGTCTTTAAGCCAGCATCGCAGCGACAATCGATCGTTCTTTCTGTGCTCCCCTTTGCCCTCGCGAAATCGCGACGCGGTGAGGGAGGGGCGGTTTTGCGTCTGTGCGCGGGTGATCAATGCCAGAATCGTTGAAGCAAATCTCGTTCGGAAAGCTCGACCAGGGGATGGACATGCCCCATCTCCTCGACATCCAGACGCGCGCCTTCGAGGCGTTGCTCCAGCTGGATGCCGCGGCCCACGATCGTGAGGACATCGGCCTCGAGCGCGTGTTCAAGGACCTGTTCCCGATCACCGACGTCCACGAGAACTATTCACTCGAGTTCGTTCGCTACTCCTTGGGCGACCCAAAATATTCGGTCGAGGAATGCATCGAACGCGACATGACGTATTCCGCCCCCCTCAAGGCGACGCTCCAGCTCGTCGTCAACGAGGAGGTCAACGGACAGAAGCGTCCGCGCAACATCATCGAGAAAGAGGTCTATCTCGGTGAGCTGCCCTTGCTCACGCCCCTCGGCACCTTCGTCATCAACGGCGCCGAGCGCGTGATCGTGAGCCAGCTGCATCGGTCGCCGGGCGTGGTGTTCGAGGAGTCCACGCACCCGAACGGCCAGCGGCTCATTTCCGCGCGCATCATCCCGTTCCGCGGCTCGTGGGTCGAGTTCACGGTGGACATCCACGACGTGATCTACGTCCACATCGACAAGAAGAAGAAATTCCCCGCGTCGGCCCTGCTCCGTGCGTTAGGCTACGGCAGCAACTCCGACATCCTGCGCCTCTTCTTCGCCGTCCGCGACCTCGACCTGACCAAGAAGCTCGAGAGCCGCGGCGACCAGCGCGAGGTCATCGGCGCCATCATCGCCGAGGACATCACGCTCGCCGGCGAAGCGTCCGACCCCGATGCACCCAAGCTCAAGACCAAGAAGGCCCGCGCCGAGCGCGAGCGCGCCGAAGCGGAGATGTTGGTCAAGGAAGGCGACGAGCTCACGCCGGAGGTCTACAACCGGCTCCGTCGGTTAGGCATCGACGGGATCAAGGTCTTCTCGTCGTACATGACGATCGACATCAGAGACGAGATGGACGCGATCGAGCGCGGCGAGCGCCCGACACGCCGCGTGCTCGCGATCGACGTCGTCGACACCGACACCGGCGAAGCGGTCGCCGAAGCCGGCCAGGCCCTGACGGACACGCTGCTCAAGAAGCTGCGCCGCCAGGAGCTCTATAAGATCCAGGTGTTCGTCGCCTCCGGCCGCGCCGAGTCGACGCTCATCAAGAACACGCTGGCCAAGGATCCGACCAAGAGCGAGAAAGAAGCGCTGCAGCAGATCTATTCGCTGCTCCGTCCCGGCGAGGCGCCTAACTTGGAGACCGCGCGCGTCGCGCTCGAGCGCCTGTTCTTCTCGCCCAAGCGCTACGACCTGGGCCGCGTCGGCCGCTACAAGATCAACCAACGGTTGGGCCTCAAGACGCCCGCGGCGCACACCGTGCTCACCAAGGACGACTTCGTGGCCATCGTCCGCTACCTCGTGGAGCTCCACGAAGGGCGCGGCCATACGGACGACATCGACCACCTGGGCAATCGCCGCATCCGCTCGGTGGGCGAGTTGATCGCCAACCAGTTCTCCGTCGGCCTCTCGCGCATGGCGCGGCTGGTCAAGGAGCGCATGTCGATCAACACCGACCCCGAGAAGATCACGCTCGACGATCTCGTGAACGCCCGCACCGTGAGCGCGGTGATCCAGGCCTTCTTCGGATCGTCGCAGCTCTCGCAGTTCATGGACCAGACCAACCCGTTGGCCGAATTGACGCACAAGCGCCGCTTGTCTGCGTTAGGCCCGGGCGGACTGACGCGCGAGCGCGCGGGCTTCGAGGTCCGCGACGTGCACTATTCGCAGTACGGCCGCATGTGCCCGATCGAGACGCCGGAGGGTCCGAACATCGGACTCATCACGTCGCTCGCCTGCTACGCACGCGTGAACGACCTCGGCTTCGTCGAGACGCCGTATCGCGTGGTGAAGAACGGCAAGGTCACGCACGACATCGAATGGCTCGACGCGAACCGCGAGGAAGACGTGGTGATCGCGCAGGCCAACGCGCGCCTCAAGCCGGACGGCTCGTTCGTCGAAGACCTCGTGCTCTGCCGGCAGCGCGGCGACGTCCCGCTCGTGCCGCCGGATCGCATCGACTACATGGATGTGGCGCCGGAGCAGCTCGTATCCATCGCCGCCGCGCTCATTCCGTTCTTGGAGCACGACGACGCGAACCGCGCGCTCATGGGCTCCAACATGCAACGGCAGGCGGTGCCGCTCCTCAACCCGCGCACGCCGGTGGTGGGCACGGGACTCGAGGAGAAAGTGGCGCGCGACTCCGGTGCGGTGGTCATCGCCCGCCGTTCGGGCGTCGTCACGCGCGTCACGGCCGACGAGATCGTCGTCGATGCCGGACCGGCCGAGCGCGGCAAGACGGAGGACCGCCGCGGCGATGATCGGCCGCTGGCGCGCCTCACCCAGCACGACCGCTACCGGCTCAAGAAGTACTGGCGCACCAACCAGGACACCGCCATCAACCAGCGCCCGCTGGTTCGGTTAGGCCAGCGGGTGAAGGCCGGCGATGTGCTGGCCGACGGCGCCGGCACCGAGATGGGCCAGCTCGCGTTAGGCTCGAACGTCACCGTCGCGTTCATGCCGTGGTACGGGCACAACTTCGAGGACGCCATCGTGCTCTCCGAGCGCCTGGTGAAGGACGACGTCTACTCGTCGATCCACATCCAGGAGCTCGAGCTGCACGTCCGCGACACCAAGCGCGGCCAGGAAGAGATCACGCGTGAGATCCCGAACGTCGCCGAGGAGTCGTTGGTCGACTTGGACGAGCGCGGGATCATTCGCATCGGCGCGCACGTGAAGCCGGGCGACATCCTCGTCGGCAAGATCACGCCCAAGGGCGAGACCGAGCTGTCGCCGGAAGAGAAGCTGCTCACCGCGATCTTCGGCGAGAAAGCGAAGGACGTGAAAGACTCGTCGCTCAAGGTGCCGCCGGGAATGGAAGGCGTCGTGATCGATGTGAAGATCTTCTCGCGCATCGACGACCAGGTGATCGAGAAGGATCGCGGCGAGCGCATCGGCGAAGTGCGCCGGCTCGAGGCCGACGAGAAAGTGCGCGTGAACGAAGTGCGCGACAGCGAGCTCTCGGAACTGCTCGAGGGACAGGTGGTGACGCTCGCGCTCAAGGCCGGCACGGTCGAAGAGGCGATCACCGCGGGAACCAAGCTCACGCCCGAAGCCGTGCGCGAGCTGCGCATTCCGGCGCTCGACCTCAAGACGTTCCGCGTCGAGAACAAGAAGGCGAACGAGCGCATCCGCGAGGTGATCGAGGCCGCCAACGCCGAGAAGGCGCGCATCGAAGAGAAGGCGGAAGAGCGCATCGACAAGATCCTGCAGCCCGACGAACTGCCGCCGGGCGTGATTCAGTTAGTCAAGGTGTATCTGGCCGAGAAGCGCAAGGTGAGCGTCGGCGACAAGATGGCCGGCCGGCACGGCAACAAGGGCATCGTGGCGCGCATCGTTCCTGAGGAGGACATGCCGTTCCTGCCCGACGGCCGTCCGGTGGACATCGTGCTCAACCCGTTAGGCGTACCGAGCCGCATGAACGTCGGCCAGATCCTCGAGACGCACTTGGGGTGGGTCGCGAAGATCCTCGGCTTCTACGCGAAGACGCCCGTGTTCCAGGGCGCCAACGAGCGGGAAATCGGATTGCTGCTCAAGCTCGCCGGCGTGCGGTGGTCGGGCCAGGCGCTCGCGCTGCACGCAACGGCGCCGGCGCTCAGCGATGCCGACGTACGCGCGATCCTCGGCGATGTGAAACCGTCGCGCGAGGAAGGCGAGGTGCACGCGAACCTCGACGACGCGACGATCAACGATCTATCCGGCCGCAGCATGTCGCAGGAGACGCGCGATGTGTATCACCGCGTGCGCGACTTCCTCGTGGCGGCGGCGGCGGAGATCGCGAACCACGAGGCGGCGGAGGTGAAGGCGCAGATCGATCTGCACACCGCGCTGTCCGACGACGAATCGGTGTCCAAGGAGCGGCGCGCGGAGCTCAAGAACGCGCTGCGGCAGCTCGAGAAGCTGGCCGCACGCGACGCCGCCGACACCCTCGAGTCGCTCGAGCTGCCCGCGCTAGCGCGGATGCTCGGCCCCAAGTCCGAGGTGGACGTGGACGCCGCGGCCGTGGAGCTCATGCGCCTCGCGCGCCTGACGGTGGCCGGCAAGGTGTGGCTGCGCGACGGGCGTAGCGGCGAGCGGTTCGCCAGTCCCGTCACCGTGGGCGAGATCTACATGCTCAAGCTCTCGCACCTCGTCGATGACAAGATCCACGCACGGAGCATCGGACCGTACTCGCTGGTCACCCAGCAGCCACTGGCCGGCAAGGCGCAGTTCGGCGGCCAACGGTTCGGAGAAATGGAGGTGTGGGCGTTGGAGGCTTACGGCGCCGCGCACACGCTGCAGGAGATCCTCACCGTCAAGTCCGACGACGTGAACGGTCGCAGCCGCGTGTACGAGGCCATCGTGAAGGGCCAGAACCTTCCGGAGCCAGGGATTCCGGAGTCGTTCAACGTGTTGGTGAAAGAGCTGCAAGCGTTAGGCATTTGGGTCAAGCTCGGCTCCACCGACGGGGATGGCATGAACGGCAACGGCAACGGAGAGGAGTAGCACATGATCGACTTCCGCAGCGTGCGCGAGCCGCGCAGCTCGAGCTTCGACTTCATCCAGATCCGCATCGCCTCACCAGAGGAGATCCGCGGACCCAAGGATCCCAAGGAGCGGGAGCGCCTCGAAATGCAGGGGCTCCGCAACTGGTGGTCGTGGGGCGAAGTCACGAAGCCCGAAACCATCAACTATCGGTCGTTCAAGCCCGAGAAGGACGGCCTCTTCTGCGAGCGCATTTTCGGTCCGGTGAAGGACTGGGAGTGCCATTGCGGGAAGTACAAGCGCATCCGCTACCGCGGTGTAATCTGCGACCGCTGCGGCGTCGAGGTGACCCTGTCTCGCGTCCGCCGCGAGCGCATGGGCCACATCGAGCTCGCCGTTCCCGTCGCCCACATCTGGTTCTTCAAGACACTGCCCAGCCCCATGGGCAATCTCCTCGACATCACGCTCCGTGATCTCGAGAAGATCATCTACTACTCGAACTACGTCGTCATCGAGCCGGGCCAGCAGGACGTCGTGCCCAACCAGCTGCTCGACGAAGACGAGTATCTGACGCTGCGCGACAAGGCGAGGCAGGAAGGCGACGACGCGTTCCGCGCCGACATCGGCGCGCCCGCGGTGCGCGAGCTCCTGCGCCGCCTCGATGTCGACAAGATCTCGGACGAGTTGCGCTCCGCCGTGGCCGTCGAGTCGTCGCAGCACCGCAAGAAGCAGCAGCTCAAGCGGCTCAAGATCATCGACGCATTCCGGAACTCCGGCGATGCCGGCGGCACCCGGAACAAAGCCGAGTGGATGATCATGGACGTGATCCCGGTGATCCCGCCGGATCTGCGTCCGCTCGTTCCGTTGGACGGCGGCCGCTTCGCGACGTCCGACTTGAACGATCTCTATCGCCGGGTGATCAACCGCAACAACCGGTTGCAGAAGCTCATTCTGCACCGGGCGCCGGAAGTCATCCTGCGCAATGAAAAGCGCATGCTGCAGGAGGCGGTCGACGCGTTGTTCGACAACGGCCGCCGCTCGAAGGCGATCCGCGGCCGCGGGAAGCGTCCGCTCAAGTCGCTGTCCGACATGCTCAAGGGCAAGCAGGGCCGGTTCCGCCAGAACCTGTTAGGCAAGCGCGTGGACTACTCGGGCCGCTCGGTGATCGTCGTTGGGCCGGAACTCAAGCTGCACCAGTGCGGCTTGCCCAAGGCCATGGCGCTCGAGCTGTTCAAGCCCTTCATCATCCACAAGCTCGTCGACAAGGGCATCGCCGAGACGGTGAAGCGCGCCAAGAAGATCGTGGAGCGCGAGTCGCCCGAGGTGTACGAGATCCTCGAGGAGATCATCCGCGACCACCCGGTGCTCCTCAACCGTGCGCCGACGCTGCACCGGTTGGGCATTCAGGCGTTCGAGCCGGTGCTGGTGGAGGGCAAGGCCATCCGCATTCACCCGCTCGTGTGCGCGGCATTCAACGCCGACTTCGACGGCGACCAGATGGCGGTACACGTGCCGCTGTCGTTCGAGTCGCAGCTCGAGTCGCGGCTGTTGATGCTGTCGTCGAACAACATCCTCAAGCCGTCCGACGGCCGCCCGGTGGCGGAGCCCAGCCAGGACATCGTGCTCGGCTGCTACTTCCTCACCAAGGCGCCGCTCGACTTCGAGGCGAAGCTCAAGAACGCACCGCGCTTCTCCACGCTGGCCGAGGTGGAGATGGGCCTTGCGTTAGGCAACGTCCAGTTCCAGAGTCCGGTGCGCTACCTGGTGCGCGACACACGCGGAGCGCGCTGGGTCGACACCACCGTCGGCCGCGTGCTGTTCAACAGCATCGTCCCGCCGGCGTTGGGCTTCCAGAACCGCGAGATGAAAAAGAAGGCGCTGTCGGAGCTCGTGTTCGAGGCCTACCGCAAGGAAGGGCTGGCGAGCACGGTGCAGTTCCTCGACCGCCTCAAGGAGTTCGGGTTCCGCCACGCCACCATGGGCGGCGTCTCGATCGGCATCGAGGACCTGGAGATTCCGGGCGAGAAGGCCACGCTCCTCCAGGAAGCCGAAGCGCGCGTCGAGCGGTTCCAGCGCGCGTACCAGACCGGCAACATCACGAACGGCGAGCGTTACAACAAAGTCATCGACACGTGGACGCACGCCAACAACGACGTCGCCGACGCGATGGTGAAGACCATGGCGAAGGCGAAGAACGGCTTCAATCCCGTGTTCATGATGTTCGACTCCGGATCACGCGGATCGCGCGACCAGATCCGGCAGCTCGCCGGTATGCGCGGCCTCATGGCGAAGCCGCAGAAGAAGCTCACGGGCGGCATCGGTGAAATCATCGAGAGCCCGATCAAGTCGAATTTCCGCGAAGGCCTGTCCGTGCTCGAGTACTTCATCTCGACGCACGGTGCACGAAAGGGCCTGGCCGACACGGCGCTCAAGACGGCCGACGCCGGCTATCTCACGCGTCGCTTGGTGGACGTCGCGCAAGACGTGACGATCACCGAGGAAGATTGCGCCACGATTCTTGGCTTGGAGGTCGGCGCCTTGAAGGAAGGCGAAGACATCATCGAGCCGCTGTCGGAGCGCATCGTCGGGAACGTGGCCGCCGAGGACGTCGAGGATCCGCACGAGATCGACGAGATGGGCCGCCGCACGCTGCTCGTGGAGGCCGGTCAGTTGATCGACGAGGAATCTTCGCGAGCCATCGAAGACGCCGGCATCGAAACGGTTCGCATTCGCTCCGTGCTCACGTGCGAAGCGAAGCGCGGGCTGTGCCGCATGTGCTACGGCCGCAACCTGGCCACCATGGGCATGGTCGACCTCGGCGAAGCGGTCGGCATTCTGGCCGCGCAGTCGATCGGCGAGCCGGGCACGCAGCTTACGCTCCGCACGTTCCACATCGGCGGCACGGCGGCTCGTATCGCCGAGCAGACGGCGCGCAAGTCGAAGGTGCCGGGCGTGGTGGAGTTCGGCGAGCGGCTGGCGCACGTGACCAATCCCGAGGGGCAGAAGATCGTCACCTCGTACGAAGGCGAGATCATCATCCGCGCGTCCAACGAAAAGAACGCGCCGGTGGTGTCGCGCTTCCAGGTTCCGTTAGGCGCTTACCTCATGGTCGAGGACGGCGCCGACATCCGCCGCGACCAGGTGGTGTTCACGTGGGATCCGTACACCAACCCGATCATCGCCGACGTGGAAGGCACCATTCGCTTCGTCGACATCGTCGAGGATGAAACGGTCACTGAGGAGCTCGACGAGCTCACCGGTCTGCGCCAGCGGGTGATCATCGAGGATCGCGAGAAGAAGCTCCACCCGCACATCGAGATCGTACAGGAGAAGGGCGGAAAGGAGAAGCGCGTCCGCGACTTCGTCATACCGGTGGGCGCACAACTCACGGTGGATGACGGCGAGAAGATCGCCGCGGGCAGC
>Ga0209168_10003137_pt1 | contig 11548 bp, 10 predicted proteins | sample Coa_R1_FD_187156 | JGI IMG/M metagenome (GOLD analysis project Ga0209168, IMG submission 187156) | Surface soil microbial communities from Centralia Pennsylvania, which are recovering from an underground coalmine fire - Coalmine... | ecosystem: Environmental > Terrestrial > Soil > Unclassified ... | reverse complement strand
GAAGTGAGAGAGCACATCGCTCGACGCCGGTTTGTACTTTGACCAGTCCTCGGCCGGAACGCGTGGCGCGTCCCCAGCATTCTCGACCGTCGCGGCGGGCGCTTCGAGCGTCTCAACCCTTCGCGCCGTTCGTTCCGAGGTTTCCGCGGAACCCAGAATGGCCAGCGTGGCGGGAATCAATTCGGGGAGCGCCGGTTCGATCACCGGGGATTCCAGTGCGGAAATCTGAGCTTGGGCGATGGGAGCAAGTTTCTCAAACGGAAACGCTGCGGAATCCATTTTCACCTCTTCTGGAATGGGCGTGTGCGAGAGCTCGACAGGAGATGACAACAGGGTGGCGGAACTTTGTGAGGCGCTGGCCAGCGAGAGTTCCGGCTGCGTAGCCAGGGCGCCGTTCTCGAGAGCGCGGCCTGCCGGCGTGTTGGTGACGCGAGAGACGCGCCCCGGCTTGTTTTTCGACCCGGGACGCCGATTGCCAGCCAGCGACGGTGCGTAGGCCAAGCGGGTAGTTTTGGCCGGCGTTTTCCGGAATCTCGCTGAGACCACCAAGAGCGCCAAGAGCAAAATGCCCGTTGCAGATGCCAGGTACATTTCCATCCCAGGAGTCAGCGAGTGCATGATTTGTGGTCAAGGCCTCCGAAACGGTGCTCGATTGCAATCCCAGTTGAACATGGAATCGAAAAATGACCGATAGGCGCATAGCTTCAAATATTTTGGCCCCGGGGTACTGGAACCTGCTTTATACGCCTAAGAGTATTATTTGCAATCAGTTACAAAAACTCAACAGCCGCGGATGGGCGGCTGGGACGCCCTGGCACCGCTACGCGTGAGAGTACAGATGGTCTCAGTACCCGCGAGACCGTGCGCCGGCCGGGCAAAACAGTGGCGCTTTGCGGCTATGCTAGAATCTTGCACTTGAATCCTGCGGAGCGAACAAGCCCATGAAAATCAGCAGGGAGGACGTATTAAAAGTAGCGGCTCTGGCCAATCTGGAACTATCGGACGCGGAGGTCGATACCTATCGCGGCCATCTGGACGATATCCTTACGTACATCGATAAATTGAACGAGGTGGACACTGCCGGCGTCGAGCCGCTGACGCAAGTGGTCGCGGCGTCGGCTGGCGACTCGACCCTGCGCGATGATGTGATCGAGCGCTGCGACGTGATCAACGAAGTTCTGGAAGGCGCTCCCGATCCCGACGCGCCCTATTTCCGCGTTCCCAGGGTGATTGAAAAGTGAGCGCCCCTGCCGCATGGACGATTCCGGAGGTCCGCTCCGCGCTGGACGCGCGCAAAATTTCGGCGCGCGAGCTGGTCAAGGATTTCTACACGCGCATCGAGCAGCGCAACGCGGAGCTCAACATTTTTCTGGCGCTCTCTCCGGAGCGCGCCTATGCCCAGGCCGATCGCATCGACGCTGCCATCGCTGCCGGCGATGCGCTGCCTTTGCTGGCTGGCGTTCCGATTGCGGTGAAGGACGTCATCAGCACGCACCGGATTCCCACCACCTGCGGCTCGCGCATCCTGGCCGGCTATAAGCCGCCGTACGATGCGACCGCTGTCACGCGCCTCGAGCGTGCCGGCGCGGTCATCCTGGGCAAAACGAATTGCGATGAATTCGCCATGGGCAGTTCGAACGAAAATTCCGCTTATGGCCCGGTGCGCAATCCGGTGGCGCCCGGCCACGTACCCGGCGGCTCGAGCGGAGGCTCGGCCGCTGCCATCGCTGCAAATTTTGCCGTGGCTTCGCTTGGAACGGATACGGGCGGATCGGTGCGGCAGCCTGGATCGTTCTGCGGCGTCCCGGCACTGAATCCAAGCTACGGGCGGGTCTCCCGCTACGGTCTGATCGCGTACGCCTCGTCGCTGGACCGGATCGGCCCGTTCGCGCACACCGTTCGCGACGCGGCGGAAATCATGTCGGTAATCGCCGGGCGCGATCCGATGGACTCAACTTCGGCTTCCGTCCCCGTCCCGGACTACGCCGCGAGCCTTGGGAAATCCCTGCACGGCTTGCGCATCGGTATCCCGGATGATTATTTCGGCGAAGGCATCGATCCCGAAGTGCGGCAGAAAATCGAGGCGGGAATTGCCTTGCTGGAAAAGCTTGGCTGCCGGCGCGTCTCCATCCGCATGCCCAACACGGAGTACGCGATCGCCGCGTATTACATCATTGCCACCGCTGAAGCGAGTTCCAACCTGGCGCGCTACGACGGCGTGCGCTACGGCCCGCGCGTCCCTGGCGGGACCCTCATTGAGATGTATCAGAAGACCCGCGGCCGCGGCTTTGGTGCCGAGGTGAAGCGGCGTATTGTTCTCGGCACCTACGTGCTCTCGGCCGGATATTACGACGCCTACTATTTGAAGGGGCAAAAGGTTCGCGCGCTGATCGCGCGGGATTTCCGGGAAGCATTCGAACAAGTAGACGCCATCGTGACGCCCACCTCGCCGGTACCGGCGTTTCGGCTCGGCGAGCGCACCGCTAACCCGCTGCAAATGTATCTGGCCGACATTTACACGGTTACCGGATCGCTGGCGGGCGTGCCGGGCATTTCGGTTCCCTGCGGCAAAACCGCCGCAGGACTTCCGGTCGGCCTGCAAGTTTATGGTCCGGCGTTTGGCGAGGATCGCGTCCTACAAATTGCGCATGGTTTCGAACACGCCGGCGGAGCGACGCTGTAAGGTATCTTGACTCGCGTAGCGCCCGCCTTCAGGCGGGCATCGTGGCCGCACCCAGGATGCTCGCCTGAAGGCGGGCGCTACAACAATGAGCAGGATTGAATTTTTGTTAATAGGCTCTGAAGTCCGTGGCCAATCGCTCCCAATCGTGCACAAATTTTCGTAGAAGAGTACCAAAAATCACACACTTCTTCGGATCGCGGCCTCGCCGCCCGGACGAATCAACGCTCTTCATTTTCACTTCTCCACACTAAAGCTTGTGATTGGAAATATTTGCAAATTCACGAAGGCGTAACCATGCGAATCCCAAGAAACGGCAGAATGATTGCTCGGAAAATAAGCGCGTGGGTGTCATCGTTTTTCTAAAATAGAAAAACAGCGACCCGCGACGAGAACCAAACAGCGAAAGGGACACCGGGAAAAATGATCACCGTGAAATCGACCCAGAAGATTTTCACCGAGGACGAAATCTCCCGCCTGACAGGGATCTGCTCCGAACATCTTCGCGACGTGGCCCGCAGCAGGCATATCGGTTCTATCGTGCGCGCTGCCGGAGCCGCCGGGGGACAGGTGGAACGCTGGCTCTTCACGAATACCGATTTGAGCGTGTTGACCGCGCTGTTTTCCCGCTGCGAACACTGAGATTCGAGAGGCTTTTGTAGCGCCCGCCTTCAGGCGGGCAGCTTTTAGTTGATCGCAGGGTGCCCGCCTGAAGGCGGGCGCTACACGAGTCAAGCCCGCTTTCCCGTCGAGACTTGCGAACGCCTCGCTCCCCGGCCTCCTCCCGTTGCGCACCCCGCCCGACAGCGTTATTCTCGAACCATCGGGATCAACCTGAAGGACCCTGGCGGCATCGTAAAACCAGTGCACAACCTTGGATCAATCGCGTGCCGCAAGACTCTGCCAGGATGTATCGCAATACTCTCGGTGATGTTGCTTACTCTGCTGTCCGCAGGATCGAGAACACCCGCCGCGCCTCCACAGGATTCCGGCGCCAGGGCCGCGGCTCCGGCTGGCCAGATCCCCGTAGCCCCTCCGAAAGGCAAAAAACTGATCCTGACCGACGGCACGTTCCAAGTAGCCCGCGAATACACGGTGGAGGGCGACCGGGTACGCTACTGGAGCGTGGAGCGCTCGCAGTGGGAGGAGATCCCGTCAGCACTCGTCGACTGGGACGCCACGCGCAAGGACGAGGCTGAGCAGGCTTCCCGCGATGCCACGCTGAAAGCAAAAATCCGCGCGTCCAACCAGGCTCAACTGACCAAGGACATCGACGTCGATCGCAGCCTGGAGATCAAGCCCGGCCTGTTTCTGCCGGACGCGGTCGGCTTCTACGCCCTCGACCGCGACAAACTCATCCGGGGAATGAAGCAGAGCACCGCGGAAGTGAAAACATCGACCGGCCGGGAAGTCGAGAAAATTTTGAGCGGCGTCGCGCTGATCCCGAGCAAGAGGATGATGGATATCCCCGGTGAGCGCGCCTCCATGCGCCTGAAGACCGACGAGCCGGAATTCTTCATGCGCCCGGCCGATGAGCGCGAGCCGCACTTCCGCTTGCTCCGCGCCCAAGTCAAGGGAGGCCACCGCATCATCGACAACGTCAGCATCGAGTTCACCGGCCAGGAAAAGCACAAGACCACCGACATCGAGATTCAAACGTGGACTCCCGCCAGCGGCGTGTTCCGCTATACCGTCGACCAGCGCCTCGAGCCCGGCGAATATGCCTTCGTCGAGATGACCGCCGACGGCATCAGCGGCTACGTGTGGGATTTCGGAATCGACCTGCCGGGAACCAAAGCGAAGTAAAATAATTGGCTCAAACGAGATAGGACCGTTAAGTTCTGGCTGGGCCTGCGGATGCTCAGGATGCGCGGTCTTATGGCTCCAGAACGGCGGCGGACGGCAATTCGCTCACAATGGAGAGCAATTCGGAGATGCGGAACGGCTTCTGCAGAAAACGGTTTCCTTCGCGGCCGACTTGTTCGCCGACGGCTGCGCCCACCAGATCCCCAGTCATAAATATGAATGTGGGACGCGGACCGGGACGTTCGGACAGGACTTCCATAATGCTGTCGTGCAGGTCGAATCCCGAGACGACCCGCCCGGACACCGACTCCAGATTCAAATCGCACAGGATGACATCGTAAGAATTCTGGATCGCCAGCTCCATGGCCTTTTCCGAGGAGGATGCGCGATCCACCGAGCATCCGCGCGCCCCGAGACTGTCCGTCACCAGTTCCAGAATGCTTTCCTCATCATCCACCACCAGGATTTTCTTGTTGGCCAGAGCCGGCGCGGGTGTGTCGGTGTGTTCCGCCCGGCCCGCCGCCGGAGCGGCGCTCGGGACGACGACTTGCGACTCCGTGCAAACCGGAAGCGAGACGGTAAATACCGAGCCGCCGTCGGAGCCAGGCTGCGCGGAAATGTCGCCGTTATGCTCACGCACGATCGCCATGCAGATGCTGAGGCCCAGTCCGGTGCCGCGCCCCGGACGCTTGGTGGTAAAGAACGGATCGAAGATGCGCGGCAAAAGCTCGCGGCGGATGCCCACGCCGTCATCCTGAAAGGTGATCAGCACGCGATCACCAACCACGCCAAGCCGTATGCGCAGCGTGCCGCGTTCGCGCACTTCATGGATGGCCTGCTCGGCGTTCACGATCAGATTGAGAAACACCTGGGTTAACTGGTTGGAATCGCCCAGCACCGTGGGCAGGTCAGGGCGTGCGGCAAGGTCCACATGAACATGATTGGAACGCAGGGAGTGCTCGTGAAGCTGCAGCGTGCGCTGCAATAAGTCCGGCAAATGAAGTAGGGTACTGCGCGGCGTCGAGGGGCGAGAAAAAACCAGCAGGCTCTGGACGATGTGCGCAGCGCGGCGCGCTTGGCGGTGGGCCAGGTCGAGTTGCCGTGATTCTGTTTCATCCTTGGCCTGATCGCGGAGCAATTCGGTGACCCCCAGAATGGCGGTCAGCGGATTGTTCAGCTCGTGGGCCACGCCGGCGATCATCTGGCCCATGGCCGCGAGGCGCTCGGACTGAATGACCTGTTGTTGGAGCCGCTGCTGGTCGGTGATGTCCCGCGCGGAAGCGATGACCCCGGTGATGCTGCCATTCTCATCATGCAGCGGACGCGCGGAGGCGCGGAACACGCGCCACGCCCCGTTCTTGTGCTGGGTGCGGTATTCGATCTGTCCTTCGGAGAGCCGCTTGAAAATCAGATCGTCAAACAACTCCAGCATGGCGGTTCGGTCCGCGGGATCGGTGCGGCCGCCCATTCGCTTGCCGACCAATTCTTCCGGGCGGAAACCGAGAATTTCGTAAATTTGCGGGCTGACGAAGGTATACCGGCCATCCTTATCGAGGGCGATTACCAGATCGGGGAAACTGTCCATCAGGCGGCCTGCGAATTCCTGCTCGCGATGCAGGCGGCGTTCCATTTCCCGCTGCTCGGTGACATCCACGAACGTTCCCTGATAACGAACAAATTTCCCGGCCGGATCGCGGATGGCCGCCGTGGTGTGAACGGCCACGACTTCATGGCCGTCGACGCGATGGCGCAGCGTGACTTCGTGGGCCCGCAGGAACCCCAGGCTGGTGAGCTGGTCTTGCTCTTCCGCGCGGTCCGCGGGCTTCTGGTACAGCGAAGAAATCTCGCGGTTCAGCAAATCTTCCTTGTTTTCAAATCCCAGCATCTGCGCCAGCGCTGGATTGACTTCGGTGATGCGATCGTCGGCCGATGCCAGGTAGACGCCTTCGCGCAAGGTTTGAAACAGTTCGGTGAATCGGGTTTCGCTCTCTCGTTCCTTGGTAACGTCCCGCGCAAAGCCGCTGATTCCGTGCACCACGTCATCCCGCACAATCGCGTGCAGCACGCAATCGAAATAGCGGAGAACTCCGGTTTGCTTGACCCGCGCGCGCACCACGCCCGTCCACCGGCGGAGCTGCATGAAGCGTGGCAGCCACTGCTCGAGAGCCATGCGATCGCTGGCCTCGGGAAGATCGAAAAATTCGTCCAGGCGCCGCCCCACCACATCGGCGAAGGAAAGGCCCAGCAAATCGGCGAAGCTGCGGTTCACGGTGAGAACGCGGCCGTCGTTGGTGATGGAAAAGAGCAGATCTTCAAACGTGTCGATCAGGTCGCGGTAGCCCTGCTGCGACCGGGAAATCAGCGAAAAAAGCTGGTCGAGTTGCTCGGCATTGTGCCCCGGCTCGGTGCGCTGCTCGATGCCCCGGACGAGTCCCCGCAATTCCGCAATTTCAGTGGTCTTGGACCACGCGTAGGCCACGAACAAAAGCACCAGGATGACCAGGCCGACTGGCAAAGCTTTTAAATTGAGGGACAAGGCCTCAATCGATTGCCAGTTGGTGGCCGCGAATGCCACCGCCAGCGCGCCCAGCAGAAAGAGCGTGGAGCGCCAGACGCCGCGTTCCCGGCGACTGAGGCGGTCGCGTTCCGAGCGGATCGAAGGCGTTTCAGCCGAAGCGTCCACGCGCGGCGTAGAGTCTTTACTCATCAGCAAGTTATAGTGGAAGGCTGCTCCGGTTGGGCAGGGGCCGGGGAGAGCTGCCTTGCCCAAAAATTATGGCGTGATTCGCACACCGGGGCAACGCAAAGACCGCCGCGAATTGCGAATTCGATAACAGCGCCGGCCCAGGAGATGAAACACGGGCCTGGGCATCAGTACGTTAGCGTACCGTGGTGGGGACTGTAACCTGCCCCGGGATGAATTGTTGCGCCTCGTCCGCGTCGCTCTGATCGAAATCACGGCCGTAACTCTGGTGGACTGCGAAACATCGTACAATCAGGGCGCGAAGTTCAGAACCCGGGAGGAAATATGGAACACCGAAAGTTGGGCACAACCGGAACGCAGGTTTCCGCGCTGGGACTCGGATGCATGGGCATGTCCTTCGCCTATGGACCTGGCGATGATCAGGAATCGATTCGAGTGCTGCACCGCTACCTGGAACTCGGCGGCAACTTCCTGGACACCGCCGAAATCTATGGCCCGCACAAGAACGAGGAATTGCTGGGCCGTTTCCTGCGCGACGTGCCGCGTGATCGCGTGGTGGTCGCAACCAAGTTCGGCTTTCGCATCACTCCCGGCGGAGGCCGCGTCGTGGACAGTTCCCCCGAGAATGTCCTCCGCGCCTGCGATGGCAGCCTGAAGCGCCTGGGCATCGAAACCATCGATCTCTACTACCAGCACCGCGTCGATCCCAACGTCCCGATTGAAGAAACCGTGGGCGCGATGGCGAGGCTGGTGGCCGCCGGAAAAGTTCGCATGCTGGGACTGTCCGAAGCCGGACCGGAGACGCTGCGCCGCGCCGTGAAAGTCCACCCGATCGCGGCCCTGCAAAGCGAGTATTCGCTGTGGTCGCGCGAACCGGAAACCAACGGCGTGCTGGCGACCTGCCGCGAACTGGGCATCACCTTCGTTCCCTACAGCCCACTGGGTCGCGGATTCCTGACCGGCGCAATTCAAAAGCTCGAAGACCTCGACACAACAGACTGGCGCCGCACCAACCCGCGCTTCGGCGAAAAAGCACTGCAGGAAAATCTGAAGCTGGCCGCCGCGGTGAAAGAGCTGGCCAAGGAAAAAGGTGTGACGCCCGCGCAGCTGGCGCTGGCCTGGGTGCTGGCGCAAGGCAATGACCTCATTCCGATTCCTGGCACGAAGCGCCTGCGGTACCTCGAGGACAACATGGCTGCGCTTCAGGTGCAGCTCAGCGAGAGTGACAAGAAGAAAATCGCCGAGCGCGTCGCGCAGTTCCAGGTCGTCGGAGAGCGCTACACGCCGGACATGATGGCGCTGGTGCAAGGCGCATAGGCCCCCGTTCCGGCAGTTGTCATTCTGAGGGCTGCCGTGGCCCGAAGAATCTTTCTTCCTCATCTTGGCCTCAGAATGGGCCGCGACGAAGCGTACGGTTTGCGCTTTTGGGCCTAAGGATATACAATTACTATGTATATCTAGGAGGCCCAGTGCAAGTCTCCAAATGGGGAAACAGCCTCGCGGTGCGGCTTCCCTCGGCGGTGGTGGAGGCGCTCGACCTAAGGGAAGGCGACCAGATCGAGATTCGGATCGCCGGAGAGCGGACTTTCGAAGTGCGCCGCGATCAAAGCAAATCTCGGGCGCTCGCCCGCCTGCGCAAGCTCCGCCGGCCTTTGCCCCCCGGATTCATATTTGACCGCGAAAATGCCAATGCGCGGTGAAGCGTTCCTCGACACCAATGTGCTGATTTATGCCGTTGCCCTGGATGACCCGCGAAGTGCCCGGGCCGAAGTACTGCTCGCCTCCGGGGCAACCATCAGCGTGCAAATTCTAAATGAATTTGTGTCCGTAGCCCGGCGAAAACTTATCATGCCGTGGCGTGACGTAAGGGAAGCTCTGGCTGCCTTTCGCACTCTGTGCCCCGCTCCACTTCCCATCACGGTTGAATTGCATGAAGCAGCGATTGAGATTGCAGAGCGGTATGGCTACGGGATGTACGACGCACTGGTCGTTGCCGCCGCGCTCGAAGCGGGATGCGCGTACCTCTATTCCGAAGATTTTCAAGATGGGCAAACAATCGACGGGCGGCTTACGATTCGGAATCCATTCGCTTTATCATCCCGCTAACGGTCTCGGTCAAGCAACGAAATACAATCCCTACATCTTTAAGCATCAGCGGGTTGACATCAGACTTTGCGATCAGCCTAGAAGGAGTGACGGGCTGCCTTCCGAGGGCCGGGCTTCAGCCCGGCCGTTTCGGACGCGCCTCTCGCGGGCTTCAGCCCCTGAAGCTTCAGGGGTTAAAACCCCTGCGCGTCGTAACCGATTCATCGGGACTGAAGTCCCGACCTCCGAAACGTACCGTCTTAGCGAGCAAGAATCTGGACGGTGGCCACTCGTCGGACACCTCCACGACTAGAACAGAAAAAGTCCCGCAAGGGACGAAACAGCGTAGCCCACCACGGAAGTGGTGGGAAGGCCGGCACGCGTCCCTCAAAAGCCCCGGCAGGGCGACACAACCGGCGCCCGCCCCTCTACCCAAAAATATATTCCGTCCCAAGATCCACGTGATGTCTTTTCAAAAGTGCGCGGAATTCATCCTCAAAGCTGAACTTTCGATGATGCGCCTCCTGGCTCTGAATATATCGCGTGACCTGTCCCAGATTGGAGGAACTGACGCTGAATGCCCCGTACCCTTCCTGCCACGCAAAATTGCTTCCCTGTTCGCTCATCCATTTGGATGAATTGGCTTTCAATAATTGAACCGCCTTGGCCAGGGCCATCTTGGGCGAAAGGTGAAATAAAATGTGCACGTGATCTTCCGTCCCGCCGATCGCAACCGCAACCATCTCGTAATTCTTGCAGATGCCCGCGAGGTAAGCCCACAACCGCGGTTGCGTTTCCTTCGAGATCGAATTGCGGCGTTCTTTCGTGCTGAAGACTAAATGAATGTGGTTGCGGGAGAATGCGTGGGCCATTGTGCCGCCCCTCCGGGGCTCTATCCTACCGCATCCCGGGTTCCCACCACTCCCGTGGTGGGCTACGATCTGCCGTCCCTCCGGGACTGACGCCATTTCCAACAAGAAGGCCTTGCTTCCCAACATCAAAACCATTGTCTTATACGGCTGCCCGACGTCGAACCTCATTTTGACTCAAACGAAATCACACACAGCTTCCAGAATCCCCTAGCCAAGAAAGGATGCAAAAGGAATGACCGAACGAGGTCCCAAGCGCAACCAAACTCTTTAGTCCCGAAGGGACGATACAACGTAGCCCACCCCGGAAGGGGTGGGACCAAAGAACCAAAAGCGCATCAGCCCCAAAGGGGCGGCACTTTCCCGGTATTTCTGTCCCTGCATACACTCCTGTGCGTCCCGACGATTTTTGTGTGTCGCAGCCCAGGTACCGCAACCGGCGGGCGACTTCCGAACCCACATAATAAAACGGGCGGCCCAAACCCTCGGGCCGCCCATTTTTATTTTCGTTTGTAAACTTCCCGTTAGTCCGAACCGCCCTCCGCCAGCGCATCCGCATCCTTGCGCAGGAAGTCCAGCGCCGCGGCTTCTTCCGCCGAGAGTTCCGCGGGAGGCATGATCTCCTCGGGCGGAGGTGGCGGCGGCATTTCGGTCAGGAGCTGAATGTTGCGGTAACGCTCCAGGCCGGTGCCGGCCGGGATGAGGCGGCCCATGATTACGTTTTCCTTCAGGCCGCGCAGGTAGTCGACTTTTCCGGCGACCGCGGCTTCGGTGAGGACGCGCGTGGTCTCCTGGAAGCTGGCGGCGCTGATGAACGAATCGGTGGACAAAGACGCCTTGGTGATTCCGAGCAAGAGCGGGCGTCCCGTTGCCGGGCGGCCGCCTTCGCTGATGATGCGGTCGTTTTCCTCGCGGAAGCGGAACTTGTCCACCTGCTCGTCGAGGAGGAACGCGGTGTCGCCTACGTCTTCGACCTTCACCCAGCGCATCATCTGGCGGACGATGGTCTCGATGTGCTTGTCGTTGATGTTGACGCCCTGCAGGCGGTAGACCTCTTGAATCGCGTTCACGAGGTAGGCCTGCGTATATTTTTCGCCGAGCACGGCCAGCAAGTCGTGCGGGTTGAGCGGGCCGTCAATCAGCGGTTCGCCCGCCTTGACGTGCTCGCCTTCCTGCACGTTGATGTGCACGCCGCGGATGATGGAGTATTCCTTCTGCGTCTTGCCGTCTTCGGACTCGACGTAGATCTTGCGCAGGCCCTTGCTGATTTCGCCGTATTTCACGACGCCGTCGATTTCGCTGATGACGGCCGGATCGCGCGGCTTGCGGGTCTCGAAGAGTTCCACGACGCGCGGAAGTCCTCCGGTGATGTCTTTGGTCTTGGTGGTTTCGCGCGGGATTTTG
>Ga0209168_10003135_pt1 | contig 11557 bp, 8 predicted proteins | sample Coa_R1_FD_187156 | JGI IMG/M metagenome (GOLD analysis project Ga0209168, IMG submission 187156) | Surface soil microbial communities from Centralia Pennsylvania, which are recovering from an underground coalmine fire - Coalmine... | ecosystem: Environmental > Terrestrial > Soil > Unclassified ... | reverse complement strand
GCCGCTTACGGATTAGCGTCTGACCGCTCGCGGCCGCAAGGGCGTGATCAACATGAAGACCACCCCGCGCATCGGCAAGGTGGTGGGCATTCTCTCGGTCAAGGAAGATTCCGAGCTGATGATCATTACCAAGCAGGGCCAGATTATCCGCATCGATTCGAGCGAGATCCGGCAGGCGGGCCGGTCGACACAAGGTGTCCGGCTGGTGAACGTCGAGGAAGGCGATCAGGTGGCCGCGGCCAGCCTGATTCCGGACGCTCCCGAGGGCGGAGGCGGGAACGGGCAGAGCGATCTACCGTTGCAGTAAACGCCAGCCGATATATTTGGCATGGCCGAGACCGTTGAAGAAGTCCAGGTTGGCAGCGAGACCACCAAGGTCTGTCCAGCTTGCCAGGCGCTGCTGTCGAACGGAACCATCCAGAACCGGCCGGTGTTGTTTTGCACCCAGTGCCGGGGCATGCTGGTCTCCATCGACCAGTTTCTGCCGCTGGTGGAATGGCTGCGTGCGTTGCGGCGTCCGACGGGATCGGACATCCTGGCTCGCGACAATTCGGACGCGGACCGCGGTTTCACTTGCCCCATGTGCGATAAGACCATGACCGGCCATCCTTACGGTGGTCCTGGGAACGTCAATATCGACACTTGCGAGCCGTGTTCCGTTATCTGGCTCGATCACGATGAACTTCAACGCATTGTGATGGCTCCGGACTATTCCTCGTTATACTCAAGATAATGATTTTGGCAGCAGGCTCCGACGTACAATCTAAACAGGCCGCGCTCTTTGAGTCTCTGCGAGATCTGGGCAGTGTGATCGTAGCTTATTCCGGCGGCGCCGATTCGGCCTATCTGGCGTGGGCCGCACACCAGGCGTTGGGCGACCAGGCGATCGCGATCACGGCCGATTCCGCATCCTTTCCCGAATCGCACAAGCGCGATGCCGGGGAGTTCGCGCGCGAACAAAGATTCCGGCACGAATACATTGCGACGCGCGAGTTCGAGAATCCGGATTACATCAAAAACGGCCCGGACCGCTGTTTCCACTGCAAGGACGAATTGTTCGCACGGCTTGACGAGGTAGCTCGGGAGCGGGGCATCGCGTACGTGATTTACGGCGTGAACGTTGACGATCTGGGCGATTACCGGCCGGGTCAGAGCGCAGCCAAGATTCATCAGGTAAAAGCGCCATTAGTGGAAGCAGGATTAACGAAGGCCGAGATCCGTGAGTTGTCGCAACGCGCGGGACTCAAGACCTGGGACCGGCCTGCATCAGCTTGTCTTAGCTCGCGCATTCCATATGGAATACCGGTAACGATCGAAAACGTGAAAACAGTGGAGCGCGGTGAAGAAGCGATCAAGGCTCTCGGCTTCCGGCAGTATCGGGTGCGGTTTCACGGCGATCTAGTTCGAATCGAGATCGCGCCGGAAGAGCTCGGGCGGGCGTTGGCGCCCGAAATGGCTCAAGCGTTCGCGGCGATTTTCAAACCGCTCGGGTTCCACTACGTCACGCTGGACTTAGAAGGCTACCGCCAGGGCTCGCTCAACGCGGCTCTGAAATCGAGAGCCGAAATAAACACCTGACGGTAGCCTCGCCCCCCAACTAGAGCTTTTCGTCGAATGACAGGCTTTGGATGGTCTTCTCCAGAGCTTGGTTCGCATCATCGATCTGGGTTTGGATCTGCGCGCTTTCGCGGCGCAAGGCATCCAGGCGATTTTCCTGATCGTCCAACTGCTTGGTGTAGCGTTGCACCAGTGCTTTTTCGTTGGCGCTATCCGTCAGTGCTTTGAGGTTCTCGCGGATGCGCTGCTGGTCGTCGTAGATTTTGCGAATCTCGTCCTCTCGCTCCTGGTGCTGCGCTTCGAGGCTTTCCACGGCGTCGCTCTGGCGGAACACGCCGCGCAACGCCTCCTCCACGGTGGGACTAATGGACCGCTCCTTCACAAAGAGAGCGACCTGGTCCTTATTCAACATTGAGATCTGGAAGGACGCTTCCAGCGGCCGGGCCTCCTCCACTTTCAAAGTCTCGGTTTGTTTGGATCCGACCTCTACTCGGAAGCGCATCCACTGAGCTGTGGTTTCCTCGGGCTTGGCGTCTCCGCGCAGCGAGTAGCCGGTCCGAACCGGATGCTCCACGATCACGGTTCGTGGAGTCGTGTCCTCATTCCGGAAGGTGTAGGTTTTGGTCTCTCGCAGTTCGCTTTCCTGGATCAAAACGCCTTTGTTCACGCGAACCCGGGTGACACGCTGACCTTCGACGGATCCGCGAGAACTGGCGTTGAGCCCCAAATCCACGGCGTAGGAAACCAGACGCCGTTCATTCGGTCGAATGTTATCGAAAATGCCTTCTCCGGCGAAGGTATCCTGCTCCAGGACATTGAAGCTCCCGCCGTCGAGCGTGACGCCGGTGGTGTTATTCAGCCATAACGCGCGCTGCAGGCGTGCCGGACTCGCGCGATCGTTCCACACCGAGACCTTCTCGGCGGCGATCGGCGATTGCACGATGGGGACCATCGCCGACTGGTTTCTGGCGATGCTGATCGGCTCTTTCAGTCTGTATTCGAACAGGTCGCCGAGATCCTGGGCCACGGCTGCCGTCTCGACGCTGGATCGGGCGGCGTTTAGGTTGGGTGCGTAAGGCAGGTTGCGCGTGCGGTCCTGGCCGTCGAGCCGCAATACCGGGTACTGGCTGATCCGGTCGACACTTCCGAGATTAGCGCCGCTCCCGAGGACGTTGCGAGACAAGCTGCCGGTTTCGGTTTTGAGCAGCGATGCTTCCGCGTTAACGGTCACCGAATCGGCCACGCTTCCTACCTCAAGCCGTACGTCGCGTCGCGTGGGAGTCCCATAGCCGACGCTGACGCCCTGCTGGATAGACTTCTTAAACCCCTGGACGCTTACCTCCATGCGCACCTGACCGCCGGGCAGGGAATCGAAGGCATATCCGCCGCGGCTGTCCGTGTTGACCGATGCCAGCAAGTTGCCGTTCAGGTCGTAGGCCCTGACGGCGGCGTTCGCAACCACTGCTCCGGACTGGTCCGTTACAGTACCGGCGATCTGCGCGTTGCCCGGGATTAGGGTCCCCTGAAACGTCTGCGGCTGCATCATCAGGGCCTCAGACATCGGTACTACGGGCCGGCGGGTGTAAAACGGCTGCGACAAGTTCTGGATGAAGGATTGCGGCGCTCCCGCCACCAGGGACAACTGAACGTTGTCCCAATCCTGTCCAACCGTGTTGTCGACGATCGCCCATCCCTGAAGCAGCGGCGGCGCATTGGGACGCTTGGGATTGAGTACGATGCGGTATGTCGCCTTCCACACCGGAACTTCGCTGATGTAGCTGAGGAACAGCGACCGTTCGCCCGCGCCCTCGGTCGATACCGACATGCGGCGAAGGTCCGGTTCACGGGAGGCTGATGCCAAGTCAAGGTAGTGTTCTACCTTGTCGGGAAGCCCGCGTTCGAGCAGGCGGACTGAGAAGGCCGGTGATAACTCCGTTGTGCGCACTTCGCCAGATTCGGTGATGAGAGACAGGAAATCCACCTCCGAGGTGTTGCCGCCGGCGATTCGGGTCTTGCGCTCAATGCTGAGCAGTCGGCCGTTCAGGCTCTGTTGCCCGTTCTTGACTTCGACGCGCGCTCCGCGGATGGCTTCGAGGAATTCCATAAGCGAAGTTTTCTGACCAATGGGCAGACGAAGATCGCCGATCTGGCGGTCGATGGGCGCGGAAGATCCGTAGCCTACTGCGGTGATTCGGCCGCCATTCAGGTCTAGTACGGTGAGTGACTTTAGTACGTCGTTCAATTGGCCCGAGGTGAAGGAAATGGCGACATCCTGATTCCCTTGCACCTGACCCTGATGTTCGAAGTAGCCGACTCCGTTCTTATACAGCACTACTCGTTTGATCGGAAGTTTATCAGGCGACGGAGTTTGGGCCGGCGCGAGGACGGACAGAGCAAATACAACCCCTATGGAACGATGCATAATCGTTCACCCCCTTGTGGCCCTATGGATGCGGGGTTTGGGAAAATAGTTGCGTTTTTGTGAAAAAAGATTTATTGTTTTCTTGGGTGAAATTCAAGGGGCAGGGCTGGCGACAGATGCCAGTCTGACGCTGTAGTTTACCGACTCGAAACGCGCGCCTGCTAGGCTACGCGGCGCGCGACGCCGTCTCTGACATTTTGCGATACTCCTGCTCGGATTCGGCAGGTAACAGGACCCAAAGCGTGTAGACTCCGATTCCGGTGCCGAAGGGTATATCGATTAAGCTAACCGCGCCGAAAATGATCGCGAGCATGCGTGCCCAGGGTTGGCGGGTGAGAAGACCGCAGCCGATGGCGATTCCGATTCCAGCGCAGATCAAGAATCCCATTCCAATGGCGGGCAGGAGCCCGAGGACAAACGGCGGCATCCCTGGGCCAAACCCTCTCGAGTTAGTGAACACTATCAAGAAGAGTCCGGGAATCAGCCGGAGGGCTGAGAGGGCCAGCCACAGAATGCCTAACAGCCGAACGTGGCCACCGATACGGCCTTGCTGGGGCATGAGCGGAGTCGTCCCCAGGGATTTCCCGCATCTGGAACAAAAGGTGGCAGATCCACTGATCTGAGTCCCACAGCCGTCACAGAACATTTGAAACCTCCTTACCCGTACTGAGCTAGATACGCGAGGTTCCCGTTAATTGTTCCGTGGTTGAAGCACCGAAATCGACCATCCCACAGCGACCACGACCAGGCACCCAACGACGTTATACCAAAGAAACGCGCCTGTGAGCCGCGCCGTTACGAAGATCGCGGCTTCTCCGGCCAGCACCCCCACGAACGCGCCGGTGGCCGTGCAGCGCTTCACGAAAAACGCCAGCACGAATACGCCGAGCATCCCGCCATAGAATAACGATCCAACCTGGTTGACTGCCTGGATCAGTGCACCGAATCCCGTGGCGTTGCTGGCAAAGACCATGGCGTAGATGCCCCAAAATACCGTCGCCGCACGCGATACCCAGAGATAGTGTTTATCGGAGCTAGTTTTGGTGATATGGCGCTTATAAATATCGATGACGGTGACGGTGGCGAGCGAATTGATCTCACCTGAGATCGCCGACATCGCCGCGGTAAAAATCACAGCCACCACCAGGCCGACGACGCCCACGGGAAGATAATGCGTCACGAAGGACAGGAAGATATAGTTTGTATCATTGGCGCCGTTGAGGTTGAGCGCATCGGTGCGCGCGGCGTCGAGGTTCGTTTGTGCGGCGCGAAAGTCCTGAAGGGCGCCGGTTTTTGAAGACACGATCCCGCGCGCCGCGGCCTGGCGCTGGTCAAAGGCCTGTTCATAGCGATTTTCGAGGGCCGGATATTGCGGTGAAGATGCGATCTGCTCCATCGCCACGGGCTGAAACACGATGGGCGGCCGGACAAAGAGAAACACCACGAACACCATCGCGCCGATAAAGAGTATGAAAAACTGCATGGGCACTTTGGCCATGGCAGTGAGCATGAGGCCCAAGCGGCTTTGCCCGATGGACTTCCCGGTCAAATAGCGCTGCACCTGGCTCTGATCGGTTCCGAAATAGGCTAGCGCCAGGAACATTCCACCGATCAAGCCGCTCCAGATGTTGTAGCGGTCGTTCCAGTCGAAGGTAGTGGTCACTGCGTTCAGCTTCCCGGCCGCTCCTGCTAGCTTTACCGCCTCTAGGAACGAAACATCCGGCGGCAGCATCGATATAGCGACGGCGAACGCGATGACTAGCGCCAGCATGATCATGGTCATCTGGAGCACGTCGGCCCATGTCACCGCCTTGATTCCGCCCAGTGTGGTGTAGAGCACAACCAATCCACCCATGATGAGGATGGTCACGCGAAACGGCCAGCCCAGGACCACGGAGAGCACGATCGCGGGAGCTGCCAGCGCGAGCCCTGCGCCTAAGCCGCGGGATATCAGGAAAATGATGGTGACAAGAAGGCGCGTCTTGGCGTCGAAGCGATGCTCCAGATACTCGTAGGCCGTGTACACTTTGGCGCGGTGAAAAATCGGCACGGCGGTGGCCGAGAGGATCACCATTGCCAAGGGCAGTCCGAAATAGAATTGCACGAACCGCATGCCATCGACGTACGCCTGCGCAGTGGTCGAGATGAAGGTGATGGCGCTGGCCTGGGTGGCGATGATCGAAAGTCCCATGGCGTACCAGGGCATAGTCTTGTTGGCCAGCATGAAATCCTGCGTACTGGCGGAACCCCGGCCGCGCCATAGCCCGTAGGAAACCAGGAACACCAGCCAGGCGAACATCACCGCCCAGTCCAGGGGTCTCATATAGGGGACGACGGAGAGAATGATTTTGTGAACCAGTAGAACAGCCCGATGACGCAGGCGAGATAGATGACCACCAGAGCGTACACGCGCCCCCACGTGCCGAGAAACGGCGGCGGCTCATCGGCTACCGTACGTTGAGGATCGTTCACGGAGATTGTTTCACTGTGCTTTGGCCGCGCTCAGCATGTTGGCGAACATGCGATAGGCGCCCGGAACGCCGGCGGGAAGCTCGCGGAACCAGTCGTAGGCGGAAAAGATATACGCGCCCTTACCGACTGGTGCGTATAACATGCCGCCTGGAAGAGGCATTTCGCCAGGATCGTGCGACTCCAGCACGCTTACATACCTGGGATCCCATTGGTCTGAGAAATACAGGCCGCGTTCCTGGACCCAGCCGTCGAAATCGGCGCTGGTGATCTGATTGGGGACGTGCAGCAGGCGAAGGTCAGGATTGGGAAAGGCGATGGGCGCTTCTTCGACGGTAACGCGGTCGCTACGGCTGATGCGGATGGGGTATGGGCCGATGTGCGCCAGCGATCCGTCATCTGGCGGGGCAGTATTCGGGGGTGCCGGAGCAGGCGGAGTGGGTGCCCCCTGAGCGGGAGCAGGCTGAGGCGCGCCAGTTAGTCCAATAGTTCCGCCTCCGGGCACGTTGTATTGCACGATTAGCGTTCCGCCGTTGTTCGCGTAATCGAACAAGCGTTGATAATTCGCGCGTAAATCCGGCCGCGTGTTGAAGGCGCGCACGCCGGTGACGATCGCGTCGAATCGTGCAAGAGCGCCGTGGCTGAGATCCGACTCGGTTAGTAGCGTCACTTCACAGCCGAGCTGGCGGATGGCTTGGGGAACTTCGTCGCCGGCTCCCATCACGTAGCCGACGGTTTTCGATAGGATGCGGATATCGGCACGCACCAGCGCGGCCTGGGCAGGCGGCAATAGCGTCTGCGTGGTGATGTGCGGATACTGAATCACTTCGGTGCCGGTGGAAACGATCTGCGTTCCGACTTGCGCGATTGCCCGAATCTTCCCCTGAGAGTCGCCAGCGGGCGGAGCCAGGTTGAAAAAGACGTTGGTTTGTTCCTCGGTGGCAGCCAGTTCGAAATGACTCGAGGCGGGATTGGCGGTCCAGCCCGCGGGCACATCCAGGCGCAGGTCGCCGGCGACTTTGCCGCCGTTGGATTTTACGGCTACTTCAATCCTGCGCGGCTTGGTGTCACCGAACACCAAGGCAGATTCGGGCAGGCTAACCGCGACAGGAGGAATCACGGTAAAGGGACGAACTTGTTCGCCATACACGCGATCGACATAACGATACTGCACTGGGCGGGTCAGCTCGATTTCCGCGCCGGCTATTTGCACGCGAAAATGTGCGTTGAGTACCGGCAGGTTTTCCGGCAGCCCGATATCGCGAGGATCGGGGACCGAATAGAGTGCTCCATCCTTGGGCTGTTCCAGCCAATATGGCTGCGTGTAGGGTTGATTCTGGGGAATGGTAAAGCTCGCATTGTAACGGCTGGGCTGATTATTCGCGAGAACGGTGGGCGCGAGGTTCACTGTGGGAGCGCCTTCGATGCCGGACAGCCGTATTCCGGTGAGCGCCACCTGGTTAGGCAAGCGTTGGATCGCGGTGAAATTCACTCGAAGCGTCGCGCCCGGGCTCACGGCCGCCTTGTCGGCTTGAGCCTCCAGCGATAAGCCTGAGCAAAGAGCGATGGTCTCGTCCAACTCAGTCAGTTTGCGCTCAGCCATGGGATCCTTGGTAGAAGCCACGATGGCAGCGATTAAAGGCCGAGCCTTCACTAACTGAGGCAGCAGTGCTTCGGGACGCGCCGGAACGAAGGAATCGAGCGCCTGCTTCACGATCTCGCCGACGGCGGCTCCGCCGGGCAGTCGGTTCCAGGTGATGTCGAGATTCTCGAAAAGGTCCTTGGTGGGCTTATCGCCGGACACGGTTTCCAGCGGAGCCAGCTGCGAACCCTTCGTTTCGGCCGAGCCGGTCCCCTGGGTGCGATTCGCGCTGCGGCTGGCGCCGCCGATTTCGCCGAAGGAAGCGCCCAGTTCCGGAGAGTAGACGCCGACATCCAGGTTCAGACGGTCCGCCGGGGGAGTATCGTCGGCTTTGTTCTTTGCCGCTTTGCCTTTATTCTGACCGCCGCCCGGAAACCCGGCGTTCATCATCAGAAGCTTGGGCGCCCAGGGCTGGACGTAAGCCAGTTGCTCGGGGAATTTGGTCGCATCACCGGCCAGCGAAAACGCTTCGCGGCCGAGTATAGAGGACGCCTGGTGATGCCCGTGCCCGTCGCGGGGAGTGCCCGAGAATACTAAAATCACGACGTCCGGCCGGAAGCGTCGAATGTTGTACACCACGTCGCCCAGAACCTTATTACGATCCCATTTCTGAAGCGTTTCGGCCGCGGTTTTGGAGAAGCCGAAATCGATGGCGCGGGTGAAGAATTGCTCGGCGCCGTCGATCCGCCTGGAACTGAGCAACTCCTGGCTGCGGATGATTCCCAACTCGTCGCCTTGCTCCGGCCCGATCAGATTTTGTCCGCCCTCGCCGCGCGTGAGGGAAAGATAGGCGGCGCGGACATGCCGGCCGAGCGCCAGGTAGGCCAGCACTGGTTCGCGTTCGTCATCAGGGTGCGCTCCGATCATCATGACGCTTCCGAGCGTATTGAGGCGCTCCAAAGCTAGCCGGACTTCGATTTCCCCGGTATAGCCGCGCTGGCCGCGGATGGGGATGAGTCCCAGAACCAGCAGCGTACAGACTGCGGCGCGAGGCGCCCAGTGGCCAAAGGTTACTGCGCGGATATACCGGCGCATATGGAAGATTCGTAAAAATAGCGGCCGAGTTGGATTGGTCACGGCAGTTCGGTCCAGTTTAGCAAATGCCCGATTCGGACCGGGCGAAGGGTTCTGGCATGTGCCATTCGGCAAATTGCCGAGTGTTCTTTCGAACTTCCGTGTTACAAATGAACAAGCGATGCTCAGCGACGCTAGTTTGGCTTCGTGGGCGATCGGCGAAAGCCGGTTCGTAGTAACCGCCGTGCGCACCGGCATGATCCGACGTGCCCAGGATCTCCGTTCGATCCGTCCTTATTACCCTCCGCAGATTGAAAGAAGAAAAACGTGGACCAATTTGTTGAAGATCTTACGGATTATCAACGAGCGTTCCTTAGAAAATACCCGTGTCCCCAGGTATTTTATGTTGTTTCGTGGGGATGCGCCGCAACGGCGTGGCTTGCCAGGGTCCTGAATCACCATCCCGATATTTATTGCGTTCACGCGGCCAATCATCACTGGCACGTGCTAGGTGACTGCGAGAAATTGGATGGAGTTCGTTACCTTCGTATTATCGGCAGCCAGGGGCATTCCCATATCGCGGCGGGCGGGGTTCATGGCATCAGCCGTCATCTGGTGCCGGAATGCAGGCGCATTTTTGGGAATCAGTTTAACGCGGCGGTGGTCGTGCGTGAGCCGCTTTCCCGCATAAGATCGCTAATCGCCTTGCATCGCGATTTCGAGGGTTTCCAGGTCTTCGATCTGGATTATTTGGATGCGATTCTCGACCGCGCTGGAATCGTGATCGAACCCGGAGATTACCAATCGCGGCTTTTCGTCCACGCCGCGAATATGCTCAATGCCATATTGGAAGAGCTTGAGGTGGGCAAGATCTATCGCTGTGAGGATCTCACCTCCGATACCGGCGTGCTGGGTGAATTCGTGAGAGAAATCACCCGCGACAAGATATCGCCGGACTCTGGGTGGTTGAAGGCGGCCCTTGAGACGAAAAAGGTGAACGTCCACGCGGGACGGCATCCGCGCCGCGAGTTAACCGACTGGCAGATCGACGTGATCCGAAAAGTAGTGGACCCGCGTGCCTGGGACATCTACGAATCTCTGGGGTACGTGCGCCCCGACTTTCTGGCCGGCTCCGCGGCGAACCGGCAATCCGTTGTTGCTTAGTGTGCGTTGTCTGGTATCCGTCCATAGCACAATCTGCCAGGGGCCAGCACGGAACCTACTCTACTTCAAACGGAGTGATGCGGCGGATGGAGTTTCCAGCACTGTCAAAAACCCGTACTTCCAGCAGGTAGGAACCCGGCTCAGACTGGTTCAAGGACATACTGACGCTTACAGGCAGCATGCCGTTCGAGGTCGCGGTCTTGGTGTTGAGCTTCACCACTCCGGAGTCCGTAGCCGGTTGCTGGGTCTTACGATCGAGGGTTCGTATCTGAACGCCGACCTCCGGAGGGCTTGGCGCTGTCCCGGCAGCCGCGAGCAGCGGCTCGTAAATCTCGAAGTAGAAGCCGGCCGGATCGGTCTTCTTGAAACGGTTTGAACCGTAGGGGATGATCCGCTTGCCGTTTGCAATCAGAGGCGTCTGATCATCGACCAGCAACGCGTCCACGTCGAGCCTTAAGTCGGTAGCCGGTTGGGATTCCTTACTAAGGGCAAGCGCACTCGCGTTAAAGACGCCGGTCTGGTATGTGCCCACCACCAGCGGCATTTCGAGTTTGCCGAACCCTTCGCCGCCGGCGCTGAACACCACTTTGAGGGTGTAGGCGCCGGTGGCGATATCGAACTGATTCTCGTAATGCAGGGGTTTGAGCTTCAGATTATCGACCTCGCGTTGCTCATCGAAATCCAGCTTCAAGGTGTCGCTGAACCGCGCGCCGACGGTGCCGTCGGCCATGGTCGCGATGCCCAACATGTCTATCGCCGCGTGAAGCTTACCTTTCTGCTTCTGGAATTTCAGCGCCTCGGACGGGATTTCCATGGCCACATTGACCCGCGCCATATCCGGAGAAGTGTAGAAGTAGGGAATCTGCATCGATGCGCCGATGGTGCCGGACTGCGCCGCTGCTGCCCGGCTCTCGAGAGTCTTCTCGATGGGTGTTCCCGACAGCACATCGCGCGGTTTGGCGTTGCAGTAACTCGGGCGCGCTCGCACCTGAACTCCGCCGCGATCGACCTGAAGACGGAGCTTGTGGCAGCTTTCGTCGTTCGGCGAGGTCGGCGTGTAACCGATCAGGTAATACTCGTTCTGCTCCTTGCCGATGTTCTCCAGACCAGGGAGCAGGTCGTTGGTGTTACGTACTTCGAGCCCTCCCGTGCCGCTCACCAGCAACTGGGCGATTTCCTGAGTTGGTCGCTCGTTCGGCGCGAGATTCCGATTCGCATTCGGGTTGTTGCGAGGGTCGTTAGGGTTGTTCCGGGGATTAGTGGGATTGGGGTTCGGATTGTTTCCCGGG
>Ga0209168_10003131_pt1 | contig 11567 bp, 7 predicted proteins | sample Coa_R1_FD_187156 | JGI IMG/M metagenome (GOLD analysis project Ga0209168, IMG submission 187156) | Surface soil microbial communities from Centralia Pennsylvania, which are recovering from an underground coalmine fire - Coalmine... | ecosystem: Environmental > Terrestrial > Soil > Unclassified ... | reverse complement strand
AAATCGTCGAGAAACTTCAGCCCGTAGTAGCTCATGACGTAAGGTTTTTGCGTGATCGTGGCGGTAATGACGCCGCGATCGATCCAATCAAGGGTCTCCGGATCGTTGTCGAAGGCCACGATCGGCAGCTTGCCATCCATGTTGAAGCGGTGCACCGCTTCGGCGGCTCCGGAGCCCCCGGTCGCTTCCAAACAAATAATCCCCTCTATTTTTTCCTTCTTCTGTATGAGTTCGGAGACCTGGTCAGACGCGCTTCGCACGTCGCCCTTATCGTCGAGGATCTTTGTCAGTTTGAGGGCGGGGAAATTCTTGAGCGCGTCGGCAACGCCGGCTACGCGATCGTCGATATTGCGCTGACCTGAAATCGTGATCACTGCGATGTTACCGTTGCCGTGAACGACCGCGGCCATGCGCCTGAGGCTTTCTCTGCCGGCCTTGACGTTGTCTGTTCCGATATACAGAACGCGCTTGGAATCCGGCACATCCGAATCCACACAAATCACCGGGATGCCTTGAGCGACGGCTTTGTCAATCTCGGCCTGGAAAATCGCGTGGCGCGCCGCGGAGAGGCAGATTCCGGCGGGGTTCTGTTCCGCGACCTGGCGAAACATTCCGACCTCTGCGTCTGGATCATAGGTCGCTGGGCCGACGAGTTCGGCCTTCACGCCGAGCGCTCGGGCGGCGTCCAAAAACCCTGCCTGCGCCTCCTGCCAGTACGGCAAGTTGATATTCGTGGCTACGAAGACGTAGCGTTCGTTTTCCTCGTGATAGGGTTTCGCGCACGACGCAATCACCACTGCGCCAATGAACAGAATAATAGATACCAGCGTGATCCCGTGTCTCCTCATCGGAAGTTCTCCTTTCGCACCCTGGCTGGCCTGCGGCTTGTTCGTAGCCTGGGAAAACTTTGTCCCGGTATTTATCTGGTTTGGAAAAGTTCAAACGAACGGGAGGGCACCTCCCTTCTACAAATGCTTCGCTTTCGTTAACGCCTGGTCGGGATTTGTCGATTCTCGGCCTTATGTCCAAGCAAGACCATAGGGCGGTCCGCGCTTCGTGTCAATCTCAGATTCCTGTGGCTCGGCTTGGGAGCACGTGGGAAACGAAAGCATGTGCGCCTAAGAAATCAGCTAGAGGGCCTAAACGTTCTTGGAGGCGAGCTTGTCAGCGCTGTTATTTGGTCGCGTCCTGAGCGACCCGCAGCTTCACCATCTTCTTAATAAGTGCGATGGGAAGCGGTTTGTCCGTGGGAAAGTGAACGGTGCCTTTGGATGTCGAGAATCCTTTAAGTTCTTCCTTAAATGCTTCGATCACCGCCGCAGTAGGAAACAAACTACAGTGCTTCGAAAACGCGGCGAACCACACCAACACTCGCTTGTGCCTGAACGCGGGAATCCCATAACTGATTGTCTCGGTAGCCTCGCGCGGCACGACCGATCGAATTGCCGCGCGAAGCTTGTTGAAAATGCTGCGGGCGGGCTTAGGGACACGAGCGAAGTATGCATCGACGTTCTTCGGAGCTTTCCTGCCCTTCGCCGCAGAACTGCGCTTGCCAGTTTTTACGTTTTTCATGCGGGCAATGCTACAAGCACTCCGACGTCAAGTCCATGCCCAGATGCGCTGTGAGATTTGCCGTGACTCCGGCTGCTTAGTGGCCGCCGCTTAGCTCGCGGACGATGTCGCTGACGAATTTTTTGGCGTCGCCGAAGAGCATCATGGTGTTGTCGAGGTAATACAAAGGATTGTCGATTCCGGCGAAGCCGGCGGCCATACTGCGTTTGATGACCATGACAGTGCGGGCTTTGTCCACATCGATGATGGGCATGCCGAAGATGGGACTGGATTGGTCGGTGCGGGCGGCGGGGTTAGTGACGTCGTTCGCGCCGATGATCAGGGCAACGTCGGTTTGCGGCAGGTCACCGTTAATCTCGTCCATCTCCTTCAAGCGGTCGTAAGGGATGTCGGCTTCGGCGAGCAGAACGTTCATGTGGCCAGGCATGCGTCCGGCGACGGGATGAATGCCGAATTTAACGTCGATGCCTTTCTTGGTGAGAATGTCATAGAGTTCGCGGACTTTGTGCTGGGCTTGCGCCACGGCCATTCCATACCCAGGAACAATCACAACGGTATTGGCGGCTGCAAGAATCCCCGCGGCATCTTCCGGCGAGGCGCTCTTGACGGCGCGTTCTTCCTTAGCGCCTGCGGCGGAGGCCTGCACCTGGCCAAAGGCTCCGAAGAGAACGTTGGTGAAGGAGCGGTTCATGGCTTTGCACATGATGACGGATAGGATGAAGCCGGAAGCGCCGTCGAGCGCGCCGGCGACGATGAGAACTTTGTTGTTGAGAACGAAGCCGAGGAGCGAGGCGGAAAAGCCCGCATAGGAGTTCAAGAGAGAAATTACCGTGGGCATGTCGGCGCCGCCGATTGGGGTGACGAGCATAATTCCGAAGATCAGGGCCACGCCGATCATGATGGGGAAGAGAAAGGTCATCTCGGGATGAAGGACGAGAGCCACCACGAGTCCAAGCGCAGCAGCGAGAACCGTCAAGCTGACATAGTTCTGACCCTTATAAGTGATAGGACGCTGGGGCAGGATTTCTTGCAGTTTGCCGGCGGCAATTAAGCTGCCGGTGAAGGTGAGCGAACCGATGATGACTTCGAGGCCGATTTCCGCCATCTGGAATCTAGGGACGCTGGGAGCGGCGACGTAGTATTCCGCGATGCCGATCAGGGCGGCGGAGAGGGCGCCGAACGCGTGGCTCAACGCGGTTCGCTGAGGAACCGCAGTCATCTTCACCATGCCGAGAGGGACGCCGACTGCGGCGCCAATGATGAGGGTGATGATGATCCACTTGTACTCGCTGACCTGCGGATCGCACAGCGTGGCGATGACGGCGATGGCTGAAGCGATTTCGCCGACGAGCACGCCGCGCTTGGCCGTGACCGGAGAGCCCAGCCATTTGATGGCCAAGATAAAGCCGATGGCGGCGGCAATGTACGTGAAATCGATGAGTTGCTGGACGTCGGCGGGAGTCATGCTCATGGCTTTTTCGCCGCCTTGCCGGTCTTGAACATGCCTAGCATGCGGTCGGTGATCACGAAACCGCCGACCATGTTGCTGAAGGAAGCCGCGACAGCGATCAGCCCGAGGATGGTGGCGAGGCGCGTCTCGTGGCGGCCTGCGATGATAATGGCCGCGACGACCACGATGGCGTCAAGGGCGTTCGTCAACGACATCAGGGGCGTGTGCAGGAGCGGAGAAACGCGTTTGATGAGCTCGATACCTAAAAACGCCGACAGAATGAACACAAACAGACTCGAAATAAAATCCGCGGGCATCCATGCCTCCTTAAGATTTAGCAGCCAGCGCCGGTAGCTTGTAAATTTCACGAAGCCTGGCGCTTACAATTTCTCCACCCTGGGTCAGCAAAGTCTCGCGCACGATTTCATCTTGCGGATTAATTTGGAGCTTGCCCTCTTTGATCATGTACAGGAGAAAGGTGGCGACGTTTTTGGCGTACATTTGGCTGGCGTGATAGGGAACGGTGCTGGCCAGATTGATGGAGCCGATGATGGTTACGCCATGCTCCTGGATTTGTTCCCCGGCACGAGTGAGCTCGCAGTTGCCGCCGCGTTCGGCCGCGAGATCGACGAGGACTGAGCCTGGTGCCATACCGGCGACCATTTCTTTGGTCACGAGGATTGGGGATTTTTTGCCGGGGATCACCGCTGCGGTAACGACGACATCGCTTTCTGCGACTACTTTTCCGAGAAGCTCGCGCTGCTTTTTGTAGAACTCTTCGCCTTGGGCCGTGGCGTATCCGCGCGCGTCTTGGGCGTCTTTGGCTTCGATGGCGATCTCCACGAAGCGTCCGCCGAGGCTCTGGACCTGCTCCTTTACGGCGGGACGCAGATCGTAGGCGGAGACGACCGCTCCGAGCCTGCGGGCGGTAGCGATGGCTTGGAGGCCGGCAACGCCACATCCCATGATGAAAACGCGAGCAGGCGTGATGGTTCCCGCGGCGGTGGTGAGCATCGGAAAAAGTTTCGGGAGCGTGTCCGCGGCAATCAGCACGGCTTTGTAGCCGCTGATGGTGGCCATGGAGGAGAGCGCGTCCATGCTTTGCGCGCGTGTGGTGCGCGGCATCAGCTCGATGGAGAAGGCGGTGACGCCCTTTGAGGCGATCTCTTGAATGGTGTCAAGCGATCCGAGCGGACGCAAGAAGCCGATCAGCGCTTGATTGGGACGATAGAGAGGTACATCGGCCTTGCCGGTCTTGTCATTCGAGCCGTAGCACAGCACTTGAATGACGATGTCGGCTGCGGCGAAAACCTCCGCGCGCGTGGGAAGAATCTTCGCGCCCTTCGAGGCGTAGTCCGCGTCCAGATAGCCGGCTTCTTTTCCGGCGCCCGCTTCGACGACTACTTCCAAGCCGGCTTTCGTGAGGCTCGGAATTACGGCGGGCACCATCGCTACGCGGCGCTCTCCAGGAAAGGTTTCTCGTGGCACTCCGACAATCATGAAACTTCCTCCGGTATATTCTCTCTGCTACTTCCGAACTCGCCCGCGAATCCAGCTTTGGTCCGCGCGGCATTCTACAACGGATTCGAACCGCGAGGCCCACAAACAATTGCAATTGGAATGCGTTTTGGTTTATCCGGCGGCGGCCTCTTTGCCAGGGATGAAATAGACTTCTTCGTACACGGAACCCTTTTGCCAGCCGGCACGAGTCAGAATGCCTAGCCCGTTTTCGCACATGCTGGGATGGCCGCAGAGATACCCGGTGGTGCTGTCCGGCTGCAAATTCCATTTGTCGACATACATGCGAACGAGATCATCGACGCGGCCGGTCTGGCCTTTCCAGGAAGCGTCCTCCCACGGTCGGCTGATGGTAGCGACATATTTAAACCACGGAACTTCCGCGGCGATGCGCTCGAGCTCTTCGCGATAACCGAATTCCCACGAGCGGCTTCCGCCTTGCAGGCAGAAGAATTTGTGCTCGCCGGGCATCGGGCTGTTTCCGGCCTTCCAGTCTTTGTAAAGAGTCCGAACATAGCTGACAAACGGAGCGATGCCAGTGACTGTGGCGAGAAGGAGGTGATGGGTCCGGCCGCTCTTTAGATCGAGCGTAAAGCGGCCTTTCGAGATTTTGCGGCAAAGCATGGTGTCGCCGACCTTGAGTTTGTAGAGATGCGGCGTGAGAGCGCCTTGCGGAACCAGCTCGATGAAAAACTCGAGGCTTTCTTCGTACGGGGAAGAGACAATGGAGTAGGCGCGCTCAATGCGCTGGTCTTCGTGATCCACGCCGAGAGTGGCATATTGACCGGCCTTAAAAGAAAACGGGCCGCCAGGATCAACGCGGATCAACCACAAGTCTTCCGACAGATCCTTTCGCTCGATAATGCGGGCCGTGAAATGCCTGTCCGTCGGCAGAGCCAATGCTCGTAATCCTCCATCGTTTCTAAACGGGTCTTTTCATAAAACGACCGGGAGGAGCAGCTTTCTGCTTCGCCCGGTGCGCCTTGGAATCGATACATTAACCCCGGGGATAAGTTGAATGTGATCGAAGCCATCCTTTTATTTGGCTTCGAAATGCCCCATTTTGTTTGGGTAGCCACTCACTGCCTCAGAGCTCGGTGGCGACCGGAAGACCCAACGGGCGGCATTGTACACCTGGTTGGCCTATTTGCGAGGGGAGGATTAGAGGGCGGCTGGCTGGTGCTTGCATCAGCCCAGGCGACCAAATGCGCAACGAAGTTCCTCGTAAAAGCACCGACAAAACTGCTGAAATGGCGGCTCTCGCCGGGTACGTGCAATTTGGGGGACGGCTCGACGTTTAGTTCCTAGGACGCATCTAAGATTCAGAGCCTATGCGCAATCTTACTCGACGGGAAATACTGAAACTTGGTGCAGCAGCAGCGGTTGCAGAATTGGCAGCTCTGGGTCTGCATGGGTGCGGTGGCGGAAGCTCCATCGTCCCGCCGGTGGTTTCTTCCGCCTGTTCCAAGCTAACGGACATCGAGCACGTAGTCATCCTGATTCAGGAAAACCGCTCGTTCGACCATTACTTTGGAAGCTACCGCGGTGTCCGAGGATATTCGGATCAGAGCATGGCGTTCCAACAACCCGATCCTGCGAATACAACGAACGCACCCGTGGGTGTGCTGTTGCCATTCCATCTGGATACGTCCACAACGAATGCGGCATGTACGCACGACATCAGTCATGACTGGGTTCCGCAGCATCAGAGCTGGGACAACGGCGCTATGGATGGCTTTGTGCGTTCGCGTCTCGCCATCAATTCGAATGATGCGGTGTTGAGCATGGGTTACTACACGCGCGCAGACATTCCTTACTACTACGCTCTAGCCGATGGTTTCACAGTCTGCGACAACTTTTTTTGTTCGGTGATGGGCCCGACGGATCCCAACCGCCTCTACACCATGGCGGCCTCGATCGACCCGGATGGAAAAAACGGCGGACCGATTCTGCAGACGATCATCACAAATCGCACCTCCGTCTATGGCCGCCTCACCTATACAACGATGCCCGAGCAGCTCCAGGCTCGCGGGATTTCCTGGAAGATATACTCTTCGCCCGACGAGACCATCCTCGGCGGAATTCTCTCGGACAATGTTCTCTCGTACTTCAAAAACTATCAGGATCCCACGTCGGTGCTTCATCAGAACGCGTTCGGGCCGCAGTTCCCCGTGGATTTCCTGGCCGACATCGCATCCGGGAACCTGCCGCAAGTTTCCTGGCTTGTCGGTTCCGTCCTGACCTCGGATCACCCACCTTCGCCCTCCGTTTTTGGAGAGAACATTCTTTCGCTCATCATCGAGGCATTAACACTGGACCCGGCGCTGTGGGCCAAGACGCTGCTGATTGTCACATATGACGAAAATGGCGGATTCTTTGATCACGTTCCGCCGGTGACGGCCCCAGCCGGCACGCCTGGCGAATACGTAACTGCCGCCGCGGTGCCAGACCCAACGGTAGTCGGCAGTCCAGCAATAACCGGCCCGATAGGACTGGGTTTTCGGGTACCTACGCTGCTCATCTCGCCGTTTAGCCGTGGGGGCTTTGTGTCCTCGGACCTTTTTGATCACACGTCCGTGCTGCGATTCCTGGAGACCCGCTTTGGCGCGGAAGTACCCAATTTGAGCGCCTGGCGCCGCGCCGCAGTCGGGGACTTAACCACCGCCCTCAATTTCAAAAAACCTGATCCCTCGATTCCGAATTTACCCTCCACGCTTCCCGCCCTCCAGCAGGAGATCCAACAATGCGTCGCAAATCTGGCTGGTACGACCCCCTACACGGTGCCAAGCCCGCAAACCATGCCTACTCAGGAATCCGGGTCCGCGACCCGCCCCAGCGGCGCCTGCTAGTCAAAACCCGCCGTTAAACTTCTCAAATGATCGTCCTGGCGCAACGCCGCCTCGATGCTGGGCGCGGGCGCGACTCGAGCAAGAATTGTGAAACATTTGAGGTCCTCGGATACGTCTAACCTGTGACGCAATGGGTATGGCGCGTCTGCCCGTTACCCACCCCGGTGAAGACCGTCGAGGTCTGCAGCTCGCGTTAGATTGCAGGAGTCATAGATGGAATTGCGCGAAAAGGGGCGCCTGAGGCGCTTGAAAGCGATTCTTGTATTTGTTTGCGCTGCACTCGGTGTGGCGCAAGCGGTTAAGGCGGGGACCTCCGAACATCTGCGGCTTGAGGCGCAGCAGAATGCGCCGGCGGCTGCACCGAATCCTACCTCGCGGCCGGTCGGAACGATCAAGACCATTGAGGGAAAAACGATCGTTTTAACCTCGGATGCAGGCGCGGAGGTTACGGTCCAGGTGCAGAATGATGCCAAGCTGGTGCGCATCGCGCCTGGCCAAAAGGATTTGAAGGATGCGACGCCGATTCAACTTTCAGACCTGCAAACAGGCGATCGAATTTTGGTCCGCGGGAAGATGGCGGACGACGGCAAGACCGTGTTGGCGGCGTCCGTGATTGCCATGAAATCGACGGATATAGTGGCAAAGCAAGCGCACGAGCGCGATGAGTGGCAAAGGCATGGCGTGGGTGGCTTGGTGAAGTCCATAGACGCCGCAAGCGGTGCCATCACGATATCGACAAACGCGCTGGGCACTGCGAAGGACGTCACTGTTCAAACTTCGAACCAGAGCCTTTTGCGTCGATACGCGCCAAACTCCGTGAAGTTCGATGACGCGAAGCCCGCGCCGATTGATCAAATCAAAGTGGGAGACCAATTGCGCGCGCGGGGCACGCGCAAGGCGGATGGAACGGAGCTGACCGCGGATGAAGTGGTCTCCGGAACATTTCGCAATATAGCAGGCACGATCAGCGCTATTGATACCGGGGCTGGATTGATTACGGTCATGGATCTGGTGGTGAAGAAGCCAGTCACCGTGAAAATCACAAAAGACACGCAGCTCCGCAAACTCACTCCTCAGATGGCGCAGATGATTGCCATGCGTTTGAAGGGCGGCGGAACAGAAGCCGCTGGGGGAGCGAACGGAGCGGACGGCGGAGCCGGCGCGCCAGCAAAGCCCGCGGAAAGTGCAGCGGGCGGGCAGGGATCCGCACCGGGAGGCGCAGGACGTCCGGGCGGGGCCGGCGGTGCTGCCCGAGGCGGCGACTTTCAACAGGCTCTCAGCCGAATGCCCGCATCTACGCTTGCCGATTTGCAAAAGGGCGACGCGGTAATGATCGTCACGACGGAAGGGACTCAAGAGGGCGGTGCAACCGCGATTACGCTGCTTGCCGGAGTGGAGCCGCTTCTACAGGCTTCGGGCGCCTCCACGATCCTTACGCCGTGGACGATGAGCGGCGCACCAGGTGGAGATACGGCGCCCTGAAACATATCGGTCGCGAGAAAAATGGTCTTAAGTCAGGAGAAGGAATGAGCTTTGGCTTTATTTATCGATGCATTGTCTTCGCGGCTGCGCTCTTCTTGGCAGCCACCGCGGGTAACGCGTGGCAAGCGCAGACGGCGACCGCGGCTAAGGGAAGTTTACATGGGCAGGTAATGGATCCGTCCGGCGCAGCGGTGACGGGCGCAACCGTCCTGGTTACAACGCCAAACGGCGTAGCTACGGCAACCACGAACCGCGAAGGCATTTTCGAAGTGACCGGCCTCGCTCCGGGAAAATACGATGTGAAGGTAATCGCTGCAGGGTTCACAACGTTTGAAAAGCCCGACATGGAGATTATCGCCGGGCAGGTGCAAAAGTTGAATGTCGCGCTCACCATTGAGGTACAAGAACAGAAAGTCGAAGTCACCGACACCACGACGAAGGTAGACGTGAACCCAGCCAACAATGCCGGCATGGTGGTGATGCAAGGCAAAGACCTGGAAGCGCTCTCCGATGATCCAGACGAGTTACAGTCGGAGCTGCAGGCACTCGCTGGCCCATCGGCCGGTCCGAACGGGGGTCAGATATACATCGATGGCTTCACCGCAGGTCAGCTTCCGCCCAAAGCCTCTATTCGAGAGATTCGCATCAATCAGAATCCATTTTCAGCGGAATACGACAAGCTGGGCTACGGCCGAATCGAGATTCTGACCAAGCCGGGCACCGACCAGTTTCACGGACAGTTCTTTATCACCGGAAATACCGCCGGATTTAACTCTCGCAACCCTTTTGAAAACCTGCCGCCGGGCGAATCGCAGCCTGGTTACGACACCACGCAATTCAGCGCTAACGTGGGCGGCCCGCTGAGCAAGAAAGCCTCGTTTTTCTTCAATATCGAGCGGCGCAGCATCAGCGATTTGTCCGTGGTGAGCGCGCAGATCGTGGATCCCACCACGTTTCAAATCGAGCCTTTCAGCCAAGCCCTGCCAAATCCCAGAACCCGCATCAATCTAAGTCCCCGCCTCGACTACCAGGTTTCGCAAACGAATACGTTGAGTGTGCGCTACCAATATTGGCACAATTCCGAGACGGACGACCTCAACGGCGGCGGCTTCAACCTCCCCTCCCTAGCCACGAATTCTCAAAGCACCGAGAATACGTTGCAAGTCACCGACACACAGACCATCGGTCCGGCGATCATCAATGAGGTTCGCTTTCAGTACATTCGCGAAGCGCAGAGCGGGACGCCCGTGAGCACCGCACCCATGATCAGCGTAGGCGGCGCGTTCAATGCCGGCGGCTCGACAAGCGGAACAAACACCGACACGCAGGACCGTTACGAGCTGCAGGACATCACTTACATCACGCACAGCAAGCATGCGTTGAAGATTGGCGGACGGCTGCGGGACACCACAGACGCGAGCGCCTCGAACGCCAGCTTCAACGGCTCTTATTCGTTCGGCTCCCGTGTCGATCCAACCGCGCCGGGTTGCAACGTGCCAAATCCCCCCACCACCTGCCCGACGATATCCGGCATCAACGCTTACCAGATCACGCTGAGGGGACTCTCGCAGGGTCTTAGCATCCCCGCGATCCAGGCCGAGGGTGGCGGCGCAAGTTTCTATTCCCTAAATTTCAATCCCGTGGGCACAGCGGCCGCCCGCGTCAACTGGTTCGACGGCGCGCTTTTTGTCCAGGATGACTACAAGTTCCGACCCAACGTGAGCGTGAGCCTCGGACTTCGCTACGAGACACAGAACAACCTGGGCGATCACGCCGATTTTGCACCTCGTTTGGGAGTTGCATGGGGAATCGACGGAAACGGGAAAAACAAATCTCCGAAAACGGTGCTGCGGTTTGGATACGGTATTTTTTACGACCGTTTCGCGGAAAACCTCGTCTTGCAGCAGGAATTGCAGAACGGCTTCATCCAGCAACAATTCCTGGTTCCGAACCCCACGTTCTTCAGTCCGAATCAGCCGACTCTCCCAGGGCAGCCGGGTTTTCCGGCGACGGCGTCATCGTCGGAAACCGTGTACGCGAAGAACGCGAACCTTCGCTCTCCGTACACGATGCAGGCCGGAGTAACGCTCGAGAGACAGCTCACGAAATTCGCAAACCTCTCCGTAACCTATTTGAATTCGCGCGGCGTTCATCAGTTCTACTCCAATGTTTTTCCCCCGAATACGCCAAATTCGCCGTTGCTCCCCGGCTTCAATTCCAGCGATATCCTCTATCAGTACGCATCGGAAGGCATCTTCAAGCAGAACCAGTTGATCGTGAATAGCAGCGTGCGCATTCCGACGGCGCATGGGCCCATCAAAGATCTTTCTCTCTTCGGCTACTACACGCTGAACTATGCCAACAGCGACACCGCCGGGGCCGGCTATGTGCCTTCCATTCCACAAGACATAAGCGCCGATTATGGGCGCGCCGCATTCGACATTCGACACCGCGTTTTCTTCGGCGGCACAATCGGGGCGCCTTACGGCTTCCGGTTGAGCCCGTTCATGATTGTTAGCTCCGGAATCCCGTTCAACATTACGACCGGCCAGGATGTCTTTGGCGATGCGCAGTTCAATACACGGCCGGCGTTTGCCACCTGCGGCTCCAGCGCGCCGTCGAGTGTATTACAGACTGCATTCGGTTGCTTCAATACGCTTCCGCAAGCGGGGCAGGCTCCGATTCCCATTTACTTT
>Ga0209168_10003130_pt1 | contig 11569 bp, 9 predicted proteins | sample Coa_R1_FD_187156 | JGI IMG/M metagenome (GOLD analysis project Ga0209168, IMG submission 187156) | Surface soil microbial communities from Centralia Pennsylvania, which are recovering from an underground coalmine fire - Coalmine... | ecosystem: Environmental > Terrestrial > Soil > Unclassified ... | reverse complement strand
CACCGGAGAGACCGTCGGGAGCGGCCGCGGCGGACCGAGAGACCGGACTGGCACCGCGCTGCGCATAGCGCATTATCAGTTCCTTTCCCAGGAGCGGCTTTGCGAGGTCAGAGACGCTCGGTTCAGCCGCACCGAGCGCGGGAGTCTTTCCCAAAAGCTCCTCAGCAAAGGACTTCTGCAAGACCGCTTCTGCTGCCGTATCCGACGAAAAAAAACTGCCCTGCATTCCTTCAAATGCGTCGTTAGATTTCGCGGACTCGGGCAGCGCCGAGACCATGGTCAGGTGCGGCTTGTCTTCGAAGCGAAGTTCGGTAGCGAAGCGAATGTCGGGATACGCTTCCGCCACGTTCGGCATGCGCTCGATTTCGGTGCGTGCCGTTTCGTCGAGCACCCGGCTTTCTCCTGGCGCCGGTCCGGTACGTTCTTCTTCACGGCCCATGCCGCGCAATTCACGCCGGGAAGTGACCACAATGGTGTCGAATAACCCGGATTTCACCAGCCGCCGCGATGCCATTTGCTGCAGCCCGATGCCGAGCGAGAGCATGGCCACCAGCGACGCCACGCCCACGGAGATTCCGACGGTCGTCAGCGAGTTCCGCAGCAGGGATTCCCGCAGATTGCGCAGTGCGAGTTCGGTGAGGTCGGGAATCTTCATGATTGTCCTCGTTTGCCGGAATGAACGTAGGCAGTTTGCTGATCATCCACCAGCTTCCCGTCCGCCAGGAAGATCATGCGTTGTGCGTAGCGCTCGGCCAAGGCTCGCTCGTGCGTCACCATCAGGACGGTCATTCCCAGTTCCCGGTTGAAGTCGCGAACCATATCCATGATTTCCGTTCCGGTGTGGCTGTCGAGATTTCCGGTGGGTTCGTCTGCCAAGAGCAGCTGCGGACGGTTGATCAGGGCGCGCGCCAAAGCCGCCCGCTGCTGTTCGCCACCTGAAAGTTCGGTTGGGCGATGGTTCATGCGCCCCTGCAATCCGACGCGCTCCAAGGCTTCCTGAGCCAGCTTGAGACGCTGGTTGCGGTCGACTTCAGCAAAGCGCAAAGGGAGTTCTACATTTTCCGCAACCGTCATGCTGGCGATCAGATTGAACGACTGGAACACCATCCCCACGACATGCAGGCGATACTTGGCAAGATCTTCGCGGGAAAGCTTCGCCAGATCGCGATCCTGGACGATGACGCTGCCCGACGTCGGACGATCCAATCCGGCAATCAGATTCAACACTGACGATTTGCCGGAGCCAGAACTTCCGAGCAGGGCGACAAATTCTGCGGAGTGAATTTCAAGCGACACACCATCAACCGCGCGGATCAGACTCTCGCCCATGCGGTAGTGGCGGCAAAGATTTTCGCTGCGGATCGCCAACGTACTACGAGCGGCAGAAGCTACGGGGGCAGTCGTCATAAGAAACTAGCGTATTTCTCCTCGGAGCACGCGCAGAGCGTCGCCCGCCTTCACATCTCCGTTCTTGGTCTCCGCGCCATTGCCGTTGACCATTACCGCATCGCCCTCGCCGGGAGCGAGAAACAGATTCTCTTCGACACCATGCTGCCGCGTGTACAAATCGTAATAGCGGCCGCGCAATGCATAAAGTTGCGCGTGCGTGCCCCGCTCCACGATCTGCCCTTGCTCCATCACCATAATCTGATCGGCGCGGCGGATCGTCGAAAGCCGGTGCGCGATCACAAACGTGGTGCGTCCTTGCATCAGATAAGAAAGCCCTTGCTGGATCATATGTTCGGATTCCGAGTCGAGGCTCGACGTTGCCTCATCCAGAATCAGGATGCGAGGCTCGGCCAGAATGGCGCGGGCAATCGAAATGCGCTGCCGCTGCCCGCCGGAGAGCTTAACCCCGCGCTCGCCAACCACGGTCTCGTACTTCTCAGCAAAGGATTCGGCGAACTCATCCACCCGCGCAATATGGCACGCCCGCATGATCTCGTCTTCGGTCGCGTCCGGACGCGAAAAGGCGACATTCTCGCGGATCGTTCCATCGAACAGGAACGATTCCTGCAGGACCACTCCCAACCGCGTACGGAACGAATCGAGCCGAACGGTGCTAAGGTCGACGTCGTCCACACGGATCGTGCCCTTGGTTGGCGTATAAAAAGCGCACACCAAACCAATCGTGGTGGATTTTCCCGAGCCTGACGAGCCCACCAGCGCCGTAACCGTGCCTGGCTGGGAGCGGAACGAAACATTGTGCAGCACTTCGTGAGCTCCGTCGTAGCTGAAGCTCACATTCTCGAATTCAACTTCGCCCACAATATCTTCGAGCGACAAAGCACGCTTCGGATCCTGATCTTCAGGCCGCTCAGCCATGATCTCCTGCGTGCGCTCTAGCCCAGCCAACGCTTCGGTGAGTTGAGTCCCGATCGAGACCACTTGCATGATCGGCGCGACCAGAAAAACCAGCAGGAAATTAAAGGAGAAATAACTTCCCGGAGTTAAAGTATGCGCCACCATCTGACGCCCGCCGATGTACATCGTGCCGGCTCCCACGACTCCGAGCAGCACGCTGGCCGAAAGGCTCATCAATGAAGTAGCAGTGAGCGTGCGCATCACGTTCTCGAGCAAGCGCTTCACGCCGCCGGCAAAAATCTTCTCCTCGCGTTTTTCCGCGTGATATCCCTTGATCACTCGCACGCCGCCCAGAGACTCAGTAAGCCTTCCGGTCACTTCGGCATTGATCTTTCCGCGTTCCCGGAAAATGGGACGGATCGTCGCGAAGGCTTTATTGAGCGCCAACGCAAAGCAACCCAACGAGCCGACCGCAATTAAGGTCAGGGGCGCGCTGATTCGCAGCAACAGTACAAGCGCGATGCCCGCAGCCAGAATCCCGCCGGCAAAATCGACGAGACCGGTACCCAGTAAATTTCGAACGCCCTCCACGTCGCTCATGATTCGCGAAACCAGGGCGCCCGTCTTGTTCGCATCATAAAAACCGACAGGTAACCGGGAGATGTGAACCTGCACTTGTTGACGCAGATCGGCAATTAAGCGCTGCGCAGCTTTTGAGAGCAACTGGGTCAAGGAAAACGACGTGGCCCCCTGGACCATCGTGGCCAACAGCACGGCAAGGACCAGCGGTCGCAATATGCCGACTTGGTGCTTTCCGACAACGTTATCGATCAGGAATTTCGAGGAGTAGGGCAGCACAAAGCCGGCGAGCTTGTTAATCACCATCAGGACGAAGCCGAACGCCAGCAGCCGACGCCGAGGGCGCAGCAACTTCCAGACCTCCGGCAAGACTGCCTTCAATCGCTGCATCTTCGGAGGCTTCGCGGCTTCTTTAGTCAGGGAACTCAATCCTCTGTTTGACTCCATTGGGGCGGGATTGGCTTCAATATTACTGCATCTGCCCCGAGAACGCGGGACAACCTCCGGCCTGTGACAGCGGCCATCCCAGCGTTGTATGCTCGGGGCGTGTCCCGCTCATCGCCGCCGGAGCGTTCGCTGACCCTTGGCCTCCTGCTGGGGCTTTTGATCACGCTTTCCGCAGTCCTGGCGTATTCGGCCTACATCACGTGGCAGGTAGCCGGTCTGCGCCAGTTGCAAACCAACCTGGTGGACCGCAACCGGAAAGACTCGCTGCAGTTGCTGCGAATCCAGAATGATCTGAACCTGCTTGCCGTAGCGATGCGCGATATGGTCAGCAGTGATGAACCCTATCCTCTGACTGCGTGGTCGGCGCAATTCCAGCGCATCCGCACCGATCTGGACGATGCCATGCGCCTGGAGGCCGAATTTGCCGCCACCAACCGCACTCCGGAGCAGAGCGCATTTCTAAGCCAGTCTTTCACCCAGTTCTGGGATGCGGTCGATCGCATCTTCGCGCTCGCGCACGAGGGCAAGGAAAAACAAGCCCGCGAACAGATTCAGCTCTCGTTGCAGGAACGGCAAGCTGCTCTGAGCACGGCCGTGGCCCGTCTGCTGGTGCAGAACAGCGAGAACGAGGAGCAGGCCGGGCAGCGGATTGTTCAGATTTACGACCGCGTGCGGCGGCAGGTTTATGTCTTTCTCGCTTGCACTCTCCTGGCCATCTTGCTGAACGGTCTCTCGTTGATTCGCTGGAACCGGCGTCTGTTCGCACGTATGGAAGAGATTTCCGAGCGCCGCAGCGAACTTGCGCAAAAGCTGATCGCCACCCAGGAATCCACCTTGCGCTACATTTCGCGCGAACTGCACGACGAGTTCGGACAAGTGCTGACGGCGGTCGGTTCCATGCTGCGTCGCGCGGGAACGCATGCCCCCGAAGGCTCGTCTCTGCGTGCCGATCTGCAGGAAGTTCTTCAAACCGTGCAGACTACTTTGGAAAGCGTCCGGAGCCTCTCACAGGCTCTGCACCCCGTCATGCTCGATGAGGCCGGACTGGAGAGCACTCTCGACTGGTACATCCCCAACGTGGAAAGACAAACCGGGATTGCCATATCCTATGAGAAGCAGGGGGAGCCGTTTCCGGTCGACGGCAGCGCTGGGGTACACGTCTATCGCATTTTGCAGGAAGCATTGAACAACGTGGCACGGCATTCGGGCGCGAAAGAGGCTCGGGTGCGATTACGTTTTTTGCCCCACACGCTTGAGTTGGAAGTTGAAGATCGTGGCACAGGCTTCCATGAACGCCCCAACAAGCGGGGCATCGGCCTGGTGGCGATGCGCGAACGGTCCGAACTCATGGGCGGTCAGATTGTGTTTTCGCATCCCGCCGAAGGCGGAACGATCGTGCATTTAACCGTGCCGCGGGAGAAAGCGGAGTCTTATGGAAAAGAAGATCACAGTGTTGCTCGTGGATGACCACAGCCTGGTGCGGCGTGGTTTCCGGCGCATGCTCGAGGATGAGTCCGACATGGAAGTGGTCGGCGAAGCCGGCGATGGAGAGGAATCCATCAAGCTCGCGAAACAGTTGCATCCCCAGGTCGTGGTAATGGATTGCGCTTTGCCCGGCATGAACGGTCTGCAAGCCACACGACAAATCATGGAAGACTTACCCGATACCGCCATACTCATGCTCAGCATGCACAGCGAGAGCACGTGGGTCCGACAGGCGATCGACGCCGGCGCGAAGGGATATGTTTTGAAAAACGCGCTCGACCTGGAACTCGGCGCTGCGATCCGCAAGGTGGCCGCTGGAGAGGCGGTCTTCGATCCCAAGGTCGAACAGCGATCCGTATTGAAAGGCGAGCGTAGCGCCGCCCTCACGCACCGCGAGTTGGAAGTGTTGCAGATGATTGTCGACGGCAAATCGAACAAAGAAATTGCCACCGCGCTGGAGTTGAGCGCCAATACAGTTGCCGTTCACCGTGCCAACATCATGAACACGCTGGGAATCCACAAAACTGCGGAGTTGGTGGTATACGCGATTCGCGCGGGGCTGGTGAACGTTCCGTGAATCGCAGGTCTTTCCTGGGGGGAATGGCAGGACTCGCAGCGTGGTCGCCCTTGGCTCGCCTGCATGCCTTGACGGCGCAGACAGGCGCTGCGGCCTCCCCTGGTTTCCGTTTCACCGATGTGACCGGCCCGGCTGGAATTCAGTTTCAGCACAACAGCGGAGCCTTCGGCGGCAAGTATTTGCCTGAAACCCTTGGGTCCGGCTGCGCTTTTCTGGATTACGATCGCGATGGTTGGCAGGACATCCTCCTGATCAACGGCGCCGATTGGCCCGGCCATAAAAAGAATCGCACCACGCTTCGCCTCTACCACAACAACGGGAACGGCACTTTCACCGATGTGACGGCGCGCGCTGGACTCGATGTGGAACTCTATGGCATGGGCGTTGCCGTTGGGGATTACAACAACGACGGCTTTCCCGACATTTTGATCACTTGCGTCGGCCAGAATCATTTATTTCACAACACTGGCACGGGGAAGTTCGTGGATGTGACCGTTGCCGCCGGTCTCGGGAAGCGAGAAGGATTCAGCACCTCCGCACTCTGGTTTGATTACGACCGTGATGGGCTGCTCGATCTTTTCGTCTGCAATTACGTGAAGTGGTCGCCGGAGCACGACGTCTTCTGCAGCCTGGATGGAAAGCACAAGTCCTACTGCACTCCCGAAGCCTATCGCGGAGAAACCTGCTGGCTCTTCCACAATCGCGGCAATGGCACCTTCGAAGACGTCACCGCCTCGAGCGGAATCTTCGACAGCAGTTCCAAATCGCTGGGCGTTGCGCTGTTCGACGATAATCATGACGGCTGGCCCGATCTGCTCGTTGCCAACGATACGCAGCCCAACAAGCTTTATCGCAATCAGCACAACGGCACCTTTAAGGATTCTGCAGTCGAGGCTGGGCTTGCTTTCAGCAGCGAAGGCAAAGCGCGCGCGGGCATGGGAGTCGATGTCGCCGACTTCGACAATTCCGGCTCTCCCGGCGTCGCAATCACGAACTTTGATAATGAGATGATCGGGCTGTACCGGCTAAACGGCAAAACTTTCGAAGACATTGCTCCTCAATCTGGAGTGGGCATTGCCTCCCGAAACAGCCTGGGATTTGGCTGCGCTTTTCTGGATGTGAACCTTGACGGCTGGCTCGACTTTGCAGTCGCGAACGGCCACATTGATGAGACGGTGCGCAACATCCGCGGCAATGTGGGATATGCGCAGCCGCCGGCACTATTTCTAAACAGTGGGAAAGGAAAGTTTCACGACGTCGCAGCCGAAATGGGCGTCGGTTTCGATCAGCCTAAAGTCGGACGCGGCCTCGCCTTTGGAGACTTTGACCGTGACGGCGATCTCGACCTTCTGATCACCACCAATAATGGTCCAGCCTATCTGTACCGCAACGACCAACTGGCCGGCTATCGCAGCATTCGCTTCCGGTTGGTGGGAACAAAATCAAATCGAGACGCAATCGGCGCAACCGTGCGTGTTGATGCCGGAGGGTTGGTGCAGACGAGGTTGGTAAAGGGCGGGTCCAGCTATCTCTCGCAGTCCGAGCTTCCAGTGACGTTCGGGCTGGAGAAGCAGGACCATGTCGAGCGGGTGGTCATCAAGTGGCCAGCCGGACGCACCGAAGAATACAAGAATCTTGCGTCGGGACGCACTTATGACTGCACCGAAGGGAAGGGCATTGCGCCGCAGAGTGGTTACTGACCGGAAATAGCGGTGTCGCTGACAACAGGGCCCGCTGCAGTCAGATCAATCTCCACCGTATCGCTCACCCGCAAAAACAGGGTGCTCGGATTCTTCATACCCCACTGGGCATAGGGAATCGTGAAGTGGACTTTCGCCGCCCAGTGGTCCGCCGCCATTTCGACCTGAGCCGGGACGGTGATCTCGCGTCCCGCTCCATGAATGCTGAATATGCCATGAACCATCACAGAAGACTTTCCCTCGCTTGGCACCCTACCGTCAATCCGATCCGGACGAAAAGAGATTTCCGGATAACGCGCGCTCTCCAGGACTTCTTTATTCATCTTGCGATCGCGCATGCCGCTGCCGCTTTGACCGCTGGCAGCGTCAACCACAATCTCTCCTGCCATCTTTCCCGTTGGCTCGATTTGCAAGATTCCCTGCTTCACCTTGAACGTTCCATGCACCGTGTGGAGAACGTCGCCGAGTGTGAACTGTACCGAGCTTTGCGCCGGATCAAGCTGGAGAGCCCTATCCTGAGCGGTGGCAAAAACGGCGCCACAGGTGAGCAGAACAGCCATTGCCAGCACGTGGGTTCGAAACTGTTTATACATCCCTCTCATGATTCCGCTGTTAGCAACCCCCATCCTAGAGTTAATCCATCCCAAACCAAACGTTGTGGCGGCAACGCCCCAACGTGCAGGGCCAGCAACCTGCGAAAGATCTCTGGGTGTTTGCGAAAGGCTTGCAGAGTGCGATGCTGCAATCGCGGGCGTCCATCCAGCATGAGCATTAACCGCGCCATTAACAACGGGCAGAGAACCAGACGTCGATGTTCCGCCTGATAAGGCGCCAGGCTCCCGGATTGCAGGCTATCTGCCAGCGCAATTGCCTGGCTGAAAGCCAACTGCAACCCATCACCTGTGATCGCATCTACCGTGCCCGCGGCATCACCGATGAGCGCAATGTTGTCCTTCCACACACGCCGGAATCGGCGGTTTCCTGTGATCGCTCCTCGTTCCACCGTAACCGGCTCAGCGCCTTGTAATCGCTCGGCAAGCCTGGGCAACTCCCGCAAGCCGTCTCGCAGGCGCAGGTTGGGGTCGTGCGATGCCAAAGCCACGCAGACCTGATTCGGGCCAACGGCGGTCGCATACCCCTGGCAGCGATCGCCCCAATGCACCTCCATGTGGTCGGTCCAAGGAGCTATGCGGTAGTGCCGTCGAAAGGCATAACGACGATGAGGGCGCGAGTAGTGGTCCAGTCCAGCCCAGCGCCGAACACGGGAATTGGAACCATCCGCGCCCACAATCCAGCGGGCTTGAATGAAGCTATTGGCGACACAAACTCCTTCGCAGGAGATGCCTGCGACCGGAGCGTTCCACAGCAACTCCGCGCCCATCTGTGCGGCCCGCTCGATCATCACGCGATGCAGGACCGTACGGCGAACTGATAGGCCGCACTCCTGGTTCGGAAACAGAGCATCGGCGGATGACGACGAACTCACAAACCTGATTCCGCGAAAGGGATGAGCCTCGGCCGGCGAAAGCTGAATGCCCAGCCGCTGCAGCGCCGCCAGGCCATCGGGCATCAGACCCTCGCCGCAGGCCTTATCTATGGGAGGCTGCCCGCCATCGGCAACCACCACCCGCAATCCGCGCTGGCGCGCAGCAATCGCCGCTGCTAGTCCCGCCGGACCGCCGCCCACTATGAAAACATCTGTGGAATTGAACAACTACTCGACCTCACCACTGTAGAAGTACGATCTCTGAACAGAATCCCGGCCCCATGGCCGCCAGAATGCCCAGCGTCCCCGGCTCGGGACGGCGGTTTCTCATCACATCTTCGAGCACCACGAGCACGGAGGCGGAAGATAGATTGCCCACGCGCTTCAGGCAATCCCAGGAAGCGTCGAGCTGGCCATTGTTGAGATCGAGCGCCGCCGCCGTGGCTTCCAAAACTTTCGGACCTCCCGTGTGCAGCACCCAGCTTCCGATGTCGCTGCGCTTGTATCCGTGCTCGGCAAGAAACGAGTCCACGTCATGCCCAAGATGTTCGCGAATCAGCACAGGAACCTCGGGCGACAGGGTAATGCGGAAGCCTTTCTCAGTCACCTTCCATCCCATCATGGCTTCAGTGTCTGGATAAAACACGGATCGGGTCGCGAGGACTTCGGGGCCGGTGGCATCGACATCATCTCCGGTGACGATCACCGCTGCCGAGCCGTCGGCAAAGAGCCCTGACGAAATCAGATTGGCCACCGAAAGATCGTCGCGCTGTATGGTTAACGAGCAAAGTTCAACTGACACCAGCGCCGCCGCCTGCCCAGGATAGGCGCGCACATAATCGGCTGCGCGCGCAATTCCAGCGGCCCCTGCAACGCAACCGAGACCAAAAATCGGTACGCGGCGGATATTGACCGGCAGGCCCATGCGATTGATCAGCAGCGCGTCAATGGATGGGCTCGAAATTCCTGTGACCGACGTAAAAAATAGCGCGCCCAATTCGCTCGTCTGCAGTCCGGCACGATGCAGCGCACGGCAGAGGGCCTGCTCCCCTAGTTCTTGCGCAACCTCAATCCAAATATCATTTGCCTTTCCCCAGGTGTCAATCTCGTAATATTTTTCGGCAGGTATGGCGAGGTGACGGCCCTCTACCGCCACGTTGCGATGCAAGCGCGCCAGCATCTGAGGGTTCTTCAGCTGATCGCCCCAATACTCCTGCAGCTTCTCCAGCAAGAATTTTTGCGGGTAATAATGCTTCGGGAAAGCGCTTGCGGCGCTGGCTATTTTCATTGGTCATCCGTTCCGGCGCGAGTCAGCGCCATCAGCACCGGACATCGGGAATTGAAGGGTTAGATGACCGGGCGCTGATTACAGTTGTACCCGCCTTCTGCCGTCACTACATTGTCCCCACGGTAAAGGCCTGAATTGTCATGGACATGTTAACAAAATTGACGAGGTCAGCCGATCCAAAGCCAGGGCCTGGAATACGTCAAACGAATAAGGCGGGCTTCCAAATTAATCCGTCACAGCAATCGAGGTCGCCGTGCCGGGCACGGTGTAGGTTTGAACAGAGGTCAGGGTCCCGCTGTTGGTGTCCAAGGCGAAAGACTGAACGCTGGTAGACGAACTCCCCTGATTCCCGACAAACAGAAATTTGCCGTTTGGGTCACTGGCTATGAAACTGGGATTCGATCCAGTGCCGAACGGCGATGAACTGAGCACGGTCAACCCGCCGTCGGATTGGATTGAAAAGGCCACAAGATTGGTTGAACCTTGATTGGCCACATAGAGATATTTTCCGGATTTGTCGATGAACAGCGAGACTGGCCCCGTGAATAATCCACCGAGCGGCGAGTTCTGCAGCTGGGTCAGCGATCCGTCAGCGTTGATCGTGAATTCCGACACGGTATTGTCCCCTTTGTTCGCGGTATAGAGAAAAGTCCCGCTCGAGTCAATCACCAATCCGAATGGATTAGTTCCCGTGACGAAGACGGAATTTGGCTGCAACGGAGAGAGTGCTCCCTGGCTCACGCTAAATACTTCCACGAATCCCTGGGTCTGTCCGCCTGTAACGTACAGGAAGTTGCCCGAGGGAGACAGCTTCATGTTCATGGGCGACACACCAATGGGTGCCGTCGTACCGCCTTGTTGCTGAACCGGGGTCAACGCACCGCTGCTCGCGTCGATGGAGAATACGGAAATGTCCTCCGATCCCGAATTTCCCACATAGAGAAAGCTTCCCGCCGAGTCCATGGTCAAAATCGTCGGCACCGAACCTACGTTCGTCCGCGGCGTCACTTCCGTAAGCGTCCCGGTACTCGAGATCTTGTACAACGAGATGTTCCCCTGCGGTGTGACGCCGGAGTTTGCCGCATACAAGAATTTCTTGGAGGGATGAATGGCGATTGACTCTACTCCCGGACCTGCCAGGATGGGACTGACTGAAAGTGGCGTCAATATGCCAGAATTCGGGTCCTCGCGATAGGCAATAATTTCACTCGACGCGGGGATCGCCGCATACAGAAAATGACTGCTGGTCGTAGTGCTACAACCCACCGCTATAGCTATGCTTCCGCAAACAAGCAACAGAATCGCTGCTTTCTTTAGCATCCGTGACCCCTCATGAATTTAAACGAAACTTGGAAATCGCTGGCTGCCCGGGCTGCTCCAGGACGAACGCAACTTGCATTCAGGCAGTATTGCTCGTGCTCTCTATCATACGGGACAAGCGATTTTTACGCAGCATTGCGAACTAGCTTTGCGATGCGGCATGTCTCCACTCAGGTTGCACCAGAGCTTCATACGCCCGGGGAGAAGGAGACTCAGGTCAAGAATCAACAATCAACAATCAATATTTTTTTCAATGAGCGGGACTCGGCCGTGGCGCACCCGGCCCCGCTGTCTGCGGCAGCGCATGATCTTCCCCGCCCCGCAAAGCCAGCCTCAAGCGGTCCAGATAGACGTATACGACCGGCGTGGTGAATAGCGTCAGC
>Ga0209168_10003129_pt1 | contig 11570 bp, 10 predicted proteins | sample Coa_R1_FD_187156 | JGI IMG/M metagenome (GOLD analysis project Ga0209168, IMG submission 187156) | Surface soil microbial communities from Centralia Pennsylvania, which are recovering from an underground coalmine fire - Coalmine... | ecosystem: Environmental > Terrestrial > Soil > Unclassified ... | reverse complement strand
CACTTCGGACATTCACACCTTCCTACTTTATGGGTATGCCCAACTACGACGTTGTTGAGCGGCTGAAGGCCGTCTCTAAATGGTATGCCCGGGGATATACCGTTCCCCGGATTGCCGAAAAACTTGGGTGTTCCCCCGATACCATCCGGGCCGATGTCAAATATATCGAATTGCGGATGCGCGACGGGGTTCCCGACGAGCAGTTCATCAAAGACTTCGTCGCCAGAACGCATGAAGAACTGCGCAAACTGGACGCCTATGCCGATAATCTGAACGAGATGCTCGATTGGGCGACCAAAATCGTCGTTCGGGTGGATAGTCAAGGCGAACCGATATATGAGCGGGACCCTGAAACGGGCGAGCAGACTGGGAAACCGCTGACCGGGATGCAGCGTCCGGGATACGTCCCGGTCATCATTTCGCAACTCAGCCAAATCTCAAAACAGCGGGCCGAACTGCTCAAACTCGTCGGTGAGAAGACAAGCATCAACTTCAATGTGCAGTTCTACCAGACGACGCAGAACACGATTCTTGAAATCGTGCGGGAACAGTCGCCTGAACTATATGGGAAGATTTACGATGCGATTGCGGCGCTGCGCGGGAAGTTCAAGAAAGCAGAGCCCGTAGCGTTACCGCCCCCGACAGACGTTATTGATGCTGAATACAAGGAGACAGAAAATGCCGTTTAGGTCGCTGTTTCTCATTTTTATCGTCGGGTTGCTTGCCGGATGGATTTTGGTCAATGTCGGTGTGCCGCCCGGGTCAAGCGGGATTAGCAAAAGCAGTCCCTGCGTTTCATCCCTAAGGCATCTTTGCGAGTACGAACTCGCGGGAGTGGCGTTTCCCTATGAGCCTCTTACTTTTCGTTATACCGTGTATATCGAGCGGGACCGTAAGTCTCATCGGTTATATGACTGCTATCGGGACCTTCTTCTTGGGGGCGGTCTTGGGCCTTATACTTGCTCGCCCATCGCCACTCGATAGTTTCGATGCCGAAACAGCGTTTGAAGATGCTCAAGACGCTGGGATGGGCGGCCCTATATGTTCTCGCGTTGGGCATCATACTCGCCTTGTGGATGGAGACACAAAATGACTCATCAGGCCGCAGCAGCATTGCTGACAGGTTTTGTCGGAGCGGTGAACGTCTTTCTGACGTTTACATTTCTCGTGGGAGTTTGGTATCACTCGTGGTGGATATTGGTTCCAGCCATTCTCCTCCGTATTGTTTTCGGGATTATAGGGGAAGCCTGCCTCGAACATGCCAAAAGAACCGTCTAACCCTCTGCTTCTAACCACGATAGACGATTGGTTCGAGTCGCTTCCACCGCCCTCGGTCCATTTCTCCGATACGTGGGCAGAAGAACGCGCCCCGCTTGACGTTTGGTTGTACGACCGTGAATACATGGGGTTGAATCCCCATCGGTCGGCATCTGGCGTCACATTGTCTGATAAGCAGTTCGGTATGCTGGAGGCGATGGACGACATCGACCCGCGAACGAACCAGAAGATTGAATTCGTCGCCGAGTGGGGCAAGGGTTCTGGCAAGGATTTCCTGTCTGCGCTCGGGGGACTGCGCCAGACGTACTCATTGTTGTGCCTGAAGGACCCGTATGCTTATTACGGGCTCGCTCCCAATACCGGATTCCAACTCGTGAACGTCGCTTACGTCAAAGACCAAGCGAAGGGCGTCTATCTCAATCAGGTCAAGGGATTGCTTCGTGGGTCGAAATGGTTCCAAGGCAAATATGACATCCAGTCGACCATCATCAAATTCGACCACGAGATAGAATTCATCTCAGCCGCTGCTGACGGCGATGCGGTTGAAGGCAAGAACATGTATTACGCCGTCATGGACGAAGCGTCGGCGTTCAAGGACACCAATGTCGTTCGAGCCATGAATAAAGCCGAGGGGCAGAAAACGGAGAAAGCCGCCGATGCCATTTATCGAGTTCTTCGCACTAGCATTAACTCTCGATTTCCTGGCGTGGGTAAATTGGTCATTATCTCCTACCCTCGCTATATCAACGACTTTACTCAAACGAAGCGTAAGGAGAACGAGAATACGACTTGGGGCTGGACGAGCGGCCCATTAGCGACGTGGGAGGTCAACCCGCGCGTTAAGAAATCAGACTTCGACGTAGACTACGCCCGCAACCCCGAAATGGCTCGGGCGATGTATGAGTGTGACCCGCCGTTTGCCGTTGACGGATACATCAAGTCTCCTGAGTTCTACCTGAAGGCTATCGCGGCTGGCGGGAAACTCGGGCTGACGAAACCATACAACGAGTATGGGCAGTTCGAAAATACGTTCTACGGGCTCCCGGCGCGTTTCTATGCTATCCATATCGACCTTGGCTTGAATAAGGACAAGTGCGGCTTCGCGATGGCGCGGCAGGGAAATCCCGTCACGGTGAAGCGCTGTCCGTGTAACCAATTCAACTTCCGTGAGGCGCAGGCGTGTATCGCCTGTGGCCGCTCTCAGGACCTGTGGTTGCCGATAGAGCGCCCGACGTGCGTTTTCACGCTCATCAAACAGTTCGCCCCGACCGAGGGTGAGAAGGAAATCAACTTCGGCGACATTCGTGAGTACGTCCAGGCTATCCAACAGCGGGGTCACAAGATTTGGGCGTTGTCGTATGACGGCTGGCAGTCGGTCGATTCCCGGCAAATCATGGACAAGGTCCTCGGGAAACGTCAGGTTCGCGACCGCTGGCAAGACCCCGATAAGAAAATCAAGGAAGAAGACATCGTCAAACTACTTTCCGTAGACCGGAACACCGAGGTTCACGACACGTTCAAAGAATTCGTCATGGACGGTCGCTGTTTCATCTACCCGGACGGCGACCCACTCAACGACGAGGACCCTTCGCCCGTCTGCGTTGGCTACCGGGAGTGGCGTTCGCTTCGGATTCAGAACGGCAAGAAAATCGACCACCCGCTGGGCGGCTCGAAAGACGTTATCGACGCGATGGCCGGAGCCGCATATTGGGTCGCCCAGATGCCCCTCTTGCGGGAGCGTTCCCCGAATTTTATGGGGTTCAAGCCTCGGTAGTCGGCTCGGCTACTTTCTAAGTCGACATGAACACCCGTGTTGAACGTGGCCCAAAGAACCCTAAGCGCATACCGAAGGGTCGTAGTCACCTTGAGACGCAGATTCGGCCCTATGGGCACTCGCGTGACGAGTCGCTTTTGCGCGACCTCGACAAGACCCTCAAGAAACTGACGGGCGAACGCTTTTACGAAATCAAGCAAGCCGCTGATGCGAAGACTGGCCCGGGTAAAAAACTTCAGATTCCCAAGGGGGCGCTACTCGGCGGTCAGGCCGCTGAACAACAGTTGTGGATGGCGTATGGTTGGTATTGGGAGCCGCTTCTCCACGACCTAGCCTTCATGGAAGAAATGCGTGACTCGGTCACGATGATTTCTGGCACGTTCAACACCGTTGCCAATCTCATCGTCGAAGGGTTCGCGCTTCAGCATCCCGACCCTGAAATCCAAGAAGCCTTTCAAGAAGGCATGATAGAAGACCCCGAAGTTGATTTTAGCGAGGTCGTTCGCTCGGTCACGTTCGAACTGCTGACGCTGGCGAATTCATATCGCGCTCCGGTCGTCGTCATCGACCCGGAGAATGGTCCGAAAATCACGTTCCGTCCGATTCGCGCGACGGCGATTCGAAAATTGCGTGACAAGGACCTCAATGTTCAGGGTTACATCCAACTCCTGCATCGCCCGAGCGAGTTCATTTTCGGGGGAGTGCCGACGACTCCGACGTTCTTCGACAAAGACGAGATTCTTTGCGGGCTGTGCAACACCGATTCGTGGTATGCCTATGGCAAGCCACCGATGGCATCGTTGCCGTTTGTGACCAAAATCAAGTTGCAGATGGAAAAGGATGTCGCGGAGATGCTGCACCAGCACGTTCCGCGCCTCAATATCACATACGTTCCCGAGGAGCAGCAGACACAAGAGCAAGTCAATGAGGCGATGGCAGACCTCAATACGAAGATTGCCGCGCTCAATCCGACTGACTCGTTTTTGCATACGCCTGACGCCAAACTTGAGTATGCGGGACCGTCGGGGCACCAGATTGACCCGACATCGGCCCAGAAACATATCGAAGACCAGTTCTGGCCCGTGCTCGGGATGTCGCCGGGTCCGCTTGGGCGCGACACAACGGTCAACCCCATCATGGCGCAGTTGCAATGGCAAGTCTCACAGTCGCTTGTGGAATACATCCGAACGCGCGTCACTGTCATGCTGACGCCTGCGTTGAAGCAGTTCGCCAAACTGCGTCACCTCGATGACCACGCGACTATGACGTTCAAGGACCACGACACCGAAGGTGCTGAGGCACAAGCGCGGACCAACGAATACAATATCTCGAACGGCGCGGCGGCGGTGCAGGCCGGATTCATAGACCAAGACACCGGGGCTCGCCATGCCACGCGCGGGTTCAAGGGTGGTCCGGTCGATAAGGCTGCGGCCCCCGAGGCGTTACCGCCGCAAGTTGACCCGAATAAGGTCAATCCAGACGGTACGCCTGTCGCGAAGAAGCCCGTCAATACGAAGGTTGGTGACAGCAAAAAAGGTCCGAAGGGGAAGAATCGGTCAGCCCCGACGCCCGATAAGCGACCGAAAGGCAAGCGCCATGAGGCATTGTCTTTGCTTCAGCGCGTAATGGAGGACCCCGGTGTCGAAGACGATACTCGCAAACTTGTCGGACGAGTCTTTGAAAGCGTTACTGAAGGAACACAAGAATAACGCAGCAGCCCTAGCCCGTCACCTTGGACTCGCAGCCTCCACTGTTAAACAGCGATTGAATAAAATCGTTGGCCCCCGTCAGGTTGACACGCTGGGCAACGGTGATGATTTGCTTCGCAAGTCGCAGCACATCATGGATTTGCTGGCTAAGAACAACATCGACCCGGATGCGGTCGGCGACATCAAGAAGGTCCGCATTGGAACCCATCGAGGGTTCATCAAGGACGAAGACAACAAAATTCAGACCGTTGACCTTCCGAATATGTCGGTCGTCTTCGAACCGACATGGAAGGATGGCCCGAAATGGCCTGTTGTCCAACCCGCTCCGCCTGCCGTTATCCGCTATACGGGAAAGGCTCGCATCCGCCCCGAGAATCTCAAGGTCGCCGTCATCACGGCCGACAACCAAATCGGCTACTGGCGTGACGAGATAGGCGAAGAATCCATCCCCGCGACTTCGTATGAGACGTTCCATGACGAGCATGCGATGGATGTCGTGTTGCAAATCTGCCACGATATCCGCCCCGACCGCTCGATTGAGGGCGGCGACGTGATGGACCTCGCCGAATGGCAGCCCAAGTATCCACAGCAGGCGGAATTCCAGCGGACGACCCAGATGACACTAAATCGGACGAAGCGCTGGTTGGCCGAGAAAAAATCTGCCTGTGGTCCACAGGTCCAGCAGGACTATTGCGAAGGCAACCACGAAGCGCGTCTTCCGAACCTCATCATCAAAAACGCTCTTGCAGCGCATGGCATCAAAAGAGCGTGGCTTGAGGGTAAGGAGAAACCGGATGCGTGGCCCATCCACTCTGTTCCAATGCTCCTCGGATTGGACGAGATGGGAATTCGATATTCGGCGGCGTGGCCCGGAGGTGTTGTCCGCCTCGCTCCGTATCTGGCCTTCCAACATCAGCCTTCAAAAGTTTCTGAAGAACGAGCCACTATCATCTACGGGGACAACCACCGACGCGAAATGGAATGGCGGACTGTTCACCTTTTTGGTGAAAAGGTCGAACGAGGTCGTATTGGCGTGGGATGCCTATGTCGAGTCGACGAACCCGTGGACAACATCCGCCAGCGACGAATGCGCAGTGCAATCCCTGCCGTTGGAGTTCGTCAGAATTGGCAACAGGGGATGCTCGTCGTGACGTACCTCGAAGACGGCGGTCCCAACGATTTCGACCTTACTCCTGTCCGTATCGTCAACGGGTCGGCCTTCTACAACGGGAAGCGTTACGAATCGCGGTTGACGTGATAGAGGTTCGCTGTCCCAACTGCAACCGCATAAACCTGAAGTTTCAGGGAGCCCTGGTGGCTGAACTGACACTTCAGGTCAAATGCCCGAATAAACACTGCCGACGCTTAAATACCATCCAAAACGGCCAAGTTGTAGAGTCCGTACCCCCTCAGCCCGCTCCCGCCTAATCTCGTCTCGTCGCATGACTATTTTCTTCGTCAGTCATGCGCATCGAAAACTTTTGGGAAACTATCCACAATAGCGTTCTCCCAGCGACGATTTTCGCCGAGGGAGCCCGCACGGGCAAAGCCATTTCCGACGAGGAATTGGCGCTCATCAACAAATATACGCGACGCCCTTTTGAGCGCGGCGAACTTTACACATTCCCGGTGCTCGCTATCGACGACGAGCCGACGCGGAATAAGGTCCAATACACCGCGCAAAGCCAGCGACTCTCAGCGAAAAAGTGGGAAGGTATTCCGTATCTTTTCAACGCGAGCGCAGCGAGCAGCCTCCTAGGGAGTGCTGACCATGCGCTCAATGCGGCGTCTCAGCATGCTCGAATCTACCGTTCGACGCTTGTCAAAACGCCCTGGGGCACGACCGGAACGCTCGTGCATGTCTATACGGCTCGCAACGTCTCTGACGAGATAGAGTCGTTCATCAAGAAACTTGACGCCGGACTCCTGCGGGAGTCTTCGATTCACGTCATGGTTCCCGAAGCCGTTTGCTCGATTTGCAGTGAGAAATTCCCGTGCAATAACGAGCACTATCCTGGTGAAAAATACGAAGGCATCGAGGCCATCGTCAAGACCAAGGGCGCGTTCGAACCCCTTGAATTGTCGGCTGTTGCTGTTCCTGGCTCGGTTGTGGCTCATGTTATGAGTGATGACGAGGAAGGAAAGTATCGTCGTTTGTCCCTGCGCGAGGCGCTGGGTGGCTCGTTCAAATCACTCTCGGAGGCTGTTATGAAAACTAAGGAGCAGGCGGCAGAAGACCTCAAGGCCGCACAAAAAGCGTTGACCGATGCCCAGGCGGCGGTCGCGAAGGCGGTTGAGGACGAGGAAGCCGCTCGCAAAGCGGCGGCCGATGCCGACGACGAGCCCGATGACGAGAAAGAGGCCCTGAAAGCCAAACTCGCCGATGCTGAGAAAGCCAAAACCGACGCTGAGGCCAAGGCTGCCGAAGCCAAAACCGCACAGGAGAAGGCCGAGGCTGAACTTCTGAAGGCCCAAGAGGAGCGCGACAAGACGATTGCCCCCGTGGCGACCGCGTCTGCTAACTCAGCGTTCAAACTGTTCGGCGAGAGCAAATGCCCGGTTTGCCAGCGCGAAGGCAACACCGAGACGGTCAAGATGGACGAGGGCCAGTACGCGGAAACGCTCAAGGGCGTTCGCGAGCAGGCGGAATCGGCCATCAAAGCCGTGACAGATAAGGCGGCAGAGGCCGTCAACGAAGCCAAAGAGGCCGCTGAACTGGGTCGCAAGATTCTTGCGGACCTTCAGAATGAGTGTGTCGAAACCGCAATCAAAAAGGGACTCAAGGCTCCCGAGGACCGGAAAGCCTATTCCACCGAGATTTCGGGACTAGATTATTCAGCGCTAAAGGTCGTGCGCGAGACGATTTTCGTGGCAACGGGAAAGACCGAAACCCGTGAGGAGCGCGCGAAACGGGTCGAACTAGACTCCAAATCTCGTCTGAGAGAGATGGGTGTTCAGTTCGAAACCTCGGCGGACGGTAAGACGGCTTCGAGCAAACCCAAGCGCGGTCGCCTTTCCACCCCAATCGGACCCCAGGCCAAGGAGACGAATAAGTAATGGCTACCACGTTCACTCGCATCAACGCTGTCGTTGTTGATGAGTCTTTCTCCCGGCGAGCAGACGCTTTCCTTGACCCGGCTTGGGCGGCTGGCACCTATGCTGCGAATCAGGCGACGGACCTCAATCCGCTAGCCTCAAGCGGCGGGTGCTATCGTGGCATGCCCGTTGCGCTCGCATCTGCGACAGGCAAACTCGTGCCCATCTCCCAGGTAACGGTCCCCGCGTCCACCTCGGCCGCGCGATATTACGGCGTCCTCGCCGAAGACATCAGCGCATTCGTCGTGGCGCGAAACGGCAAGGTTCCAGTTGTCCACGCTGGTCGCGTTCGTTCGTATGCGGGCGGCACTCTCCAGACTGGCGACCCGGTCAAGCCGGACATCACGACTGGTTTCAACGGTTTCGTCAAGTGGGTTGACGGCACCGACTCCGTCGAGTTGCGCGTGGGCCACGCGTATTCGACGCTCGATGGCTCGGATGGTAACAGTCCGGGTGTGACTATGGCTCAAGGCGATACAATTTTCGTCGACTTAGTGCTCGTGTAATAGCGAGCACTTAGGCGCAATCGGAAACCAAGGAGCAACCAAAGCGATGTTCAAGGCGAAACTGAACGAGGAAAAACTCAAGGCCGCAGTCGAGGCTGTCCAGGCTGCGTCCGGCGGTGTTGCCCTCGCACCAATGCCCATAGCGGACCTCGCAGAGGGCTCCGTCTCACGCACCTTGCGTGAGTCCGGTGTCAGCGTTGCGGACTACATGGAAGCATGTGGTTACAAGGCTGGCGATGCCACCGCCTTCTACAAGAAGGAACTGGGCATCGACCTGACTCGCGACGTGTTCGAGGAATTCTTCACTTCGGATGACGTGCGCGGCACGATACCGGAGTTGTTCCTCGATACGATTCTCATGGCGAACCTGAACGCTATGGTGACGAGTAACTTCGTCACGGAGATTCCGATTGACCGCGAGTCCGTGGTCATCAGAACCTTCGAAGATTCGGGTCAGGTCTATGAAATCGCGCAAGGTGTCGCGATTCCAGACGACCAGGGTATCGTCACTCGGCGCACTCACTTCGTGAAGAAGATTGGCCGTGGCCTCGGCTTCACGTATGAGCAACAGCGCCGGACGCCGTACCCGCTCATGCAGTTGGACCTCGCCCGTCTCGGCATGCGCATGGCGCTCAAGGAAGACCTTGACACCCTGAACACGCTTCGCACGGGTATCCCGGCGCAAGTCGCGCAAGGCTCCCAGCCTGCTGCGGCGGCAATCAACACGCCTGTCTCGACCTCGCAGTCGAACACGGGTGGGTCGGGTGTCGCGGCTGGCACGTTGGTCTTCGCCGACATCGTCAACCTCGTCACCGACATCGCGAACCGGAACTACAAGGCCGACTTCATGGTTCTGTCGCCGCTGTCGTATGCGAAGTTCCTGCTCATCTCGCAGGTGAGCAACTACCTGAACGCTGGCCCGATGGCATCGAAGGTCCTTGACTCAGGCGTCATCAGCCACTTCCTCGGGTTGGACATCTACATCACGAAGCAGATGCCCGACAATGAACTGCTCGCTGGTCAGAAGGGCTTCGCTGGCGTCAAGTTCATCGAGCAGCCGCTCTTACTGGAGGAAGAAAAGGTCATCCAGCGCCAGACGGAGCGTGCCCAGGTGACGAAGTGCTACATCCCGGCAGTGCTCTACACGCAGGCCCTGAGCCGGATGCCTTTTTGAAGGCTTGACAGTCAGAAGAAGGTGGGCTCGTCTAACGACGAGCCTATTTTCTTGAGCGTCACAGGAGGATTACCATGTCATATTCACTTTCTGCCGTCTATACCACGGACGGCACGTCCGGCGACCACGTTGTCCAGTTGACCGGACTTTTGGCGTCGGGCGTCGTTATCGACTCGGTGGGGCCGACCGTCTCGTGCCAGGTCGTACAGTCCTCGTCTGATATGACGAAGGGCATCGCTCGTATCCGCATGCGCGAGGAGCGTCCCGGTGTGGCCGCGCAACTCCAACGGGGTGACGACAACGCCACGGGTATCAGCCATTTCGCAGCGGTAGCGGTGGCGTCTTCAGACGCCTGGAATAGCGGCGCAGAGCCGGACGCAGGGGCGCATACGGACGACGGCGTCCTCGAATAGGCTTAGTCCCGGGTTGGAAATAGGGGCCCTGTCACAACGACGGGGCCTTTCCTATTCTCTGGGATATGATGAAACCAACCGTTTATCTTTGTGGACCCATTACCGGATGCACCTTTGGTCAATGCACTGACTGGCGGGAATATGCCGTTGAACGATTGGCCGAATTTGGGGTTCGGGGCCTGTCGCCGATGCGCCATAAGGACTATCTCCTTAAGGAAACGCGCATTGCTGATGCTTATCCCGGAGAGGTGCTCTCGTCGCAGCGCGGCATTATGACGCGAGACTTTTGGGACTCCTACCGCTGTGACGCGGTGATTGCCAATTTCGACGGAGCGGAAAAGGTCAGCATCGGCTCAGTCATGGAAATCGCGTGGGCCCATGCGTTTCGCAAGCCCCTAGCCGTCGTTATGAGCCCAGACAACGTCCACAATCACTCGATGATTCGAGAGGCGGCAGGGTTCGTGCTTCCGACATTGGATGAGGCGATTGCAGTCGTCGGGGCGTTGTTCTCATGAAAGCCGTCCTTTACGAGCCTCGCGGGGGCCTGGGCGACGGTCTTCTCTATTCAACCCTCCCGGCGCGGTTGACCGAAATGGGATATGATGTCTTCGTTTCTGACAAGACGAAGGCCCGAAACCCTGAAGTGTACGATTTGCTCTACAATAGCAATCCGTATATCCAAGGCGTCTCGACCGAGATGCCAACTGCGGGATGCGTTCACGACAAGGAGTTCTTCTCGCAGGCCAGATTCCAAGAAAATCCGATTGAGTTCATCCAGCGCCTTCATGGTATCCCGCCGCAGCACTTCCCGCCGGGGCGCAGACCGTATCCTCGGATTTACTACGAGCCCCAGATGCGCGAAGACTTCCAGACCAAAATCGTTCTTGACCCGTGCTCCATCTCTCAGCAGTATCTAAACGGTGTCATCAGTGCGTTTGTCCAACGATACGCTCCTGATGAAACCGTGACCGTTCTTGCTTCAAAGTTCTACACGCGGCCCGGAATAGGAAACTCCGCCCCCTATGTCGTGGCGAACCTGCACGAATATATCGACATCGTCGCTTCGTGCCGTCGATTCTTGACGATGGATTCTGGGGGCCACATGGTCGCGTCGGCCGTGCGCGAAGATGAAACTTACTGCCTCATCACGACTGCGGCCTACAATGACCGCTATTTCGTCATGCCGAATGTCCGATATGTGGTCACCGGACAGATGCTAACCGGAGACTATCGCACGTCGCCCGACCCCGTGAGGTGGTAATGGCTAGTCCGGGCTTCTTTGCTCAACATGGCGAGGATGAGAAACTCGCGAGTCTTGTGGATTTGAGCCGCCCGGGGTTCTATATCGACATCGGGGCATGGCACCCGTCCGTTGATTCGGTGACGAAGTGGTTCTATGACCGGGGATGGAGTGGGATGAACTTCGAGCCCAATCCGGCGTACCACTTGTTGCTCGAAGATGCGCGACCACGCGACATCAATCTGCCGTGGGCCGTCGGTGATGAAAAGGGATTCCTGGAATTCCACATCATCGAGAATACGGGGCTGTCCACTGGCCGACGTGAGTACGCCACAGCGCTCGGGCACCACGGCTCGGCGGTTCGCACGATTTCTTTCCCC
>Ga0209168_10003125_pt1 | contig 11575 bp, 11 predicted proteins | sample Coa_R1_FD_187156 | JGI IMG/M metagenome (GOLD analysis project Ga0209168, IMG submission 187156) | Surface soil microbial communities from Centralia Pennsylvania, which are recovering from an underground coalmine fire - Coalmine... | ecosystem: Environmental > Terrestrial > Soil > Unclassified ... | reverse complement strand
TTCGGCACGGGGGTCACCCGCGTCCGATACTATCCTACACCGCATCCACCCCCGGGTCCAAGCTGGGGGCTTGACACTTTCATCCGTGGTCCAGGCGTGGCGCGGTTTGGTGCGCCGATGCTCGATCCCCAGTTCGCGACAGGCCGTCAGGAAGCGCCCGTAGAACTCCGGCCCGCCATCGGGCAAGACGGCGCGGACCGGATGCCCGGCGCGCTGGTAGGTGGGCGCCACGCGGGTCCGCAGGAACGCGGTGGCCGTCGCTTGGGTGACCCGCGGCACGAGCGTCGCGATCGCGTACGAGCAGGCGGCATCGCAGGCCGTCAGCTGCCAGACTTTCCCGACCCCCTTCAGCTTCCCGACATAGAACGCGTCGATGCAGACCAGATCGCCTGGTTGGACCGCGGCGACGTGCGGCCGGACGACCCGTCGGCGCGTCCGTTCGGTCAGCAGGCCCTGGACGTCCAGCGCCCGCGCTTCCAGGCGGGTCAACCGTTCCCAGCGCGTCTGCAAGCCATGGCGCTTGAGAATCCCGTACACGCCCGACGCACTGACCCGCCACCGGCCCCAGCGGGGCTGCCGGAGTTGGGCGGCAATCCGCGCCGGCCCGTGGGTCGGCCACAGCAGCGCGTACGCCAACACCGCGTGCTCCAGGGCTGGGGTGGCCTGGCGCGGCCAGCGCGCTGGGCGGGTCGGCCGGGGCCGCAGGCCGTCTGGGCCATACCGCAGCAGGCGCTGCCGCCAACGGTAGAACAGGGTCCGGGAGATCCCGGCCTCCTGACAGGCCCGGGTCACATTGCCCAGCTGCGCGGCGCGTTGCATGAGCATAAGCCGATGATGGCGAACGCTGTCCTCGAGGGTCACGTCCGTCTCCCTCCTTCCGAAACCCGGCAGGTCTCGGTTGGAGTATTCGGAGGTTGGACTGTGACCCTCTTGCTGTCACGGGAGGTACCCCTCCAAATGTTAACACTACGTTCAATCAGTACACACTAGTAAAGGATTTGCTCCTGTCCGATCTCCTGACGCATGACTCCATAGTTCGCAAGAGAAAGGGCTTTTCGGGCATATCAGGCGAGCAGGGGGATTGCTGATGGATCTGATGCTACTGCAGGCAGGGCTCGCGGTCATCTTGGCAAGCGCGTTTTGGCTAGCTTCACCCGATTTTTTGGAAACGGATGTACGTAACGCTTTTCTAGCGACGCTGCTTCAATCGGGGGTACCTCCAAGGGGCATGGGTGCGTTGGACCTGCTTGGAGAAAGCACACCACTCTTGGCCTTCCGACACGGCTGTCAACAGTCACACTTGGAAAGGCTGACCTGGCGGAACGCCACACCAAACTGGAGGAAGTAGAGCGCCGGGCAAGTCAGGGCCCCGGGCGATGCAGGCCTTGAACCCACCATGCCTCCGCGCCAGCCCGCTCCAATCAATGACGACGACCTGCTCGGAACCGCTTGATGGGCAAGGTTTTGCAGTGCACACTGCCGCAGTACTCCAAAGGTAGATCTCGGACACCCGATCACAATTGCACGCAATTTGCATCTATGAAAAGGCCGTGCCTGTCAATCCCTCCCCGTGCTTTCGAGTAGTCCTTGCTACGCCTACCCTTGCCAACTCGGAGCTCGGGTGCGACCCGAGGTCATTCATCTATCCGTGCCCGTGGAGGGCACACCATGTGATCCGACTCGGGCTCCCAATCACTTGGCGGGTCCTCTACGGGACCATGCAAATTCAGGGGAGTCCCGAGCTCTCAGCCCTAATGGGCATGGCGCAGCATCCAGTAGATCGTCGTGAGTAGTTCGCGCGCCGCCGCCACCCGGGCCAGTTTGGCCCCCTTGCGCGGCGCGAGGCGCTGGTAGATCTGTTGGTAGCGACCTGGCCGGCGAACCGCATGCAGCACGGCCTCGATGAGGATCCAGCGCAACCACGTCGACCCCTGTTTGGAGATGTGCCCCGTGTAGACGCGCCCTCCGCTCCCGCGGACAATCGGGGCAAGCCCAGCATAGGACACCAGGTGCTTCGGACCGGGAAACCGCGTGATGTCCCCGATCTCGGCCAGAATGAGCAGGGCGGTGTAGTGGCCGACTCCTGGAAGGCTACAGAGTGTTTGGGCGAGGGGCTTGGCCTTTGCCTCCTGATCGATGGTCCGCGACGCGTCGAGAATCTGTGCGTGTAAGGTGTCCAGCACCGCGAGGAAGCCCTGGAGTGCCTGCTGGTAGACGGGTCGCAGGGGCAGCGTGCCTAGCCAGGCGCGGCCCTGTCCCCCAAAGGCATCGGTGTACGGACACTCATAGCCGTGCTTGAGGAGAATGGCATGCACGCGGTTCTTGAGCATGGTCTGGAGCCGGACGAGCACGGCCCGGTACCGCAGCAGTTCGCGGAGGTCGCGGATCTCGCGGGGCGGGATGTAGGCCGCAGGAACAAGGTCCGTGCGCAGTAAGTGCGCCAGAATCGTGCTATCGACTTTGTCGGTTTTCACTTTCGCTTCCGCGATGGCACGCGTGCGCAGCGGATGCGCGAGGGTGACCGGGATGGCTAACGTCTCCAGGAGATCATACAGATGGTACCAATTCATGCTGGCCTCGATAACCACACGAGCCGGCTCCGCGACGTCACCAAAGAACTGCGCCAGCGCGTCGCGGCTGTTGGTCAGCTTGCCCTGCCGCCGGATCTGCCCCGTGGCATCCATCTGCGTGTAAAAGGTATACCGCTTGTGAATATCAAACCCGATGTACTGCACGGCTGTGCCCTCCTCCATTGTGCGAGATTGGACCCTCGTTCAATGGTCTTCGGCTCTCGGAGGGCACGGCCTTTCCATTACATCACTTGCGGCGTCGCATGAGAGGGCCAACGGGGGGATCTCCCACCCTGTTCCGTCCCCGCAGATACAGTGCTGTACCGTTGGCCAACTTGCCGGGCTCACTACCCTGGGTTGCCTAACCACGGGAAACGCGGGGGCCGTCTGGTTCCTAGACCCTGCAGGTCCTGTACGGCGACGGGCCCTGGAGCCAGGGACCGGCGTTCCTCGAGGCGCTCGGTATTCTCGATGGAGTTCCGATGGACGGATCCACCCCGCACAACCCCGAGGTCATCCACCACATGGTGGAAGCGCTCAAGCTAGCGTTCGCCGACCGCGAGCGGTACCTCGGCGATCCTCTTGTCGTGAAGGTTCCGATGGAACAGCTCCTGTCGCGATCGTACCTTGCCGAACAGCGCGCGCGGATCGACCCCCACGTAGCATACCCTGGCTGTCCCCCGGCGGGTCACATCGCGGGGTTCCCCCGTGTGGAACCGCCGCCACCGGCAGGCGAGGCTCCGGTTGCGACGGCGCGTACAGTGTCGGCTGATCTTCCGGGCACGTCGTATCTGTGCGCGATGGATCGCGAGGGCAATATCTTCTCGGCCACGCCGAGCGACGGATACAGCCAGAGTGAGGTCATCCCGGGACTTGGCTTGGCGATCTCCGAACGTGGTCTGCAGGGAAGTCTGAACCCGGATAACCCGAACGTGGTCGCACCCGGAAAACGCATCAGGCTCACGCCGAATCCTGCTCTCGTACTGCGTGACGGCGAACCTTTCATCGCGATCGGGTCGCCGGGCGCGGATCGACAGCCCCAGGCGATGACGCAAGTATTGAGCAAGATACTGATCTGGCACATGAACCCTCAGCAAGCGGTGGAACACGCGCGGTTCGCCTCGTACTCGTTCCCGCAAGGTGCATTCCCGCATCAGTACGAACCTGGTAAGTTGCGCTTGGAAGCAGATGTACCAGAGGATGCGACGGCGCAACTGCGTGCATACGGGCACGATGTAGACCGGTGGCCGAAGTGGTCCTGGTCAGCCGGCGGGGTCTGCGTCGCGATGCGGGACCCGGAGCGGCGGGTCTTCGTGGGCGGTGCTGACCCCAGGCGCGAAGGGTACGTTGTCGCCGTCTAACAGCATGCGTTCTCGCGTTGGACCACCCCTGGCCTCATGAACGGCGTGGCTGACCTGCTCCAAGAGGCTTCGGTCGAGGAGGTGGCCGGCTTCATTCGCAGCCGAGCCGTAACCTCGATCGAGGTCACTGGCGCCTGCCTTGAGCGCATCCACAAGCTTGATGGCGCACATCACGTCTTCATCACGGTGCTGGAAGAGGACGCACTCGTCGCGGCGGCCCGGGCCGACGACGACGTGCGGCGCGGCAGACTGATTGGGCCACTGCACGGTGTCCCCGTCAGCGTCAAAGATGCGTTTCTAATGCGTGGCACGCCGACGACGGTCGGGGCTGCTGTGCTCCGGACGCACGCACCAACGGAAGGCGACGCCGCGTGTCTGGACCGCCTCCGGGACGCGGGCGCTGTGTTGCTCGGTAAGGTCAACGTCGGCAGCGGAATCGCGTGGCAGGCGGTCGCGCTAAGCCAGAGCCGGCTACCGCCTGCCGAGAATCCATGGCGGCGCGGGTATACGCCAGGCGGGTCAAGCAGCGGCTCCGCCGTCGCCGTGGCCCTGGGCATTGGGCGGACTGCCGAAGCGCTTGGGCTCCGGGGATTGTCAAAAGAGCAGATCGCGGCGCTCGTGACCTAGGGCTCACTGATGCGCCATACCGGGCCGATGCGAGGCCACGGGTAAGGATTTGCAGGATAAGTCGGGCGGTCAGGCGTTTGACCTGCAGTCTCATCGGTGATGAATTCACTGAGCCGGATCTTGCGCGGTTCCGTCCCGTGTCGTTGCGCGGCGTGCCGTCGGGGTTCGTAAGTAAACGCGCCCATTGTGCAACATTTGATCGATTTTAGTGGGTATGTTGACAAAAACTAAATCTTCATTGTACTATTTGCGCATCATCGATCATTGCGTGGAGATAAATGGCCAGACAAGACGCCACGAGATCCGTACTGCGAGCTCCTCGATCGATCAAGTCAGTTCACAGGTCTTGCCGTATCTTACGCTATCTGACGGATCAGCCAGCGGGTGCGGCATTAAATGACATTGCCGCGCACTTGGACGTTCACAAGAGCACGGCGTTGCGCTTGCTTACCGAACTGGAACGCGCCGCGTTGGTACAACGAACGTCTCATGGTCGCTACGGACTCGGACTTGCGAACGTCGCTATGGCGGGCAGCGTACTCAGTCATCTCGAGGTCCTCAAGGTCGCTGAACCATTCCTAAGAGATCTCGTCAAGCTTACTCACCAGACGGCCAACCTCACGGTCAGGCTTGAGCACGAAATCCTCAATATCAATCACGTCCTGCCGTCGGACATGCTCCCGAGCTTTGATTGGATTGGGCATCGGGCGCCACTGCACCGGGGAGCGGCTGCCAAGGCTTTGCTCGCGCATCTTCGTGATGACGAGATCGCCGCTTATCTGGAAGAAACACCGAATAGCGTGCCCGACCGAAGTACGTTCTGGGATCAGATGCAACAGATCCGCAAGCTCGGGTTTGCGGTGAACCGCGGCGAGGTCGATCCAACGGTCTACGCGGTGGGTGCGCCGATCTTCAACGCGGAGGGCCGTTGCTGCGCTAGCATCTCGATCGCGGGATATCAGGAAGACTTTTCTGAGCAGCGCATCCGCGAATTCTCCCAGCTCGTGATTGAAGCAGCACAAGGGATCTCTCGACGACTGGGCTTTTCAGGTCGTCGGGCGGTCGGAATCGCGTGAGATACATGAGCGCTGACAGAAAGATCCGTGTAGCGATTGTGGGCGTTGGGATGTGGGGGGCAAGGACGCACCTCCCCACATTCGCGTCGATGGATGACGTATGCGTCGTCGGGTTAGCCGACTCCCAGCTCGACACCATAAAGCCGCTTGCCCGCGAGTACGGGATCGAACACGCACATGCCGATGCTGGAGAGATGCTTCGAGCGGTTGGCTCCGTTGATGCCGTCGTCATTGCGACACCGACGGACACGCACCGGGACGTCGCGCTCATGGCGATCAATGCTGGTGCCCATGTGCTGTGTGAAAAACCACTCGGCTACGCTACTGTAGATGCTCGTGAGATGGTCACTGCCCTACATGCTCGAGAACGTGTCGGGAAAGTAGGGTTTCTGTTCCGCTATTCACCAGTCGTCGAACGAATGAAGAAACTCGTCGAAGATGGTGTCATTGGAGAAGTTCAGTTGTTTGAAAGCATGGTCGTGAATGCGCAGTTCATCGACTCGACCAAGCCGCTCCATTGGAAGATGGAGCGGTCCCGTGCTAACGGCGGAGTTTTTGTTGAGTATGGGGTACACAGCATCGACCTCGCTCTGTGGTTCGGGGGACCGATTGCAAGTGTGGTTGCCCACGGTCTCACTCTTATTCCACATCGATCACGCGATGGGCTGCAACGTCAAGTCGATGTAGATGATGCGACCTCTTGGATCGCAACGTACCGCCACGGTGGGGAGGCTCTATTTCGCGCTGGGTGGGCGTCCCTACCAATCGGTGGTGGCGGAATCCGCGTATACGGCAGTAATGGATCCTTGGCTTGGCAGCTCGACCCGACGACTCGTCGAAGCGAGAAACTCATTGTGTCAACCATCGACGCTCCTGAACCTCGGGTGGACTTTGAGTTCCAGCCGCCGTTTGACCCCAAGACGGACACCGGCGTCCACCCGCTAGGTCTACTCGCTCGTTACAATGCGCGCCTCGACGCCAGTTTCGTAGATGACGTGCGAGCTGGACGGGTATCTGGAGCGAGTTTTGACGACGGCTTAGCTGCACAACGCGTCCTTGGGGCCATCCGCAAGTCGTTGGATGAACAGCGGTGGGTCGACGTTGAGGCGGAGTAGGCGTTGAAGAGTAACGGCGCACCATGGTAGGCTACATCGTACGCCGGCTCGGCGCGACCGTCCCGGTCCTCTTCGGCGTGTCTGTGTTAGTCTTCGCCATTATTCATGCAGTCCCGGGGCATCTTGTTCAACTCATCGCGGTGCGGTCCTTTGCGGCCCTTACTCCCGCCCAAGAAGAGCGCATCCGTCACGAGTTAGGACTCGATCGTCCGCTCGTCGTGCAGTATGGAGACTTCGTGGACAAGGCCCTCAGGGGCGACCTGGGGCGCTCGTTCTATACCAATCGTCTTGTCACGACCTCGATCATAGAACAACTCCCTGCGACGTTGGAGCTGGCGGGCGCCGGAATGCTGTTTGCGGTCGCCGTTGGAGGGGGGTTGGGGCTGGTCGCGGCGATCCGACATAATAGTTGGCTTGATAACCTGGCAATGTTATTTTCGCTGGGCGGCCTCTCGATCCCGATGTTCTGGTCGGGCTTGTTGCTGATCTACCTATTCGCGGTGCGCCTACATTGGGTCCACATCGTTGGTGGAGCCGGATGGAAAGCGCTCGTTTTGCCAGCGATTGCTCTAGGTTACGATGCGGCGGCTTTCATCTCCAGAATGGTCCGATCCAGCGTTCTTGAGGTACTCCGCCAAGAGTACGTTCGCATAGCATACGCAAAAGGCCTGAGCGAACGTACGGTCATTTTTCGTCATGTGCTTAAGGCCGCTATGATCCCGATTGTTACACTAGTGGGGTTGAATGCCGGCCGATTACTCAGTGGGGCGGTCGTAGTTGAGACGGTCTTTGCTAGACAGGGCATCGGCCGTCTCGCGGTCGAGGCTATCCTGTACAAAGATTATTTTCTTGTGCAAGGAGTTGTTCTTCTTGCCGCTCTGATCTACGTGTCGTTGAATCTCATGATCGATATCTCGTATGCGTGGCTGGACCCTCGCATACACTATCAATGAGGCCGTGATTTGAGCGTTGGAACTCTCCGCACTGCGGAGCAGCGGACCGTTGACCGGGAGCCTACACGGGGGCGTTTTAGGGTGTTTCGACGTCGCCTCACCCGGAATCGTGCGGCCCTCGTCGGCGGCGTGGTGTTTGTCATGGTTGTGCTGAGCGCCGTGCTCGCTCCGATTGTGGCACCATATCAACCGGATGCGCTCGATTTCACGGCAATGCTGGCACCACCAGGCCCCGCGCATCTCTTTGGGACTGACGAGCAGGGGCGCGATTTGTTGGCACGCGTCCTCTACGGCGGGCGTATCTCTCTTAGTATGGGTTTCGTTGCTGTAGCAATCGCAGCCGGTATCGGCGTCGCTCTCGGATTAGTGGCCGGCTACTACGAAGGCTCGATCGGGTCACTCATAATGCGCGCGATGGATGTCATGCTTGCTTTCCCCGGGATCCTGTTAGCGCTCGCTGTAGTCTCGATGCTCGGGCCGGGTATCACTCCGGTTATGGTTGCTGTGGGCATAGCTTCGATCCCGCAATTCACTCGGGTGACCCAGAGTAGCGCTCTTGCTACCAAAGAAGTCGAGTATGTTCTTGGTGCTCGGGCAGTCGGATCTTCGCCGACGCGCATCGTCGTACGACACATTCTCCCAAATATCTTCGCACCGATCATGGTGCTGATCACTACCGGACTCGCCGCAACTCTTATCACAGGGGCTGCATTGTCCTTCCTAGGGCTCGGTGCGCAGCCTCCCACTGCCGAGTGGGGGAACATGCTGGCCAACGGCCGCGTCTACCTGGAAACAGCGCCTTGGATCACAATTTTCCCGGGCCTGGCGATCATGGTTACTGTGATGGCGATCAATCTATTTGGCGATGGACTCAGGGACGCTCTCGACCCTCGACTCAAGTAAGACGCGCGTGCGGCGAGACCGCGGAGAGGAGGAGCATTCATGCGAGGAACTGAGGGACGGCCAAGTTCAGCCGAACGGTGGAGTCGTCGTGAGGTCCTTAAGCGAGGAGTGGCGTTCGGCGTTGCCGCTACCGCAGTAAGGGGCTTGTTTGGCCCAGAGCCCGGGATTGCCGCAACACAAATTCAAGGTGGGCAGTTAACTGCGAGCATGTTTCTTGAGCCCAACACCCTTGATCCTGCGGCGGCGACCTACATTCCGGGGATCGTAGTTTTGAAAAACGTGGTGGAAACGCTGGTCGAGTTTGACCAGAACAGCAAGCCTCATCCCCGTTTGGCGACCGATTGGAAGGTATCGCCCGACGGCAAACAGTGGACGTTCAGACTACGCGAGGGCATCATGTTCCACGATGGCACACCATTTGACGCGGAGGCGGTCAAGTTTTCCTTTGATCGAATCCTTAATCCCGAAACAAAGGCTCAGACCGCCATCTCAGAATTAGGCCCTTACGAGTCGAGCCAAGTCATAGACTCGAAAACCATTAAGCTCAATTTCAAGGAAGCCTACGTGCCCTTTCTTCCGAACCTTGGTGATGTAGTGTTGGGGATCGTATCCCCGACCGCTGTCAAGAAGTACGGCCAGGATTTCGGCAACCATCCCGTCGGCACAGGGCCGTATGTGTTCAAAGAGTGGGTACGGGGTGATCACGTCACCGTCGTTCGGAACGACAAGTACGTAAACAGTTCCCAACTGGTCGCTCACAAGGGGCTTCCTTACTTCGATACCCTCGTCTTCCGAATTATTTTGGAGGATCAAACGCGGCTTGATACATTGCGAAGCGGTGAGGCGGACTTCATCTACCGCATCCCCGCAGTGAATGTGGCAAGCGTGGAGAGCGATCCCAAGTTCCAGGTCTTCAAGAACATGTACGCTGGCGACCCTGTTATGTTCTTGATCAACCGGCAACTATTCCCGACGAACGACCTTGCAGTCGCCCAGGCGATGCAGTTCGCTGTCAACAAGCCAATCCTCAGCAAGATTGCGACAGCCGGAACATCCCCAGTCGCGTGGGGTCCGCTGAAGCCGGTCGTCTGGGGTTACAATCCGGCCGTTGAGAAGCTGTACAGGTATGATCCGGCAAAGGCGCGCCAAGTACTGGAAGAAGCTGGCTGGAAGTTGGGGAGTGACGGCATCCGAGTCAAGAATGGAAAGGCTTGTCAAATGGTGTGCGATGTGAAAGCCGACCCGGTAACCGTATCAATGCTGACGGCGATGCAGGGGATGTTCAAAGCGGTCGGAATTGGCCTCGATATCAAGACGATGGCGTTGCCAGCTTCCGAAGAGCTAGCGCGTGAGGGGAAGAGCAATATGACCTTCATGGAGTGGCGGGGCATCGACCCGGACATTCTGACTGTGCACTACCATTCAAAGAATATCGGTGGCTGGAACATGGGGCACTTCAAGAACGCGGAAGTGGACCAGCTGCTCGATACGGCGCGCGCTACTCTCGACCAGACGAAGCGCCTGGAAATGTACCATAAGGTGCAGATGACCATCATGGAACAGGCGGCCACACTGCCATTGTTTAATCTCCTCCAGGTTGACGGTGCCAAAGCATCGTTAAAGGGCGTACGGTACGATGTATACCGCTACTATCCTGAATGGTACGATGCGCACTTCGCATCCTAGCTCGCATGAAGTGTGCCGTCCGGTGGCGGAGGGGTAATTGTGCTTAAAGACGGGCGCGAGCGAAATTTCGTTGGCTATGGACAACATCCGCCATCGGTCGGCTGGCCTGACGGAGCACGCGTCGTGGTGAGCTTCGTAGTCAATTACGAGGAAGGAGCAGAACGCAGCATATTAGATGGTGACCCAACCAGCGAGGCGTTCGGGGAGATCCGATACCCGATGCCCGAGGGTGTTCGTGATCTGGCGGCGGAGTCCAACTTCGAGTACGGGAGCCGAGTGGGCGTCTGGCGCTTGCTCGACGTTTTCGCGAAGCACGACGTGAAGACCACGTTTTTCGCCTCTGGGCGAGCACTTGAGAGAAACCCCGCAGTCGGCTCGACGTTGAGAGAACTCGGACATGAAGCGTGCAGCCACGGGTATCGGTGGGGCGAGCACTTTAATATGACGGAAACCGAGGAGCGCCTCGAGATTCGGGCGGCGGTTGCAGCCATTGAAAGATGCGTTGGTACAAGACCCGTGGGGTGGTATTGTCGATACGGTCCGAGCGAACGGACGCGGAGGCTTCTGATGGAGGAAGGAGGCTTTCTCTACGATTCCGACGCATACAATGACGAGTTGCCATACTACGTGCCGCTGCTGGGGAAGTTTTGGCTAGTTGTCCCGTATGCGGCTGATAGCAACGACGGGAGGTATTTCAGCGCCCCCGGATTCGGAACACAGGAAGATTTCTTCCAGTACCTGGCCGCAACGTTCGATCGTCTACACGACGAGGGAGAGCGGACGCCTAAGATGATGTCGGTTGGACTTCACTGCCGCATTTCCGGACGTCCGGCGCGAGCCACTGCCATTGATCGGTTTATTCGCCACGTGAGGCAGCGCGGCAACGTATGGATCGCCCGCCGCGATGAAATCGCCCGATTCTGGTTGCAGGATCACCCGCCGACTGTATGATGCTACAAAGCAGCTTCAAGCACTGGAGATGGTCAATGAGTTCCGGGTGAATCAGATGTCGTGGGAGGGGCCGGTGGCGCACCAGTAACGCGGAGTGCACTGCAGAGGCACACGGCACCCTCCCATGATGGTCCCGCGCTGGCCAAACCCACACGGCGGTGCAGGCCACTATTCGCGCGACCCTGCCCGGATCACCGGCCAGGGGTTGGGCATCTCGCCGAGCGGCACTTCGATCAGGCCGGGGCGATCGCGGCCGAGCGCATCCTGAAGCGCGGCCCAGAGCGCCCTTGGACTCTCTGCACGCCGCCCCTCGACGCCAAACAACTCCGCCAG
>Ga0209168_10003124_pt1 | contig 11576 bp, 13 predicted proteins | sample Coa_R1_FD_187156 | JGI IMG/M metagenome (GOLD analysis project Ga0209168, IMG submission 187156) | Surface soil microbial communities from Centralia Pennsylvania, which are recovering from an underground coalmine fire - Coalmine... | ecosystem: Environmental > Terrestrial > Soil > Unclassified ... | reverse complement strand
CTCGATAAGATTACGAATAAGCCCAACGGTCTGCTCAAAGAGAACGCGGACATTCTCTCCGAGATGCAGTCGCCGCTGAACATGACGCCAATCCCGTCCGACTCGATTGCGGTTTTTCCGCAGTATCCGGAGATGCTCGACGAACTCAGTTCCGCGGACGGCGACATGGTACGCGCAGTCGATGCGGGGCGCGCCGCAGCGATGCAGCTCGACGACGGCCTCGCCGACCTCGACGCGTTCATCAAGCGCTTACAAGAAGTGCAGCTGAACTACTTCAACGACATCAGTCAGATGGACTACGATTCGCTCGTGCCCTACATGCAGAAGGCGCAGCAATCGCTAGGCCAGGCCGCTGTGTCCGCATCGCAAGCGACGCAACTCTACAACATGGCGCGGTCCCGCCAGCTGGAAGCACGGATTACGATGCTCGGCGTGGGTACCTCGCAGCAGCGCTATGCGACGCTGCAGCACGCGATCAACGTGCGCTGGAACGTCGACGACTTGAGCTACCTCGACATGCTGCACGACGACGTGACGCCCGGTGAATTGACCGCCGCTTCAATCGTTGCCGCGGATACCAAGACGACGCCGCAATCGATCCTTCGCGAGGCGCACGAATCGCACCGCAGCGTCGTCGACGTCGCGAATGCCCGCGGCATGCATGCATTCGCGCTGGAAGTGTTTTTGGGATTGATCTATCTCGACTACACCGACAATCCCGAGACTGAAGCGCATCCCAACGGCACGACTCGCCGCCAGGCGGAAGGGAGCGACGCGTAAGACATGGCAGCGGCGACCGGCGACATCCTGCGGCTCGTTCGTAAGGGCATCGACGTCAAGATGGTGCACGCGAACGTGCGCAAGCCGTTCCGGTTTTACCTGTGCGGCGATCCCGCGCTGATAGCGCAGATGCGCACGTTTCTGCTCTCCGGACACGCCGACGACTCCGTCCCGATGGAAGCTGCGGCGTGTCTGGAGACCATCAACCCCGGAATCGCGCAACCCACGTTCGCGAGTGAAGCGCGCGTGGTGCTTTTTCTCGGCCACGGCGGCGAGGTCTCGGGAGCCACAATCGCGCCGATTCGAGCGCTGAATCTGCCGATTATCGCGATCACGGTCGATGAAGAGGCGCAACCGTCCGGACCGTCATCGCCGCCGCCGCGCGGCCAATTCGCCGAATACACCGTTCCTGCGCTCACGCGCGATGCGCTGCGCGGTCGCGTCTTGCCGCATATCGTCGAAGTGTGCAAAGGGGTGGAGATTGCAGTCGGCCGCTGCCTGCCGCCGCTGCGCGAGAGCGTCGCCGCGAAACTGACACGCGACGCGGCGAACAACGCGCTGAAGATCTCGCTCGCGAGCGCCGTGGTCGATCACATTCCGATCGTCGGGTTGGTGGCGGGTGTGTTCGCATCCGCGGGCGACATGGTGGCGATAACGGGCATTCAGATGATGCTCATGCTGCATATCGAAGCGGCGTACGGCAGAGATCCGGACGTGCAGCGTTTGTGGCAGTTGCTGCCGGTCATCGGGGGCGGGTTCGGCTGGCGAACGCTCGCGCGCGAACTTTCCGGATTCATTCCTGTTGCGGGCATCGCGATCAAAGGCGCAATTGCCTATGCCGGTACGATCGTCGTCGGCGAAGGCGTCACGTTTTACTACGAGCACGGCCGCCACATGAGCAGCGGCCAGGCGCGTACGCTCTACGAAAACACGAAAAACGAAGCGATGACCTTCGCGCGCGACGTCGTCTCGCGGTTCACGAAACGGCGTTAAGCCGCTCCAGCAGCGCTTCGTCGTCGAGATATTGCAAGTCGCGCGAGATGCGCGGCCGCACGCGATCCGCAATCTGCGAAGCAAGATTATGCCGCGAATGCGCCGACATAGCGTCCCGGCGCGCCATGAAGCGCGCAATCAGCGCGTGCTCCTCATCGGTAATCATTGCCGCGCGCGGTTGCTCGGCGTCGGCGCGTTCGCGAATCGCCGCTAAACTGTGCGAGCGAGCGTCGCGAACGACGATCGTGCCCGCAGCCATGTCGCCAAGCCGCTTGTTTTCGGGCGAGATTAGCGTCGCCGCGGCACTGATTGCATAAAGCCCCAACGCAAATTCGCCGACGCGAACCAGATTGCGGATCAGCGACCCAGCAAGGTCTAACGGATAACCGCCGTCGCGCACGACGCGAATGCCTAGCACCTTTTTGCCCGGCGTTTGTCCGTTCCAAAACGCTTCGAACGCAATGAAGTACCCGAAGAACACGAGGAACACGATCGTCACGATCACGGCGATCACGACGGACTCCAGCGTGCTCGCGGAGATCGAACTCTTGACCGGTGTCTTTCCGCCATACGATCCGATCAGCGCAAATCCCCAAAAGATTGCCGACAGGATCAGCACCTGCAGCGTCATGTCCAGCACCAGCGCGAGAAAGCGGCTGCCCAAACCGGCCAACTCGTACGAGAAGGCGATGCTTTCCGGCGTCCGGACGCTAACCGATCGATCCATTTTGAAAGGCGCTTCGGCCTAGCCTCCGCGCCCCCCGCTTCACGGGGACCCCATACCTCATGGCGCTCAACACACTGCTGGCGTGAGCTCTCCCCGAGGGCGCCGCGATAATTCGGCCGAAGCGCCTTTTCAAATGCAACAACGCGAGTTCGTTCGGAAACGCGGTGCGGCGTGGGAACGGCTGGAAGCGCTGCTCGCGCAGACGGGACGCGGCGGACTGCGCGGTTTGCCGGCCGCGGAACTTTTCGAACTGGGACGCCTGTACCGATGGACGACCTCCGATCTCGCATACGCGCAAGGTCACCAGTTCGATCCGCAGCTCGTGCATTATTTGAATCGTTTGACGGCGCGCGCCCACGCCCACGTGTACGGCTCGACGGTGGAGAGCGGCCGTGAGCGTATCGCGCGTTTCTTTACGCACACGTTTCCCGCCGAGTTCCGGCGATCGTGGCCGTACATCGGTCTCTGCATCGCGCTGACGATCCTCTGGGCTGCGGTCGCTTACGCCATCGTCGCCCACGATCCGTCGAATGCGTACGCGTTGCTGCCGGAATCCATCGTGCCGGCGCATATCACCAAGAGCTTGCACGATTCCAACTTTGCCTTTACGCCGGATGCATCCGCGATGATGTCATCGCTGATCATCACCAACAACGTGCGCGTCGCGATCCTCACGTTTGCCGCGGGCATCGTGACGCTTGGCGCCGGAACCCTCTACCTCGTCATCTTCAACGCCGTCATGTTAGGGGCACTCGGCGCGCTTTTCGCGCACGCCGGCTTCGGCGTCGATTTTTGGGCGACGGTCGCGCCGCACGGGTTCATCGAATTGACGGCGATTCAAGTCGCGGGCGGCGCCGGTCTGCTCATGGCGGCCGGCGTGCTGTTGCCCGGGAGGCTGCGGCGGCGCGATGCGCTCGCGCAGAACAGCCGGCGCGCCGGTGTTCTCATTGCGGGCGTCGCGGCGATGCTTTGCGTAGCCGGAACGATCGAAGCCTTTTTCTCTCCGCTGCGCTTTCCGGCCGACGTTCGGGCAAGCGTCGGCATCATCACGGCATTTGCGCTGATTGCTTACTTCGGCTTCGCCGGACGCGGGTATAAGCGCGGGCATGAATGACGACGTCGAAATAACGCCGGAAGAGCGCTTGCACGATCTCGCGCGCGCCTACGTGCATTTGCGCGAAGGTTCGGGCGGCATCGCCGATCCGCAAAAGGCGGCGGCGCTGGCGCAGCTGAGCATCGCGATGAGCCTGCTGGAGCGCGAGTACGCCGAGGGTGAGTACGAGGAGAGCGGCGAGGACGAAGAAGACGAAGAGGACGACGATTTCTAGCCTTATAACAAGCCGCGCTGTTTGATTTGCAGGTAGCGGTCGATCAGCGCCGTCGTCAACGAACGCGCCGGCACGTCAATCACCTGCACGCCGAGCCGTGACAGCAGCGCTGCCGCGGTGCGCCGTTCGTCCTGCAGTTCCAGCGCCACTGCCGTCGCGTAGACCTCGCCGGCGCCTTGCGGCGATGCATTCAAACGCCGCTCGATTGCCGCGTCGTTCATGAATGCGCACACCACCAGATGCCTGCGCGCGAACGTTCCGAGCTGAGCGAGCACCGCGCTTTGTGCGACCGGGTCGATCACGTCGGTAAAGAAGACGACCAGACTGCGCTTGTGCACGTGCGCGCGAAGGTACGCAAACGCCGCGTCGTAGTCCGATTCCTCGAAGCGCGGCTCGAGGCCGTGCAATTCGGCCGCAATCCGGCTGCTCGAACGGCCGCTCCGGCGGGGCGCGTATGCGCGGAGAATCTCTGCGGCGAATGCAACGACGCCGACCTTGTCGTTTGCGAGCGAGGCGACGGCGGCAACCGATAAGGCTGCGGTGACGGCAAAATCGAATTTGCGCTGCTCGTCTACACGCGGCGTCATCAGGCGTCCGGCATCGAGCACGATCATGACGTTCTGCGTGCGCTCGACCTCGTATTGCGCCACCATGACGCGGCCTCGGCGCGCGCTCGCCTTCCAATCGATCGCGCGGAACGGATCGCCGGGCGCCCAGTCGCGAACGGTTTCGGGTTCGGTGCCCATCCCGCGCAGTTTCATGCGCCGAAGGCCCGCTTCGATGACGCGGTTGCGCATGTGTAGTCTGCCGTAGCGCTCGACTGCGGAAAGATCGGGATAGACGCGCACCGATTGCTCCTGCATGCGGCGCGCGCGGCGGCGCAGCAAACCGATGCGGTTTTCGTGCCAATAATACAACATGCCGATCTGAGCAGAGCCGCGAGCTACGGGTGCGACGGCGCGTTCGAGGCGCAGTTCGCTGCGAGGCGGAACGGACGCGCTCACTTCGTCGTCGTCGTAGCGCAAAAGTGCGAGCGGCGCCTCGATGATGCCGACGCGCACGACTTGACCCGCGTAATTTCTCAGGTCGTATGCAATGACGCCGTTGCGGCGCAAGGAAAACGGCTGCGGCTCCGCACGCTCAACGGCTATGCGCGCGCCTTGCGGCCCAACGATCGCGTCGAGGACGGCCGCCGCCACGAACAGACCTGCGGCCGCGAGCGCAATTGGAACGATTGCCGGTAGCGCTCCACCCACAGCGAAAAGCAGCGCAACGAGTGCGAGCGCTACGTAACCGCGCGGAGCGATCCAAATCGGCAGCCACAACCGATCACGCAGTCGCGTCACGCGGCACCGGAACCGATTGAAGTATCTCTTCGAGAATACCGCTCGCGCGCACGCCGTCGATCTCCGCTTGCGGCTGGACGATGAGCCGGTGCGGTAAGACAAGCGGCGCGACGCTTTTCACGTCGTCCGGTGTCGCAAAGGCGCGCGCATCGATGGCTGCCGCGGCTTGCGCGGCTAGGAGCAATGAAACTGCCGCCCGCGGGCTCGCGCCGAGCGCGAGCTGGCGGTGCGCGCGCGTCGCCGCAACGATCTCGTAAATGTACCGCTGCACGCCCGCGGAGACGTGAACTTGGCGCACCTGTTCCTGCGCGTGGATAACTTCGTCAGGGCGCGCCAGCGGCGCCGTCCGCTCCGGCTCGATCCTGCGTGCGTCGAACCCCTGCGTCACGCGCGCCAGGAGCTGCAACTCCTGATCTTCATGCGGATACGTCGCTTCGACCTTTACGAGAAAGCGATCCAACTGCGCCTCAGGCAGCGGATACGTGCCTTCGTATTCAATCGGGTTCTGCGTCGCGCATACGAAGAACGGCACCGGCAGTTCGAGCGGCACTCCGTCGATCGTCACGCGCGCCTCTTCCATCGCTTCGAGCAAGGCCGCTTGCGTCTTCGGTGGCGTGCGGTTGATCTCGTCGGCGAGCAGCACGTTGGTGAAGACCGGACCTGTGCGCGTGCTGAATTGCGCCGTTTGCGGATTGAAGACCGTCGTGCCGACGACGTCGGCGGGCAAGAGATCCGGCGTGAATTGAATGCGCCGGTATTGCGCGCCGAGCAGCGAGGCCAGCGCCCGCACCGCGAGCGTTTTCCCGGTGCCCGGAACGCCTTCGATGAGCGCGTGTCCGCGCGAAAACAGCGCGACGAGCAACGCGAACGTCGTGCGTTCACCGCCGACGATGACGTCCTGCATGCCTTGCGTAATGCGCTGCGCGAGTTCGTGTGCGCTGCCGGTCAGCATCCGTAATCCTTTCGCACCCGTTCGAAGACGCGCCCGGCTGCGAGCAGCTCGTGCGCCCCAGGACGCGGGGTTGATTCCAAAGTTCGTAGTTCACGCAGCAACACCCGTGCGAGTTCGTCCCCGTGGGCGCGATGCGAAAGAACCTGTTCGCAGTGAGCGCGGATTCGCGCGATCGCTTCCGCTGCCGCACCGCCGCGCTCGAGCATGCGCGCGAGCGAGGCAATGTAGGCACTCGAGTCGCGCTCCTCGGGCGCCTGCGCATCGTACGGCGGCGCAAACGGCAGATTCGCTCCAACCACGCCGAGCAGCACGGCGGCCGCCGCAATCGCGATGGCGATGCGCATCGACAACGGGAGCACGTTCCAAAACGTGGTGCCCGCTGCGTAACCGTAGACGCGCTCGTCGAATTGCACGGGCCCCGGACCGAATACCGCAAGGGCGACGCGCGCGTTGGCGCGCTGCGAAAGATGGAGATTGTCGAACGCGCTCGCGCTCGAGAACAGTGCGATGCTCCCTTTGCCGCGCTGAAACAGGAGCGCGACGGCATTCGTCTTGGAACGCAGCAGCGTGGCACGATCGCTCGTGCATGCCGGCGCGTATCCCGCCCAAAACGTTCCGGCTACCGCGCTTGCGTGAAGCGCGCGAACGAACGCGCATCCGGTCGTGGCAACCTTGCGCGAGGAGGCGTTGCGCGGCGCTGGAAGGAGGAGCGCGCGCTGCGCTGCTTGCGAAAGATCGGCATCGAGCAGCACGAGCCGGCCGCCGCGGCGCACCCAAGTGTCGAGTTCCGCCAAGGAACTGCGCGACGGTGCCGCCGCGCTCAAAGCACCGTCGCCGGCGATCACGAGTGCGCCGCGCGAGGATTCGAGCTCACCGATGGGCCGCTCGAAGCGCTGCGCGCGCACGCCCTCTCCCGCAAGCAAATCGTACAGCGCGGCGTATCCGTTGGGACCCGTATCGTACGTCGAAGGGACGCTTATCTGTGCGGCTTGCTGCGACCCGCGCAGCCACGCCAGTGCCGTGAGCAGCACCACTGCAGCCGCGAGAATCGCCACGTCGAACGCGGCTTTACGCGGCATTGCCTTGCGCCGCAGTCAGCGCGGCGTACGCCGCTTCGGCGTCATTCCACTGTGCGTGCGAAACACGATCTTCTGCGTACACGGCCGCGGTGAAGCCCCGCGCAATGGTGTCGAATGCGGCGCTCAGCGCGAACGCATGCGCGCGCACGTCCGCGCGGCACTCGTTCACCGTGCGCGCCGGATCGTCGCGCAGCACGCCGCGCGCGTCCAGCGTAGAGAGCGCCGCGCGAAACAGCAGCGCAACAGCCGCCGCATAGGCACCCTCATGCGCGGCGCGTTGCGCGGCCGCTTGCAATTCGCGCGGATCGGCGTGAACGGGTAACGCATGGGCGTTCTCGCTTTGCGCTGCGGCCCCGTCGCGCACGACTCCCAGCAGCAAACGCACCGCAAAGACGATGAAAACGATGATGGCCGCGCCGATGAGCACGTCGCCGGTCGCGAGGCTCACCTCTTTGCCGACGTGCACGTGACGAGCAAATACGTCCAGCAACTGATTCCAGCGGTCTGCAACCCATTGCCGAAGCGTATCCCACCACGTATGCGCGGGCGGCGCCTGAACGCGCACGCGAAAACGCGGCTCCGAAAGAATCCGCCGCGCAAGGGCGGCTGCATCGTGCGGGGGCGCCTGCGCGCCGAGCTGCCGCAGCGAGCTCACGGCGTAGAAACGGCGGTTTGCGGCAGGTCGTGAATCTGCGCCTGCAGATCGATGCCTTCGCGGCGCACGCGCACGTCGAAGTAGTAGACCGTGAGCAGCACGCTCACAAATGCGCTGGTGATAAGCGACACCACGGCGTTCACCGCGATATACAGCAGCGGCATATGCACCATCTCGAAAAGCACCGCGACGCCCATTGCAACCGCCGAAAGTCCGATGTAAATCGCCATTAGCGCAAGACAAACCAGCAGGGCACGCAGCAACTCGCTGCGATTGAAAACGAGCCCGAATCCACGCAGGATCGCGCCGCCTCCGCCGGTCTGCTCGTTGCCGAGCGCGTTGAACGCAAACCCGAACGCGAGGTAGCATAACAGCATCGACAAGAACCACGCGAGCGTAATGATGCCGGCAACGACGATGGCGACGATGCCGAGTGCGGTGGACAACCGGACGAACAAGAACGCGATGAAGAAGGCCGTAAACATCAAGAACATACCGGCGAAGACCAGTACCAGCAACACCGCGAATTGACCGAGCAGTGCGAGGGCAATGGCCCCCAGGCGCCGTGCCGCCCGCGCATAGCACGCCGTCCACTCGGGACGCTCACCGCGGTAGAGATCGCCGATTGCCGAAGCAATCGCGACGAGCATGAAACTGTTGAGCACGATGCTCAGCGGAATCGCCGCAAAAAACAACGCCGTTTCAAAACCGCTGCTTTGCGGCATCGGCGCTTTGCCGGGATGCTGAATTTGATCGAGGATCTGCAGGAACGTGGCGCTTTGGTGCAGCCCGGCAACGAATTGAACGACTGCAAGCGGCAACGCGACGACCAGCGCGATCAGCGAGACCACGGCAAAGTTGCGAACGTATAGCGTGACGGCGCGATCGAAAATCTCACCCAGCGATAACGGCCGCAGCAGCGCCGGGTCACCCGGTTGGTGCATTTACGCGGTTTCTTGAGGATTTGCGCCGTATCCTATGGTAGTTCACACCCATGGAAGTCCTCGGCGAGCTCTCCGCCATCTGGCGCTATCCCATGAAGAGTCTGGCTGCGCAGCCGCTCGAACAAACGGCCGTCGAGGCGGACGGAATTCCCGGTGACCGCGCAGCCGCGCTGTTCATCCGCAGCGGGCATGCTCGCGCCGGCAAGACCTTCCGCGGAAAAGAACACCATCTACTCCATACGACGGCCGACGCGCAATCTGCGGTCGAGATGGCGGCGCGCGAAGGCGTGCAGCTCGACGTGCGCGCCGAGCCGGGCACGCGCTATTTCGACGACGCACCCGTCTCGCTGATCTTCGACCGCTGGATCGCCGAAGTGGAACGAGCGCTCGAGATGCCGCTCGATCCGCGGCGCTGGCGTCCGAATTTTTACGCCAAAGCCACGGACGGCTTCACGCTTCGCGAGCAGGACCTGCTCGGGCGCGCCGTGAGCATCGGCGAGGTCGTGCTGCGCGTGCGCGATACCATCGGGCGCTGCGTCACGACGACGTACGACGTTCAGAGCGGCGAGCGCGACGACGAGGTGCTGATCTACGTCGCGCAAAACCGCGCGAACGTCATGGGCGTTTACTGCGACGTGGAACTTGCCGGAACCGTGCGCGCCGGCGACCCTTTGCGCTTGCGCGAACGCTGAACGTCACGCACGACGGCCTCGAGCGCGTCGATGTAATCCAAAAAGCGGTCGCGGCCTTCGCGCGTTATCCGCACGATCGTTTGCGGCCGGCCCTTACCGGTGATTCGCTTGGTCTCCACTATCCCCAATTCCGCAAGCGCGTGCAGATGACGATTCAAGTTACCGTCGGTCAGACTGCACGCTTCCTGCAGCTGCGTGAACGAGAGGCCTTCGGGATTCGCAACGAGCGCGCTGCAGATACCCAAACGGCCGCGCTCGTGAAAAACGCGATCGATCGCATCGAGCGCATAGGGCGCGTCGCTCATGCTTTGCGCTCCTTCGCCACGATGAGGCCGATCGCGAGTTGACCTGTCCCGAACCCGGCCGGCAAGACCCACCATTGCAGCGCAATCGCGGCCGGAACGAAGAGCAGACCCATACCTGCGATCATAAACGCCGCGGCAATCGGCACGACGGCGCGCGGCACCATCGTTCGCGACGCGAACAGACCGACGCCGTAGCAGCCGTACCATACGCCGGGCAAGAACGCGTACAGATTTGCGTGCAGGAACGCAAACGAGAGCACGGCGCCGAGCACCAGCGCCGGAAGGATCGACAGACCGACCGTCGTCGTCTGCCAGCGTTCGCGCGCGGTTGCGTCGTTGACGTACCAATGCGCGATCGCGCCGTAGTTCACCAGCACGGATGCCGCGCAGCATGCGAACCACATAGCGAAGTACAAGTGCCCTTGGTGCACCGTTTGCACGTGCGGAACGAGCACCGCCTGCAGCAAGCCCGCGATGATGGCAAAGGCGCCGGAAAGCGCCGCCGCCAGGCCGGAGTAGCCGCGGAAGCGCTGTACGTGGCCCAGGCGCTCGCGCACTTCCGCGATGTCCGCCAAGGCCCGCTCGAGGTCCCTCATCTTCTACTTTGTATCACAAAGCGCCACGTCAAGCAAAGGGGCGCGTGTGCGCCCCTTTTCGTTTCGCTAGATAATCGTAATCTCTTGAACGTAGAAGTCCCCGTGCCCGTTCTCCGTTCCGGTGGCCGACACGCGCTCGCCGACGCGGAAGCGTGAAGGATTGCGAACGATCCACGTGCCGGTGGTGTGGTCTGACGGTTCCCACACGATGATCGAGTTGCCGTTTACCCGCCGAACGGTGCCGTTCAGAGTAATGGACGATCGCGGCGCTGAAGCATAATCCGTGTCGTACGCCACCGTGCGACCGTTGATCGTTTGCGGATAGAACGCACCGTTTGCACCGCGCATACCGGTTGCGCTCACGCTTTGACCGACGTGGAAGTCATCGATGTCCGGCACGTACCATTGGCCGTAACCATATCCGGTTTCCGCCACGAGCAGCTTACCGGTTTCGATACGCCGAACGGTGCCGGTCAGATGTTCGCGGTAGGCCGCTTGATCCGTAGACAGCGTGATTTCACTTGCGCTAAAGACGCCGCCGGGCTCAACGCAGCCGTACGCACCGACGTACATGCCCGGCCGCATCGAAGTTCCATTGGTGTTGATGCGCGCATCGCTCTCGATGCGAACGTCAGCCCAGTGGCTGCTCGCCGTGCGAACCGTCAGCATGTTGCCGCTCACACGCACGATGCTGCCGAAGAAGCTTTCACCGGTCGGGCAAAGCGGCGCCGCAGAGGCCGGGCGAGCAAACAGCGCCATCGCGGCGAAAAGCAGAAAACCGAGAAGAACGAATTTTTTATTTGCCATTGCTTGATACTCCGTTGGAGACGGCATATGTATCTCTGACAACGTTGTACCGCAATCGAAATGTCGTCGCTCGCTTAGCTCGCCGCCTTCAAAGGGTGCGGCGGCCTTCGATGGCCTTGGCAAGCGTGACCTCGTCCGCGTAGTCGAGGTCGCCGCCGATCGGCAGGCCGTACGCCAGTCGCGTCACCATAACGCCGAGCGGCGCGAGCAAACGTGACAAGTAGAGCGCCGTCGCTTCGCCTTCGGCATTCGGATTTGTAGCGATGATGATCTCGCCGGGTTTTTCCGCGCCGATGCGATCGACGAGCTCTTTCACACGCAATTGTGACGGGCCGATGCCGTCCATCGGTGAGATGAGACCGCCGAGCACGT
>Ga0209168_10003120_pt1 | contig 11594 bp, 10 predicted proteins | sample Coa_R1_FD_187156 | JGI IMG/M metagenome (GOLD analysis project Ga0209168, IMG submission 187156) | Surface soil microbial communities from Centralia Pennsylvania, which are recovering from an underground coalmine fire - Coalmine... | ecosystem: Environmental > Terrestrial > Soil > Unclassified ... | reverse complement strand
GCACACTCGTGCACGTCATCGATGATGAGGACGTCCACCACGCGGTACCGTGCGCGCCACCGTTCGATCGTGCCGTCGCGCAGCGCGGCGATCAATTCTTCGGTGAACTGGCGAGCGCTCACGCACGCCACCGTGGTCGCGCCGCCCCGCAGGCCGATGAGCTCGTTGCCTAACGCGTTCAAGAGGTGCGTCTTGCCCACGCCGGTCGCGCCGTAGATGACGAGCGGGTTGTACTTCTTGCCCGGCTCTTCGATCACCGTGTCCGCGGCGTGCACCGCCAGCTGATTGGACGGTCCGACCTCGAAGTCGCTGCGCACATAATCGGGCGACGGTCCGGGCGGCGGCTCGGCCGCGCCCAACAGACGCGCCACCGCGAGCTCGGCTTCGCCGAGGCGCTCGGGGTCGCGGAACAGGTCGGACGCCGCGAGCGCTTGGTCGAGCGCCTCCGCGTCACGGGCCAGCGACTGCAGCCGGGCCACCGCGCTTTCATACTGCCTAACGGTCGCTTCGACGTCGGGCTCCTCGGCGCCCTCGAGCGCACGCTCGATGGCTGCCGTCAGAAAGCCCTCCTCGCGCCACCGCGACATGACCTCGAGCAGACGGATGCGCCACGGCTCGATCTGCTGCGCCACCACGGCGCTCAGGTCGCTGAGGAAGCTCGAGAACTCGCTCCCGCCGGTGCGGGCGCGGACCGGCGCGGCCACCGCCGCCACCGCCGCGCTCGTGCCAGCCGGCTCCGGTCGCTCGCCCAACACCTCGCGCACGTTGTGCGGCGTCACCGCGCGTTCGCCTAACGTCTGCGACGCGATGAGCCGGTTGAGCGCGCCCTGCAGCTCGCGCACGTTGCCGAACGGAATGCGCGCCAGCTCGTCCAACACGCCCGCCTCGAACTTGGCGCCGCGCTCGTCGCACTTGACGCGCACGATCGCCGCGCGCGTCTCGTAGTCCGGGGCACCGACATCGACGACGAGGCCGCCGGAAAAGCGCGTGATCAACCGCTCGTCGAGATCGGCGATCTCGGCCGGCGGACGGTCGCTCGTGAGGACGACTTGCCGGCCGCCCCGCTGCAGGCCGTTGAACAAGCGCAGGATTTCGGTTTGGGTCTCGCGGCGACCCGCCAGGAACTGGACGTCGTCCAGGAGGAGAACATTCACGTTCTGGTAGCGCTCGCGGAGCGCGTCCACGGCGCTCGACGCGACACTCGCATTGAGCTCATCGACCAACTCGTCGACCGTCGAGTAGGCGACCTTGAGGTCGGGCTGCAGCTGGCGTGCGAGATGTCCGATGGCCAACAACAGATGCGTCTTGCCGAGTCCCGATCCGCTGTAGATGAACAACGGGTTGAACGCCGCACCCGGCGCCTGGGCGACCGCGCGCGCCGCCGACACGGCGAGCCGATTCGCCGACCCGACGACATAGTTCTCGAAGCGATAGCGGGCGTCCAACTCCACGGTCACCGGCTCCCAGCGTGTGCGGTGGACGGCGTGGCGGAGCTGCCGGCCGGGCTCAAGCGACGCAGCACGATCTCGGAGATGCCGCGCAACGTCTCGAACACGCCCGTGCCGTGCAGCGCGCCCGCCGAGAACGCGGGGACGCCGCGGAAGTTGAGTGCGTCGTCCAGCGTCGCGGTGTCGTGAATCAATTCGGCGGGCAGGTCCTGCTTGTTGTACTGCAGCACGAGCGGCACGGTGCGCACATCCATCCCGTGCTCGGCGAGATTGGAGTGCAGGTCCTGCATGCTCTCGATGTTCTCGTCGAGCTGGCGCGCCTGGCTGTCGGCCACGAACACGACGCCGTCTGCGCCCTGCAGCACGAGTTTGCGCGTCGACTGGTAGTAGACCTGGCCCGGCACCGTGTAGAGTTGGAAGCGCGTGTTGAACCCCGAGATCGAGCCGAGGTCGAGCGGCAGGAAGTCGAAGAACAGCGTGCGATCCGTTTGCGTCGCGAGCGACACCATCGTGCCCTTACGGTCGTTAGGCACCTGCTCGTAGATGTAGTGCAGGTTGGTCGTCTTGCCGGACCGGCCGGGCCCGTAGTAGACGATCTTGCACGTGATCTCGCGCGTCGCGTAGTTGACGAGAGGCACAGGCGGTTCAGGCTGAGGGACTCGAGGACTTCGCCGGGCCGGCGGCGGGCTGCTGCGCGCGTCCGAAGAGAACGGCCAAGCTGCGATTGAGGTCGGACTCGAAGTTGCCGTCGAGCGCCGGCCCCGACTCGACCGCGGGCGGCGCGGCCTGTTGGAGCGCGTCGCGCAGCTCGCGGAAATACACCTGCACCAGCCCGAGCGAGCTCTCCGCATCGAACGCCGTGAGCAACACGAGGGCGCCCCGCGCCGTGGGCGCTTCGGCGATGAAGACCTGGCGATCGCGGCCAGCGTGGTACAGCTCGCGGAACGGATGGCCGTCCAGCTCCTTGCCCAGCTCGCCCGCCGACGCGTGGATGGCCGCGCCTAACGCGCAGGCGGCCATGACGTCCACGGCGCGCGTGAAGCCGAATTGGCCGAGGACCTGGCCGCTCGGGTGCAACAACAGCGCGAACTGCACGCGCGCGTCGTCCACGAAGCGCTGGAGCGGCGCCTCCACCCAGGCCTCCGCGACGCGCGCTCTCACAGCACCTCCAGCGCGCGCAGCATGGCGCTCCGGATGAGCCCGATGTGCGCTTTCGGCTCGGCGAGCGTCGCGAGGACGAGGCCATCGCGTCCCACGGCGCACACGTGACCCTGCTCGGCCTCGAGCTGGAGGAATCCCACGGTGGCGAGGCCGGCGGCGTCGGTGCCTAACCGGGCGCGCCGGTAGAGCGAGGCCACGAGCGCGCCGGCGACGCCGGCTTCGATCCCGACCTGGACGTTGGCCTCGACGATGATCCCGTCCGCCTCGCTCACGAGGAGGCAGCCGAGCACGCCGCGCTGCCGCGTCACCGCGGAGAGGACGTCGGTGTAGGGCGTGCTCACACGACCTCGCTGAGCCACGACTCGGCGCGCTGGATGCACCGGTCGAGGACGCGCCGCACGAGGCCTAACGGAAGCGTGCGCGCGGCGGCCACGAGCGCCAGCGAATCCGCGAAAACGGGTCCGAGGGCGATCGTGGCCACGTCCGTCTCGTACATCACGGCGCGCCACGCGCCCAACCGAAGATGCTTGACGGTGCGGTCGGCCTCGTCACGCACGCCGGTGAGCGCGGCGCCAACGTCCTGGGCTACGTCCTCGCCGTCGGCGGTCACGTACGCCCCGGCGGTCACCAGACCCTCGCCGTCCAGCAGCAGCGCCGTTTGCGGGCCGTCGCCCAGAATGTCCGCGAACAGGCGACGCGCCTCGTCTTCCACGCGGCGCTCGGCCGCGGCGAGGCGGTCTCCGTTAGGCGACGGGCCGTGTGGCGGCTCGGAACCATTCGTGTAGCGGAGCAGCCGCCGCACCATGCGCAGGGCCGTGTCCACCGCGGGGTCGCCCTGCTCCGCTGCCAAACCGAGATGGTGCTCCGCCTCCTCGAGGCGGTGCTGCTTGTAGAGCACGTAGCCCAAGCCTTTGCGCGCGCCCACGTGGTCCGGCGCGAGGCGGAGAACGGCTTCCCACTCCACCGTCGCTTCGGCCAGCTCGCCGCGGTCCACGCGCACGCGCGCCAACAGATCGTGGGCGTCGGCGTTGCCGGCGTGGCGCTCCACGCCGCGCGACGCGACGCGCAGCGCTAGGTCGAGCTGCGCGCTGCGCCGCAAGGCCTCGCCTAACTGGAGGAACACGATGCTGGATGGGTCCCGCGCCAGCTCCTCGCTCAGACGGCGAATGTCGTCAGACATCCATCCGCTCCGCGAGCATGGCCGACAACGCCGTCACCGATTCCACCGCATGGCGCACCGCCGCGGCGTCGGCGCCATCCGGCGCGAGACGCAGGTAGCGATCCCAGCTCGTGAGCGCTTCCTGGTAGTCGCCACGCCACGCGGCACAGCAACCGGTTTCCAGGTGCACGGCGGGCTCGAGCGCATCCGCCTGCAGCACGCGGCGCAGCTCCTCCTGCGCTTCATCGTGCCGGCCCGCGCGCGTGAGCGCCCGCGCCAGCACCAGCCGGGGCATCGTCGCGCCGTCGAGGCCCGCGACGGCCAATCGCGCTTCCGCCACCGCGCGGTCGCACTCGCTCGCCTTGAGGGCCTCGTGCGCGCGCTCGAGGTGCGCGTTCGCCTGCACGGCGGCCGGCGCCGATGACCCGTTGGACGCCGTGTCCCGCAGCGCGACCACGCCGGTCGTCACGAGTCCGTACGCGATGCGCGCCACGTCGAACTCGCTCCGCGCGAGCTCGGCCGCGATGGCCCGGAGGTCGCGCGCGCCGTCGATCTCGGACAGGACCTCCCACTCGTTAGGCAGCAGGTCCAGCTGGGCCGCATGATCGTCCGTCACCGCGCACAACGACGGAACCACGCCCAGGTGCGGGATCTTGCCTTCGATGCGAGACCATTCATCGATGCGCCGCGCGCCTTCCATGAGCAGCGACTCGGTCGAGATCCGGATCGTCGCTTCGGCGGGCACGTTGACGACTTCGCGCTCCTCGAACGAGAAGAAGCCTTCCCGCCACGACATGAGCTCGAACACCACCTCTTCGACCTGGAACCGCACGTGGCGCTCGAGCTCGCGGCGCGTCACCGCGCCCGACTCGACGAGGATCTCGCCCAACCGGCGCCCGTCGCCCGATCTCGTCTGCGCGTCGCGCGCCCGGGACAGATCCCCCTCGGAGATCTTGCCCGCGCGTAGCAGCAGTTCGCCTAACGGATGGGGGTTGCTGCGGATCAGGGCGTAGATCACCGCGCCTCGGTCGAAGTACACCGTGCCCTGGTTGTCGCGCAGCAGCGACGTGACCGTGAGCGTGCCCGTCTTCCGACTCAGGTCGAGCAGCTGAAACACATCGTGGATGCCCAGCTCGCGAAGCGGCCCCTCGATCGCCATCAGGCCACCTCCTGCCGGCTGCGGAAGATGCGCAGCAGGTCCGCGGCCGTCCGCGCTTCGCGCTGCGCGCGCCTGGCGAACTCGCTGTCCGGCGCGACTTCCACCACCGCGTTCCAGAGCGCGATGGCTTCGCGATAGCGGTGCCGATCGGCGAGAATCACGCCCTGCAGCAGCAGCGCGCCGGGATGCTTCGGATCGAAGCGCAGCACGCGGTCCACCGCGCGCGCGGCGTCGGTGGTGCGATCGAGCTCCAGCAGCGTTTCGGCGAGCGCCAGCAGCGCATCGATGTTGTACGGGTCGCGCTGCAGCAAATCGACTAACGGCGTGATGGCGTCCTTGGCGCGGCCGAACCGGCGCCGCACGTCGGCCAAGGCCAGCGTTGCTTCGACGTAGGTCGGCACGGCGTCCAGCGCCGCGAGCAGCTCGGCGTCCGCGCCCGGGCCATCGCCGCGTTGGGCGAGCAGCAGCGCGAGGTCGTAGTGCACCACGGCGAAATCCTGGTCGAGGTCGAGCGCGTTCCGGTAGGCGAGGATCGCTCCGTCCACGTCGCCGGCCGACCGTGCGATGTCGCCGATCTGCTTGAGCACGTCGGCGCGCGCCGGCGCGAGGCGCTGCGCCTGGCGCAGCAGCTCGAGCGCCGCATCCGACTCGCCGGTTTCGGCGCGCGCCCGGGCCACCAGCAGCAGCGACTCGACGCTCGACGGGTCCGCGGCGAGCAGGCGCTCAGCGACGTCACGCGCCTCGCCGGCACGGTCGAGCATGAGGAGCGCGCGCGTTTCGCCGGCGAGCGCGCGGGGCACCGTGCCGTTCACGCTGCGTGCCTGACGATACCGCTCGAGGGCCTCGCCGTGAAATCCCTGCCGCGCGAACACGTCGCCCAGCATGGTGAAACCGGTTGCGGCATCGCCGCCGCGGCCTAACGCACGGTTGATTTCCGCCGCCGCGCGGTCGAGCATCCCCTTGGCCAGGTACTCGGCGCCCATGGCGTACGGATTGTCCAACGGCACGATGGGCGTGCGCACCGGCGTGTGCTGCTTGAGCTCGGAGAACAGCGTGTCGAGCGACTTGGGGTCGAATGAGAAGGTCTCGACCGTGCCCTCGGCGCGATGCGCGCCCTCGAGGTCGGGCGCGATGGATAGATCCGGATCCTCGTACTCGAGGTCGATCGCCAACTCGAACTTCTGCGCCACATAGAACGGCTCGAGCTCGAGCCCGCGCTTGGTGGCGCGTAGCGCCCCCTCGAAATCGCCGAGGTTGGAGAGCGTGAATCCGAGGTTGTAGTGCGCTTCGGCGAACGCGGGGCGCGCCTGGATCGCGCGCCCGAACGCGTTGCGCGCGTCCTCGAACTTCTTGAGCTCGGCGAGCACGAGCCCGATGCCGTTCCATGCCACGGCCTGCTCGGGGAACACGCCTAACACCTGACGATACGCTTCGAGGCTCAGCTGCAGGCGCTTTCCCTTGAACAGGATCAGCGCTAGGTTGAGCCACGCTTTGACGAATGCCGGCTGCTTGGAGAGCGCCGTGCGGAACGAGTCGATCGCGTTTTCCGAATCGCCGCGATGGTAGTGCGCGACGCCCACGTTGTTGTGCGCGATCGCGTACGAGGGATCGAGCTCCACCGCTTTGGCGTAGCTCGCCGCCGCCTCACCGAGCTTGCCGGCTTGATGCAGCGCGACTCCCCGCTCGCACCAGAGCTTGGGGCTGTCGGCCTGCTCGGCAATCAGCTTGTCGTACAAGTCGGCGGCGGCCGCGGCGTCGTGTTTGAGGAGATGCACTTCGGCCATCGCCTGTAGCACGAGCCGGCGGTCTTCGCCGCGGTCGAGAGCGATGCGATACTCGCGCAGCGCCTCGGCGTAGTACGCCTTCTGTCTGAACGCCAGGCCGAGGTTGTAGTGCGCGAGCTGCTCTTCCTTGGCCACGGCGAGCATCTGCTGGGAGCGTCGCTCCTGCCGGTGCGGGAGCAGCTCCTCGTACTTCGCCGGGTTGTACCGGTCGATGGACAGATTCGCCTGCGCGCGCGACAACGACGGGTTGAGCTGGATCGCGCGCTTGGCCGACGCCGCTGCGTCCTCGTGCCGTCCCATGTCGCCTAACACGAAGCCCATGAGGTAATGGGCGTCGGCGTTGTCGGGACTGAGGGCGATGGCGCGCGTGAGCGCGGCGAGCGCCTCGTCGTTGAGGCCGCGGTTGTAGAGCACCTCGCCCATGTAGAAATTGCAGAGCGGGCTGTCCGGCTCGATCGCGAGCGCCTGGGCGAACCAGCGCTCCGCCGCCTCGAGGTCGCCGCCCGCCTTCTCGGCCAGGCCTAACTGGACCATGGCGCCGACGTCGCGGCCGTGGTAGGACAGTAGCGCCGTGAATTCGGCCACCGCCTCGCGCGAGTCGCCTAACGAAGCATACGCCCGGCCCAATTCCCACCGGGCATCGCGGTCGTCCGGCCGCTGGCGCAGCCGCTCCCGCAGCTCGGTGACCCGCCGGTCGTAGTACCCGGTGTTGAAGTACGCGACCTCGAGGTTGCGTTGGGCCACCTGCATCTTCGGGTCCAGCTCCAGCGCCTTCGTGAACGCCGCCACCGCATCCTCGTACATCCCCTTGTTGTAATAGAGGACGCCGAGGTTGTTGTGCGCGCCCGCATCCGACGGATCGATCCGCCGCGCATACGACCGCAGAATGTCGCGGTCCCGCTGGGATGCGAGCGACGCCGGCATGATCACGCCACGCGCACGGCGCGCAGGAGCGTCTGCAGCGACGCCACGTCCGGCAGCAGCAGAAAGAACCCGCGCAGCCGGTCGTTCTGGCCCTGGAAGTAGAACTGCGTCTCGATCGCGAACACCATGTCGCGCTCGGCGCCGAACTGCAGGTACGCCGTGGTCAACACCGCGGCCGACATGTCCACCGCGAGACTCGGCGGCGACGGCAGCAAGAGCAGTCCCATGAACTCGCTCAGCGCGTTCATGTAGGCGCCGCTCAGGATGTTGCCGGCTTCCTTGATCGCCGACTGTTCCAGCTCGCCGAACTCGCCCTTGGGATCGGGCGGGCGACGCAGCATGAGCTGCGCGAGCTTGATCGCCGTCGGCCGTGGAAATACCAGCAGCGTCCGGCCCGTGAGGTCGCCCATCATGTGCATGAGCACCGCGGCGATCGGCTCCTCGCCGTCCTCGATCTGCGAGGGCACGTCCTCGAGTGCGGCGATCGTGATCGTCGGTACCGTGATCATGATCGTGCTATTCGTCATCTGCGACAACGCCGTGGCCGCGTGCCCCGCACCGATGTTCGCGGTCTCACGCAGCGCGTCGAGCTGTCGCTCTTTCAACGCCGTTAGATCGGCCATTCCTGTCCTCTCAGAGAAGGCTCCCGACATCCACGATCAGCGCCGGCGCACCATCGCCGAGGATCGTCGCACCACTGAACAACGCCAGACTCTCACGTGTCGGATCGAACTGCTTGACGACGATGTCCTGCTGCCCGGTGAGCTCGTCCACCACCAAGCCCGCGCGCCGCTCGCCCACTTCGAGCACGATGACCTGGTGTCGCGAGAGAGACCCGTTTCCCGCGACGCGCAGCAAGTCGTCGAAGCGAATGAGCGGCAGCACGTCATCGCGCAACAGCATCACTTCGCGCCCCTGTACCCGCCTAACGAAACGCGCTTCGAGCTCCACCGTCTCGTTCACGTGCGCCAGCGGCACCGCGTACACCTCGTCGCGCACGCGCGCCAGCAGCGCGCGCACGATCGCCAGCGTGTGCGGCAACCGGACTGTCACGGCCGTTCCGCGACCCGGCACCGAGCGCATCTCCACCGCACCGCCCATTGCGCGAACGCGATTCATCACCACGTCGATGCCGACGCCACGGCCCGACAGGTCCGTCACGCGCTCGGCCGTGGAGAAGCCCGGGCGCGCGATGATCCGCATCAGCTCGTCGTCGGACAACGCCGTCTTGTCTTTGTCGACTAACGACAACTCCTTCGCCCGCAACAGGACACGCGTGCGATCGACGCCCTTCCCATCATCCTCGACGCGCACCAACACCGTGCTCCGCTCGCGCGATACGCTGAGCACGAGCGAGCCCGACGCCGGCTTGCCCGCCGCGCGCCGCTGGTCCGGCATCTCGATGCCGTGGTCGACCGCGTTGCGCAGAAGGTGCAGCACCGGATCGCCGATCTCGTCGAGCATCGAGCGATCGAGCTCGATGTCGTTCCCCTCCACGGTGAAGACGATCTGCTTGCCCAAAGCGTGCGCCGCGTCGCGCACCAGCCGCGGGAAGCGGTCGAACACCTGCCCCACCGGCACCATGCGGCTCAGCATCACTTCGTCCTGCATCTCGCCGATGAGGCGGGCCGCGAGCGTGACGACCTCATCGAGCGCCGGATCGCCGTGGCGGGCGGCCAGCTCGAGCAGGCGGCCGCGCGCGATCACGAGCTCGCCCACCATGTTCATCAGCGTGTCCAGGCGCTGCAGGTCGATGCGGACCTGGCGCGTCGGCCGAGCGGCCGCACCGGTCTGGCCGTCGGCGGCGGCCGACGCCTGGCCCGGCTGCCCGACCGTCTCGATGCCGTCCACTTCGACGCGGTCCACGTCGCCCACGCCGAACAGCGCGCGAACGATGTCGTCGCGCGGCACCGTGCAGTCCAGGTGGATCGAAAAGCCCGCGCCGAACTCCTCGGCCTGGAGCGCCTCGACCGGCGGAATCACCTCGAGCACTGTGCCTAACGACGCGGCGCGCTTTACCAGGAGCAGCGCGCGCGCACCGCGGAGCGCCGTGCCGGATGCGAGGCGGACGCGCACCAACCGGCTGCTCGTCGCGGCGTGTGTCACGGCCGGCTGCGGCGGAGAGGGCGCCGAGCTCGCGGCCGGCGACACGCGTTCGGCCGCCGTGACGTTCGCTGGCGCCACCGCGGCGCACGCCCTGAGCCTTTCGATCACCTCGAGGATCGCCGCCGGCACCGGCGCGTCCGACTCTGCCTCTCTCTGGACGACCGCTTCGATCGCCTGCTCGAGCGAGTCCGCCGCGTGGAACAACAGCTCCATCACCTCGGCCGTCACCGCCATCTCGCCGCGGCGCACGCGGTCGAGGACGTTCTCCATCTCGTGCGCCAGCTCGGTCACCGCGCGATAACCCATCGTCGCGCTCATGCCCTTCACCGTGTGCACCGCGCGGAAGATTGCCCCCACTGGTTCGCTCGCTTGGGGCGAGCTTTCCAGCGCGAGCAACGCGTGATTCATCGCGGAGAGGTGTTCGCGGCTCTCCGTGAGGAAAAGTTCGGCGTACCGAGAGAGATCCATTCGGGTAGGCGGCGAAGCGGAGGGACAGCGCGGGCGAGACGCGCGACGGGACCTGCCGACCGGGTTACAACATCGACCAGCCTACCCGAGCACGCGCTGCACCGCCTCGAGGACGCGACTCGGCTGGAAGGGCTTGACCACGAAGTCCTTCGCACCAGCCTGAATCGCCTCGACGACGAGCGCCTGCTGACCCATCGCGCTGCACATGAGAATGCGCGCGTTGCCGTCGTACTTGGTGATCTCGCGGACCGCATCGATCCCGCCCATGTCGGGCATGACGATGTCCATCGTCACGAGGTCGGGCCGAAGCTGCTTGTACTTCTCGATCGCCTGCACCCCGGTCTCCGCTTCGCCAATGACCTCGAATCCTGACTGCGACAGAATGTCGGAGATCATCGTGCGCATGAAGATCGCGTCGTCGCAGACCAACACGGTGTGACTCAACGTGACGTTCCTCCGATCAGGCGAGCACTTGCGCGATTATGTCGTGGATGTCGAGGAGCGCGACGACCTCGCCATCCAGCCGGCCGACGGCGCGCACCGCACCGCCAGGCACGAGCGCCTCGGCTTCCGTTTCCAGTTCCATCTCCGCCGTGCGGCGGACGTCCAGCACTTCATCCACGGCGATGCCCACCAGCTTCGCGCCGTGCTCGATCAACACGATCGATCCCGTTCCTTTGGCCGGCGCGTCGGCCAGCCGCATCGCCAGATCGATCACCGTCACGATCGTCCCCCTCACGTTCACCAGCCCCGCCACGTACGTCCCGGCGCCGGGCAGGCGCGTCGGCCGGCGCGCGGGGATGATCTCGCGCACCGTGCCTAACTCGACCCCCACCACGCGGCCCGCCACCCGGCACAGCACGACCTGTCCGGTTAGGCGCGCCCCCGCGCGGTCAGGTGTCGAGACGGTAGAAACCAAAATCGTCGAGTGGGTCCCAGTGAGACGGCCGTTCCGTCCACCCGGCTGCCGCGGCCATCGCCCGGTTGAGATCCGCCGGGAGCGGTGAGCGCAGCTCGATCGGTGTGCCGGTCACCGGATGCGGGAAGATCAACCACGCCGCGTGCAGGAACTGTCGTCGCGGTGGTAGCGCCACGAGTCGTCGCGCACCGCCGCCGCCGTAGGTGTCGTCTCCCACCACCGGATGGCCAACCGACGCGAGGTGGACGCGAATCTGGTGCGTGCGACCCGTGTGCAGGTGCGCGCGCAGGAAATCCGCCGCGTCGAACCGTGCGAGCCGCACGAAGTCAGTCCGTGCAGTTCGCCCAGTACTGACGACTGCCATACGCTTTCGGTCTCGCGGGTTACGCGCGATCGGACGGTCGATCGTCAGACGGTCCTGCTCGAGATGTCCCCAGACGAGAACCGCGTATCGGCGGATGATTCG
>Ga0209168_10003119_pt1 | contig 11596 bp, 11 predicted proteins | sample Coa_R1_FD_187156 | JGI IMG/M metagenome (GOLD analysis project Ga0209168, IMG submission 187156) | Surface soil microbial communities from Centralia Pennsylvania, which are recovering from an underground coalmine fire - Coalmine... | ecosystem: Environmental > Terrestrial > Soil > Unclassified ... | reverse complement strand
GAACCGGTTGCAAGCTTCTCTCGACCGCGATATGGCGGTGGTGACCTACTTGATCCAACACACCTCCGGGCAGGGCGAGTGGGGCATGGAAAGCCGCATGCTGCAGCTCAATTATCGACTGATGAGCACGTGGTGCAGCGTCAGCCAACGCTTCTCTCCGGAAGCGGGACGCCGTGCGCTGGACGAGATGTCCATGATCGTGTCGCACTTCGCGAACTCGCTGGGCGAACAGGCCGCTGCGGGCGCAGCCGCTTAATCAACGCCAGCCGCTTAGTTTCCGCGCGTGACCCTAGTTTCCAAGACGCGAGCTTTGCCACGCCAGGTTGAAATTCTCACCCAGGTATACGCGGCGCACCTCGGGATCGTTGCCTAACTGGTCAGGTGTGCCGGAGCGGAAGATCCGCCCATCATTGATGATGTAGGCTCGATCCGTCACCGCCAGCGTTTCACGAACGTTGTGGTCGGTCACCAGAATGCCGATGCCGGAGCGTTTGAGATCGAAGATGATCTTCTGCAGTTCCAGCACCTGAATGGGATCGATTCCCGAAAACGGCTCATCGAGTAGCAGGTAACTGGGTTCGATTACCAAGCTGCGGGCAATTTCCACGCGCCGGCGTTCGCCGCCCGAGAGCATATAGCCCTTACTGTGGCGAACGGTTTCCAGGCCGAGGTCCCGGATCAGGCGATTGGCCCGGTCAAGTCGGTCGTGCCGGGAGAGCCGCAGCGTTTCCAGGATCGCCATCAGGTTGTCTTCGACTGTCAGCTTTCGGAACACCGAAGCTTCCTGGGGCAGGTAACTGATGCCGTGCCGCGCACGCTTGTACATCGGCTCTGACGTGATGTCCTGGTCGCCCAGCAGCACTTTGCCGGAATCCGGGGAAATAAGCCCTACGATGCAGTAAAACGAGGTGGTCTTGCCGGCTCCGTTGGGGCCGAGCAGACCCACGACTTCGCCCTGCTGGACCTTGATCGAGACGTTATCGACGACCTTGCGACCGCGGTATGCTTTGGTAATTTCCGCTGTCTGAAGCGCTTTCACTTCGCCTGCTTTTTGCGGATGGTGCCTTTAGCGGGCTTGTTTGCCTCGCCTTCCACCAGCAGCCTATCATTGTTCGCCCACCAGGTCAATTGTTGGCCGTTGGCGTTGCCTTTCACGTTATCCACCAGCAGCGGCTCGCCTTTTTGCAGGATCACTTTTTGCTCGTCGGCATAATATTCGGCGTGCTCCGAGGTGCCGATCCGGGTGCGTGCTGGTTTGACGGTGGTGGAGACACTCACGATTTTCACTGCGCCATCGGCAAAGGCCTTATCGAGCGAGGAATCTGAGTTGGCAGGCTTCAGGAAAGCTTGCAACTCCTGGGAATTCACGGTGAGGGCCGGGCGCGTGAGAACCACGCCACCTTGATAAACCGCGAGCCGGGCATCCTCGGTGTAGACCAGATCGGAGGCGCGCACCACAGTAAAGATGGGCGCCGCCGGTGGTTTGGATTTCGAGCTCTTCTCCTGACCTTTGTCCTGCTTTTTGTCTGGGGATTTATCTTGCGTTTTGTCAGGGGACTGGTCCTGCGATTTATCGGCGAACTGGCTGATCACCTTGCCGTGGGCCTCCATGACGCGCCGCTCGCGGTCGATTTCGATCCGGTCCGCATCAACCCTGTTCGCTCCCTGCCAGGCTCGAGCGTTGCCTTCGTAGTGGATGTGCTTGCTTTCGCCAGTGGAGATCATCTTGTCCGCCACGGCCTGCATCACTTCGTCGTTCGAAAGCATCGCGGACGACGCTCCCTTGCGATCCGGCTGGCGAGTGGACGACACGTGCCCATCGGCGGTGTAGTCTCCGGTTTTCTGATTCATCACGATACGGTCGGCGTTCACCGAGCCAGTGGGATCCAGGATTCGCGCCGAGCCGTCCAGCGTCATCAGATCCTTGGACTGGTCGAGCGTAGCTTTGTCTCCGCGGGCGCGCCGGTCGCCCTCTTCGTACTGGAAGTTGGTGGTTTGTTCCAGGCGGACAATCTCGCTGGTGTTGGGATCGAACGTCGCCAGGATGTCCTTGCTCTGCGTGCGCGTCACGGTAGGCATCGTCTTGGGTGGTTTCGGCGGACGCTCCGTGAGCGTCGACGCGTTGACCGAGCGCACCGACTGGATGCGATTCTCCTTGCCGTAGGCTACCCAGATGCGATCGCCTTGCATGGACCGTTTCGGCAGATCCGGCTGGTTAGGCAGGAATTCGAGTTTGCCCGGCCCGTCGGTTTCCACGCGATCGATCTCCTTGCCGCCGGGCTTCATAGCGAGCCGGACGACCTCACTGCGAAGAATGCGGGTGTCGCTGGGTTGGGTGCCGGGGCGTGGAATGGGGGTCGCCTGCACCACGCTTTTCCCCGTCGCGACGGCGGTCTTGAGCGTACTCTCTTTGTCAGTAGTCTCGAAATCCATGTCGAGGCGATCGGAATTCACGGTGGTTCGCGCCGTATCGGACGTCGAGATCAGTTGTGCGTGGTCGTGACCGTCAATGGCGCGAATCACCATGCCATCGTCGAAGTTCATGTTCAATTCGTCCGCCCCGTATTCCACCTTGCGGCCCGGATCATCGTGGACGCCGCGAGCCATCTGCATCTTGGCGAAACGAATGGCGCCCTTGTCGAGCTGGACATCGCTGCGGCCGCCTTCCATGTGGAGTGTATCGCGGGTAAATCTCGAGAGTGGGAACAAGACCACTTTCGAATCGCGCTCGGTGTAAATGGCCTGATCGGATTCCACGTGCATGGGCTTGGCTTCCGCAGTCTTACCGGCCCAGTCGAGGACTACCTTGTTGTGCAACTGCAGTTCGCGAGTGTTGGGATCGTACTCGGCGCCAACGGCCGAACCGTGGCCGCGGTCAAAACTGAACGTTACCCCACGGTCCGTGGTCGCTTTGCCCGTATCGCTTGCAAAATGTATTCCCGAACCGTGGATGCGCAACAGGCGGCCGGTGGGCGGCTGGTCCGCCGGCACACCCATCACGATGTCGACTTCGCCGTCCGAATACAGCGTCTTGGCGTCGACATCAAATTGCGCCTTGCCGGAGCTAATCAGATCCGATTTTTCGCCGTCGTTGTGAAACAGTTGCAGTTCCACTCCCTCAAGTTCCATGAGGGAGGGTTCCTTGATTACGCGCATGTTTCGGGCGCGAATCGTGAAATGCTTCTGGTCGCCCTTGAAGACGGTGTGCTCCCAATAGTCAGCGCGGCCGTCCACTCCAGCTTCGAGTGGCTTCGGCTGGACAACTACCTCGTTGGCGAGGATGGCCCTGCTTTTGACATAGGCGGCGCCGACCACGAAAATAATGGCGACGATGGCGGCGAGGAAAAGCCACCGGGTATGGCGCATACAGGTATTTACATGGTAACAAGCGTGAAAATCGGCATCACAAAGCCGCGACCAGCTTGGCCAAAAGGGCCGTCCGGTCCGCGATTCGGCCGATCAAAATGCTCTCGTGAGGCGCGTGCGCGCCCTCGCCGACCGCCCCCAGGCCGTCCAGTGTCGGGATGCCCAGAGCCGCGGTGAAATTGCCGTCCGATCCGCCGCCGCTCGAGGATTCTTCAAGCGTCACGCCGAGGTCTCTTCCCAGCGTGCGGGCCGTCTGGAATAATTTGCGGACTCCGGCCGAGCGCTCCATCGGGGGCCGGTTCAAACCACCCGCGACTTCCAGCGTGCAACGGGGGTCGAACGGCTTGAGGGATGCAAACTGGCGTTCCAGGTAGTGCTGGGCAGCTGCGCTGGGCGCGCGCACGTCGACTTCGACCTGGCAGGAGGCGGGCACGACGTTACTGCGCGTGCCGCCCTGGATTACACCGGGGCTGACGGTGATTCCCTTCTGCAGGCGCGTAAAACTTGCAATACGCTCGATCTGACGGGCCATCTCGAACACCGCGTTTGCGCCCTTCTCGAAATCGAGTCCGGCATGCGCGGCGCGGCCTCTGACGGTGATCTGGTAGTCGCCGACGCCTTTGCGGGCGGTCTTCAGTCGCCCGTCGAGTCCCGTCCCGGGTTCGAGCACCAGCACAGCGGCGCTTTTTCTTGCTATTTCCTCTGTGAGTGCTCGGGATGTCGGGCTGCCCACTTCCTCGTCAGAATTCACTTGAAGGACGACTTTTCTACGTACCGGCATGCCGAGCTCGCGCAGAATCCGCATCGCGAAGACGAAGAACACCAATCCGGCCTTCATATCGAGCACGCCGGGTCCCCACAAGCGACCCCGCGCTTTCCGGAACGGCATCGTTTTGAGCGTCCCCAGCGGCCATACGGTATCGGAATGCGCTAGCGCGAGAATCTGGCCCTGCTTGCGCGACGCTTGCCCACTCAAACCAGGTAGCTGGAACTCGAACCGGACGTGCTTTCCCGGATACATCCGGACCCGGGCGACATCGCTCACCATCCCGCTGAACAGTTTTACGAACCTGTCGATGCTGGGCTTGTCATCGCTGGGCGATTCGCACTCGACCAGCGCTTGAATGCACGAAATCATGTCTTTTTGTTTGGCGCGCGCCGAGCGAAGGAACGAATCCACGCTTGCTATAATAGCTGGACCGCACATGCCTTCTCTGGATATCCAGGCCATCCGCGACATTCTTCCGCACCGTTTCCCGATGCTTCTGGTCGACCGCATTGAGGAATTGGAAACGGATCGAGTGGTCGGCATCAAGAACGTCACCGCCAACGAACCCTTTTTCATGGGTCATTTTCCGGATTTCCCAGTGATGCCGGGCGTGCTAATCATCGAAGCCATGGCCCAAGTGGCCGGCGTGCTGGTGCTGAGCAGCATTCCCGACCGCCACAAAAAATTGGTGCTGCTGGCGTCGGTGGAGCAAGCCAAGTTCCGTAAACCGGTGCGGCCCGGCGACCAGCTTCGCATCGAAATGAAGGTCGGCAAGCGCAAGGAAACCGTCGCCAAGATGTTCGGCACGGCCAGCGTGAACGGCGCGGTGGTGGCCGAAGCTGAAATGCTGTGCAAGCTGGCTGATCGCCCCTAAGAGACACATAGGTACATAGGCGGATGCCCATTCATCCGACAGCAATCGTCGATTCCGGAGCGCGCGTCCATCCTTCCGCGAACGTCGGACCCTACTCGGTGATCGGCGCGGACGTCGTGATCGGCGCTCGCACGGTGCTCAAGGGCCAGGTTTTCATCGAAGGTCCCGCCGAGATCGGCGACGACAACCTCTTTTTCCCCTATTCGACTGTGGGCGTGGCTCCGCAGGATCTGAAATACAAAGGGGAGCGCTCGTCGACGCGGATCGGAAGTAGAAATAAGATTCGCGAGTTTGTGACCATCCATCGCGGAACAGAAGGCGGTGGAATGCTGACCTCGGTCGGCGACGACAACCTATTGATGGCGTACGTCCACGTCGCGCACGATGTGCATGTGGGCAGTCATTGCGTCCTGTCAAACGCGGCGACCCTCGGCGGCCATGTGAGTGTCGGCGACTGGGCTTTTATCGGCGCCTCAAGCGGCGTGCATCAATTCTGCCGCGTAGGAACGCACGCTATCATTGGCGGCTATAGCGTGATCACGCAGGACGTGCTGCCGTTCTCCAATACTGTAACCGAGCGCGAAGCGAAGGTATTCGGTGCGAACAAAATTGGTCTGGAGCGCCGCGGATTCCCGCCCGAAACCATCGACGCGCTGCACAAGGCGTTCCGGCTCCTGACACGCTCCGGATTCAACACCACGCAGGCTGTCGAGTGCATCCGTCAGGAGATCACGGGCTCGGCCGAGGTCGATGAACTGCTAGAGTTTATCGCAGCATCGCAGCGCGGGTTTATCAAGTAAATGCGTCACGTCTCATGCCCCTCGGAATGATCGCCGGCAATGGACGCTTCCCGGTGCTCGCGCTGGAAGCGGCGCGCAAGGCCGGAATGGAAGTCGTCGCGATTGCGATCAAGGAAGAAGCGTCGCCCGAAGTCGAGAAGCTGGCCGCTCGCTATTACTGGATCTCGTTGGGCGCCCTGAGCAAGCTGATCGACATCTGCAAACAGGAAGGCATCCGTCAAGTCATGATGTGCGGGCAGGTGAAGCACGTCAAGATTTTTTCTTCGATTGTGCCGGACTGGCGATTGGTGAAGCTGCTGGCCTCGCTCGAAGCGAAAAACACCGATGCGTTGATCGGCGGCGTGGCCAAACTTCTGGCAAACGAAGGCATCACGCTCACGGACTCGACCATGCTCTTGAAGGATTTGCTGGCTCCCGAAGGCGTCCTGACGCGACGCAAGCCGTCGTCCGACGAGGAGCGCGATATCGCTTATGGACGCCGCATTGCCGCGGCGCTTTCAGAGCACGATATCGGGCAAAGCGTTGCTATCGCTGAACGTGCGTGCGTGGCGGTGGAAGCCATGGAAGGCACGGACGCGATGCTTCGCCGCGCGGCGTCCCTGGTCGCTTCGTCAGGGAAGACGGACGGGACGCCCTTGCGCCTGGTCAAGGGATCGCGGCGGCGCCAGCATCTACTGTTCGATGTTCCCGTGGTGGGTCCCCAGACTATCGAGGTCATGAAAGAAACCGGGACCACCGCCTTGGCGATCGACGCGGGTCGCACGCTGCTTCTCGACCGCGACGAGCTGCTCTTGCGCGCGAACGCTGCCGGGATCGCCATCATCGCAGGATAATTGCGTATGACGCGCTAAGTAGAAACCCCTAAGCAGCTCCTGCTTGTATTTTCAAGAGCCGATACATCGATCATGGACACGTTCTCTCGTTCCTGGGACATGATTGGCGAGAGCTTCTCCGTCCTTCGCAAAGACAAGAAGCTGGTGCTATTCCCGATTCTTAGCGGGATGTCCACGCTGGCAGTCGCGTCGATGTACTTTCTGCCCCTGTTCCACATGGGCGTTCTCGAGCAGTACAGAGCGTATCGCACAGTCGACCCGACCGTCTATGCTTGGCTGTTCCTGTGGTATTGCTCCAACTATTTCGTGATCATCTTCTTCAATTGCGCTCTCGCGGCTTGCGCGCAAATCCGCTTTGGCGGCGGCGAACCGACCATCGGGGCAGGCCTGGCTCAGGCCGGCTGGAAGATCCCCAGTATTCTGCTGTGGGCCGTGGTGGCGAGCACGGTCGGCATGATCCTTCACGCGATTGAAGAGCGCTCGTCGTGGCTTGGCAAGATCGTCAGCGCCACGTTGGGCATCGCGTGGGCGATGGCTACCTATCTGATCGTTCCCGTGCTGATCTTCGAGGACGATGGCGTGTTCGGATCCATTCAACGCTCCAGCGAGCTTCTGCGGGAAACATGGGGAGAGCAGATCGTCAGCGGATTCAGCTTCGCCCTTCCGTCGCTGCTATTGGCGGTTCCCGGGATTCTGCTCGGCATGGTGGGCTTCAAATTACACCCGCTCGGATTCCTGATCGCGGTGCCCTACTTCCTGCTATTGAGCGCGGTCATGAGTGCCGTACGCGGCGTTTTTACGGTCGCGCTGTATCGCTACGCCACCGGGGGAGAACCGCCCTCTGGATTCTCCAGCGGAAATTTCAAGGAAGCATTCGTGGGCAAATCGGGCCAGTACTAGGCCTTTTCGATCCAGCCGTCGGCGATCTGGATCACCCGTTTCCCGTAAGAAGCGTTCGACTCCGAATGGGTCACCTGAATAATCGTGGTGCCGGATTCGTTGAGTTTTCGGAACACCTCCATGATTTCCTTGGCCTGGCTGGAGTGGAGGTTGCCCGTAGGCTCGTCGGCCAGGATCACTTTCGGATTGGCGATGATCGCGCGCGCGACGCCTACCAGCTGCTGCTGTCCGCCCGATAGCTGATTGGGAAACAGATCCTTTTTGCCGACCATCTGAAACCGGTCCAGCACGTCGCACACGGCCGCGTCGCGCTCGGATTTGCGGACGTTGCGGTAGGAAAGCGGGATTTCCAGGTTCTCATACACCGTCAGCGAATCCAGCAAGTGATAGCTCTGGAACACGAACCCGAAATACTTCTTGTAGATCTCGTCGCGATCCTTCTTCTTCATGGCGTGGATCGGATAATCCAGAAAATGGTACTCGCCGGTCCAACTGCTGTCGTGCATTCCGATCAGGTGGAGCAGGGTCGACTTGCCCGCACCAGAAGGGCCCATGATCGATACGAAATCGCCCTCCTTAATGTCCACGTCAATGCGCCGAAGGACGAAAGTCTTGGTCGCGCCGTGCTGGAAGAACTTCTCGACATTGCGGAGCTGAATCATCTAAATGTTTCTACAGTTTTTCTTTGAGAAGCTTAGTGACTGCTGCCGGATCGGCCTGACCCCGGCTCAACTTCATCACCTGGCCCAGGAAGAAATTTATTACCGTGGTTTTGCCGCTGCGGTACTGCTCGAGCTGTTTGGGATTCGCGGCGATGACTTCGTCAATGATCTTGCCGAGCGCGCCCTCGTCGCTGATCTGCGAAAGCCCCTCACGTTGCATGATCGCTTCGGGCGTGCCACCCTCCGCGAACATCTTCGGGAAAACTTCCTTGGCCAATTTTCCACTGATCTTTCCCTGCGCGATCAAGGCCACCAGAAGGCCCAGATTTTCCGCGCTCACGGGCGAATCTTCGATTTCCTTGCCCTCGGCCTTGAGCAGACCGGCCAGATCGCCTATCACCCAGTTCGCTGCCGCCCGCGGATCTCGCGACGTCGCGGCAACTTTTTCGAAGTAATCGCTCATGGCGCGCGTTGAAGTTAATACTTGGGCATCGTACTCGCGTAACCCAAAAGATTCGGTAAAACGCGCACGTCGAGCCGCAGGAAGCTCCGGCATCTTGGCGCGGATCTCGCTCAGCCAGGTTTCGGTCACCCGCAGCGGAACCAGATCGGGTTCGGGGAAATAACGATAGTCGTGGGCGTGTTCCTTGCTGCGCATGCCCACCGTCTCACCCGTATCCGGATTGAATAAGCGTGTTTCCTGCATCACGCGGCCACCGCCTTCGAGGATGCCGACCTGCCGCTCGATTTCCTGGTCCACCGCCAGCTTCAGGAAGCGGAACGAGTTCAGATTCTTGACCTCGGCCTTGGTCCCGAACTTTTCGGCGCCCTTCAAGCGCACGCTGACATTGGCATCACAGCGCAGATGCCCCTTTTCCATGTCGCAGCTGGATACTTCCACGTACTGTAATACTTGCTTGATCGCCGTTAGATACGCGTGCGCCTCATCGGCGCTGCGGATATCCGGCTCGCTGACGATTTCAATAAGCGGCGTGCCGGAGCGGTTCAGATCCACGTAGGTGTAGCGATCGGAATCCTTAAAGCCCTCGTGGAGGCTCTTGCCGGCGTCGTCCTCCATATGGACGCGAGTGATCCCGATCCGCTTATGGACGCCCCCGACCTCGATATCCACATAGCCATGCTCCGCCAGCGGTTGATCGTACTGCGAGATCTGGTAGCCCTTCGGAAGATCCGGGTAGAAGTAATTCTTGCGGGCGAAAATAGAGCGGGGATTAACTCGGCAGTTCAACGCCAGCGAGGCTTCGATCGCGAGCTCTACCGCATGGCGGCTCAGGACCGGAAGAGCTCCCGGCAACCCCAGGCAAACCGGGCAAACGTTGGTATTCGGAGGAGCGCCGAAACTGGTCGGGCAGCCACAAAAGATCTTGGTGCGTGTCGCGAGCTGGACGTGCACTTCCAGGCCGATTACCGGCTCGTACCGGGCGATCGCCTCCGGGGACACGGCGGTGGTCATGCTCGACGCCATGAAAGTCATTATACCGGCCAGGCCGCTTCACCTGATAAAATTCCAGGAACATTCCCGCCAAAGGGGACGTATGGGGAAAACAGGTGCTGCAATGCTAAAACGTATTTCGTTGACGTTGGGGATCATTGTTTTGGCCGGGTGCGCGAATAATGTCCGCCTGGGTCCGATGGAACATGAGTCGAAGGCCCTCGATCTCGATAAGTCCGAGATGACCCGGGCGGAAATCAAAATAGGCGCGGGCGAGCTGCGCCTCTCCGGCGGTGCCAGCAAGCTCATGGAAGGGGATTTTGATTACAACGATCCAGGCTCGAAACCGCAGGTGGATTATCACTCGACCGGCGTGCGAAGCGATATCGAAGTTCATCCCTCGGGGACAGCCCAGCACGGGGAGAGCAAGTGGGACGTGCGCTTCAATGACTCCGTTGGAATGGATCTGGTGGTAAAGATGGGCGCTGGCGAGGCGCACTTGAACCTGGGCGGCCTGAACCTTCGCAGTGTCGCTTTCGATATCGGAGCCGGGGAAGTAGACGCGGATTTTCGCGGCCATCCCAAGCGCAGTTACGATGTGCGGATCAATGGCGGCGTCGGACAGGCTACCATTCACTTGCCTAAGAGCGTCGGGATCTCGGCGACGGCGGTGGGTGGCATCGGCGAGGTCAACGTTAGCGGGCTGGAGAAACGCAACGATCGCTGGATCAATCCCGGTCATGAGAATGATCCGGTGAATATCCGCCTGGACGTGAAGGGGGGCGTCGGCCAGATCGACCTGGTAGCGGAGTAACCGTTCGCGCTACCCTAACGAAGTGAGCGCCAGCGCCGCAGAAACCATCCGGATTTCCATACCCAAGTGCGATTCCGGCATCGGACACGTGATTCGCACTCCGGATTCCGCCGACCTAATTGAGGGCGTTGTAGTCCGTCCGTTTGACCTTTGGCCCGACGATCGCGGCTATTTCCTGGAAGTTGCTCGGATGGGGCAAGGATTGGCCGCCGGATTTCCAGCGGAGAGCACCCAGGTTTCCGCTGCACTGAGTTATCCGGGCACCATCAAGGCGTTCCATTATCATTTGCATCAGACCGACCTGTGGGTTCCAGCCACGGGCATGTTTCAAGTGACCCTGGTGGATCTGCGTCCGGAATCGCGCACTTTCGGCCGCAAGAACACCATGTACGCGGGTGCACTGAAGCCCTGGCAGTTCCTGATCCCGCCGGGCGTCGGCCACGGTTATAAGGTCATCGGCGAGCAACCAGCGATTCTGGTCTATGTGACCAATCGCTTATACAATCCCAAGGACGAAGGGCGCGTCGCTTACAACGATCCGTCCATCGCCTACGATTGGGAGCTCCAACACAAGTAATGAAGTTCCTGGTTACGGGAGGCGCAGGCTTCATCGGGAGTGCGTTTATCCGTTTGCTTTTGGGCGAACCGGATCGTACGCGCCGCGTAGCGAATCTGGACAAGCTCACCTACGCGGGAAATCTCGAGAACCTGGCAACCATAGCGAAGGACTCCCGGTATCGCTTCGTCCACGGCGATATTTGCGACGCCACCCTGGTGAACGCGCTGGTGACCGAGGAGAAACCGGACGTGATCGTGAATTTCGCCGCCGAGTCGCACGTTGACCGCAGCATCCTGTCGCCCGCGCCTGTGTTCGAAACGAACCTGCGCGGCACGTTCACGATGCTGGAAGCGGCACGGACACATCAAACGCCGCGCTACATACAGATTTCGACGGATGAAGTCTACGGCAGCATCGATCCGCCGCACGATGCTGACGAAAATTATCCGCTGCGCGCGAGCAGTCCTTATTCGGCATCAAAGGCGGGCGCGGACCTTCTCGCGCTGTCTTATTTCGTCACTTATAAGATGCCCGTAAGCGTGACCCGGGCTTCGAACAATTACGGC
>Ga0209168_10003118_pt1 | contig 11597 bp, 7 predicted proteins | sample Coa_R1_FD_187156 | JGI IMG/M metagenome (GOLD analysis project Ga0209168, IMG submission 187156) | Surface soil microbial communities from Centralia Pennsylvania, which are recovering from an underground coalmine fire - Coalmine... | ecosystem: Environmental > Terrestrial > Soil > Unclassified ... | reverse complement strand
AGAAGAGACACAGCTGGCAGCAGAACGAAACGCTTCATGGAAGATGACCTCGCGCGTGATGAGTCGGTGGAAGCGATAAATGTTACGCAATAGAGAATTCTCAACTTCAGTTTCAAGCTAAGTTGATGATTCTACAGCGTGAGGCCCAAATTGTGCGGCTGTGTGCAAAAAATCTGATTCGTTTGATCGAAAGTATGAATCGAAGGTGTTACGCAAGTTTGTTGACGGTACAAAGGACCGCCCTTAAAATCGAAATCATAATGTCAAGCAGTTTCAATCTTCGCGCGATGTGCTGCTGCACTTGTTGTTGTTGTGCATGCGTATGCCCTGGCGCGGGGAGGCTGCTGACCTAAGAGTTCTTTCTTAATACCGGCACTCATCAACCCACCGCCAGAGGAATCTGGCGGTGGGTTTTTTATTTCCCCGAGAAAGCAGAATGACGACCACAGTGAAAGAGACAAAAGCACAACGCGCCGAACGATTGAAGCGCGCCATGAATCCTTGGGAAGGGCTGGAGCAAATCCGGCGCTTTGCCCGTGAAGGCTTTGATTCGATCCCTCCCGACTGGATCGGAATGTATTTCCGATGGTGGGGTGTCTATACGCAAGGCGACGGAGCGGGGGTGACCGGCGGCAAGGATGGCGTAGGACGCGCACTTCAGCGATTCATGGTCCGCATCCGGATTCCGAATGGCATTCTGACCTCGCAACAACTGCACGCCATAGCAGATCTCACACGAAAGTATGCAGACGGAATTGCCGATCTGACGGTGCGGCAGAACATCCAGCTTCATTGGGTGACGATAGAGGCTCTTCCCGACGTGCTGGACGGCCTCTGGAAAGTCGGCCTGAATACGATCGGCGCCTGCGGAGACGTGACTCGAAACGTAACCGGCTGCCCGGTCGCCGGAGTAGATGCGGACGAAGAAGTGGATGCCTCGCCTCTTGTCATGCAGGTATCTCAGTTTCTCGCGGGCAATGCCGATTTCTACAACCTGCCGCGCAAATTCAAGATATCGATTGTGGGATGCCATTCTTGGTGCTCGTACCCGGAGATCAATGACATTGGCCTGACCGCGGTCACACGCACTGTTGCAGGCACGCGCGAGACCGGGTTTTCCTTGCGCGTTGCCGGTGGATTGTCGACGGAACCATATCTCGCCGCTCGGCTGAATGCTTTCGTTCGGGCGGATCAGGTTCTCGCAGTTGTAAAAGGAATTGCCGAGTTGTTCCGCGAATCGGACGCCTTGCGTGAGCATCGCGAACGCGCCCGTCTCAAATTCCTCTTTCTCAAGCATGGATGGACGGCCGAACGCTTTCTGGACGAACTCCACGAGAGAATCGGTTTCAAACTCGATCCTGCGGTCGAAGAACATCCGCCTGAGGACGTCTATCGCGACCACGTCGGCATCCATGCACAAAAGCAGCCCGGTTTTTCATATGTAGGAGCCGTAGTGCTCCGAGGGCGCATCACTGCCGACCAGTTGCAGGCTGCCGCCGATCTGGCCAGGCGTTTCGCCGGGGGCGACCTTCGCGTCACCAATATGCAGAATCTGCTGGTGGTGAATGTGCCCAGACTCAATACCGAGGAGTTGGCGCGAGAACTGGATGCGATCGGACTGCAAGTCGGTGGATCTCCTTTTGCGCGCGGCACGATTGCTTGCAGCGGCACTGAATTCTGCAAACTTGCCATCACTGAAACGAAAGCCTTCTCGCGCTGGCTGGTCGATGAGCTCGAAGAGCGGCTTCCAGGATTCGATCAACATCTCAAGCTGCATGTCACTGGATGCCCGAACAGTTGCGGCCAGCATTGGATTGCCGACATCGGAATCGAGGGCAGGAAGATCAGGCACAACGGCCAGTTCGTTGATGCGTATTACTTCTGCGTGGGCGGAGCGCTCGGCTTGCATCAAGCGACAGCGCGTCCGGTGGGTTATCGATGCGCCGCGACCGATGTTCCGGACGCGCTCGAGCGTCTGTTGACGCAGTACCTCGCTGATCGGGAGCCCGGCGAGAACTTACGCCGCTACTTTGCACGGCACAGCGATACGCAAATACGGGAATTTTTGGCTGGCGAGGTCATTCCGGCGGTAGCCCGCGATCTTCCCCAAAATCTTGCGCAATCCCCGGGAGGGATCTGTGACTAGTCTTTTTCCGATGTTCCTGAAGCTCGAAGGGAAGCGATGCCTCGTTGTCGGCGCGGGCAAGGTCGGAGAACCGAAGATCGGCGGCCTGCTCGAAACCGGCGCGCGCATTCACGTTGTCGCTCTTGATGCCAGCCCCACTGTTCGTGAATGGGCGCGTGAAGGGCGAATCGAACTGGAACTGCGTCCTTTTCGTCCGGATGACCTAACCGGGGTGTTTCTTGCCGTGGTGTCCACTTCCTTGCGCTCGTTAAACGAACAGATCTACGACGAGGCTCAAATACGTGGCGTGCTTTGCAACGTTGTCGATGTCCCCGTTCTGTGTGATTTTTTCTATCCAGCGGTCGTGCACCGCGGAGATTTGCAAATCGCTGTTTCCACCGCCGGTCAGAGTCCATCCCTGGCTCAGAGAATTCGCCAGCAACTTGAAAAGCAATACGGCCCGGGATACGCGGACTGGGTAGCGGAGCTCGGCCAAACAAGGAAGTTGATTCTCGCCAGCGATATCGAGAAAGCGAAGAAGTTGGATCTGCTGCATTCGCTTGCGAGCAGGGAAGCAGTGGAGGCGGCGTTGGAGCAACTGCCGGAGCTGACTGCCCACGGAGACCGAGCGTGAAAGGCAAAGTCTTTCTCGTCGGCGCAGGGCCGGGCGATCCCGAATTGTTGACGGTGCGAGCGCTCCGTCTTCTGCAAACGGCCGAAGCGGTGCTGTACGACGATCTTGTCGTACCCGAGATACTAGGACTCATTCCCGCGACGGCGCGAGTGCACAACGTCGGCAAGCGCTGCGGCAAGAAGAAGATTCAGCAGGACGAAATCAACTTCCTGATGATCGCCCTCGCGGATTCTGGTCTGCGGGTTGTTCGCCTGAAGTCGGGCGACCCGATGATTTTCGGCCGCGCCGGAGAAGAAATGGAAGCCTTGCGCAAGGCCGGTGTGCCGTACGAGATTGTGCCTGGGGTGACCTCGGCATTAGGTGCAGCTGCATCGGCCGAGATTCCTCTCACGCATCGCCGGAAGGCATCTGCTGTGGTGTTTCTCACAGCGCATCAGGCTGATGGCAGCGAGGCGGCGAACTGGCGCAAGCTCGCTTCGAGCGGCGCAACGCTAGTAATCTACATGCCGGGCCAGAACTACTCGGACCTGGCAAGCAGGCTCAAGGATGCCGCCGTTTCGGCCGAGACTCCGTGCGCCCTCATTTCCCGCGTCAGTACCCCACATCAGAGAAAGGTTCATACCCAAGTCGGAAATCTGAGTTCCGCACCGAAACTTCCTAGTCCAACTTTATTGGTCGTCGGCGCAGTAACGCGGTTAGCCGATGTCCCGCTCGATTCCACTGATTCGTCGCTAACCGGAAACGGCGTTCCTGTGGCGTCGAATCCGGCGGCCCTCTATTCAACGCTTTCTTCCATAGCAGACGAGGAGTTCACCTCATGAAAGTTCCCAGCGTCGAGGTCCAACGTCCTATAAACGCAGCCGCAATTGCCGAGATCCAGAATGCCGTGGAAAGTTGGAGTCCGCAATCCGTTCTCGCTTGGGCCTTTGAAGTATTTGGAACGGGCGTCGCAATTTCTTCGGCGTTCGGTGCCGAAGGGATGGTCCTTATCGACATAGCGTCCCGTCTCCACAAGAGTTTCCGTCTGTTCACCATCGACACAGAATTTCTATTTCCCGAAACGTACGCGCTCATGGACAAAATCGAGGCGAAGTACGGCATCCAGATTGAAAGAGTCTACTCGCTGATGTCTCCGGAAGAGCAGGATAGCAAGCATGGATCGGCGCTCTGGGCGCGCGATCCTGATTTGTGCTGCAGAATGCGCAAGGTCGAGCCGCTGCGCCGCAAGCTTTCCGAGCTGGATGCGTGGATCACCAGCATCCGCCGCGATCAGACCTCGGCGCGGGGGGGCGCGAAGAGAGTCGAGTGGGATTCAAAGTTTGGATTAGTAAAAATCAATCCACTGGTGGACTGGAATTCGATGCAGGTCTGGCGCTACATCCACGATCACGATGTGCCCTACAACGAACTCCACAATCAGGATTATCCCAGCATCGGCTGCACGCATTGCACCCGAGCCGTGAAGCCTGGAGAAGACCCGCGTGCTGGCCGTTGGCCCGGTTTCGCCAAGACCGAGTGCGGGCTGCACATCATTGAAATTGAACCAGCGCCCGACGCCGCGAGGAACGCCAAGCTTGGCAACTGATCTATCCCGCTTGGCAGAACGCAGTTGATATGCCTCCCCAGTCGCGGGCGGGCTCGTGTTTTGGGAAGAAGAGATCATGCAGCCGCTGCACGGACTCTTCCACTTTTGCTTCTTCGACCAGAAACGATATCGTGCGTTCGGAAGGTCCCTGGCAAAAAACGCGAGCCCCCAGGTCGGCCACGGCTGCGAACACACGACCCGCGACTTCCGGTTGCCGTCGAATCCTCTCTCCAACCAGACACACCAGAGCTTTGTGATTCTCCCATTTCACCTCCGCGACGCCTTTGAGATCGGCCGCAATTCCAGGCAACGCATGGGCTGAACTGACCAGCATTGAGATCCGTCCGAGGGAGGTAGCCATGACATCGATTGAGCACACGCGCTTGTCAAAAGCTGCGAAAACGGCATCCAGAAGCGCTCCATCGATTCCCGCTGGCGAATCAATCTGAACTGCCGCGACGTTTCTCTTAGCGGTAATCGCGCTGACCGGTCGTCCATTCGTCGCGCGCGCAGTGATCTCGGTACCGCTTTCTTCTGGACGGCGGGAATTCAAAACATGCACAGGAATGTTTTCGCGCTCCGCGGGAGCCAGCGTCGCGGGATGCAGAACCTTAGCCCCAAAATGCGCCAACTCGGCAGCTTCCTCGAAGCTCATTTTGCGGATAACCTTGGCATCGGGACAGACCCTGGGATCGGTCGTCATGACGCCGTCGACATCGGTCCAGATCTCGATTCGCGAGGCGCCCAGAGCGCCTCCGACAATGGCGGCACTGAAATCGGATCCGCCGCGGCCAAGAGTGGTTGGCACGCCCTCGGAACTCGAAGCAATGAAGCCACCCAGGACCGGAACCGATCCTTCACTAAGCAACGGACTCAGGACGTCTCTCAAGCGCTCGTTCGTGACGTCCCACAGCGGAATCGCTTGACCGTGCCGCGAGTCCGTCACGATGCAGTCACGAGCATCCACATGCGAGGCTCTTATCCCATTCTGTCGAAGCGCCTCACTGACAAGTTTGCTCGACAGGCACTCCCCGAAGCCTAGGAGATGGTCTTTGATTTGAAGGCTGAATTCGCGGGATGAGCAGATATTCTGGAGAAGGGCCTCCAGCGCCTGAATCTCGGCACGCAATTCGGGTTCAAGGGCGTTGTAAGCCGCTCCATCCACGAGCGAGTCCGCCAATTGTTCGTGACGAACATAGATCTTGCGGACGTCAGCAAGTGCTGACCCCAGATGTCCCGCTGCGGCGGCATGTCCGGCTTCCAGCAGTTGGTCGGTCACTTTGGCCAGGGCACTTACCACCAGCACCAGCTGCGATCCGGACCTGCTTTTGACGATCTCGATGAGTCGCCGGATGGCTGCCGCGTCCTCGACTGAAGTGCCTCCGAATTTCATTACCACCACATCTTCGCCGCGTTCAAATCTGCTTTGTCGCTGTCCGCTCATATAATCCTTTCCAGTTTTGAGGCAAACAAAAACCCACCGCCAGGTCACTTCTGGCGGTGGGTTCGGGTGATTTCTTCTTTAAGAGTGCTTTACTTCATCCGTTCCCGTCCTCCAGAAGACACGTAATTCGTGTCGACATGCATGTGCTTGTCGATGTAATTCGCGTCGCCTTCTGGATGGAGAGAGTCATGAATATGCTCTACTACAACGCTCTAAGGATAGCCGGGGGGATGGGACAAGGAAAATGCAAAATAACGATGCTGGCTATCGAAATTTCAGCTTAATGGCCTAGGCTTCACCTTTTTTCATCTGTGTCGCGAACTGACGGAGCAAACCCACGAATGCAGTGGAGGCAACGGAGAGCGTCCTGTCCCGGCGGTAGGCCAGTCCGAGTTCGCGATAGAGTTCGGCGTCTTCCAAGTCGATCAATTTCACACGGCCAGCATCGACTTCATCTCGGGCAAATGAAGCACTAATTAGTGAAACTCCCAAGTCTGCAGCGACAAAGCTCTTGATCATGCCGATGCTGGGTAGTTCCATACGTACCTGCAGTTCGGCGCTATAGGGCCGGAACAGCTTGTCGAGCAGTCGACGTGTGTGACCAGTCTTTGGAAACAGCAGGGGATGCTTCGCGATCGCGCTAACCGGGACAACCTTGAACTTTGCCAAAGGATTCTTGGGGCTCACCATCAGCATCAGCTTGTCGCGAAAGATTGGCTGGATCTTCAAGCTCGGAGACTGGATAGGGAGCGTGAGAATGCCCACTTCAACCATCCCGTTTTCCAGTTTCTCGACAATCTTGTAGCTGAAATTTCGATAGATACTGATCTGTACCGGAGGATAACGCCGACAATATTCGGCGAAGACCTCGGGCAAAACGTAAAGGCAAGTCGCTTCATTCGCGCCTACTCGCAGCGTGCCTCGCGGAGTGCCGCTATGGTCGGCCACGGCCATCAACGACTCGTCGCGAAGATTCTTCAACCGCTCGGCGTATTCGTAGAAAATCTGTCCCGCGGGCGTGAGCTTTACGGACTTTCCCGACCGGTCGAGTAGCCGGTCACCATACTCCTGCTCAAGCTGGCGAATCTGGGCGCTGACAGCCGACTGCGAGCGGAAGACTTTTTCTCCGGCGCGAGAGAAACTGCCTTGCCTCGCGACCTCGAGAAACGTGATGAGCTGATCGAAGTCCATATGATGAGCGGAATTATAACGGAGCCCTGTCCGTTCGACGTTAATTCTGATAGTCCTCGTTACCAAACGCCAGTACTGAAATTTTTATAGCTTCCATCGAAATTCTGGATTGTACTTTGACCTCCAATAAGGGCTATTAAGGTATTGCGAACGTGTGTCCTTGAGCCAAGGTGTGTGACCTTAGTGCCGCCCAGCCGTGCACACCATTAACAGTTGATTGGAAAGGAAATCTGTCTGTCGGACGGAGTCCATGACGACGCGTCTCATTCGAAAAGATGGCATCCCCGCCGCCCAGGGTTTGTATCACCCGGCACATGAACACGATGCTTGCGGCATAGGATTTGTCGCGAGCATCAGCGGCCAAAAGAGTCACGATATTATCCAGAAGGGAATTCAGGTTCTCGTGAACCTCGCGCATCGGGGTGCGTGCGGTTGCGATCCCGAGACGGGTGACGGCGCTGGAGTCCTCATCCAGATCCCACACAAGTTCTTCGCTCGCGAGTGCCAGAATCTGGGATTCGCGCTGCCAGGTGCCGGAAGTTACGGCGTGGGAATGATCTTTCTTCCTGTCGAGAAGCATCCGCGCCTGCAGTGTGAGGGAATTCTCGAACGGATCGTCCGCGAAGAAGGGCTAATTCTGCTCGGGTGGCGCGACACGCCCGTCTACGCTTCCGCTATTGGACGAGTTGCGCGAGCATCGCAGCCGTATATCCAGCAGATTTTCGTTCGTTGCGCTCCAGGAATGGGAGAAGATGCGTTTGAGCGCAAACTGTATGTCGTCCGCAAGCGCGCCGAAAATGAGATTCAAGGCTCCGGCATTGAAGACGCGGAGATGTTCTACATACCGTCTCTCTCCTGCCGCACGATCGTTTACAAGGGACTGCTGCTCGCGCCGCAGATCGAGAATTTCTACCGCGAGTTGTCTGATCCTGATGCGGAGAGCGCGCTGTGCCTCGTTCATCAGCGCTTCTCAACCAATACATTTCCAAGTTGGCAGCGCGCGCATCCGTACCGTTACATCGCCCACAACGGCGAGATCAACACATTGCGCGGCAACGTCAACTGGATGCATGCGCGGCAGTCGCTGTTGAGTTCTCCGCTTTTTGTGGACGATCTCAAGAAGCTATTTCCGATCATCGCGCCCGATGGAAGCGATTCGGCGAACTTTGACAATGCTGTCGAACTTCTCTTGCAGGCAGGCCGCAGTCTTCCTCACGTCATGGCCATGTTGATTCCTGAGGCGTGGGCCGGGAATCCGCACATGGCGCCGGAGAAGCGCGCGTTTTACGAGTATCACGCGTGTCTCATGGAGCCGTGGGATGGTCCTGCCGCGATCGCATTTACTGACGGCCGCGTGATTGGAGCGACGCTCGACCGCAATGGGCTACGCCCCGGGCGTTACGTTGTCACCAATGACGATCTCGTTGTGATGGCCTCAGAAGCGGGCGTGCTTGATGTACCTGCCGAGCAAGTAAAGAAAAAGGGCCGGCTTCAGCCCGGGAAAATGTTTCTGGTCGATACCGTCGAAGGGCGGATCGTCTCCGATAAAGAAATCAAGCAAAGCCTCGCGACCCGGCAGCCGTACGCGCAGTGGGTGGCAGAGAATCAGATCATCATGGATCAGTTGCCGGAGCCCTCGCGCATGCACTATCCGGATGCGGAAACGCTTCTCCGCCGGCAGCGCGCCTTCGGCTACTCCGATGAGGATCTGAGGATGATCCTCAGCCCGATGGCTGTGAGGGGCGAGGAACCCGTCGGATCGATGGGCACGGATACCCCGCTGGCTTGCCTCTCGGACAAGCCCCAATCGCTCTTCAATTATTTCAAGCAGCTCTTCGCGCAGGTAACGAATCCGCCGATCGATCCGATTCGCGAAGAAATGGTGATGTCGCTCATCAGCTACATCGGCAGCGAGCGCAACATTCTGGAAGAAGCGCCGGAAAATTGTCACATGCTCAAGCTGGCGCATCCGTTGCTGACGAATCGTGATCTGGAGAAACTCCGGCGCGTTTCAAATCGCGACCTGTTGGCGACAACTCTTCCTGCCCTTTTCTGTGTGAGTGAGGGCGAAGCGGGATTGCGGCGCGCTCTCGATGAACTGTGCCGCCGGGCTTCTCGCGCCGTGAAGGCTGGATATTCCCTGCTGATTCTTTCCGATCGTGGCGTGGACAAGGACTATGCTCCGATCCCGTGCCTGCTGGCACTGGCCGCCGTCCACAATCTGCTGGTGCGCGAAGAGACTCGCACGCAGGTCGCGCTGATTACGGAATCCGGCGAGCCTCGCGAGGTAATGCACTTTGCCCTACTGAGTGGATACGGAGCGAGCGCGATCAATCCCTATCTCGCTCTTGAAAGCGTTGAGAACCTTGCTTTCCGTGGAGAGCTCGGCGAGAACGTTACTCCCGAACTTGCGGTCAAGCATTTCCTCAAAGCGGTGAAGAAGGGCCTGCTGAAGACATTCTCCAAGATGGGCATTTCGACGCTGCAGAGCTATCAGGGAGCGCAGGTCTTTGAAGCGATCGGACTCAATAAAGAACTGGTTGAAGCCTACTTCGCGGGGACGACTTCGCGCCTCGAAGGCATTGGTCTGGAAGCGCTCGCCGCTGAAGCGCGCATGAAGCACGAGCATGCCTTCCGTCCGGTGACAGAATTCGAGACGGAGCTTACGGTTGGCGGGAATTACCACCAACGCGTGAATGGCGAATATCATCTGCTGAATCCGCAAACGATCAGCAAACTGCAGCACGCGGTTCGTCAACGCAATTTCAAGACCTTCCAGGAATACACCGACATTATCGACAAGCAGAGTGCGACACTCTGTACGCTGCGCGGTCTGATGGAGTTGAAGAAGAGCAACACGCCGGTTCCGATTGAAGAGGTCGAGCCAGCCAAAGAGATCGTCAAGCGATTCACCACCGGAGCCATGTCGTTCGGATCGATCAGCAAAGAGGCCCATGAGACTCTTGCGATTGCAATGAACCGCATCGGTGGGAAGTCGAACACCGGTGAGGGCGGGGAAGATGAAGAACGGTTTAAGCCTGACCCGAACGGAGATCTCCGGCGCAGTGCCGTGAAGCAGGTTGCGTCGGCCCGCTTCGGCGTGACCGCGAATTATCTCGTGAATGCCGACGAACTCCAGATCAAGATGGCGCAGGGAGCGAAGCCCGGCGAGGGCGGCCAATTACCCGGCCACAAAGTTGATGAAGTCATTGCGAAACTGCGCCACTCGATTCCAGGCGTTGGACTGATTTCCCCTCCGCCGCACCACGACATCTACTCTATCGAAGATCTGGCGCAGCTGATCTATGACTTGAAGAACATCAATCCGCAGGCTCGGATTGCGGTCAAGCTCGTCGCTGAAGTCGGTGTTGGCACTGTCGCGGCTGGGGTTGCCAAAGCGCACGCCGACGTCGTACTGATCAGCGGAGATTCCGGTGGCACGGGCGCATCGCCTCTGAGTTCGATCAAACACGCGGGCATTCCGTGGGAATTGGGTCTGGCGGAGACGCAGCAGGTTCTACTGCTCAACGATCTCCGAAGCCGTATCCGCGTACAGACGGACGGAAAACTACAGACCGGGCGCGATGTCGTCATCGCAGCGCTGCTGGGCGCAGAAGAATTTGGCTTTGCGACCACGCCGCTCATTGCGATGGGCTGCATCATGATGCGCAAATGCCATCTGAATACCTGCTCTGTAGGAATCGCCACGCAAGACCCTGAGTTGCGCAAACACTTCCAGGGACAGCCCGAGCATGTCATCAACTTCTTCTTCTTCCTTGCAGACCAGGTTCGGCAGTATATGGCGGAGTTGGGCTTCCGCACTGTCGACGAAATGGTGGGCCGGGTCGATATGCTGGAGACGAGGGAAGCCGTGGACCACTGGAAGGCAAAGGGCCTGGATTTCTCTGCAATTCTCTATAATCCGCCGTTGCCGTCGCGGGTAGTCCGCCGCTGTGTGATGTCGCAGGATCACGGTCTGCATGGAGCGCTCGATCATCAACTGGTTGAGCACTCCCTCGATGCTTTGTTGAGCCTCAGCCCGCAGGAAATCAATTTGCCCGTGCGCAACGTGCATCGCTCGGTTGGGACGATGTTAAGCGGCGAGGTAGCACGACGCTACGGTTCGGGCGGCTTGCCTGACGACACCCTGAAAATTCACCTGCACGGATCTGCTGGGCAAAGTCTCGGCGCATTTCTCGCCAAGGGCATCACGATCACGCTTGAGGGAGAAGCGAACGATTACGTCGGCAAAGGACTTTCCGGCGGACGGATTGTGGTTTATCCGTCGAAAGGTTCGAGCTTTGCTGCGGAAGAGAACATCATCATCGGAAACGTTGCACTCTATGGCGCAACCAGCGGCGAAGCTTTCTTCAACGGCGTTGCCGGTGAGCGTTTTGCCGTTCGTAACTCTGGTGCGACTGCAGTTGTTGAAGGGGTTGGCGACCACGGTTGCGAGTACATGACGAACGGTCTCGTGGTCGTTCTTGGTTCCTGCGGACGTAACTTCGCCGCTGGAATGAGCGGTGGAATCGCGTACGTCTTCGATGAAAATGGTGACTTCACCGAAGAGCGGTGCAATCTGGATTCCGTTGATCTGGAGCCGTTGGTCGATATCAAA
>Ga0209168_10003117_pt1 | contig 11599 bp, 7 predicted proteins | sample Coa_R1_FD_187156 | JGI IMG/M metagenome (GOLD analysis project Ga0209168, IMG submission 187156) | Surface soil microbial communities from Centralia Pennsylvania, which are recovering from an underground coalmine fire - Coalmine... | ecosystem: Environmental > Terrestrial > Soil > Unclassified ... | reverse complement strand
GAGCGAACATTTGCATGATATCGCGATCGAACTTGGCGATCAGGCGTTTCTGAACGGCGAGGACGACGCGGATATCTCGCGAGGGCACCGCCCGCTTTACGACCTTTCTGACCTGCTCGAGCACCTCTCGATCGAAGCGCAAAAATTAGAACTACGCAGGTAGTCGAAATGGCCGCCCGGCAAGGCGGCCATTTCGTCACACCGGGTCTGAAACACACACAGTATCGTGCTCGACGCGGTCTTTTCATCCGCGCCGGTGGAGCGCGCGGGAATCCAGCGCGGAAAAGGGCCCGCGCCTGATTGTGCGCTCGCACAAGCGGGCAAGCGTGCCGCTTGAAAGGGAGATGTGCCGCAATCCGCCGATAACCGGGGAAATGGCCACCATCGCCCTGCCGTACGAGACGCGGCGATATCTCCGAAACGTCAATTGGTATCTGATTGCGTCAGCATTCGCGTTGACGCTCTTCGGCTTTATCGCAATTCAATCGGCGAATTTGCATTCACCCGGTGCGGGGTCGGAATACAAGAAACAAATGTTTTACTCGGTCGTCGGCGTTGGGGTCATGTACCTCTTCTCGCGCCTCGACTACCGCAACTTTCAAACATGGGCGCCGTGGTTGTACGGTATCAATCTCGTGCTGCTCGCATTCGTGTTGCGCGGCGGACATAATGCGCTCGGCGCGCAGCGCTGGATTTCGCTCGGTCCGCTCGGTGAATTTCAACCATCTGAGCCCGCGAAGCTGATCCTCGCGATCTTCGTCGCGTGGGGCCTGTGCAAATGGCCGTTCAACCGGCTCGAAGATCTCGCGCGTCCGCTCGTTGCGGTCGGCATTCCTGCGCTGCTCATCGTGAAGCAGCCGGACCTGGGCACGACACTCGTGTTGCTCGCAATCCTCTCGACGCAACTCTTCTTCGGTCTGGAGAAGGTGGGATATTTTTGGTTGTACGCCGCCGGCGTCGTGGGCACCGCGGCTTTCACCGTGGGCACGAACTTCATTCTCAAGCCGTTTCAGAAGGCGCGTCTGCTCGTCTTTCTCAACCCGAAGGCCGATCCGCAAGGCGCCGGCTACAATTTGAATCAATCGAAGATCGCCGTCGGCAGCGGCGAGTGGTTCGGCCGCGGGCTGCATCACGGCACGCAGACGCAACTCAATTTCGTACCCGAGCACTCACGCGATTTCATCTTCACGGTGGTCGCCGAGGAACTCGGCTTCATCGGTGCGCTCGTGCTGATCGTCTTCTATGTCGGCCTGCTCTACGGCGGCGTCCAAGCGATGCTCGCGGCGCGCGACAAGTTCGGCTTTCTGCTCGCGGCCGGAATCGTCGGCATGTTTGCGTTCCACATCATCGTGAACGTCGGCATGACCATCGGCATCATGCCCATCACCGGCATTCCGCTGCCGTTCATGTCCTACGGCGGCTCGGCGATCATTACCGACTTCGCCGCCGTCGGGATGCTGCTGAATGTCTACGCGCAAAGAGATCGCGGGATGCTAGGGAACGCCTAAGCGCGCAGCCGGTAAATCGCGCCGAACTCGAGATCGGTCAGGAGCTCGAATCGCGCGTGTTCATCCAGTACGGTGCGGTTCACAGGTGTGTGGTACACGACGACGCAAGCGTCTTCTCGCGCCGCCAGCCCTTCGATGATCCGTGCGAGCGTCCGTTCGCCGAACGGATTGTAAAGATAGACGACGAGTTCGCCGCGGCCAAACGCGTAGGACGCCGCATCGGCGCAAACGATACGCAGATCCTTGCAAGCCAAATGGTCGTGTGCGCGGCGCCAGCGAACCAGATTTTCGCGCGCCAGCTCGCTAAGCGCGCCCGAAACTTCGACCCCGACGATCTGGCGGAACGGCCGCAAACTTGCAAGCATCAGCACGCGTCCCATACCGGCGCCCACGTCGACGAACTTCCACCCGTCCACCGGCGGCAGCGCGTCGAGCAGCGCGCGGCACTCCTTGACGGGTGTCGGTTCATAATGCGTTGCATCGTCGATCGCGGCGCCGATCGCTTCGGGGTCGAGTTCGCCCAGGAACAGCAGCGCTTCGGTTACCACGCCGTGATCCGCGTCGAAGCGTTGCCCGCTTCGGCGTCCGGACGTCGAGCGCCGCGCATCTTTCATGACCAGAGTATTCGCGCGCGCGCGGCGAAGTATTGCTTATGAACCGAGTGTCGCCAGCCATCGTACTGACGGCGGTCGCCGCTATGGCGGCGGCTTGCAGTGCTCCGCCAAAGCGGCCGCTGCAGCCAGGTTACTACATTGTCGATGCACGGAGAATCGGCGTCACACGCCGGATTATCATCGTTGCGGGTGACCGGCGAGCCTCTTACGACGTTTGGCGCGTTTCGAGGACCGGCGACGGCACCGCAAAACACGCGCATTACGATTTGATCGCATCCGACGACATGCCGAGTTCCGGTGATTTCGCGATTACGCAGGACGGGAGCGACTGCGGTACGCTTTCCATCGAGCCTTACCGTAGCGGCGATCTCGTCGACGACAGCGTTCTCACCGTGCGCTCCGGCCTTGGCATCGAGCATTTTCACTTGCTCGGCCCCAGCGATACCGAGCGAGACCGGCAATACGACGACGCCGTGACGCGCGGCATCGTGGCAACGTCGTCCGACGACCCGAGCTTATACGAACATCTTTCGATCTTTACGCGTTTCTTCTATTCCGAATTGACCCCGCGATGCACGTACGATTAGGGCCTGATTAGTAAAAGTGCTTATGGCCGAAGGCCGGGGACCCCGCGGGCTTTGCCCGTGGGGGGGCGCGCAGCGCGTAGCGCGGATGTGCCCGTTAGAATGAAAAGACGGTATAAAACCGGCGATTGGATCCGCGTTCCGCTCGGCGGCGACACGGATGTGGTTGCGTTGATCGCCCGGGCCTGCCAATCGCGGCTCTACGGCTATTTCTTTGCAGTTCCATCGAGTCAAGCGGTAACGCATGAGCGGCTGCGCGCGCTTCGCCCGCACGATGCGCTCGCCGCGCTGCTCTTCGGCGCGGCGCCAATCGAACAGGCGCGCTGGCCGATCGTCGCGACGTCCCTCGGGTTCGATCGCGATGCGTGGCCCTTTCCGGCGTTTGCATCGCGCGGCGCGTTCGGCGATGCGTGGACGCAAGTGCGTTACGATCCCGCTACGCTGCAAATCGTCGAACGGCGCGCCATCGACGCGCAAAGCGCAGCGGCGCTTGCCGATGCGCGGTTCGCAAGCGCGCACGAAGCGGAAGCGCTTTTGCGGCGGCGGATCGGCGGCGAGCCGTCGCCGCGCGTGCAGAGCCTTTGCGAGCTCCGCTCGCCGATCGATCGCGAACGCTTGCGAGCAATCGAACGCGGCGGCCGCCTGCAGTTCAGCACGCCGCTCGATGCTGCGGATCTCGAGCGGCTCGCTCAGTTCATGGAGGCGTATCCCGCGGTGCAGCTTCGCGTACACGGGTTTCGCAGCGGCTTCGATGCGGCTCAATTAAAGCGCTTCACGTCACTGCGCGATCTCACGATAGACGTACACCGGCTGCAGCACGCGAGTACGCTTGCGACGCTGTCGGCGCTGCAGTCACTGCGGCTCGGGGCGATGCAGCTGCAATTGGACTTCGTTTCGAAGTTGCCGCAGCTGCGCACGCTCGAACTGCGTGGAACGCGCGGTTCGCTCGCTGCGCTCCAGGCGTTGACGCGGCTGCGATCGCTCATGCTCGAAAATACCCCGCCGTTCGATCTGCGGACATTGGCATGCGGCGAAAACTTGCAGTCGCTCGCGCTTGCGCACGGGAGCTACGACCTGCACACATTGGACGCCCTGCACGGTCTTCGCGAACTCGAACTTCGAGCGCTCGATGCGAGCACGCTCTCACCGCTGCGCGCGCTGCACAAGCTCGAGAAACTCCACCTGCACGGGCTCGAGCAGGTGTTCGAGCTGGACCCGCTTGCCGCGCTTCCACGACTGCGCGAGCTGCATATTACCGGTATGACGCAACTCAACGTCCGGCACTTCGAAACGCTGCAAGATTGCGCCGGCTTGCAGATGGTCGAGATCGACGTCGGCAGCCGTACGAAGGAGCGCGAAATCTATCGAATGCTGCGAATTGGGAATAGTGTGAAATCATGAATGTCTCGAACGTCCTCGAATCCCAGTCCTGGTTCTCGGTGCTGCAAACCGCGGAGCGCGCGCAAACGGCGGTCATGTCGATCGGACCCGGCGAAGCAAGCGGCGCGAAAGAGAACGAGCACCCCGACAGCGAGCAAGTGCTGTACGTGATCGAGGGAGAGCTCGTCGCGGAGATCGGCGAGCGTTCGTTTATCATGCACGCGGGGGATTCGACCATCGTGCGCCGCAACGTGCCGCACCGCTTCACAAACCGCGGCGAACGCGCCGCGCTGACGTTCAACGTCTACGCTCCTCCGGCGTATTAAACGAGCGTTCGCCGTGAGCAGGCGATTCAACGTCGGCGGTCACGTACGGTGGAAGCCGCAGTAGCAAATCAAGAGCGACAAGACGGCCGCGGCGGCGGACAGGGAAGGTCCGGCCGCCGGGCGGCGGGAACCTGAGCCCCTGACCCGGGACCGAGGCTCGCAGCTATGGTGTCGGCGAGGGTCATGAGAGTTTTTTCGAGCGCCAGGGCTGGCTAGCGTAGCCCGCTGGGGGCGCGGCTGCCGCAGGAAATCGAACCGTCCGCCGGGCTGCGGGCGATGCGATTGGATGCGAGCGCCGCCCTCGCGGAGGAGTTTACCGGTTGGAGTCCGGCGCCGAGCTGTAAAGGCTAGGTAGCTATTGTCGACCGAGATTTTGATCTCGAGCGATCCGTGGGAGAACCGGGTCGCAATACTTGAGGACAACGTCCTCGCAGAAATTTACATCGAGCGCGAAGAGAAAGTCATCGGCTCGATCTACAAAGGAAAAGTTCAGAACGTCCTGCCCGGCATGGGCGCGAGCTTCGTCGACATCGGGTTGGGGCGCAACGCGTTCCTGTACGTCGACGACATCAACAAGACGCCGCTCAACATCGGCGACGTCGAGATTACGCAAGGGCGCAGCGGCTGGACGATCAGCGAAAAGGTCAATCGCGGCGACGACGTGCTCGTGCAGATCGTCAAAGAGCCGCGCGGCCTCAAAGGCGCGCGCATCAGCACGAACATCTCGCTGCCCGGCCGTTACCTCATCCTGATGCCGACCGGCAAGTACAGCGGCGTCTCGCGCAAGATCGAGTCGGCGGACGAACGCAATCGCCTCAAGGCGATCATGAAGCGCATCCGCCCCGAAGGCATGGCGACGGTCGTGCGCACGGCGGCGTCCGGCGTCAGCGAAGCGGAACTTATCGCGGACCTCGGCGTGCTGATCCGCATGTGGCACGGCATTCTGGAGTCGTACAAGCGCGCACCGTCTCCCTCGCTTCTGCACAAGGACATGAATCTGGTCTACAAGGCGGCGCGCGATTTTATCACCGCCGACGTCGACCGCGTGTTCATCGACAACGAAGAGGAATACAAGAAGGTCTGCACGTTCTTGCAATTGCTCGGACCGCAGTATCTCGATCGGGTCGAATACTACAACTCGGGCCGCTCGCTCTTCAAAGACTACAAGATCGACGACGAGCTGCAGAAGCTCATGAAGCCGAAAATCAATTTGCCCGCAGGCGGGTCGATCGTCATCGAGACCACCGAAGCTCTCACCGTCATCGACGTGAACTCCGGTAAATTCACCGGTGGTAAGAATCTCGAAGACACCATCGTCAAAACGAACATAGAGGCGGCGTCCGAAATTGCGCGTCAAGTGCGCCTGCGTGACATCGGCGGCATCGTCGTCTGCGATTTCATCGACATGAACACTGAGGCGTCGCGCAATAAAGTGATCGCGACGCTGGAAGCGGGATTGCGCCGGGATCGGACGCGTTCGACGATACAGTCCTTCAGCAATTTGGGGCTGCTCGAATTCACGCGCAAGCGCGTAGGCAAGGATCTCAGCTCGCAGCTGCGCGGCAGCTGTCCGACGTGCTCCGGTCTTGGAACGGTGATGTCGTCGCAATCGGTCGCGATCGACGCGCTGCGAAAAATCCGCGCGCATCATCACGCCGATGGCGAAGCGGTGCTGGTGGAATCCGCACCGACCGTCGCGGCACAGCTCGAATTTTGGTACGAAGACGAATGCAAAGAGCTGGAAGCGGTGATGCGCGCGCCGATTCACGTGCGCGTCGACCCGTTGCTGCATCCCGAAAAGGTTCGCTTGCGCGACGTCGCGCACGTCAAACCGGACGGTGCGCTGCGCGTAGGTGACGAACACGAAGTCGAATTGCTGCCCGGGCGTCTGCCAAATGTGACGTCGGCCGCCACGGTGATCCATGGACGCATCGTCGAGGTGGAAAACGCCGCGAATATGTCCGGTCAAACGGCGCGTATCAAGTTGCTCGACGTCGCGGAAGATTCCGCGCTGGCCGAACTGGCCGTTGCGGCGCCGGGCGAGAAGAAGAAACGCCGTCGACGTCGAGGCGGCAAGGGCGAACTCACGCCCGCCGAGCAGACGCAGCAGCTTCGCGAACTCGCGGAAGAAGCTGCGACGTTCGCGCAGGCGCGCCCGCCGATAGGCATTACGACGATCACCGAAGAGGAAGAGCGTCAAGACAAAGCCGTCGCAGCCGAAGAGAAGGCCGAACGCGCGCCGGAAGCGATCGTCATCGCGGAAGGCGAGGTACGCCCGTCGGCAATCTCAGGACAAGCTGCCGGCGACGGGCGCCGTCGCCGGCGTCGCCGCCGGGGACGCGGACGCGGCGGGCGTGAGGAATTCGCGCAGGCGGCGCAAGCCGGCATCTCGCCGGAGAGCGCGCAGGCGCAAATGGAAGCCGAGGAGCGCGAGCCCGAGGAAGCGCAGCCGTTTCACCCGCATGAAGGGGAAGGGGGGCGGCATCGCCGGCGTCGCCGCCGCCGTCGCCGCGGACGCGGTGGTGCCGGAGTGGAAGGCGGAGCACCCGGAGCGCCGCCGAGCGCGATGCCCGATAGGCACATTTTCCGCGTCGGCGCAGACGGCAGTGCCGAGCCGACTGGCCTGACGGCGCCCCGCGAGCCCGTGCGCGCCATCGCTCCCTGGAATCGTAAGGCGCAGCCGCCGGCGGTCGAGCCTCCGCCGCCGCATCTGCGCGCACCCGAGGAGAATGCGAGACCGACAAAGCCCGCTCGGCGCCGGCGCACCGGCGCAGAGGCGAAGTCTCCCGCCGGCCGCGGCGGCGAACTGGCCGCATCGCGCGGTCCGGCCGCATTGCCCGCGCCAGAAACGCCGGAAAAGCCGAAGCGTACTCGCAAGAAAGCCGAACCTGCACTCGCCGCTGAGGCGCAATCGGAAAAACCGAAGCGGACCCGCAAAGCTGTCGCCACAACGCGTGCGCGCAAGACGTTGTCTGCCGAAGTCCCGAGCACGCCGGCCGAGGAGCCGGCGCAGTCGAAGGCGGTAAAGAAAACGCGCCCAGCTCGTAAGACTACCGCGGCGAAAAAAACCGTTACTACGGCGCGCAAAAAGAAAACGTAAGCGCTTAGGCGCGAACGATTTCCGCCAGCAGTGCGTCCGGCGCGGTTGCCGCGCCGGATGCATATGCGGCTTCGAAGGCGTGCGTGCCCAGGCGGCGACGCGCGCGCTGCACGCGGCCGTCGTAATGCCGCTGCGCACTCGGAAGACGCGGCACGCGTTCACGCTCGCGATATGCGTGCAGATAGCCGGCAATGCGCGCGGCCAAGTCGTCGCGTCTCAGATCGCCGGCTAAGTAGAGTCCGACTTCGAGCAACATCGCCCCGTATTCACGGTGGGGGTGCTCTTGCAGAATCGCATGTGCATTGCGCAGCGCGGCCGTCGCGCGTTCCCATTCCTGCCGCTCGATGCGATAGTGCGCGATGCTGACGAGCTGCCAAGCTTGTGCGCATGGACTCGAGATGCGCTCGAAGACGGACAGGCTTTCGAGCGCGTAGCCTATTGCCGTTTCGTAGTCGGACATTTGGCCCGCAATTGCGCCGAGGTTCGCCAGAGCGATGCCGACGTCCGATGTGAGCCCGAGCTGCTGAAAGATCCCGAGCGCCTCCAAAAAATACGTGCGCGCGCGCACAAAATCCAGATCGAGATCGGCGGCTGCAGCGCCTAAGTCCATCAGTACGACGCCGACGCCGCGACCCTCGCCGCACGCACGGTAATGCGCGAGTGCCGACGTAAACCACTGCACAGCAGCTTTGGCGTTTCCGAGATGCCGCTCGGCATTGCCCAATGCGTTGCATGCTCCGCCCAATTTGCTGCGCGCTTCCGAGCTTTCGGCGAGCGCGAGCATCTCGCTCGCATGCTCGCGAAGCGCAACGAAGTCCCCGTCGTACTGAGCCGTGCGTGCCGCTGCGGCAAGCAGTTCGATGCGGTGCGGATCGGTCACGCCGGCACAATTCAGTGCGCGTTGTATCCAGGCGCGAGCTTCGTTCGTGCGGCCCGACTGCAGCCACCAATCGCAGAGCGAGAGCACCAGCGCATATGCGGTGTCGAACTGCGCTTCATCGGCAAAACTGCGCTTGAGCGCTACGCGGAATTCCGCCCATTCGCCGGCTATCTGCTCGCTCAGCCGTTGCGCGCATGCCAAAAAGTAGCGCGAGTGACGTCCATACATGAGCGCGTCTTCACCTCGCTCGCGCAGCCGTTGCGCGGCGAACGCGCGCATCGACCCCGGCAGGACGTAACGGTGCTGCGGCATCGGTACGGGCGCAAGCAATCGGGTTTCGACCAGTTCGTCAAACGCGGCAGCGGCCTCGCCGGGACGCAGCGGCACGAAACCGCAGATGTCGCGTGCCGCGTCGCTGTCGAACGTGTTAGCGAAGACGCTCAAACGTTCGAACAGGCGCTGCGCGCGTTCGTCGAGCAAATCGTAGCTCCACGAGATTGCATCGTCCAGCGTGTGCGCGCGATCGCCTAAGTTCGCGGCGATTTGCGCGGGTGCGAGTCGCTGGATACGCGGCGCCGCAAGCTCGATTGCCAGCGGCACGTCGCCGAGCTGTTCGCATACCTGCCGAATCTGCATGCGCTCCTCGGCATCGAAGATCGTGCCGGTCGAGGCGTGCGATGCGTGCGCGCAAAACAGCGCTTCAGCGTCTTCGCGCGTCAGCGGGCTCAGGTGAAAGACGCGCTCGTGCGTGATCTTGAGCCCTGCGCGGCTGGTCGTCAGAATGGTCGTGCGCGGAGCGCGCGAGAGCAGCACTTCGCAAAGATCGGAAACCTGCGGGATAACGCGTTCGCAGCGATCGAACACCACCAGGCAGTGCTTGTGTGCGAAGAAGTGCACGATTGCATCCCGCGGATACCGGTGCGCGGCCAGACGCGCGTCGATGCCCGCACCGACGGCCGCATTCAATTCGTGCTCGTCGCGCACGAGGCTCAAATCGAAAAACCAGGCGCCGTGAACGTAGGCGTGCCGCAATTGATGTGCGACCGAAAGCGCACAGTGTGTTTTGCCGACGCCGGCGCGGCCGACGACTGTGGTCAGGCGCGAGAGCGCAAGACTGCGCGTGAGCGCGTCGAGTTCGATTCGCCGTCCGACGCTCTCGACTTCGCGCGGCGGCAGATTTCCGCTCAACTGCGGTGATTCGTCGGCGATTGCCGGCGTATCGAGCGCGACGCGATTCCCACTGCCCGTCTTTGCCATGGAAAGCGCATGCTCTGCGCGTCGAACCAGCGGCCGCGCATCGTCCAGAAGCGCGACCGAGCATGCGACGCCGAAGCTTGCCGTGAGTGTACCGCCCGCATGCTCCGAATGCGGAATCTGCAGCGCGCATACCGCGCTTCGCATGCGCTCGGCGATGGCAAGTGCGGCGGCGGCCGGCACATCCGGCAGAATGGCTGCGAACGCGCCGCCGCCGTAGCGCGCGAACAGATCGCCGCTTCGCGCAAAGCAGCTGCGTGCCGCTTGCGCGACCTGCACGAGACACGAATCGCCGGCGGCGCGCCCGTACGTTTCGTTGAGGGCTTTGAAGCGATCGATGTCCATGAGAATGACCGCGAGCGAAATGCCCGTGCGGCGCGCGCGGTTCCACTCGAGATTCAAACGCTCGTCGAAGTACCGTCGCGTGGCGGCGCCGGTAACGGGATCGACGGTGATGATTTCGTCTTCGCGCTCGTCGTTGGATTTGGTGAACTCCGGCTGCACCGCGACCGCCACATAGAGCGCACACGTTTCGAGCAATTGTAAGTCGTTCTCGTCGTACGCGCGGCGCTTGCTGCTTTGTACGGAGAGCACGCCGATCGGGCGCGGACCAAAGCGCAACGGAACGAAAATTGCGCTCGCCGCGTCTTCGTCGCCCGCTCCTGGGATCTGCAGCGGGACCGGGTATGCCGGCAGATCTTCCGGCCCACGCATGAGCAGCGATTCGCCGGTGTGCATGACGCGGAACGTTTGCGACTCCGGACGAATCGGCACGTGAGCGTCACGAACGCTCAAACCGTGGTCGTACACGAACTCGATGTGAACGCCCTTGTCGGACTCGAGCGCGATGAACACGACTGATGCGTCGACGTACTGCGCGAGAAGCAAACAGAAGCGCTCGAAGAGATCGGAAAGCGAGCCGCCGAGCGATAGCAGCTCGGCGGTTTGGCGGACGAGTTCGCTGTCTCGTCGTGCGGCCGTCCGTTCCATCCCCGGGTATTTCGGAGCGGACGGCTAAGCAACTTCCAGCTTTTGGACTATCGCCCCATTATTGCTGGGCCGTGGGTGCGGGTGTGGCTCCCGTGTGGGCGATCTTGTCGTCCAGAAATTGCACGGCACGCGCGAGCTGCGTATCCTTGAGCGGATCGCCGAAGCGGTCGCCTTTGCTTTCGTCGACGACGATGTCCGGTGTGATGCCCAGGTGATTGATGTCGCGGTTATGGGGTGTCAAATACCGGGCATCGGTGATCTTGATCGCGCTGCCGTCCGGAAGCGGCAGAATCTCTTGGACCACGCCTTTGCCGAACGTTTTGGTGCCGATGATCGTCCCGACGCCGCTGTCCTGAATGGCGCCGGATGTGATCTCCGAGGCGGACGCAGTGTGCCCATTTACGAGCACGGCGAGGGGAAGCGGCGGAATCGCGGTGTTTTCCGCTTCGTACGTCGTGACGTTCGATGCGCGCGATTCAACCGAGACGATCGGCCCCGAAGCGATGAATTTGGAGCTGACGTCGAGCGCCGCTTCCAGATAGCCGCCGCCGTTGTCGCGCAAATCCATGACGATGGCGCGAGCGCCTTCCTGCTGCAAACGATCGAGGGCGCGCTCCAGCTCCGACCCGGTGTCGCGGCCGAAGACGGTGAGGTCGACGTACCCGATCTTGCCGGGCAGCATCTTTTCATAAACCGAGAGCTGATGGATCTCGGCGCGGGTGATGGTGATCGGCGCGGCGAGCGATTTTCCGTCGCGCTCGATGCTCAGCTGTACTTGCGTCCCTTCCTTGCCGCGCAATTTCGAGGATGCTTGCTGCAGCGTCAGACCTTTGGTGGAAGCACCGTCGATTGCCAGGATGACGTCGTCCTGCTGGACACCCGCTTTATCCGCCGGGCCGTCCGGCACGACGTTGCTCACGTCGATGTACTTCGTCTGCGGATCCTGCTGGATGACGATGCCGG
>Ga0209168_10003113_pt1 | contig 11611 bp, 12 predicted proteins | sample Coa_R1_FD_187156 | JGI IMG/M metagenome (GOLD analysis project Ga0209168, IMG submission 187156) | Surface soil microbial communities from Centralia Pennsylvania, which are recovering from an underground coalmine fire - Coalmine... | ecosystem: Environmental > Terrestrial > Soil > Unclassified ... | reverse complement strand
CGAAAGAGGAAAATCCCCAAAACCAAAATCGGGATTTCCCTCTTTCTTGGAAAGCGCCAACCCCGCGCTTCCCACATTCCCACCGCCACGGCTACTGCTCCTCTTCTATTGGGCAAGCAAATCAAACAATCAAACGCAAGGTCGAGTTAATCGCTCCATATACTGTTTCTCACCCACAGATTTTCCAGACGAAGCAATTTTCCTAAGTCGTCGGTATCGTAGTCGCGCTCAGCTCCGTACCTCATTGCTTCCGTTATCTGCGAACCCGACATGCCATTTCCATCGTCAACGATACGCACCCAGGAATCAGGTCCTTCGAAGCGAACATCAATCGCAACCTTGCTGGCTTTCGCAGCGATGCTGTTGTCAACAAGATCCGCTACAGCATGGACAAAGTCATATCCAAGATCACGTAGCGAGCCGATCAGTCGACGAGCGGAAGGTATTACCTCTACAGTAGCCGTTTGGCTAAGCCTCGGAGACGAACCCATAAGAATCCTTAGTGATCGGGAATCAATGGCAGTTCCCGGTTTGGAAATTGAAAGATTTTACCATTGTAGGGCAGGGGAGCCAGAATTGCCGTTAAAACCAGCCTGCACTATTGCTTCCGAAAAAAGCCTTTCAGCCTTCGTTGAAGCTGTAAGCGGTCCTGGATTTCGCACTCCCAGACAACAAGTACGCGCCAGCCTGATTCAGTTAACGCGCGGATCGCCCGGCGATCTCGTCGCACGTTGTCGTGAAATTTGCTTTTCCAGAAGTCTTGGCGCGATTTGGGAGTGTAAGCAAGGCCACAGCCCGTATGGCGGTGCCAAAAGCATCCATGCACGAAGATAATCGAGCGCCAGCGGGGCAGGACTATGTCTGGGCAGCTCGGAAGGGAGCGGACGTGAAGTCGAAAACGAAATCCCATTTCATGAAGCAGAGAGCGAACCAGCATCTCGGGTTTCGTATTCTTCGCCCGGATCTGTGACATGTTCCAACTGCGCTTTTCACGAGATATGCGATCTGTCACGTTTCTTCCCTTAAAGCCGCCTCTGTAAGAATCGCCCTAGAGCAGCTTCTGCACGATTCCCGCGATCTGGAGTGCCAAGAGAGGTGGAACAGCGTTGCCCACCTGCTGATATTGAGCCGTTCGAGGTCCAAGGAAGACATAGTTGTCAGGAAAGGTTTGCAGTCGAGCTGCTTCGCGAACTGTAAGCGTTCGGCACTGTCGAGGATCGGGGTGGATAAAATAGTGGCCATCCTTCGAAATGTGGGCGGTGACCGTGGTAGCGGGTCGTGATTTAACTTGGACTCGGAACCTGTCATCAAAGGCTAAATCCTGGGTGTCGCTCACATTTTTAAGATTCTTGTGTGCGGGCCAAAGTATCTTGGGAAATTCTCGCAGCCTTGGTGAGCGATCGTGGGTACTGGCAAAAACGGTGGCATATAGATATCGCCACAAGTCGGCAGCAATGTGGGACCGACTGCAGTGGTTGAGGACGCCATTCAACCGGGAATCGAAAAACCACTTGCGTTTCCACTCCGGATCGGCAGAAGTTTCTATGAAGTGGCTACCGGACGGCAAGCCTTTGCGGACGGCACCTGCAGATCTCACAAGTGCAGCGCGAAAATCGGGAGGCACAAAGCCGTTACTGGCAGCAATTATTTCGGTCATTTTTGCTATTTCTGCTGCCCAAGCTTCTGCCGAGTCATTGGTTGACAATCGACTCCGCAGCGCTGGCAGATCCTGTATAACTTTCCACATCGGGACTGGGTCCTGCTGCACCAGCAATTCCGGCACCGCATCGATATCTTCTCGGACACCGACGACGATGAAGCGATGCCTGGCTTGTGGAATCCCGTGTTTTTCGGCCTGGACCATATAAGAGCCGGGTTCCTCTAAAAAAAGACTCATAGAACTACCCTCGTAGTTCGCCACAGCGTAAATGCGGTAGGAAACGCGATTACGGCAGCCGCCTGAGGCTTTACACGGACTCTGCAGGTCACTCAATATCTGGTCCACAATCAATTGACCTGACCTCTTAGAGGAAAGAATCCCTTTGACATTTTCCATCACGAAGACGGCTGGATGATGGACAGCTAAGATACGAAGGTATTCGAGATATAGAGTGTGGCGGGGGTCCCGCACATAATGCCATTGCCTCCGACTCATCCGCGCTCTTCCTACGGTTGAGTAGGCTTGGCAGGGAGGGCCGCCGATGAGAACCCACTTATTTGTTGGGCCAATCGCATTCTCAATCCAACTGTTGAGATCTGTGGTGGATGCACGACCCAGTTCCGCATGCATTACTTCCTCATCGACACGAGCCATCTCATGCTTGAACTCCTGTTCAAGCATGGCCCAATCAGGAGTTGCGCTCTGAATCGCGGCATAATATTCTCGCGGTACTTCATTCGCCGGGAACTGCCGGAAAAAACTCCGCATTCTCAGAGTCTGATATGCGAACAGGTCTTTCTCTATTGAGAAGGCGATCTTGAAAGGATTGTCGCCGTCAGGGGTTTTGAACTGATGAAAGCCCTCGCCAAGCCCGCCGGGGCCAGCAAACACGTCTACTACCGGAATGGATCGCGAAGCGATAATCGTCACCCTAATAAAATGAAGAGGAGCAGAGAATTCCAGTTCTCTGCAGTCTTTCTCAGGTATCAATATGATTTTTCAGGTCTTAATCGTACCTTAGCTGAGTCCAAAATTCAGCGGCCTGGCAGAAAAACAGCTAAAAAAGGCGCGATGTGCCTTGTCTCTACGGTACTCGACTCACATTTCGGCGGTTTTCTGCAGCGCCGGGAGAAAATAATCCAACGCCATTCCATAAAAATCGAGCCCAAGCTCGTTGCAAACATCAAAGCACTGCTGAATTCTTAGGTCGTACTCACTCGCTTGTTCTTCTGTAAAGAGCGTTGTGCCATCTCGTGTGACGTAGTCGTTGCCCGGAGTATCGGGATGAAACCCCAAACCTATCTCGTCCAGCCAGCGCATCAACTGGTTGATCACGTCTTCCTTGGTTTCGATCTTTTTCATTGCTTTCGGATGCTCCTTCCGTGATATCGTCTGGCCAAGTTGCCCTATGAAACCGGTTCGCATTTTCCCTGGTGATCTCTTGGAAGCCAGCATTCTGGCGTCCGTGTGCAGTCCTGTCGAAGCGCTAGATTTTGATTGCGCCACCAGAAACGATTCGCTTTGTCGGCTGCGCGTCTCGGATCAGTTCCAGCGTGGTACTCGGTAGCAAAATCAAACGACCAAGACTTTTGCCAGTCGTCCATTGGCATGTTGATCGCACCTAACGCGACTCTGACCTGACTCAACCAAGTGTCAAAACTGTCTGCTGTCATTGCTCCCTTTCTTCTTAGCCAAGTGCGGCTCGAATGCGACGACGCTGGTCAGGGCATTTGTGTAATCAATCCGGCTCTGGGCGAACTAGGAGGTTGAGCGCTTTAAACCCGTCCACACGATTCCATCCGTGTAGCCACTGCGTGGCCTGTTCTCTGGACAATGGCCAAGCATGTTGCTCCTTCAGATTCCAGCAGTTAACCTCGAAATTATATTCGTCCAGTTGGCAGGTGCCATCGCTGATTACGATTCGGGCACCCTCAAGTGAAGCGATAACTTCCTGTCTCATTCTGCTCCTCTCCTTCCGGTACATTCTATTTCACACCTTCGGAGGCACGACACACAAGCCGCTGCTGAAGCAGCGGCGTATGCATCGATCATTCATTTTCTGACGTGATTTGCAGCCATCGTTGCCTCCTTAGGCGGCGACTTTGGTTAGGGCAGGCTCGGTGGTTAACACATCGGGCGCTGCCCGCTTGGTGTTTGTTACCTACTTGTCTTCTGACTCCTGCTCCTGGCGCTGCCGTTCTGCGGCTAGTTCCCGTTTACGTTGTTCAGCTTTAATCAGAACGTCATCCGGGTCTTCAAGCTCACGTTCCCATACCCAGCAGAGCCGGTCATAGTAGAGCGCATTGTTCATGAGTCGCTCATGCAGGCTTTCCAGCAGCCGCAAACTAGCGTCCGCTTGGAGTCTGCCGAGCATGTTCCCCCAGGCCAGCAGGTTTTCTTCAGGGAAGAAATTGAACTCTTGTAGGACTGCAAGATTGCGCCTGTCCTGTTCGAGTCCACGATTTAGGTTTGCAATGGCTCGATAGGCGCCTGAAGGCGTGGGCAGGGGATGAACGTGGTTAACTCGCATGGGGGCATCCGGCAACGGGCTGGCGGGTGCGGCTGGGGATGAAGGCGAGGGCGGCTCATTTGCGCCCGGAGACGGGGAGGCTTTAACTTCATTATCAGCCATATTTTGCCTGTCCTATGGCAGGCGGGATGTGGTTAGGGCGCGCTCAGTGTCACAAGCACCGGGCGCTGCCCGCTTGATGTTTGCTACTTCGTGTTTTTCTTTCTTTGTTTCTTGTATCGGGTGTGCCTGCCATTTTCGATTTTCGGCAGGAGTTTCCGCACCGCTTCGATGTCTTTATCGCTCCAGGCATGCACCTTTAGATTGCCCAATAGGACGGTCTTGGGTGCAGGCACTTTCTTCCTGGCGATGTAACGACTGAGAGTTCCGGCATTGATGCCGAGCCTCTTGGCAGCCTCTCGCGTTGAAAGAATTCTCATTACGACAACAAGTGTTGCTGATAGTTTGGAGAGAAGTCAAGGGCTACCGGGTATATTCTGCGGCTATCGAAATGTGCCTAAGTTGGGTTTGCCGACCGAGCGAAATTTGTAAGAAATCTGCCTCGTATTTCTTACAAATTGGAATCTTGGCAAACGCGCTCCTTGCGCCCACGGAGAGGTCGTTCGTCGTATCGTTAGCTATGGTATTCTATACTCATCAAAACTTATAATTTTAATAAGTTTTGTGCTACAAATAAACCATGACATTTGCGCTCCGTTCACTCTCTCAAAATGAAAGCCGGATTGTCCTGGCGCTTTCGGAGCAAGGCCGGCGCGAGGTAGAGCGTCGTGAGATCGCACGTTTGCTCGGCGCTAACTTGCAAGCCGCTGACCAGGTCATCAGGTCCCTGCGCCGGAAAGGGTGGCTTGAGCGGGCAAGCTGGGGTCGTTATCTTTTAATTCCACCTAACCAAGGCCCTGAAGCACTTGGCGAATCGAACCTGCTCGCCTTGGCCAGCCGGATCGCTGATCCTTATTACATCGGCTATGGAACAGCCGCAGCCCACTACGGATTCACTACGCAGACGCGCAATGTCATATGGGTCGCAACAACGCAACACAAGCGCTCCCGGCGTGTGCAAGACACTGAGGTTCGTATCGTTAATCCGCCTCCCAAGAAATTCTTTGGGTTTGGTCCGGTCGATGTGCTTGGCTACCCGGTAGTGATGTCTGATCGAGAAAAGACCGTTATCGATTGCATTGATCGCCCAGATCTGGCGGGCGGCATTGGAGAATCGGCCCACATCCTGGCGACAGCAAGCCGCCGATTTGATTGGCAAAAGATAGCTGACTATCTTGAACGCATAGGTTCACCATCTCTTGTCCGCCAGTTCGGTTGGCTTGCCGATCATGCGAATGCTGACATGCCTCAGGACATCCGTGCGAAGCTTCTGAAACACGTTGATCGGAGCGTCTCTTCTTTTCTTGGTCCCAAAAAGCAAGTTCGAGGCGGCATCGGATACAACGCGACGTGGCGGATCACAATCAACGTCGCCCGCGACGAACTGCAGAGCAGTCACGGCTTGGGACGGAAACAGACGGCTAAACGGAATCACTAATGCTCACACAACCCCAGGTACAACGTTATGCCGCTGAGTCTGGTCTTCGAGACATGATGATCGCGGAGAAGGAAGTCGTTCTCACTCATCTACTGCAATTGCTTGCGGAACGCGGGCTGCTCAGCAAGTTAGCTTTTAAAGGTGGCACATGTATTCGCAAAATGTTTATTGGAAGCCAGGGGCGGTTCTCGACTGATCTGGACTTCACTGGACTTGAGGAACATGACCATGAGGATGTAGTCCTCGAAATGATGGCGGCATTCGAGGCGCCCTTTCATGGAATCAACTTCGATATTCCAGGCGAGGGCTACTACGAAACGGTGGATGGAATCTCCTGGGGAGTCAACCCTACGTATTCTCACGAGTGGAATAAGAGCGCCGAATCTGAGATCAGGCTGCAGATCAGTCGGCGTGAAACCCCTACCCTAAAACCCGAGCTTCGACCACAATTAGAACAAAGCTATTTTAAATTCCTGCCCTTCGCGCCAGCAGGGATCGACTGCCTTCAATTGCCTGAGATTCTTGCTGAGAAGATCCGCGCTTGCTATCAAAGGACCAAGCCGCGTGACGTTTACGACTTGGGCGTATTTGCGACAAAGCCGCTGAATCAGTCTCTCATACGTCGTCTCGTGGTATTGAAACTCTGGCAGGCACGTGATGTTTTTGAACCAGACCGCTTCCTGCAAAAGTTCCGTGAAAGCAAGGCATTCGATTGGGATGACCTCAAGCAGCTCATTCGAAAAAATCAGCTTCTTGATCCTGCGAAACTTGTTGCCGAATGCCTGCGCGGATATTCGTTTCTGGAGAAGTTGACGCCGGAGGAGCTGACTCTGGCCAAGGACCGGCATCAGCGAGAGAACGATCTTTGGGAAAGACTACGGGATTCCTGTGCCGCTATAGCGGAAACAGAGCCGCAGGGGTAGGCAATTCGGTCCCAGTCCGTTCGCATGGTGTCAAGCTTTTTAGCAACAGAACTGGACATCCTTGATAAATGAGTCGGGCTGCACAGACATGTCGGCTGCCTGATACTCTGATGTCTTCGATGCACTGTGAACCACTGATCTCTCAAGTTTTGTGCCGAGGTGTTGAAAAATGGGAAAGAACGCGAAAGACGCACTTGAGCGTGCTGCTGAGGCAAAAAAGGAAGGCAGCCTGACAGTAATGTCTGCTGTATATGCGGACCAAACATGGCTCCGTGGACTTATACAAGCCGTGCCGTATATCGGCGGAACACTTGACACATGGATGGGAGCTCCATCGAGCGCTGCCCAGAAGAGGCACGTAGAGAAATTCATGGCGGAGACTTTTGAGCACTTCGAGAAGCTGGACGAGAACGTCATTGACCGAGAGTTTATTGAATCAGAAGAATTCTTCATTCTTTTTCAACAGATGCTGCTGCGAGCCGCAAAAACGCATGATGAAGAAAAGATTAAGCTACTCAGCAAAGCATTCAGCCGTGCCGCTATAGCAACGGTGGACTCTATTTCTCGTGATTCGATGATCGAGATCATCGATTGCCTAAGTCCAGCCCACGTTTTGGTGCTGAGAACTTTAGTCGCAAATAAACCTTCTGCTCAGTACGTTACAACTGATCCCGGAAGTGAACAGCCCATTGGCGGATTTATGCATGCGTCCGTACGGTGGATCTCACAGAACCATCCGGAACTGGCAGATCTACCGCTTAAAATTATCTGCAACGACTTGGCCCGATTTGATCTCCTTGACTATGAGCGCGTGGGAACCTTTGGTAATCAGGATGATGTGATAGCGGGGGGAGCTAGAGGATACCGTCCGAATGAAATGGGGCAAAGCTTAATAGAGTTCCTCGATGGGGGGGTACAACGCCGTTGACAAGATAGCTTCAGAGAACTCGGCGCGTCGGTTGTGCCCGCGCTTAGGTTACTCAACTCGGCTTTCTCTGAGCAGGAATACACACGTACAGCGGATAAAAAATCCAGACTTATCGACAAAGCGGGGGCTTGGCGCGTCACGGGCAATTCTGAAATTGCAGTTCTCCTATTCATTAAAGGCATTGAACTTGTAATCATCAGATTCGCGATCATAAGACACGATTTCGAGAACTTCCACAAGCTCTCTCTTTCCCCGGACCCGAGCAACGTGAAGCAGCAGACCAACCGCATTCGCGATATTGCTTCTGACAGCTCTGTGCGGCAGTTCTACTCCGCTCTGCAGAACGCAGTCAGCAAAGCGAGCGATAGCCTGCCGTGCGGAATTGGCGTGCAATGTGCAGAGGCTTCCTGAATGGCCGGTATTCAATGCCTGCAGCAAGTCGAAGGCTTCACCCCCACGTACCTCTCCAACGATAATTCGATCTGGCCTGTGTCGCAGAGCGGCCTTCAACAGGTCGCGGATTGTTACTGCCGGTACCCCGGTTTGCTCACGCCTCGTTTCGAATCGGACCAAGTTGCTCTTGCGGATATTTAGTTCAGCGGTGTCTTCAATCAACAGAATGCGTTCTTCGTCAGGAATGAAGTCAGCCAGGATGTTAAGCAATGTCGTTTTACCTGTTCCAGTTCCTCCGCTGATCAGTATGTTCTGTCGGTTGCCGACCCTATCGCGAAGAAACTCCGCTGTATTTGCGTCCAGCGTGCCGTTTTGTATCAGGTCGGCCATCGTGAAATGCCTGGTGTTGAATTTACGGATTGTGAGCGTGATTCCATCGATGCTGCACGGTGGGAGGACTGCTGCCACGCGACTGCCATCCGGCAGGCGCGAATCTAATATTGGTTTTGCCTCGGAAATGTCATCGCCCAATCGGCGGGCAATGTTCTTAACTGCCGCAGAGAGAGCCTGCTCGGAAATCGTTATGCCTGGAACGGGCGCAAGCTCCCCATTCTTCTCAACAAATATCCGTGAACCGGAGTTCACCATAATTTCGGAAATATCCGGGTCCAGAATCAGGTGCTCTATCGGCCTGAGAAACGGCAGGATGGTTTCAAACTGCATATGACCTCTTCACAATAGCCCTCGAGCGACTTGATCGAAATACGAAATGTTTGGATCGAGGTAATAAGGCTTCAAATAGCAAATAGTCGCTGACTTCGGATTGAAGCCGTCATAAGGAATTACGACCGCCTGAGCGTTGGCCAGTTCTGCAAGAAACTTCTGGCTGAACCGGTAGTCTTGCCTCATGCTGTAGCTCTTCGATGCGCTGATGCTTCCCCGGTCCGAGACCGTTTTGCCGGTCAGGAGACTCAACTTTGAGTCTTGGCCGGATTCGGAAATGTTGTATGTGACAAATGGCTTGTCCTCTCGGCCACACAATTCGCTGGCAAATCGGGTCGAGAAATCGTCGGAGAGTGCCAGGAATATCTTGGTGCGAAACGTTTGGAGCAGCGTCCTGTAACTCTCTCCTGAGAGCGTGGATTTAAGGGAACTGATGCTCTGGGTGGCGACAATGGCAATGCACTTCGACTGGCGAGACAAACTGAAAAACTTTTCGTCTCCGATTGGGTCGCTTTCCCCGACCGTGGCGAACGTCTGGTATTCGTCGCACATGAGAAAGAGCTGCCGGAAATACTTTTGCTTATTGCGCTCCATTTCCGGGACGCGTGACAAAACAGCTCGCTGAAAGTCCAGCTTCAGCATTGTCCCGAGAATTCGGGCCAGACCAGCATTCAGGGAGATCGGGAAATTCAAGGCGCATATCTTTCCCTGATCGATCAGCCAATTGAATGATGGGAGCGGCCTGCCGTAGGGATATTGGCCGTGCTCGTTCGGCTTGTTGATCGCTGGATCGTAAGTCTGTTTCGGTGGGCAGAAAACCCGCTTCACGGCCGGATTGATATCGAAGAGCGAGAGGAAGATCGACACGCCTTCGACAATCGAGCTGCGAAGTTTTCTTTCCAGGCCCATCCAGTCGTCGAAATACCAGCGTTCAATCGCTTCTAATTGCTGCCGCTTGGTGTCATCGAGGTCAGAAGGAGGTTCGATGGTAACTCGCTCATGTTCGATCCCGGTTTCAGGTTTGTTGAGCAGTTCGTCCAGTTTGGCTGATGCCAGGGCCGAATACATGTCCTGTTCCTGATCGTAAACAAAGCCGAATTCCGAGAGGGCGTTTCCCACCTTTTCGGTTGCATAGACATCGGGAGCCACATAGATATAGTGGCGGGTCTGAAATCTGCATTTCCCTTCCTGAATTCTTTTCTCCAGCTTCGGGGGTGAAATGGCACACTCGTAAACCTCAAAGAAAGTCACGTAGTCATACAACACTTTATGAAGAAGGATGATGTGCTGGAGCATATTCGTGTATGCCTGCTGCCAGAATGGTTCCTTGCTCCGACCATATAAATTGTTCAGGAGTGAGGCCACGCTATACGCCAGCGCTGATGGATCTAAATCGTTATGGAGCGGGTTGTAGCGGTATTGTGAATCCAGGGCGACTTCCACGTAGTCATCCTCGCGTCCATGCTGGCGGGCGATCTCACGGATTTGGTGGCAGAAATCACCTTTGACTTCCAGGACCAAACCGCCGATGCGCTTGGCCGGCTCGTTGGCCTTGTAGGCGATCAATTGCTCGGCAAATGGGCGCATGCAGCAACTTGTCTTTCCTGTTCCGATTGCACCAAAGACCCCGATGCCGGTAAACAAGCCTTTCTCTGGAATCGCCAGCCATTGAGGACTGCTCCCGCGAACGATTTTTGTCGGATGATGAACTTCCCCGACAACCAGAAATAAATCCTCCCTGGAACTCGGATCGGGATAGGGTGGCAAGGCGCTGGTCTTCTGCTTCCGCCTGCGCCGGAAGCTGAGGACATAAACTCCTGAAAGAGCGGTGGAATAAATAAAGAAGGGAGTCGTGAACAAGAACAGGGTGTAGCTCCGGGCAAGAACCGTGTAGACGAGAGGGTCCTTGAGGGCAACGTATTGCAGGTACAAATTGCCCTGGGGAAATGGATAAATAGAAAACAGGAACAGCCCGGTCACGCCTGCCAGGACAAAGCTCAGAAACGTTCGAGAATTGGTAATTCTTTCCAGCATGACGGCCTCTATTTCTTCGACGCCGTAATGGGCACGGTCTTGTCCGGTACCGCCGACGCGGCGGCGCTGGCCATCTCGTTGGCCGTCCGTTTGCGCGGTCCGCGCCGTGGCCGGACATCATTCTTGTGGGCCTCGTACCAGGGAGTGAACTCGGCATCGCTTTGAAATAGGAACTTCAAAGCGCCGGAGACCACTTGGTCGTTCGTAGCGCCGCTGAAGCGGCAATAGGCCCGCAATCTCTCTTGCACCTCGGTTTCGATTGCCGCTTTGATTTGGGTCCTGATCTGTTTTCTTTCCACCTGAATAATTGGCATGCGAATCTCCTTTTGAATTCATTTGAGGTACTGCGGGGAGCGACCTCCGAAGCCGGTCACGGAACCTCCGCAAGGTGCGGAGGGTGGGGTCGCTCCCCGCAGTACCTCTTTCCTTAAGCTTGTTTGCTTGTTGGCCGTCATGCTGCAGAAGTCCTTTCTCCTAAGCTCCTTGTGCCGGCTGTTGGGGTGCATTCGGGGGTGCGTCCGAAGGTGCAGCCTCTAGCACAACGGACATCGGCTTCCGCACCCAATTCGGTGAGATCAAGCAGGTCTCGAATTGTGCCTGACTAATTTGTGGCGCGGCGCTGGCCACTAATTCAGGAAGGGTTCCCGTTTTCTTCCAGACCTCATACTGTGACTCGTATTCGGCACCAGCGTGCCGCTTTACTCCCTGCTGCCACTCGATCAGGTCCCGTTGCGTCAGTTCCTTAAACCGCTTTTGCGTGTCCTTTCGGCGAGGCTGCGTGACTGAGGTAGGGCGAGGTTGCTAAGGTCGCTCTTCGGCCCAGCCGGCTGAGGAGGACGGATGAAGAGAAAGCAGCCTGATATTCCCCATGGCATGAAGAAGA
>Ga0209168_10003112_pt1 | contig 11613 bp, 10 predicted proteins | sample Coa_R1_FD_187156 | JGI IMG/M metagenome (GOLD analysis project Ga0209168, IMG submission 187156) | Surface soil microbial communities from Centralia Pennsylvania, which are recovering from an underground coalmine fire - Coalmine... | ecosystem: Environmental > Terrestrial > Soil > Unclassified ... | reverse complement strand
CATTCAGCGCCCGGGCTGATAGTTCGGGCGGTCCGGAGCGTGCGGACTGCGGTGCTGGCGGTACCAGTGTGACTGAAGTCCCATTTCTGGGTCGCGGCGTGAGCGCTTTCTCGGGCCGGCGGCGCTTGACGCCGGTCCCTGACCCTGGCTCTGAAGACAGGCCGTGTTGACGCTAGGGCAGCAGGTCGAGAGCGGCGCGGATGATGGCGTCGGTGTCGAGGCCGGTGTAGCGGTACAGGTCCTCGATCGAGCCGGACTGGCCGAACTGCGCCACGCCGAGGGCGGCGTGCGGGACGCGGTTGATGGTGGCCAGGAAGGCCAGCGTGTGCGGGTGCCCGTCCAGGACCGTCACCAGCGGTGTGGCCCGGGATGCGGGAAAGGCCTGGTCCAGGATCCACGTCCCGGTGTCTGGCTGGAGCCCCTGGCGGGCGCGCAGGGCCTGGAACAGCAGGCCGGGACTGGTGACGCAGACGACGTCCGCGGGTACTCCGGCCGAATCCAGCCGTTCCGCGGCGGCCAGCGCCTCCGGCACGACCGCGCCCATGGCCGCGATGGTGACGCGCGGCCCGTCGCCGACACGCTTCAGCGGATAGGCGCCCGCCACGACCTGGCGACGGCGCCGTTCCCGGGCCGCGGGATCGGCGGGCACCGCGGCCAGCTTCTGGCTGACCGGGCGGGTGGACAGGCGCAGGTAGGCCGAGCTGCCGCCCGGCCGGCCGAGCCGGGCCAGGCTGGCCAGCAGGCACCATTCGGTGTCCAGGGCGAAGGCCGGCTCGTAGCTGACGCAGCCCGGCTGCTCGATCCCGATCGACGGGGTGGTGATCGACTGGTGCGCGCCGCCCTCGGGCGCCAGGCTGACCCCGGACGGCGTGCCGACCAGGATCGACTGGCCGCCCGCGTAGATCCCGAACGACCACGGCTCGAGCGCCCGCTCCACGAACGGGTCGTACAGCACGCCGATCGGCAGCAGCGGCTGGCCCCACCGGCTCCACGTGGCGCCGAGCTCGCCGATCAGCCCGACCAGGTTGGTCTCGGCGATGCCGAGCTCGATGTGCTGACCGGTCGGCTTCTCCCGCCAGTGCAGGATCGTCTCGGCGTCGTCGGCGAACCAGTCGGTCCGCTCGCTGGCCGACCACACGCCCACCTTGTTGACCCAGCCGCCGAGGTTGGTGCTGGAACTGACGTCCGGGCTGACCGTCACCACCCGCCCGGCCGCCTCCGGCGCCTCGCGGGTCAGGTCGAGCAGGGCCCGGCCCAGCGCGGCCTGGGTGGTGGCCACGCCGGTCGGCGTGCGGCCGAGGTCCTCGGGCACCCGGGGCGGGGTGTGCCCGGGGACGGCCTCCCGCTTCAGCCGCTGGGCGGTCCGCTCGCACAGCCGGCCGGGCGCGCTGTCCGCCGGGAAGCGCTGCCAGGGATGGTCGGCGTCGGTGCCCAGCTGCGCCGCGAGCTCGCGCATCTGCCCGGCGGTCAGCAGCGCGGAGTGATTCTGCGGGTGTCCCTCCACGGGCAGGCCGTGGCCCTTGATCGTGTAGGCCAGGATCAGCGTGGGCCGGTCGTCCTCGATGGCCTGATAGGCCTCGTCCAGGCTGGACAGATCGTGCCCGCCGAGGTTCCTGATCGCCGCGGCCAGGGTGGCGTCGTCCAGGCCGGCGATGAGCCCGGCCAGCGCCTGATCGGCACCGGGCAGCCTGCGGCGCAGTTCGGCGGGGTCGCAGCGGAGCAGCCGCTGGTACTCCGGATTGGGCATGGCGTCGATCCGGTGGCGCAGCGCGTCGCCACCGGGCCGGGTGAACAGGTCCTCGAGCAGCCGGCCGTACTTCAGCGTGATGACCTGCCAGCCGGCCGCGGTGAACATGCCGCGCAGCCGGTCGGTGGCGATCAGCGGCACCACGCGGTCCAGTGACTGCCGGTTGACGTCCACCACCCAGACGACCTCGCCCAGTTCGGCCACGCCGGGATCGACGATAGCCTCCCAGACCGCGCCCTCGTCCAGCTCGGCGTCGCCTAGCAGCGAGTACTGACGACCTTGGCCTGCGGTCCCGTGGAAGTGGCTGCCGAGGTAGCGGCGGGCGACCGCGCCCCAGATCGGCGCGGTCGCGCCGATGCCGACCGAGCCGGTGGAGTAGTCGACCGGATCGGGGTCCTTGACCCGGCTGGGATAGCTCTGCAGGCCGCCGAACGCGCGCAGCGTCGGCAGGTAGGACTCGTCCAGCTCACCCAGCAGGTAGTTGATCGCGTGCAGCACCGGCGAGGCGTGCGGCTTGACCGACACCCGGTCCTGGGCCTTCAGGCGCCCGAACCACAGCGCGGTCATGATCGAGACCATCGACGCGGAGGACGCCTGATGGCCGCCGACCTTCATCCCGGCCGGGTTGAGCCGGACCCGGTTCGCGTGGTCGATGATCGCCGTGGACAGCCACAGCACCTGGCGCTCGATCTCGCCCAGCGTGTCGGCTCCGGTGTGCGGCGGGGACTGGATCACGTCGGCCATTTCTGCATGAGAGCATGCCCGCCGCCCGGGCACAACTCTCAATGCCGGACGTCACGCGGATCGGATCAGCCGGCGAGGACCTGGCGTCAGCTGACCGGGAGCCAGTAGCAGCGTTCCTCGCCGTAGTCGGCGAACCCGGCCCGGCGCAGGATCGGCGCGGAGGTCAAGCCGCGGCCCTTGACCAGGGCCAGGCTCGCGCCGTGCTCTCGGGCCAGGCGGAGCCGCTCGGCGAGCACGGCGCGGTAGGCGCCGCGCCCGCGGGACGCGGACAGCGTGACCGCGCCGAACAGCTCCCCCACCTCACCGACCAGGGTGCAGCCGCCGGTGGAGACGGGTTCGTCCCCGACGAACGCCACCATCCGGAAGCTGGACCAGGTGGCCAGGTCCGCGAGGGCCTCTTCGAGCTGACCGGCGATCTCGGCTTCGTCCGGCTCGGGTCTCTGCCAGCCCTGGACGGTGACCGCCGACGCCGCGCGGAACGTGCGCTCGTCGCGGACCAGTTCGACCACCACGTCGTCGGGGACGTCCAGCCGCGGCAACTCGCCGCCGAGATCCAGGGCCAGGATCTGCACGGCGTCGATCAGCTCGGCGCCCCGGGCGCACAGTTCCTCCTCGGTCCCGGCGGGCTTGGTCGCGGCCGAGATCCACCAGGCCACTCCGGGCACGTCCCAGCCCCGGGCTCGGGCCGCGATCTCGTCGACGACCTCGCCCAGCGGCCGCGTGGTCCGCGACCAGGTGACCTGCGCGGCGCGGAGGGTGGGGTCGAGCACCACGTCCGGGTACCGGATGAGCCGGTAGTCCTCGGTGCGCAGCTCGATGGCGCCGCCGGGCACCCATTCCATCCCGGCCGCCGCGTCCAGCACGCGTTGCTTTGTCCATACGCTCACGGCTGACCTCCTCAACGGCCCCGTCCCTATTTTGGACCGAACGGGCCGTGGTGCGCGCGGAGAGCGGCGCGCCGGAAGATCGTGGACCGTTATGGCTGCCATGGCGACGGTAGCGGTCCACGATGTTGGCGGGCCTGGCTTGCGGGGGGCGGGTGCGATAAAGTGCATACAGTTTGGGTTATCCGGAAGGGGTGCCGTGGACCAGGGGACGCGGGTGGAGATCGCCGAGATGCTGCTCGGCGCGTACGCGAGCCGCAAGCCGGTCGAGCCGCTGACCGAGCAGTACGACGACCTGACCGCGGCGGACGCGTACGAGATCCAGCTGCTCCAGGTCGCGCGGTGGACCGCCGGCGGCGCGCGGGTCAAGGGGCACAAGGTGGGCCTGACTTCCCCGGCCATGCAGCGCCAGTTCCACGTCGACCAGCCGGACTACGGGCACCTGCTCGACCGGATGTTCTGGCCGGAGTACGACCCGATCCCGCTGTCCGGCTTCCTGCAGCCGCGAGTCGAACCCGAGACCGCGTTCGTGCTGGCCCGGCCGCTGCGCGGACCGGGGGTGACGGTGGCCGACGCGATCGCGGCGGTCGCCTTCGTGCTGCCCGCGCTGGAGCTGATCGACTCGCGGATCAGGGACTGGAAGATCGGGCTGGCCGACACCATCGCCGACAACGCCTCCTCCGGCGGGGTGGTGCTGGGCGCCAGCCCCGTGGCCCTGGACGCGGTTGACCTGCGGCTGGCCGGGTGCAACCTGCACAAGAACGGCGAGCTGGCCGGCACCGGGGCCAGCGGCGCGGTGCTCGGCTCGCCACTGCGGGCCCTGGTCTGGCTGGCCAACACGATCGGCGCCCGCGGCGTCGAGCTCGAGGCCGGGCAGGTGATCCTGCCCGGCTCGGTGACCGCGTCGGTCCCGGTCGGCCCGGGCGACACGGTGACCGCCACGTTCGCCGGCCTCGGCCGGGTGACCGCCCGCTTCGCGGCCGGGGCGGAACAATGACCACCGCGGCGATCGTCGGGTCGGGCAACATCGGCACCGACCTGCTGGCCAAGCTCCGGCGCAGCGAGCACCTCGAGGTCCGGTACATGGTCGGCGTCGACCCGGGCTCGCAAGGACTGGAGCGGGCCCGCCAGCTCGGCGTCGAGGCCAGCGCGGCGGGCGTGGACTGGCTGCTGGACCGGGACGAGCGGCCGGACCTGGTGTTCGAGGCCACCTCGGCCCGGGCGCATGCCGCTCATGCGCCCCGGTACGCCGAGGCGGGGATCCAGGCCATCGACCTGACCCCGGCGGCCGTCGGGCCGCTGGTTTGCCCGCCGGTGAACTTGCGCCAGCACCTGGGCGCGCCCAACCTCAACATGATCACCTGCGGCGGCCAGGCCACGATCCCGCTGGTCTACGCGGTCTCCTCGGTGACCCCGGTGCCGTACGCGGAGATCGTGGCGTCGATCGCGTCCCGGTCGGCCGGGCCCGGAACCCGGGCCAACATCGACGAGTTCACCACCACGACGGCGCGGGCCATCGAGCGCGTCGGCGGGGCCGGACGCGGCAAGGCGGTCATCGTGCTGAACCCGGTCGAGCCGCCGATGATCATGCGCGACACGGTGTTCTGCGCCATCTCCCCCGACGCCGACCGTGACGCGATCACCGCGTCGGTGCTGGACATGGTGGCCGAAGTGGCGCGGTACGTACCCGGGTACACGCTGCGCGCCGACCCGCAGTTCGACCCGCCCGCGGAATCGTGGTCCGGGCACGCGCGGGTGGCGCTGTTCCTGCAGGTCCGCGGGAACGGGGACTACCTGCCGGAGTGGGCGGGCAACCTGGACATCATGACCGCCGCCGCGGCCCGGGTCGGCGAACTGCTCGCGACCGCCGGGGTGAGCGCGTGAACGCCCCGGCGCCCGAGGTCCGCATCACCGACTCCACGCTGCGGGACGGCTCGCACGCGATGGCGCACCAGTTCACCGAGGAGCAGGTCCGGGCCGTGGTCAGCGCCCTGGACGGCGCCGGGGTGCAGGTCATCGAGGTCTCGCACGGCGACGGCCTGGGCGGCTCCTCGTTCAACTACGGCTTCTCGCTGGTCGATGAGATCGCCCTGATCAAGGCGGCCGTCGACGAGGCGCGGACGGCGCGGATCGCGGTCCTGCTGCTCCCCGGCGTCGGGACCGTCGAGGACCTGCGGCAGGCGCGGGAGGCGGGCGCGTCGGTGGCCCGGATCGCCACCCACTGCACCGAGGCGGACGTGTCGGAGCAGCATTTCGCCGCGGCCCGGGACATGGGCATGGAGACGGTCGGGTTCTTGATGCTGGCCCACCGGCTGGACCCGGCCGGGCTGGCCCGGCAGGCCCGGATCATGGTCGACGCGGGCGCCGAGTGCGTCTACGTGGTCGACTCGGCCGGCGCCCTGGTCCTGTCCGACGCGCAGGCCCGGGTGCAGGCCCTGATCACGGAGATCGGCCGGGAGGCGCAGGTCGGCTTCCACGGCCACCAGAACCTGTCGCTGGGCGTGGCCAACTCGGTGCTGGCCTGCCAGGCCGGCGCGACCCAGGTCGACGGCGCGCTGTGCGCGCTCGGCGCGGGCGCGGGCAACGCGCCCACCGAGGTGCTGGCCGCGACGTTCGCCCGGCTCGGCATCGGCACCGGGGTGGACGTGGACGGGGTGCTGGCCGCGGCCGAGGAGGTCGTGCGGCCGTTCATCCCGCGGCTGCCGTGGATGGACCGGTCCTCGGTGGTGCAGGGATACGCCGGGGTGTACTCCTCGTTCCTGCTGCACGCGCAGCGGGCCGCCGAACGTTACGGGGTGCCCGCGCACGCGATCTTGCAGCGGGTCGGCGAGGCGGGCTACGTCGGCGGCCAGGAAGACATGATCATCGACATCGCTCTCGAACTTCAGGCAGCAGAGCAGCTCCAGATGGAGGCCGCGCAGTGAGCGACTGGACCGTGGACCGGGCGGCGGGCGTGCTGCTCGAGGCGGAGGCGGCCGGGACCGACCGGCCGCCGATCACCGACGAGTGGCCCGGCCTGGACCTGGCCACCGCGTACGCGGTCCAGGACGAGACGCTGCGGCGGCGGCTAGCCCGCGGTGAGCGGCTGATCGGGGTCAAGCTCGGGCTGACCAGCCGGGCCAAGCAGCAGCGGATGAACATCAGCTCGCCGCTGGTGGCCTGGCTGACCGACGCGATGGTGCTCCCGGCCGGCGCGCCCGTGCCCCGCGAGCGCCTCATCCACCCGCGGGCCGAGCCGGAAATCGTGTTCCTGATGGGGTCGCGGCTGGCCGGTCCCGGCGTCACCGCGGCCACCGCGCTGGCCGCGGTCTCGGCCGTGTACGGCGGGATCGAGGTCATCGACAGCCGGTACCGCGACTTCCGGTTCACCCTGCCCGACGTGGTCGCGGACAACGCGTCCTCGGGCTGCTTCGTCACCGGGCCGGTGGCCGCGTCACCCGCCACGCTGGATCTGGGTCTCGAGGCGTGCCTGCTGGAGCTCAACGGGCAGGTGGTGGACTCGGCCACCGGCGCGGCGGTGCAGGGTCACCCCGCCGAGGCGCTCGCCCTGGCCGCCAACGACCTCGGCCGGCGCGGGCTGGCCGTCGAGCCGGGCTGGATCGTGCTCACCGGCGGGATGACCGACGCGGTCGCCGTCCCGGCCGGCGCGGTCCTGGCCGCGCACTTCACCCATCTGGGCTCGGTGTTCCTATCATGACGGCGGCAGGTCGAGGGCGGGGTTGCCGTCGAAGAAGCCGTCGGCGCGGAGCTGGAATCCGACGGTGGTGACCGGCATGACCGGCCAGTCTTCCGGGCGGACCACGTGGTGGGCGGTGAACGTGTGCCAGAGCACCAGGTCGGTGTCCTCCAGCGGCCGGTCGGCCGCGGTCCAGGCCGGCAGGCCGTCGCCGCCGGGGTGCTGGTTGGGGTACTCGCCGGCCGGGAACCGCTCGCCGGGATCGTAGGCGGTGACCCACAGGTGCTTGGTGGCGAACTGGGCCCGCCGCATGACGTGGGTGCCGGGCTGGCAGAACGGCAGCACGCTGTCCTGCGGCACCAGCTTGTAGGCGACCGGCTCGCCGGTGGCGTTGGGCCGGCCGGGGTTGGTGATCTTCCAGTAGCGGGCGGCGCGCCCGTCGGCCACCCGCTGCGCCTGCGACTCGCGGCGCAGCGGCGTCTGCCGCACCACCCAGGCGTTGCCGTGCGGGTTGTCCGGACCGGGCGGCAGCGCCACCGAGTCGCACTCGTAGACGGTGTTCCGCGGGCCGTCGACCATCATGTCCAGCCGCACGCAGAAGATGTGCTGGTGGTGGGGACCGTAGACCTGGGGCGCGACCAGGGTGCCGTGGGCCGGCCTGTCTCCCGGGGGCACGGCCCCGTTGGAGATCACGCCGGTCAGCTTGACCTCGTACTCGATGGTGCCGTCCTGGTAGAGGTACCAGAAGTAGCCGTACTCGTAGTTCCCGACGGTGGCGATCATCGAGATCACCAGACGGCGCGCGCGCCGGACCTCGGTCTTGCCGGTCCGCCAGTCGGTGTGCTTCCACGACATGCCGTGGTCTTCCTCGTGCAGGCAGATCGCGTTCTTGATCAGCTGCGGGCGGCCGTCGTTGTCGTTGAGGTGGGCGTCGAAGTAGTAGATCTCGCCCAGGCAGTCACAGCCGAGTTCCAGGCTGTTGGCCAGCACTCCGATGCCGTATTCGCCCATGTCGAAGACGTTCTTGCGGTAGTGCGTGGGGGCCGGGTCGCCGTAGGGGATGAACATTTCGGCGAGCGAGGCACGGTAGATCAGCGGCCGCAGCGTGCCGTGGTCCGCATAGCCCACCTGGTACAGGACCAGCCCCTCGCGCGGGGTGAAGCCGACCCGGAAGCGCCACTTCTGCCAGCGCACCTCGTGCCCGTCGACAGCGAAGCTGGCGCCCTGCGGCTGGGTGATCTCCACCGGCTTGAGGTCCTGCCGGGGGCCGTCGGGGAAATGCGGGACGTTGGCGGGGTCGCGGACGGCCTGCGCGGTGTAGTTGCCGGCCCCCGGCGGCAGCGGGACCACGCCGTAGTCCTCGACGTCCACCACTTCCATGCGGTCCAGGTCGAAGCGGACGATCAGGCCCTCCACCGGCCGGGCGTACCCGTTGTCGTCGGGGTCGCCCTGGCGGACCCAGGTCAGCGGCCGCAGGAACCGGCCCCGGCCGGCCGCGTCCTCCGGGCCGTTGTAGCCGACCGACCAGGGGTCGATCATGACCATGTCGAAGTCGGTCACGCCCCGCCGGCGCATCGCCTCCTGCCAGCGCGCGTCCTTCCGGACCGCGGCCTCGGTGGCCACGAACTCCTCGAGCATGATGGCGGGCTGGACGCCGGGCACCTCCCGCCACAGGCGCACCTCACCCGCGGTGAGCGAGACCACCGCCTCGTAGGTCGCGCCCTCGGCGCGTTCCCGGATCACGATGTGCGCCTCGCGGTCGAACGCGTCGCCCGGACGGTAGCGCAGGACCGTGTCCTTGGCCGGCTCGGCGAGCGTGACGTAGACGAAGCGGGCGCTCGCGGCCAGGCCGCGGTCGCGCTTGAGGATCTGGCTGGCGGACTCGATCTCCTCCGCCGTCAGCGGGTCCAGCAGATGCCGCACTCCCATGGCCCTACCTTAGGCCCAGCTACCTTAGACGCAGCGCGATCGCGATCGTAGTGACGCCGATGAGCAGGGCGACGGCATTGGGCACGATAAGGACCGGGTTGCGCGCGGCGATGCCGTAGCTGATCCACAGGCCGAACCCGACCAGCAGGACCGCGAAATACCCGACCGACACATCCCGGGAGGATCGCAGCCGCAGCATCTGGCGGATCTGCAGGAGGGGTGAGATGCCCATCAGGACACCCCAGGAGGCCGCGGCAACGGCAAGCCCGGTGACGACCATGGCGCTTTCCCAAGTAACTCAACGGCGCCCGGGCTCGGCGGACCATGCTCGCCAGCAGATCTGGAGAGGGGCGCAAGCACGGCCAGTGCTCACGCTATCAACGGATGGCCTTAATCGGCCAGGCGGAACGCGAGCTCGGTGACCCACTTGCTCATGTCCGGCTCCGCACGCGGGTCGGTCAGGTAGAACTCCACCCTGCTGCCCCACCGCTCGCCGGCGGCGTCCGGCGACACGTCGAAGGCCAGGCCCTGCCCGGCGGCCCAGTCCAGCAGCGCCTTGGTGGCCCCCATGAGCTCGATGGGGTGGCCCACGTGGGTGAGCGTCGCGTAACGCCCGCCGGGCAGGACGCCAGCGATCATGTCGCCGTCGACGTCGACGGGCGCCGCGACCGGCACGCCATTGTCGATCTCGAGCTGCCGCGTCATGTCGATCACGTTGTACTTGAGCAACGGCGGCCCCGCGGGCGGCACGCCGTGGGCGCCCAGCCAGGCGAACACCTCCGGAGTTCGGACGGCGAACGCGGCGACCTCGGCCATGCTCACGTGTCCTCGGATCGCCACGTACGGCTGGTCGGCGCGGGTCACGATCTGCGGTGCTGACATCGGTTCATCCCCTATTCGCTTTCGATGGGCTGCTGGAGTTCGGTCACCCACTGGTCGGGGTCTTCGGACCATTGCAGGGTGACCTCGCGGGCGTAGCCGGCCGTGCGGTACCCGCTGGCGTCGATCCACCGGGCCAGCGCCTGGCCGGTGGCCAGCACGTCGTCCATGGAGCCGTGGTGGATGATGACCGCCGCGCTGTCTACCTCGGGCAGATCCACCACGCGGAAGCCGTGCTCCCCGGCTGGCTCGGCGACGACCGGCACGGCGGCGTGCACGACGATGGCGCCGTCACCGTCCGGGGTGTCCTCGTAGTACGCGACGGCCGGCCCGGCCGCGGTGACGTTCGCCCCGGATATCAGGCACCACAGCTCGCGGTACAGCGGCTGGATGACCGGGGTGATGGCCTCCGGCTCGTACCCGTCGGCGATGCCGGTCAGCTCCCCCACCCGGACCGGCGCGAGGTGCCTGATCACCACCCCGTCAACCGGGACGCGGGCCTCGTCCTCGATGGTCGCCAGGCGCGCCTCGACCCGGGCCAGCCGGGCCGTCTCGGCCGCGATCTGAGCGTGGATCTCGGCCCGGCGCAGCTTGAGCATGCCGCGCAGCTCGGCGGCGCTGACCTGTTCGGCCATGATCGCCTGCACCTGCTGCAGGCTGAAGCCGAGGTCCTTCAGCGCGATGACGCGGTTCAGCTCGGCGAGCTGCCTGGCCTGGTAGAACCGGTATCCGGTCGCCGCGTCGACGCTAGCCGGACGGAGCAGCCCGATCGCGTCGTAGTGCCGGAGCATCCGGACCGAGACCCGGCCGTGCCGCGCGAACTCCCCGATGCTGAACATGACGGTCCCGTTGTACCCCCTGACACGGTGTCAGGGTCAAGCCCGCCTTACCGGGTCTTACGGGGTCTTACGGGATCGGCGGGATGTTGTAGTTCATCCGGAACAGGTTCTCCGGGTCGTAGGCGGCCTTGAGCCGGCCGAGTTCGGCGTACTTCTCCGGGCCGCCGAACGCCTCGACCACCCGGTACAGCTCGTCGAAGTTCAGCATGTTGACATAGACGCCGCGGCCGGTCCAGGGGGCCAGGTCGGCGACGATGGCGCGGGTCCGGCCGATGTAGTCGGGGTCGTCGGCCGGGTCGTCCCAGCGCATGGCGAAGTTCAGCCAGAGTAGGTAGCCGCGGTTGGAGAAGGCCGAGTCGGCCTCGGGCACGTCGCCGATGGCGCCGCCCAGCCCGATGATCTCGACCTCGCCCTCCATCGGCATGTCCCGCCAGAAGGCGACCAGCTTGTCGATGGCCTCGTCGGCCAGGTCGGCGACGTGCGCCTCCTTGGTGTAGTACCGGTGGCCGTCCTCGAACTCGACGTCGATCAGGCGCTGCACGCCCGCCGCGAACGGCAGCACGGTGGTGGCCTTGATGCACGGCTCGCCGATCTCGGTCAGCCGCCCGATCATCTCGGCGCCCGAGTCGTCGTCGGCGTCGTCCAGCCACATCGAGACCAGCATGAGCAGGCGCTTGCCGACGTACTCCGGGGGGACGAAGGGCAGCGCGGGCATGTCGTGCTTGAGCGCGGCGTGCCAGCCGACGCTGCGCGGCAGCGTGGGGACCACGGTCGCGTAGCCGCGCAGCGCGGCCGCCGCCTGCTCCGGCTCGTAGACCGATACCCCGATGCGCATCATCGGGCCGAAGTCGTACGCCCTCATGGTGAAGCGGGTGACGATGCCGAAGTTGCCGCCGCCGCCGCAGCGCCCAGAAC
>Ga0209168_10003111_pt1 | contig 11613 bp, 8 predicted proteins | sample Coa_R1_FD_187156 | JGI IMG/M metagenome (GOLD analysis project Ga0209168, IMG submission 187156) | Surface soil microbial communities from Centralia Pennsylvania, which are recovering from an underground coalmine fire - Coalmine... | ecosystem: Environmental > Terrestrial > Soil > Unclassified ... | reverse complement strand
GTGGGAGCGCGGTACGGGCCTACGCCGTGCTGGTTCGCTCCGATCCGCCCGCGAACGTCGTGCTGCCCGCCGCGCCACTGCGCATCGATCTCTGGTACGACGAGGCGCTGAACGGCGCAGCCTCACACATCGCCGTCTGGAACGATCGCCACCGCTCCCTGACCAATGGAGCGGCCGCACTGAGCTCGGACGATCCGAACCGGCTCGGCGTCATGCTCCACCCGCTCTCAGCCGGCACGTACCGAGTCGCGTGGGCCGCGGTTTCCAACCAGGACGGGCAGCTCACCCGAGGTTCATTCCTCTTCACCGTGGGCCGGAGCAGGCTCGCCCCGGCAACCGGCGCGGCTGGCTCGGGCGCCGGAGCGGCGTGGGACACGACGTCCCAGGTGCCGTCGCTCCTGCTCCACTGGATTGAGCTTTCGGGCGCGGTCCTCTGGATCGCTATCCTCTTCGTCGCGCTGCTCTACAGATCCGCGACGCCGGAGCGTCCTCGCCTGCGGTCCGCCAGTGTGCAGCGGGCCGGCGCCGTCTATCTTTCCACCCTCAGCGGGCTGAGTGTCACCAGCGCCGGCATCCTTTTCCTCCAGGCACACGAGCTGGCCGGGGCACGCTGGAATGCAGCGCTTCCGGCGCTCTTCGCGGGACAGTACGCGCGGCTCTGGGTGGTTCGTGAGGCGCTGGTGCTCGCCGCGCTGGCGCTCGCTCTTGTAGACGGCCTCGGCCGGCGTGGCGACATGGGCACTTCGAGCGACAGCGAGTGGATGAACGGTCAGGACCTATCTCTGGCGGCCGGAATCGTGTATCTGTATCTTCTCGCCGCCAGCAGCGATCTCGGCGCCGCCTCATCGGCCGCCACGGGCAGCTCGATCGTCTCCGTCTCAATCGTGGTCGCCTGGCTGCATCTGCTTGACGTCGCTGCGTGGCTAGCCGCCCAATGGGTCCTGCTGGCTATACTCCGTCGATCACACCAGTCCCGGCCGGCCGGCGCGATCGCTTCCTTCCCCGACAAGCAGCTACCCCGGCTGCTCGCTGCCGAACGTGCTGCCGCCGCGACACTGGTCGTATCAGGCGCCGCCCTCGGCTTCATGGCTTCGTCTTCCTGGCCCGCGATCCTGCACAGTACCTACGGAAAGTCTCTCCTGCTGGAGCTGGCGATGGTCGCCGTCGCGTCGGCGCGCGTCGAGCGGCTGGCACGGCAGGCGAGCCTGCTCCCTTCGGTCTCCATACCTGCGCTGTTCCGCGTCACGAACCGTCTCGCGCTGGGGCCTCGAAGCTCGTGGATCCGGATCAGGTATCTGAGCGGGCCGATCGTGCTGCTCGCGCTGACGCTCATGTCGCTGCGGCCGGTCACCGCCGATGTCCCGCCGGATCCCGTGGCCGTCGCTCAGGCGCCTGCCGGGGCGCTCACCGTGACGCTATCGCTGAAGCCGGGTAGCCCCGGCACCAATGTGATGAGTGTCGTGCTCAAACGGCACGGACGCCCGGTGCGCCACGCCCGGGTCACGGTTCTGACCTCCATGCTCGATATGGTCATGGCCACCGGGCTGGTGGCGCTGCGAGAACAGGCACCTGGGAGTTACGGTGGCATCGCGCAGCTGGGTATGGGCGGACGCTGGAGATTCGATGTTGTCGTTGCCGACGGCTCCAGTTTTACCCGCACCTCCCTGGTTGTGCCAATCCACACCTGAAACTCACCGCATCCCCCGGTATCTCATGACCTGGCGCATGTTCCAGTTGAAGAGACCAGTCAGGGCCAGGCCGATGAGAAACAAGATGAAGCCAATGACATGGCTGATCAGGGCAGCGACAATGACGCCGACTCCTACGTCGGCGACCAGTGACCAGAGCGTTATGCGGCGAACGATCGCCGCGGGACGGTTCCGCATAAGAGCCATGAGGCCTTTCTCCTGCACCCGCCTCCGACCGGCGTTCACGCGCCTGGTGGGTCCAGAGCCGGGTGACACCCATTGTATTCGCCAGGGTAGAGAGCCACTCCCGCGGATGACTGCAGCAGTCCAACTGAGTGCTTACGCTTGAGCCTGGCTCGCCGGCTTGCGCGTCCGCGGCGCCGGGGCTCGGTACGTCTCCCACCCGGGAAAATCGATCATGTCGAGGCGGCCGAGCATGCCGACCGTCCAGTTAGTCTTCTCGACACCGAAGGCCGGAAGCGCCATGAGGCGCCGGCCCAGCTCCTCGACGTCGGCCGCGTCGCGCCAGATGCCCGCCGCGTCCCCACCGTACTGCTCGACAATGACCGCTGCCAGGCGCGATGTCAGCGTCGCATAGCGATACGGAAAGCGGTGCAAGGCAGGCTTGGAAGAAAAGGCGGCGACCAGTTCGGGATTGTCCTCCGCCGCCAGGCGTTCGATTTCGAAGTGGCCCAGCCGTTCCTTGAGGCGGAGTGGAATGGCGAAGGCGCGGCGGGTCGAATACTGGCTGTCATACAGCACGCCGAGGAGCAGCGCATTCGCATTCTCGGCGAGAAAGAGATCGGCGGCCGGGTCGTCGGTCAGCGTCACGCCCCGGCCCTCACCGGGTGGCGCGATCCACTCCAGCCGCTCCAGCTTCGGCATCCCCGGTCCTACACGTCGCTGCCCGGTGGGACCAGCTCGTCGATCCGGCGAAGCTGTGCCTCCGGAATGGTCACGTCAATAGCGCCTAGACTGTCCTCCAGCTGACGCATGGTACGCGGACCGATAATCGGCGCCGTCACCACCGGATTTGCCAGCAGCCAGGCCAGCGCGTACTGGGCCAGCCCGGCCCCAATTTCCTCCGCCATCGGCACCAGCTGCTCGACCAACTCGCGCTTGCGCTGCCCCTCGGCTGACTCCGGGCGGGTGATAAACGGGTCGTTGCGGCCGACCCGTGAGTCGGAAGTGATCTCCCCCTGCCGGTACTTCCCGGCCAGCCAGCCTCGGTCGAGCGGGCTCCAGGGAATGACCGCTGTGCCGTACCTGGCGCAGACGGGCAGCACCTCCTGCTCGATATGGCGGACGAAAATGCTGTACGGCGGCTGCTCGCATTCGAACCGGTTCAGATTCAGCCGCTCAGCAGTCCAGTAGCTCTCGACCAGCTGCCAGGCGGCAAACGTCGAGCTGCCGATGTAGCGCACCTTACCGGCGTGGATCAGGTCGTCCAGGGCGCGCATGGTCTCCTCGATCGGTGTTTCGGAGTCGGGCCGGTGTATCTGGTACAGGTCGACGTGATCGGTCTGGAGCCGGCGCAGGCTGTTTTCGACCTCGCGCAGGATGTGGTACCGGCTGTTGCCCCGGTCATTCGGTCCTGATCCGACACTCCCGTGCACCTTGCTCGCCAGCACCACGTCGTCACGCCGGCCACGCAGCGCCTTGCCGACGATCTCCTCGCTCTCGCCGCTGCTGTAGACATTGGCACTGTCGACGAAGTTGATCCCGGCGTCGAGCGCGGCGTGAATGATCCGGATGCAGTCGGCGTGGTCGGGGTTACCACGCTGTCCGAACATCATGGTGCCGAGACAGAGCCGGCTGACTTTCACGCCGGTGCGTCCCAGATTGCGATAGATCATGGCGATTCCTGGCTTCCAGTAGGTCCGCCGGCGAGACGACCCAGGCCCACTGCCGGTCTGGTATGTGAGAGAGTGGAGCAACACTCTCCGCGCACTTTCTACCATACCGATCCCCCTTCCCTGGTTAACTGGGGGCCGCACCCCAATGCTTGCCAAAGACACCTACCTCACGGCGCTTGGCGACAACGCGCAGGCGCTTGCCGACGCGTCGGTGGACAACCTTGCCGGAACCGTTCCCTCGTGCCCGGACTGGACGGTCGGCACATTGCTCGGCCACCTCGGCGCGGCGTACGCCATGGTGTCCCGCCAGATCGAGGCCGGAACGGCCGAAGATGTGGTCCAGTCACTGGAAGACATCCGCCTGCCCGCCGGTGTGGCTGCCTGGGTAGACAGCCAGCTCGCTCCCGATGCGATGCCGACCGGCGTGGTGCCCTGGTTTCGGGCGACGGCCGACGAGCTCGTCGGCTTGATGACCGGGGTCGATCCCGGCGCCCCCGCCTGGACCTGGTACCCGCCGGACCAGACGACCGGCTTCTGGATGCGGCGGATGGCCCACGAAACGCTGATCCACCGCTGGGATGCCGAGCTGGCTCGCGGCGCCACCGCTGCGTTCGACCCGCCGCTGGCCGCCGACGGCATTGACGAGGCGCTGTTCATCTACCAGCAGACGGTATGTCGCCCGCAGTCAAAGCTGGAGGGCGACGGTGAGAGCTATCGATTCCGTTGCACCGACACGTCCGGTGATTGGCTGGTGCGCTTCGACGGCCCGTTAATGACTGTCAGCCGGGAGCCCGGCACGGCCGACGTCGTCGTGCGAGGCAGCGCATCCGATCTTTTCCTGTTTCTCTGGCACCGGATTCCAGCCGACCGTCTCGAAATTGAAGGCGCGCCGGCACTGCTGGCGCGCTACTTCGAGCTGGCGCCGCCCGACTGACATATGGCGCGGGCCGGCGGGCGAAGGCAGGGCTGCTCTAGGGACGCGGGATCGGACTGCCGCAGTTGCCGCAGAACCTGGCGTCGCCCTGAACGGGCGCACCGCATCGCGGACAAACGGTGGCCGACGGGGCCGGAGTAGCGGCCGCGGGAGCGGTGACCGGAGTGGCCGCCGCCAGGCTGGCCACCAGCTGCGGCGGAGGCGCCGGCGCCTGACGACCGCCGAAGTGCAGGAGGTGCGCAAAGTAGCCGGCCAGCGCCGACGCCAGCGGTGGGGGCGGAGGCGCAAAGGCGCCGAGTCGGGCCCGGGCAACCGCTTCCAGAATGAAGAATCGGAGCACCAGCAGGGCCGGAATGGAGACCAGCACCAGCGCCAGGATATTGCCGTTGTTGAACGCAACGCCGTCGTAGAGGGCGTGCGAACCCACCGCGATCAGGTACGCCAGGACAACACCGCCGGTGAGGCGGAACGTCCTCTCACCCCGCTCGCGCCAGATGGCGGCGCACACGATGGCCGTCCAGGTGCCGTGTCCGAACACCGCCAGTAGCATCCGCTGCCAGAGCGTCGTTTCCATCGCCCCGAAGCCGTGGGCAAACGAGTCACTCAGCGGGTGCGTCTGGACGAAGCTGACGAATCCCACCAGGAACGACTCAAAGCCATAGCCGGCGGTCTCGAAGGCGGCGAACCCCATACCGACCGCGGCGCCGATCACCAATCCGTCAAGCTCACTCCGCAGGCGCCGGTCGCGCAGGAACCAGACGGCCGCAAGAACCTTGGTCGTCTCCTCGACGAACCCGGCAGCGATCGGCAGGCTGCTGCCGGTCGGATTGACCACGCTGTAGAGTATCGCGGCGGAAAGGGTACCGATCAGGCCGCCGCTGAAGAACGCCATGCCGAGGGTGAGGGGCGGCATATCGGCAAACGCCCCTTCCTCCCAGCAAAAGACGACAAACGTCACCGGCACGACGGCGGCGCCGATGATGGCCACCAGCGGAACGATCTTGTCGTTGTCGGTGCTGTTCAGAATGAGCGCCGCGATGAGGTAGCTCGCCAGCCCGAGCACGAACACGCGCCAGTAGCGCTTCGATCGCTGCAGCGCCATCCAGTGGCCGAAGCTCGACTGGCGCGGGCCGGGAATGGAGGCGGGTGCAGCCATCACGCCCGGCGCCGGCGGAGGCGAGACCGCCTCGAGCGTCAGCTCCGTACTTCCAATGCGCACGTGTTGGCCGGGCAGGAGCAGGGTCGACTCGTAGACGCGGTGTCCTTCCACCAGCGTGCCCGTCTTCGATCCCGAGTCCTGCAGGACATATCCCTTCGGACACCATCGGATCACCGCGTGCATACGCGACGCCTGGGGATCGGTGAGGACGATCTCGTTCGTCGAGAGCAGCCCCAGATGGACCTCCGGCGCCGAGAGAAACACACGGCCGTCATGGGCTAGCCGGCTGCTCCAGGCCGGGCCGGTGATCGTGAGGGCGGCTGGATATGGCGGCGCGGCGGCCGGGGGCGCTTCAGTGGGGGCGGCGGTACTCACAGACCTGCTCCTTTTCCAGGTGGCTCAAGTTGGTCACAGAATACCGCGTATCAGCACAGACGTCAAGCACCAAGTGCGCGCTCCTGGTGAGGCTGGCCACACCACTATCGCCGCTGCCCGCCGTTCCTACACTGCCCATCCCCGTCGTGCCGCCACCCTCGTCCGGCGCCAGTTCTCACTATCCCGATAATGCACGAGCTCTGAACCCTAGTGGTTCTGTATTGCCAACACCGCGATTCCCTGATATGGTGAACGTCAGACGGGTAACAGCGGTGCACTTTTCGAGAACATGTGTGAAGCCAGGACACGTGAAACAACCACTATCTCGACTCCAGATAGGAGCGGACTGGGTACCCCTTTCTCGACACAAGCGTTGAATGGTCTTTTCTGCAGGCCACCACATCGACATGAGAGGAGGTGGTAAACAACGGGAGACTGCGCACATGCATCCTGCAGGCGGCATAGCGTACCAGGTTGGAATGAGAGAGGAATCGAAGTGGACAGGCTCAGACGCACCCTCCTTCGCGCCACCAGGCTCGCGATAATTGGAATGGCCGGGGCCACTGGCGTCCAAGGAACCCACGCAATCCCCGGGAACAACGCCGCGCTCGACGCCTCCGCTAGCGGCATGCACTTCGCCACCTTGTATGGGCACGCCGCGCATCCGCTCTCCGGATTCACGTGGGCGATCGCCGATACGGGCGGAGGTACCAGCTGTGATGGCACGCCGGATCAACTCGACGTCTTCACACCCTCCGGCACGCTAAACCAGGCATTCAACACCGATGCCTTCCAGTGCACTGGCACTTGGGGTTCGAATACCGTGGCGATCGCGAAGTCGAAAAAGCAGACTTGCGTACTTCTGGCAGATATCAATGACGGAAGGGGACCAGGTCACCTGGATAGCTTCAGCTTCAACCCCAACACCGGGTTAATCGGCGCCGAGGTCAGTCACCTGGCTGACCCAAAGAACGGGACTCCTCAAGATGTTGCAGCCAACGCAACCGGAACAGCCGCAGTGTGGGTCGACCAGTCGGCGAGTCCGACGTATATCCTTGAAACCTCAGTCGGCAAAGGTTGCGCACTGGGCAAGGCCAAGGTATCGAAGGGTACAACGGGGCACTACAACAATGCCGTGTGGAACGGCAAGTACGCCCTGGCCGCCAATTCGGGCACTTGCACCGTCGACACCTACAAGGGTGTCAAGCTCGTGCACTCGACCCCCACAGACATTTGCGGGGTCGGTATCTCAGCGCTCGGCACCGAGATTGCTGTCGGATCCGGCAGCAACAAAGTTGAATCCGGTAGCTTCGCCTATCCCGGTGTCAATTGGGGCGGAACGGCAAGCGAGACGGGTCCTGGAGGTGCCAACATCCTGGATACGGGCCTGGCATCTGGATGCCTCTTCGGCGGCGACGAGGATACCGGCTACGTCTCCTGGTTTACCACAGCCGGCAATCCGCCTGCCCCGGCGTATGTCGGTGACGAGCGTAATCCTAGTGGATCTTCTTTCGAGGGGCCGTTCGCCAGTGCCGGGTCGATCGAGTTCATGGACAGCTTCGGCGGCGGGGAGATTTACTACAGCACGATTGGTACGCAGTGCGCCCTTACGCTCACTCCGTTTGCGACGCTGAGTGACACCAGAGGCAGTTCCAACGGATTCGTACTCTACTAGCTCGGGGGAGTTACACAATCGGTTCGCCGTGCAGGTAACGGCACTCTAAGGGAAGCGAGCACCCCCTGGACGTCGCTCGCTTCCCTTCTCGGCATCGTGGACCGCTATGCTCGCCCGTGGTCATTGGAACATCGAACGCCAGCACTGGCTTCAGGATGTCGTCTTCCGGGAGGATGCCTCACCTGTCCGCACCAGCACTGCCCCCCAGCTCCTGGCCGCGCTCCGCATTGTGGTCCCCACGCTGCTTCGCCGAAACGACTCAACGGCGATTGCTGCCGCACACCGGACCTTCGCCGTGCGTCCCTCGCATGCCTTCGCCTTGGTCGTCCACTCATTTCTCGCCTATCGGTAACTCACGAGACATGGCGCTTCTGAAAGGTAGCCTCACTCCGCCATGAACCCGCTGCCGACATCCGCCTGACCGACACGCGGACCCACATACACGTTTTCATGTAAGAACATCCGGCGCCGGCAAGGTGCTTCACCTTGCCGGCGCCGGACACAAAGGAGGTTCGGTGGGCGGCGACTGTCCTCGCCGTCCTTAGCTCAGATGTGGATTCCGTGACTGGTATCGGCGCCCAGTCCGTTGTTGACGATGAGCCGGTTGAGCGCCACGAACGGATCGTTGGAGGTCGCCACGATTCCCAGCTCGGCATTGGGCACGACACTGCCCACGTCGATGGTTTGCTGGCCCAGCGGACCCACCACGTAGGTCCGCTGCGTGACCCCACCGGACGCCGTCATGAACTGCACCACGATCGGCTCGGCCAGCAGGCTGGGATTGAACAGCTGCAGCACATCGCGTGCCCCCAGCGCGCTCACGGTGTCGACGGCGGCGAACCCCCAGCTCTTGGCAGGACTCGAGACACCAAAGGAGTCGGTCGAGGCATTGTGCATCCTGCCGGCGTAGGACGTCTGCTCGGCGACGGATGGACGCGAGGTCTGGAGCACGACCGAGACGTCGGTGCGATGGGCGATCTTGTTCACCAGGTAGCCCGCGCGGGCGTAGGGTTTGAGCCAGCTGCTGACGGTACCGACCACCTGGCCCGACGGCGCGTAGGCGTGAATGCTCAGGCGCGACCAGTGATTGCTGGTATTGACCACGCCGAGCCAGTAGTGCGCGGCGCCGTTGAGCGGCCCGCCCGCGAAGTACCAGGTGCGCTGCGGCGCGGTGACGCCGATCTTGCTCGTCATGCCGTGCATGATGAACATCGAGCGGTTTGCCACGACTGGCGCACTGGCCGTGATGGTGACACCCACGGCATCCCGAACATAGCTCTTGATGTTGAAGGTCGTCCGGGATGTCGGCGCCATGGTGCGGGTCACGGTGAACGCAGCGTGATGGGTGGGCAGGATCCGGGCCCACACCTGGATCGTCGACTTGTTGGGGTTCTGCACGGCGACGTACTCGCGGTACTTCCCGCTGGTGTTGCCGTTGGCGAAGTACCAGATGGACGCCGGGGTGGTCGCCCCGGGCACCAGCGCGGCCGACGTTCCGTGCATCACCAGCCGCTCGGCCACGATCGGCACATCGGCGGACACCGCCGCCGCACTCGAGACATGGGTGCCGAGATCGGCGTTGACATCTTCGGTGGAGCGCGAGTGCGGGTTGATGCTGAAGGTCCGGGTCTTGACGGCGCCGGTAGTGGGCTCGTAGGTCACCGTCACCTGGGTCTTGATCTCCGTTGGATTCAGGAAGGTCAGATACTCGTGGTACCCGGTGCCGGTGTAGAGCGACGCAAAGTAGTAGTGCGTCGACACGGCACGCTGCACCGCCAGGGCGACGTACGCCTTCCGTCCGCCGGAGCCGGCCGCCGTCACGGTGTAGGAGCCGGTGGCGAGCGAGGTGGGCAGCGTTACTTTGGTGGTCGCCTGCCCCGCCTTGTTCGCGGTTACGGTCGTCAGCTTCGAGTTGCCGACGTAGAGGCTGATCTGGACGCCGGCCGGGAAGCCGAAGATGTTAAGCGTGACCGGGGTTCCCGGCGCAGCCGCGCTGGCGGGAACGACCACCACCGACGGCTTCAGGGTTGCTACCGTCAGCCTGGCGCTCAGGGAGCGGCCGGTCGAGCTACTGCGCGCGGAAACGGTATACGTGCCGCCCGCGGTCGAGGTCGGGATGGCAATCACGACGGAGAACTGCCCGCGCCCGTTCGCCGTGGCCATGGCGGTCAGCGTGCTGTTTCCCCCACCAACCTTATTCACGGTCAGTGCAACGTCGATCTTGTCCCCGGCCGGGAAGCCCGACCCGGTGAGCACCGCGCTGCCGCCAGGTGACGCAGCCGCGGACTGGAGCACAATGCTCGGATTGAACGTTACGCTGAATCGTGCTGTCGGCGCCCGCCCGGTGCTCTCGCTGGCCGCGGTGACTGTGTAGCTGCCCGAGGCCGCATCGCTCGGAATGTGAAGCGTCGCGCTGAACTGGCCATTCGAGCCGGCAGTCGCCGACGTGTTGAGGGTGGTTGCAGCGCCCGATGTCGTCTGCACCGGCGCGCTAATGTCGACTTTGTCACCCGCCGGATAGCCGAAGCCCCGGATGATCAGATTGGAGCCGGGCATCACTGAAGAGGTCGACAGGGCGATCGCCGCGCCAACGTGGGACACGACGAGCTGCGCGTGCTCCTGCGCGTTGGGACCGCCCGCGGTGACGCTGTAGGCGCCGGCAGCGGCCCGCCCCGGCACGGTGATGCTTGTGGCGAAGTTGCCCTTCGGTCCGGTGTGGGCGGTGGTCGTGACCGTTTTGGCCCCGCCGCCGTACAGCGCAAAGGTAACGCTCACGGTGATCGTCGCGTTGGCGCTGTACCCACCACCGACGACCTTGACAGTCTGTCCCGGGTGAACGGTAGCGGGTGAGAGCTGAACCGCCGGCTGCAGAGAGACGGCAAGCTGGTGGGAAGCCGTGAACTTGCCCGTACTGTCAACTGCCGTCACCTTGTAGAGCCCGGTTCGCATCTTTGTCGGGAGCGCGATCGAGACCGAGAACGTCCCGTTGTAGCTGGTCGTCGGCGTTCGCGTGGCGGTTACCGTATTGCCGTTGTTGTCGGCGACGTTCAGGGTAACGGCGACTACCGAATTGGGGACGAACCCGTAGCCGGTCACGGTGGTGGACTGGCCCGGTCTCACGCTCGATGCGGATAGCGTGAGGAAGGGGATGTACACCACCGTGATGGTTGCACTGGCGCCATCCTTGCTGCTGCCGGACGCCGTCAACGTGACCGACTGTGCCATGGCGTCGCGCGGGACTGCCAGCAGCACCTCGTGGAGATTTCCCTTGCTGTCGGCTGTCACCGTCTTGTTCACCGCCTCGGTGTTGCCGTTGTAGAGCGGGAAGTCGGCGGTAATCTGAACCGTCTCGCCGGCCTGGAAGCCGCCACCCTCAACGTAGAACTCGTGGTCGGCGCGAATGACGTATGTCGGCGGCTTGGCCGACACCTGGAGCCTGACGAGCTGGAGAACCGTCAGCACCCGGCTAGCCGAGAGATTGTGAAAGTCCTTGATGGTGATCCGGTAGAAGCCCGGCACGGTGCTCGCCGGCACCGTGATCGCCGCGCGGACGACCCCGCTCCCATTGGCGGCAGCGGCAACCTGGACGCGCTTCGACGAGTAGCCGGCCGCGGTATGCAGCCGGAACTCCCCGTACACGATCGCCGAATCGTTCGCCGTGAAGCCGTAGCCGGTGATTGCCACGGTATCGGTAGGCGCCGCCTTATCCCGCGACAGGGCCGCACTCGCCTGGGCTGAGGTCGTCAGCGCCGTGGCGGGCGCCAGCCAGGCGCCGAGCAGCGCCAGCACAGCGACCAGCGCTACCAGTGGATCGCGGCTGAGAACATGACGTGTCTTTTCCATTTCCATGTGCCTCCATGGTGCTTCCTTCAACGATGGCTTCCACCGGTGCAGGCCGCTGTCGGCCTACACTTCCGCCGAATACG
>Ga0209168_10003110_pt1 | contig 11614 bp, 9 predicted proteins | sample Coa_R1_FD_187156 | JGI IMG/M metagenome (GOLD analysis project Ga0209168, IMG submission 187156) | Surface soil microbial communities from Centralia Pennsylvania, which are recovering from an underground coalmine fire - Coalmine... | ecosystem: Environmental > Terrestrial > Soil > Unclassified ... | reverse complement strand
GGGAGTAATCATTCGGACGCGGTTGTTGAGGGCATCGGCGAAAACCAAGTCGCCGGCAGCATCGCGAGTGATGCCCAGGGGAGCATTCATCTGGGCAGAGCGTGCCGGTCCGCCGTCTCCGCTGAATCCGGCAATGCCGGTTCCGGCGTATGTGCTGATAACTCCGGCGCTGGTTATTTTACGGATTCGCTGCTCGCCTTCGTCGGTAACGTAAGTGTTGCCTGAGCGATCTTGCACCATGCCGACGGGAAGTTGAAAACTGGCGCTGGTGGCGGCGCCTCCGTCACCTACAAATCCGCCGGCCACGGTCGTGACTTTTTGCGCAAGGCTGGCTGGGACCAGAGCGAAGGACAACAAGAAAACAATCTGAGTACGGGCGCGCAGCTTCATTCGATACACTCCCCATTTTCGAATTGAGACCGAGAAACGAACTCCCGAATCAATAAGACAATATGAAGCAGCCGTTTTATGTCAGAAGCTTATGGAGAGCCCGAACCCGTCGCACTGGGAGCTAGCGGACTAAGGAAAAAATCGTCGGTGAGTGTGCCGCGACTTGACCCGGCGTGTCAATATGAAATTTTTTGCACTGTCGCGGCGAATGGACTAATTCTCTGAAAACCGATTTCAGGGAAGCCGCGAAGGGAACGCGCTCGCGACTCCGGTGGGTTGAAAATGATCGTTCGAAGTGGGGGAATTCGGGAGGTCGGAATCGGAGTCGGCGGTACGGCGGAGGACGGGGCCCTGGTTGTTTTCTTCGCCGGAGTGGTGACGGAGTACGGGCGTTTGCGCCGCCAGCAGGTGGGCCTTCACATCCTGAAATTCGTCGGTGTCAAGAATGTAGTCTTTGCGCGTGGGCAGGAAAGTAGAAATCTCGGAGTGGAGGCGGTCGATGCGTTCTTCGGTCAGAGGATAGCTGGCGAATCCCCGCGCAATCTTATTGCTGAAAGGAACTTTTGAGGCCAAATGATATCCGGGAATCTTGGCCAGGTTTGCCTGTCGCTGGAGTTCGATGGCATGGAGTTTTTCGAGTGCGCCGACGAAGGCTTGAGGATCGTAGCCGGAGGCATAGGCGTACTCGATGGCGAGGAGGTCGGCCTCGTACTCGGCATCGCGGTAGAACTTTTTGACGGAGAGCGGGCCGGCGAGGCCGCCAACATTTTCGACGGCCATACCTGCGGGACCGGCGACCATGGCCATGGAACCGATAATGTCGGTCATCTCGCGGCGGGTGAGAGCGCGAGTGGCATGGCGGGCGGCGACGTGAGCGATCTCATGGGCCATGACGGCGGCGAGTTCGGCTTCACCGTCGGAGGCGAGGATGAGGGCGCTATCTACATAGAGGAATCCGCCGGGCAGTCCGTAGGCGCGCGGCATATCGCCGGAGTCGATGACCTTAACAGTGAAGGGGACGATGGCGTCGGAGTTGCGCACGATGCGCTGGGCGATGCGGTTGACGTAGTCGTTGACGATGGGATCGGTGACAAGCTTGGTGGTGCGATCGAAGGCGGCGGCCATGTTGCGCCCGAGTTGAAGCTCGTGCTTCAGAGAATAAATGTTGAAGCCGTGTCCGATGCCGCGATCGCCGATGCGCTGGATGTCGTACTTGTCGGCGTTCTTGACGGAGATGACGTCTTTGTCTTTATCCGTGGTTGGGGATTCCGCCGAGGGAATGGTGCGAGGCACGTCTTTGGTCTTGGCTGAGAGTGGAGTGGCAAGGATCGCGACGAGGATGCAGAACAGGGGGGACTTGCAGGCTCTTCGCGGGGCGGCGGAAGAAACAACAGACAATCGCATGGGCCCACCAAACTAAGTGGGGGTCATTTTACAACGGAGTTGGGAAGAAAGAACTAGGTAATTAGACAGGGGTCAAAAGGCTCCAAACCAGGCTATGGGCGCGGGTTCTGGCCGAAATGACATTTTTTTGCACAGGCGCAAGACCAAGCGCTTCAGCAGCTTGGAGGGTCACCACGGAGAGGTGACTGAGGTGCGTTGCAGGGGCTAAGAGGATTTACTAATCTCCATCACGTGCCACACCACTCGACGCATCACACGCCGCACATTCATCACACTCTTCACAAACCTTCACGACCGATGGCGGGTGGCACTGCGACCCGAAGCCCGATCAGCAAGCGCCGGAGCAATCGCATGGGGCTGAATACCGCAGTTGGAGTATCAGGCGAAGACCGTTCGAAGTTTACTTTCACGCTGCAAGCCAAGGCGCTCAACCTGAACAAGCACGGGGCCGCGCTTCAAATCCATCGCGAACTGGCAGTTGGAACGACGTTGGTGATCAAGCATCCGCGAGGGACGCAGGTCTCGGCGAAAGTGGTCTCGCAGATTGCGGCGGTCGAGGGACTGTGCACCTACGGAGTGGAGTTTGAGGAGCATGACGAGAAGGCGAAGAATTTCTGGGGCATCAGCTTTCCGTCGGTGTAGGGCACGCCTAGGTTTGGCCGGGAATAAAATTACAAATCATCGGTCCGATTTGCGGTCCTGAGGGCAGGATCGCTTTTTGTATTGGGACCTTGGCTATCTCGTGTTTCTTGTTGAGCTGCCAGGTTCGGAAGGCTTCGATCGAAGATTCCGGCAGATCAACGTTGTCCTTCAATAGATCAAGCCCGCTGGCACGCATCATTTTTTCAGTCACGGCAAGATATTCGATAGATCTTGTCAACTGAAGGTTCCCGCACGTTTGCACCGGAATCCTGTCAATTCGAACGTGAACGATACGGCCTACTTTGCGGACATCCTCAATCGCGAGAATGGTGACGGTGAGAGCCTGACGGTTGGTCCAGACCTGACCGATTTTGTACGCGGGAGGTCCAGCCGCGCCCGCGGAATTGTCTTGAGCAGCCGCGTTGGAAAAAGCGGCGAGAAGCAGAATGCAGGCTAAAGTTACCTGTTTGCTTAGCGTGATCATGCCACCATTCGTTCCTCTGCGCCAATGATAACTCTAATTGTCCCTCACGGCTTCCGGCTACCTATCCGCACGAGTCATCGCTCGCGGCTCATTGCTATTTGGCGTGGTAGACGGTTTTGCCGGCGACCATGGTCCACAACACATTCGTCTCGCGCATTTCTTCTGGGGAGACGGTGAGGACGTCGCGGTCGAGCAGGATGAGGTCGGCGCGCTTGCCGGGGGCGATGGTGCCGATTGAATCCAGGTTCATGGCGCGGGCGGAGTTGCGGGTATAGGCGTAGAACATGGCTACGCGCGGCATCGCCTGGGTGGCGTCGAGGACTCCTTCTTTGCCTTTGCGAGTTTCAGCCTGGTAGATCGCGCGGAAAACGTTGGCGGTGGAAACGGGCCAATCGCTGGCGCCGGAGATGATTCCGCCATTGTCGAGGATGGAGCGCGCGGGATACTGCCAGCGGTAGATTTCGGGATCGAGATAGGGCTTGAGAATTTCGATAGTATCGTTGGCGGCTTCGGCCCAATAGAGTTGCAGCGCGCTGATGACACCTAGCTGGCGGAAGCGCGGAAAATCTTCGGGCTGGATGAACTGCTCGTGAGTGAGGGTGTGGGGAAGATGAGAGTCGCCGTTGGCGGAGCGGGCGGCGGCGATGCCGTCGAGAGCGGCCTTGACGGCTCCGTCTCCGATGGCGTGGACGTGGATGATGAGTCCTTGCTTGTCGGCGGCGACACAGAGTTCGGCGAATTTTTTGGGCTCAAACAAAAGATCGCCATTGTGCCCGGTATTTTTATAGGGCTTGGTGAGGTGCGCGGTCTGGGAAGGAAATTCAGCGACGCCGTCGGCAAAGATTTTGATTCCGGTGACGTGCAGGTGGGGGACATCTTTATAGGTGTCGCGCGCCTTTTGGACGGTGGCTAGCTCGGCGGCGGGATCTTTGGAGAGCACTTGCGGGAAGGCGACGATTTCAGAGGTTAGTTCGCCGCGGTCGGCAAGCATCTTGTAGGCCTGCAGAACCTGGTCGGAGGCGAGAGGGTCGAGCCAGGCGGTGATGCCGAGGCTGTAGTTGTACTGCAGTGCGGCGCGCCCGGCGGCGAGCAATTTTTCAGGAGTGGGCTTGGGCAGGAGCGGTTCGATTTTGGCGGTGCCGGCGTCAACCAGGAATCCGTTGGGCTCGCTGTTTTTGTCGACGCCGTAGTAGGCGCGCTCGTCGGGCGTGAGCTTCTTGAGAAATTCCGGAGTGATGCCGGCACGGTTGAGCAGGGCGTGATTGGCCCATGCAGTGTGGCCGTCCATGCCGCGAAGAAGGACGGGCTGATTTGCGTAGGGGCCGGTGCTGAAGTCGCGGTTGAGAATGTCGGGGTGCGACCAGAATTCGAGGGGCAGTCCTTGAATCTCAAGGATGTCGCCGCGCATGCCGCGTCCGGATTTTTTGGCGTCATCGGCAAAGGCGGGAAGCTGATCGATGGAATTGACTTTGTCGGTGGCATCGGCTGCGATCAGGCTCAGTCCCCCGTCGATCGAGTGGCTGTGGGAATCGATGAAGCCGGGGAAGAGAGTCTTGCCATTGAGGTCGATGCGCTCGGCACTAGCGGAAACGGATTTCTCGACTTCGGGCAAGTTGCCGACGGCGACGATTTTGTCGCCGCGGATGGTCACCGCTTCGGCGTAAGGATTTTGCGGGTCGGCGGTGAAGATTTGCGCGTGGAAGAGAATGCGCTCGTCCGCGCTACCCTGCGCCCAGAGGGGAGAGACCGCAAGAAGAAGGGATGCAATGATCACGAGAAGCGCGCAACGACCCAAGGTTCGTCCCACTGGATCATCCTTTCGGAAGGCAGATTTTTGAAAATCTAAGCAGAGGCAAACCACACACTATACACAAAAGGTAGGCGAACCTGAATCCGCGGCGATGGTGGGCTACTTTGATTTCCTGAGTACCATCGAGGCGAAGAAAATGACGCCAAGCAACGCGAAAAATAGACCGAAACCGTTAAGAGGCGTTCGCTGATAAAGGAATGCAATTCCCAAAACAATCGCTGTGATCGCCGCGATGATGAACCTAAGCCAGTTCATGCGATTCTTTCCGCCCTCCGCCTCTCGTAGGCTTCCCACAGGTAACTAAATCTTCTACGCTCCAAAGCCGACCCGTAACGCCAGCCGCCGTCGGTGGACTCATGCGCAGTGTACGGTGAATCTTGATGAAGTTGTAGGCGAAATAGTTCAGTGACGGCCGATGCTGGATGAAGTGAATTGTTTCCGCAATGTCCTGACGCCGTGCAGCTGTGCTAATGGGCGATGGATTGGACCCAAGCGGCGAACGCGTGCCAGGCGGCAGTCTTGCCAATGGGAATTCTTATTTGCTGGACGAAAATGAGGAATGCGCTTGCCCAGAGGGTGGCGCGGTGAAGCTTGTGGGTCGACCAGAGGTCGTAGGCTGCGAGGAAGGCCAGGAAAACGTAGGAGAGCAGGGCGGCGCGAACGGCATCTCTGTGGCCCAAGACCGGCCAACGGGCGATGGCGGCGATCATTAGGGCGATAGTGCCGATGAGGATGAGGCGCTTGTGAGTTGCGGGATCTGACCGGAACCGGAACGCGAAGGAAATGAGAGTGGCAAAGATGAGCATGTCGGTGAGAGGGATGATGTAGAAAAATCTGGGATCGCGTCCGGGAGGGCCGGCCTGGCGGACGAGGGAATCGGTGGCGGCGAGAACACCGAGGATCACCATTAGACATGCGAGACCGAAACCGGCGATGCCGAGACGGCGATGGACCTGGACGCGGCCCGCGGAGACGAGAGAAGTCTGGGTCACTAGCAGGAGAATCCAGCAGGAGAATGCCGCGCCGTGGATGTGGACGATCAGACTGGGCAAGGGCGCATGGAAGATTCCCGCGAGATAGTAGGTGCGGGCAAATCCCAGGAAAACCGTGGCCAGCAGGAGCACGGCCATCGACGAAAAGAAGATGTGGTCGAAACGACGGCCGGGCAGGGCTCTCACGAGCTTCGAGGGAGCAGCCGGCTGCAGGGTGATGGTCGACATCGTGGCTCCTGAACTGAATTTTTTGTTGGCTGGTGATACCCGGGGGAGTTGGGAGCATTGTATGCCAAGGCGGGGCAGTTGCAGCTGCAGAAAATACTTCCTGCCGCTACCGAGCTCTGAAGAGGAAGAGGTAGTCAGGATGCGGTGTCACGCCGTGTGAGCCGGGGAAGAAGGATCAGGACCAGACCGTAAAAGAGGAGCGAAACGACCATGGAGGCGGCGTTGCCGAAGCGAAGGTCTTCGAAGAGAAGTTTCAGGGTGCCGACGGCGACGGCGGCGTAGGCGACCCATCCGAGTTCGATGCGATGCCAGCGTGATCCCACAAAACCCAAGGTGAGGGCGAGGGCGCAGTTCACGATGGTGCGGATGACGGAGAGACGCGAGGCGTCGAGCTCGAGGCGTCCGGTGGCTGCGGCGGCGACGGCTACGACGACGAGCGCAGCTGCGGTGAAACCTGCCAATACTGCGGGAACGATCCAGAGCAGGCGGCGCTTGGGTCGATCCTCACGGTGATGAGATCCGACAAGGTAGCAGGCCAGCGCACACGGAGCGACCAGGGAGAGGCGCCAGTCGGGAGATGATGGGACAGTTCCTGCCATGGCGTTCCAGGCGTACACGGGAAGAGGCGAAACTGCGGCGGCTGCGGCTAAGTAGAAAGAGGCGTGCAGGCCGAGGCTGAGCTTGGCGGTGCGGGTGTAGAGGAAAGTGGCTCCGACCGCGGTCGCGCACAAAAACAGCAATTGCAGATTGGCGGAGAAGAACAGGAAGGAACCGCCTAACAGGAGCGCTGCAGCCCAGTTAGCCGAGACACGGCGGTCGCGAGTGTAAGCATCGTCAACGAAGCGAGAGAGGGCTCCCCAATAGCAGGCGGCGGCGAACAGCAGGAACAGAATTCCGAGCGCCGGGGCGGCTGAATTGTGCGTGGCGCGCAACGCACCGTAGGAGGCAAGCACGAAGGCCAGAATCGCCTGGCCGATTTCAAAGATGGTGAGGCGATGGCGGAGCGCAAAACTGCGAACGGCGATGCTGCCGCCGTAAATCGCCAACAGAGCCAGAGACAGCGCGGCCAGCGTAAGTGACGAGGCGGGACGATATCCGTCGGGCAAGGTTTCCGAGGTGAGAATGTACACGAGCAGCCACACAGCGAAGTCGGCGGCCAGCGCGGGAATGGCGCGGAGACTGAGGCGGTGCCCCAGGCAGGCGGCGATCTCGGTGGTGAGGGCGACGGCCAGCAAGGCCGCGGTCAGCGGGACAAGTTCGCGGCTCTCGATAATTAGGGCCACCGCAGTAATCACGGTCGCGAGAGTGGCGACCCAGGGAATGAGTTGCAGATCGCGTTGCCAGGCCAGAACAACCGCGAGCACGACAAACGCGACCAGCACGATGGATGCAAATGCGGGCGAGAGGACCTGGAAGCGAACAGTAGACTCCCACAACATGGGAGATAGGATCAGCGCCGAGGTGATGGCATAGGTCACGCCGGCAAAGCGGCTGGCGGCGGCAGTGCGCACGGCCCAGACCATCCAGAAGCAGGCGTAGAGGATCGCGATCAGCAGCACTGGCAACCTGGGGACGTTGGGGGATTCGGCGAGGGCGCGGAGCAGGTAGGCGCCGGCGATTCCAAGAACGGCCTTGCCCACGACGGGAACGATTCCTGAGGGAGTTTCGACGGAAGGAAATCCGCGCCAGGTAGCGGGAGGGAGAGAATGCTCGATGGGTGGCGTTACGAGTTGGGGCTCGGGCGGCTTTTCTTCACGGCATTCGAGCGCGGCGACGCGGTCTTCGAGGGCTTGCAGTTGTTCGCTCAGTTGCTCTAACGCGGTGGCGATACTGTCGACAGCTTGCGGCATGGGGATGCTCCGCATCTGACCGTAAAGGCCGTTAGTCAGTTCTCGAGGGAGGAGTTGGCCCTCAGCGGTTCAAGCTACGTTCATTGCGCCGCTTTGCGGCACGGCTGAAGCAGCGCCCTTCCCGATCCTTGATTCGGGTTCATATTCCCGTTTATCGCAACTCGAGAGCTGATCTAGGTGGTTCCATGCGCCGGAGTTGCACTGGAGGCGGAGGAGTTTCCGCATCCAGCCAGGGCGGCAGGAGTTTTACCAAGACCCATAAGATACCGAAGGGAAGAAGCATAAGTATGATTGCGGTGAGCAGTCCTTCGCGGGTGGCGAAGGCCATCTTATAAGTGGTGTATCCGAGGAAACTTTTGGAGAAGAGCTGGCCGCCGATGACGACATTCCAGCGCATGGCGAAGATGCCGATGACAGTGAGGCATCCGGCGAGGGCGTAGATGCGCTTGCGCACGGTCTCGGTGAGCTTCAGGATTTGTGCCAGGCCGAGCAGGGCGATGGGCGTGACCGTGCCGAGCAGGATTTGGACGATTACCTGCGAGGTCCAGAGGCGGGTATGCACCATGAAATCGAGGCTGCGGAACGATTCGTCGGCTTCGTAGATGCGCTGGATGAGGTCGAGCATCTCGAGGCTGAAATCAATGATGAATGTGTAAAGCAGGTACTGCGCGATGGTGTCGAGGCAGCGAATGTCGATTGTTTTTCCGCGCAGGCGGCTGGAAAGCATGTAGAGCAACATCACGGCGGCGATGCCCGAGACCATGGCGGAGAAGATGAAGACGATCGGCATCAGCGGCGACGACCACCACGGATTCGCTTTGACGGAGCCGAAGATGAAGCCGACATAACCGTGGAGCAGGAAGGCGGAAGGAATGCCGATCAGGGTGATGAAATAGCCCAGGCGTTCGTCGATGTGCAAGGAGCGTTCGGTGATTACGTCCGAGCCGAGCGTGAGCACGCGATAGACGAGGCGGGTGATGCCGGTCGAAGTCTGGGATTTCAGAACAATATCGTGGCGATAGTCGAGCCAGATTTCCAACAGCAGTACCGCCATCAAGTACCAGAGATAGACGAAGCCAAACATGGCCATGGCAGAAGAGCGGTGCGGTGTCAGATACATTTCGAGCGAGCGTTCGGGATGTCCGAGATGCAGTTGCAGCGGGAGCGGGGCGACCAGCAGAAAAGACAGGGCCGTGAGCAATGCCAGGCGGTACGTGGGTTTGACGGCCTGCACGCGGAAAACACGCTCGAGTGACGCGAGGATGAAAGCACCGGCGACCAGTCCCGTGATGAAGGGATAGAGAACGATGAGGACGCTCCATTGGAGCTCCACTTCGTTGGGATACATGAAACCTTCGACCGGGATGTGCAAACGGCCCTCCTATCAGCCACGGGGGCTAAAGCCCTCGTTTTCCCTGCGCCTTAACGCGGCCCTGAAGGGCCGCTCTTTCACCTTCACCTTGCCTTAAGCGACCTGAATGGCCGGGTTCCGGCCCTCATCGAACTGAACCATCCATGCCGTTGTAAAAAACTTTTGCGCCCGTGGCCATGTGCGGCTTCAGGACCTGGACCGTGTGCGTCTTTAAGAATTCGTGAATCGGGTCTTTGGGATTCTTTAGATCCGCAAGCTGGCGCGCGCCCGTGGGACAGACTTCGCAGCAGGCCGTGGTCAATCCCTTGGTGATGCGGTGATAACAGAGCGAACACTTCTCGGCCGTGTTGGTTTTGGGATTAATGAAGCGGCATCCGTAGGGGCAAGCCTGGACGCAGTAGCGGCAGCCGAGGCAGTAACTCTTGTCCACGAGGACGACGCCGTCGGGCGTGACGAAGGTTGCGCCGACAGGGCAAACCTGGGTGCAGGGAGAATCTGCGCAATGGTTGCAGAGCTTGGGGACGAAGAAATCTTTGCCCGCACTGATTTCGTTGGGCGGGAAGCCCTGCTTACCGCCGTCGGGAGATTCGACTTCGGGGCGCTCGATCTTCCAGTCAGAGACGTGATATCGCTCAACCCAGGTGCGGAAGTAGCCTTCGGGCACATCGTTTTCTTCGGAGCAGGCGCGGACGCAACTGCCGCATCCGATGCACTTGGGAATGTCGACGAGCATGGCCCACCAGTGCTCGGTCAGCTTGTAGTTGGGAGCGGCCTCGGGCGTGCCGGCCTGAACAAATTTCCAGGCGACAGCGGCGGCGGGCAGGAGGATGAGCAGGCGACGGCGGGTGATGTCCATTACTTTTTGGCCTCCGTCGCGGGCTTGGTCTTGGCCTGCCCCGTCTCTTCGATCTTGGGACGGTGCGGCTGATGGCAGGTGTCGCAGGCTAAACCGCCGGCGTGATCCGCGGTGACGACCTGCGGGAATCCTTTAGGCTTGGCACTATTGGCTTCGTGGCAGCGGGCGCAGAGAACCGCGGTGTCGAGCTTGGGCGGCTTGATGGAGGCAGGGTCGTCAGCGTGTTTGGCCTGTGCTCCGTGGCAGGCTTCGCAGGCGACCACAACGTGCTTGCCCAGCTTTTTCTGATCGACGACATCGGTGTGGCAGGCTTCGCAGACTTCGTGGCCGGCGTGAGCGATGGGGCGGGCAGCGGCTTCGGCGATGGCGTCGCCGCGATAGTGTCCGTACTGGCCGAAACTGTGGGGCACGACGGCGGTGCGCAACAAGACGAAGGCGACCACCGCGATCACCATTACAGCGGCAAGACGAATCAGGTGTTCCGTGTCTTTGAACAAGGTTGTTTGTCCGGGCGACGGGCTTTCGACGCCATTGCCAAAGAAAACGGCATACTCTTGGATACCGGGATAGGAGTGGAGCAACGATGATCGAGGTCACAAGGGGCTGTGATGGGTGTCACTCGCGGCTTTTTGGGACGCGCAAGTCGTTGAGGCGAATGGGAGGCGAGTTACTTGCGTAAGTGAAAATGTGCGGCTAACGAGATGATCGCGGGGAGCAGGACGAATCACACTTCTCGTACACAAAGTCAAAATCCCCACCCTGTCCCTCCAAAGAACGGAGGGACAAGGGCAGGGCACCCGGCTGTCCGGCTAACGATCCTTCCGGGAGATGCGGAACCTAGGGGCGGTGTACGGCTGCCGAAGGAGGCTATTACCTAGGTCATCTTGGGGAAGGTGACGATTCGGGCGATGATGCTGGGAGAGCTTTGCTGAGGCCTCCAGGGAGGCTTCCTGGGACAAATTCCGCATGAATATTGATGACCTGCTTCGGATCGCGACAGAACGGCGAGCGTCGGACTTGCATTTGAAAGTGGGCAATTATCCGCACTTGCGCATTGATGGCGAATTGGCGCCCTTGACCGATCAGCCGCGCATCACCGCGGAAGACATGCTGAACATGGCGTTCAGCATGATGTCGGCGCGGCAGAAACAGAAATTCAAAGAGACCACGGAAATCGATATGGCGTACGGCGTTGCCGGACTGGGACGCTTCCGTGTGAACATATTTCAGCAGCGCGGCAACGTGGGGCTGGTGCTGCGTGTCATTCCAACGAAAATTCGCGCTCTGGATGAATTATTCCTGCCCAAAGTGGTCGAGCAGATTTGCGATATGCCACGCGGTCTGGTGCTGGTCACGGGCGTCACCGGTTCCGGTAAGTCTACGACGCTAGCGGCGATGGTGGACCGCGTGAACTCATCGCGCGCGGAACACATTGTCACCATCGAGGACCCGATCGAATTCCTGCATCGCGACAAGAAGGGATATGTGAACCAGCGCGAGGTGGGAGTGGATACGCCGGGATTCGGATCGGCGCTGCGAGCCAGTTTGCGTCAGGATCCGGACGTGATCCTGGTGGGCGAAATGCG
>Ga0209168_10003106_pt1 | contig 11625 bp, 7 predicted proteins | sample Coa_R1_FD_187156 | JGI IMG/M metagenome (GOLD analysis project Ga0209168, IMG submission 187156) | Surface soil microbial communities from Centralia Pennsylvania, which are recovering from an underground coalmine fire - Coalmine... | ecosystem: Environmental > Terrestrial > Soil > Unclassified ... | reverse complement strand
CGTCGCATGACATTCGGAACACGCGATGTTGCGATGCGACGACTCGTGCCAGTCGCGATAGGGCTGCCAGATTTCGTGGCACTTGGTGCAGGACCTTCCCCCGGAGTAACTGTAATAAAGGCTGGCGCCCGGCAACAGGAAGATCGCGAACAGGATCACAAGCAGCGGCGCGATGAGTCGCGCGCGGAAAAATCGACGCTTTCGAGACGGCGTAGAGGAATCAGGCGCGCCCATGTATTCCTTTCCACGTCTTCACCAGATTGGCGGAGGCATGGTACGCCACGGCCATGATCGTTAGCACCGGATTGAATCCGCCATTGTTCGGGTGCACGCTTCCGTCAACCACATACAGATTGTCGAGGTCATGAACGCGGCAAAACTTGTCGACCACTGATGTCTGCGGATCGTTGCCCATGCGGCAGGTCCCGGCCTGATGCTGTCCGCCACTGGGGATTCCCAGGAACGTCCAGTGGAACGGGATCGTCTGGATCGCGCCGGCCTCTTTCAACCACGCATCCGCTTTCTGCGTCATGAACCTTGTTCCCAGCAGATCATTTTCATGATGGCGGCCCGAGATACGAGCCACCGGAATTCCCCACGCATCTCTGACCTTAGGATCGACCTGCACTCGTGAGTCGAAGACGGGCATCTCCTGCATCGGTCCCATGACCGTCATGTTGCGTTTGAAATACCGACGCATGAAATCCTTGTGCGCTTGTCCCCAGCGCGGGATTCCCTCTCCCGAGATGCCGGTTACGACCTGATAGGGTGAGCGCAGGAACTCATTCGCCAGCAGGCCTCCAGCGACAAATCCGGGATTGTTGTGGTTGAAGTCGCAAATCGCGATTGAGGCGCCCGGACCAAGGTCGTCGTACGTTTCCTGCTCGAACAATCCGGCAGCCCCGGTGTAGGCGTGTCCTTGCAGATTTCGTCCAACCCAGTCGTAGCGATTGCCGAGTCCGTTGGGAAAGAGGCGACTCCTGGAATTCAGCAGCAGTCGGGGCGATTCAACTGCCGAGCAAGACACCACCACCAGATCGGACGTTTGTTCCTGCAAGCGGTTGTTGGAGTCGAAATAGGCCACGCCACGCACTCGGCCGCGCTCGTCTGTCAGAACTTCCCTGGCGATGCATTCCGTGCGCAATTCACAGTTCCCCGTTGCTATCGCTCTCGGAATGACCGTGTTTTGCGTACCGCACTTGGCGCTGACTTCGCAGGCATATCCGACGCACCACCGGCAGCGCATGCACGCGCCGCGCCCGTTATAAGGAACGGAGTTCCGCAGCATCGGAATATGAAAGGGATGAAGGCCGAGGCGCTTCGCAGCGGGTTCGAGAATCTGAAAATCGCGATTGGGCGGAAGCGGCGGCATCGGCAGCGGCCGCTTACGTGGCGCCCGGAAGACGTTATTCGAATCATCGCCTGAGACGCCCACTTCCCATTCGGCTTTTTCGTAGTAAGGCTCAAGATCCCAATAGCTGATGGGCCAGTCGTCGAGCGTGCTGCCGGCTACAGTTCCATATTTCGTACGCAGGCGGAAATCGTCTTCCATGAAGCGCCACGCCATGGCGCCGTAGCTCAGAGTGCCTCCGCCAACGCAGGCGGCATTGTTGCTATAGGCCCAGTGCCGGGAATCGACGGTGAACTCGTGGCCGGAACCGTCGACGTAGACGCGCGGATTGCGATCGTCGGGGCCGAAGGAATTGCCCAGCGCACACGTGCGCTGGTTGCGTAAATCGTCCTTGCGATCGTCGAACGGAGTGAACCACTTACCGCGTTCCAATAGCACGACGCTCAGCCCGGCTTCGGCCAATTCATTGGCGACAACACCACCTCCGGCGCCGCTACCCACAATGACCGCGTTGACATGCTTGAGGGCCATCATCCTGACCGTGGTTTTGCTTCGTCGGGACGCAGACGTCCGCGAATCGGCGGATATGGAAGATTGAGCATTTTCCAACTCACCCCTTCGCGGTTGCCGCCGTGCCGCGGGTCTCCGTAGAAACCCTGCATGGTGTGATCGACGACGTATCCGAAGAAGTCGGAAGAAGAGATCTGCTTCCAGATCGCACCCGGCGCTTTATTGCCTTCTATGAGCTGCAGCAGGGCCACCTGCTGTGTCGCGTCTAGATCGGCGAAAACCTTTCCATGCAGTGCGCGGCTGCTTTGATCGACACCAGCTAGCCCGACACGATAAATCGATTGCAGGTTCTGATAAGGTCCGCAAAGCTGGCGGTCGATGTAGTTGACGACGCCGGCCCACGAGGCTCCGGGATCCTGATCGGGAGGAATGATCTGGTCCGCCATTGCGGCCAGAGTACGAGCCTCGTCGATGCTGAAGAAGCGCCACGGGCTCTGGTTGCGGCTGCAAGCCACCGTGGTGCCGGCAGCGGCCGCAGCCGCTGCCGCGGCCTGCAGGAAGGCGCGGCGATTGAGCTTGGCGACAGAGTCCATCCGAGTATGCTCGCTTGGACTCTAGTCGGCATGCTTTCAATGATCAGTGACTACCATCACGCGGGTCGGTGATGCATTTGGGCTGGTGCTTCCTTTATAGCCGTCGCCGGTACAGCGTTCGCCGCATCGATCGCCTTGTTGCGGATTTGCCGGCTGGCCTCTCCTATCGTCGCGTCTTTCGCCAGCTTCGTTGGGCATTCGCCGAACCCATCGTGCATAATCATCCGCGTGGCTCAGTTGGAGAACTTCCGGCTTAAAGTGTTCCGCGCGGTCGCCGAGCACCTCAATTTCCGTATCGCCGCCGAACATCTTTTCCTGACCCAGCCCGCCGTTACGCTCCAGATCAAAGCGCTCGAAAACGATCTCGGAGTTCGCCTCTTCGACCGCACTGCGAACCGAATCTCGCTCACCAGCCAGGGCGAGATTCTTCTCGACTATTCGAAGAAGATCGCCGCGCTCGCCGCCGAGGCCGAGCACAAGTTGGGCGCGGAAGACGGCTCCGCATCCGGAGAACTCTCGCTCGGAGTCTCCACCACTATCGCCCAATACGTGCTGCCGCGCCTGCTTGGCGCTTTCCTTGACGAGCATCCGCGCGTCCAGTTTTCGCTGCATAGCGGCAATACTGCCGAGATCGTGCACCTTCTTCTGGACGATCGAGTTTCCGTCGGCCTCATCGAAGGCCCGGCCCGCGAGCGTGGAGTGCGCACCGAACCTTTCATGGACGACGAGCTGGTCCTGATTACACCCTCGCAATTCGAATCGGACCGCCAGACGCGTGCCCAATTTCAGGCGCTGACACTGCTCATGCGTGAACGCGGCTCGGGCTCGCGGCACGTCGTCGAGACTGCCCTGGAAAAAGCTGGGCTCAAATTAAAGGCTTTCAAAAGAGTGATGGATTTGGACTCCACCGAATCCATAAAATCCGCAGTCGAGGCCGGACTCGGCGTCGGTTTCGTTTCCCGCTGGGCCATCTCTAAGGAACTCGAATTAAGAACGCTCAAAGTAGCCCAAGTCAGCGGACTCAGAGTCACGCGCCAGTTCACCCTCATCTCCCGCACCGGCCCGGAACTCCATGGGCCCGCCGCGGCCCTCCGCCTTTTCGCTCTCGGACGCGCCCGCCTTCTTTCTAAACTCCGCGAGAAGCCCCTCTCCGCAGGCGTTTCCAAGCGATAAGCGAAACTAATCGCCAATCACAATTACTGCTTGGACGCCGCTCTCGTGCCTGCCTCACACTCTCTTTGTGCGCAAGAGCGTCTTCTTCGTCCTGTTGATCATCTCCGCCACCGGCATTATCTCGCCGCCAATCGCGCTTCTCCTCGGACTCATCTACGGACTCACCGTCGACCATCCCTACAACGCCGACAGCAAGCGCTGGGCAAAATTCCTGTTGCAGGCTTCGGTGGTCGCGCTTGGCTTCGGTATGAACCTGCACGACATCGTTCGTGTCGGCCGCTCCGGATTTATCTACACCGCCGCCAGCATTACTTGCGCGATGCTCTTGGGACTCGGCTTAGGCTACGTCATACAGGTAAGCAAGAAGGCCGCCTTCCTCATTAGCGCCGGCACCGCCATCTGCGGCGGCAGCGCCATCGCTGCCGTCGGTCCCATCACCGATGCCAATGACGAAGAGATGGCCGTCGCTCTCGGCACCGTCTTCATTCTCAATTCCATCGCGCTTTTCCTGTTTCCCCTCATCGGAAACGCGCTGCACCTGAATCAATCCCAATTCGGACTGTGGTCCGCCCTCGCCATCCACGACACCAGTTCCGTGGTCGGCGCCACCGCGAAATACGGAGCGACCGCCCTGGCCGTGGGCACTACCGTGAAGCTCGCCCGCGCCCTCTGGATCGTCCCTCTCTCATTCGTCACCGCGCTCACGTTGAAATCAAAGGCGCGTGTTCGCTGGCCATGGTTCATTCTCTTCTTCTGTCTGGCAGCCTTCGTCAGCACGTTGTTGCCCGCATTCAGCGGCCCGTTCATGGCACTCAACCACATCGGGAAGCTCGGACTCACCGTCACGCTGTTTCTCATCGGCACCGGACTCAGCAAGAAAACTCTGACGCAAGTGGGCCCGCGGCCCCTGCTGCAAGGCGTCACTCTTTGGATGATCGTCGCCAGCACGACCTTGGCGCTCATTCTCTTCAACTGGATTCACTTGTAGAGGTCTGCGGAAAGAACTCACGCGGTCGCCCGCAGCGAGTTCTTCAACAACCCCAAGCGCTGTAAACTTTCTGCCGTGGCGACGATCGCATCTTCTCTCGAACGGGGCCTCCACCCCAGCACGCGCTGTGCCTTTTCGCTGGTCGCGTTCCTGACGACACCCAGCTCCGGCAGAATCTGCTTGATTGCCGGATCAAATAGCGCCGCAATGCGCACCACAAAATTCGGCAGCTCGCGCGCCCGTACCCGCCGTGCAGCCGGGCCCAAGCGTTGCTTGAGCACACGCGCAATCTCGACCATCGACACGAAGTCTCCCGCCACAGCGAGAAACCTTTCGCCCTTCGCCGCCGGATTCGTCATCGCCCGCAGATGCAGGTCCACCACATCGCGTACGTCGACCGCACCGAAATACAGCCGCGGACATCCTGGTACCGCCCCATCCATCATTTTCTGCACGATCAATATCGACGTCGCGTAATCCGCTCCCAGCACCGGCCCAAACACGCCCACCGGATTCACGACCGCCAGTTCCAGACCGTTTCCTTCTTTCGCGATGAAGTCCCATGCGGCGCGTTCCGCCAGCGTTTTCGATTTGACGTACGGCGTCACGCCCTCGCCCTTCGGGTCAGTCCAGTTCGTCTCGTTAAAAGGTGCGGCCTGCGGTTTGTGACCATAGCCGATCGCCGCAAACGATGACGTCAGCACAGCTCGCTTCACGCCGGCGTTGCGCGACGCGCGCAGCACCCGCAACGCACCTTCTCGCGCCGGAACGATCAACTCGTTTTCATCTTTCGGAACCGTTGCTGGAAAAGGTGAGGCGACATGCAGCACGTATTCGCATCCCGCGACGGCTTCTGCCCAGCCTGCATCTTGCTCAAGGTCCGCCGCGAAGAACGTGAGTCGATCGCCAGCATCCGTGCCGCCCTCCTTCAGCAGCGCCCGGACATCGGTCTCACGCGCCAAATTTCTCACCGTCGCGCGCACCTGATGTCCCGCGGCCAGCAACTGCAAAATGCTGTGGCTCCCGATAAATCCCGAACCGCCCGTCACCAGAACCGTGCTCATCGACCTCCGTCCGTTCCTGTTCGTCTTAGCTTACCGCGCCGCCTCTGCATATTCGCTAGGTGGCCCATTCTAACGTCGCGTTGTTTGCGACGTTAGAGTGGGACCTTGATGTCCTCCACTATCCGTTTCGGATAGGGCCTAACGTCTCTCACCGCTGTCCGCTTCGTCGGTATAAGATTGCCGCAGTTGTACGATTTCCCTCCACAGTCACCCATGCCAGCACCTATCCGTAGCCCGCTTTTGAGCACCTTATTCACTCGATTAGCGCTGCCCCTCATTCTGTCCGCAGCTGCCGCCGCTCAATGTCCTCACGCCGGAAACAATGTTGGCTCGATTCCATACCCGCCCAGAGGACCATACCAGGGTGTTTCGTTCCGTGTCTGGGCGCCGCATGCCAGTTCCGTTCAGGTGAAAGATCCGGTCTCGGGCCGCTCGGCTCCCTTGGTTTCGCAGGGCACGACCGGTTACTGGTGCCTCGACGTGCCCGGAGTCACCGTCAACCAAAAGTATGACTACGTGATTACGACGCCGGGCTTCGGCACGGTCACGCGTCGCGATCCCAATGCACGCATCGTGACGGCTTCCTACAACGGACATTCCATCACTTACGATGCAGCTGCCTATGTCTGGCACGACCAGAATTTCACGCCGCCGTCCTTGAACAAGCTGGTCATCTACGAAATGGATATCGGGCAGTTCAACGCCGGCCCCTCGGGATGGGGAACATTTCAATCTGCGATCAACCAACTCGCCCACATCACCAGCATGGGATTCAATGCCGTTGAGCTGCTGCCGGTCACGCAGTTCGGAGGCGTGCACGGAAATCCCTATGGACCTACCGATCAATACGCGGTCGACAATGATGCCGATGGCGGCGCCGACAATCTCAAAGCGTTCGTCAATGCTTGCCATCAGCAAGGATTGGCGGTGATTTTCGATGTGGTGCACAACCACTGGGGTCCATTCCAGCTCACCGATTTCGATTTCGACGGATGGCAGACGAAGTCGTTTCCCGGCGGAATCTATTTCTACGATAACGTCGTCGCGACCGGTGATCGGTATGACACTCCGTATGGACCGCGGCCCGATTATTCGCTCCCGATCGTGAAGGACTACATCCTCGGACAGATCACGATGTGGTTCAACGAGTATCACGCCGACGGGTTACGCTGGGATTCGATTTCGAACATCTACAACACGTGGGGCGGCGGAGTCGGCAAGAATCCGAACACCGGAAAGCCCGGTGTGCCTCTGCCTGACGGCGTCAGCATTCTGCAAACCGCGAACACGACCTGGGCCAAGTCGTTCAAGTTTGCCGAGGACTTGTCGTTCAGCAAAAAGCAGGCTTCCGACACATTGCCCATCTCAAGCGGTGGACTCGGTTTCGATGCGCAGTGGAATGCGACCTTGGGATATTTCGTGCGAAAAGATTTTCCCGCGGCGAGTCCGATTAATCTTTCGGACGTCGTCTCGGGAATGACCTCGACGTTCAACAACGTCTATCTGCAAAGCGTCGCCTACGTCGAGTCGCACAATGAACTGACCACGAAAAATTCGCGCCTCTACCAACTTGTCGATCCGCAGGATCCCACCAGCCGCACTGCGCGGAAGAAATCCACGTTGGCGGCGGCAATTCTGCTCACCTCTCCAGAGGTTCCGCTGATCTTTCAAGGCGACGAACTTCTCGACCCAAGCTGGCTCGACAACAAGACCACGCTGAATTGGACGAACGCCACGACTTGGGCAGGAATCGTCGACCTCTACGGAGCGCTCGTCGGCCTGCGCACCAATGCGTCCGCGATCTCGCCGGGCCTGACTGATCCTGACCTGAATATTTATCAGCAGGACAAAACCAACGACGTCCTCGTCTACGACCGCTACAACAAAGCGTCGCTGGGCAGCGACGATGTGATCGTGATCGCGAACTTGAGCGGAACCGTCTTCAACGGCACGGGCTACCAGATCGGATTGCCCTATGCCGGAACCTGGCAAGTTTTGTTCAACAGCGATAGCACCGCCTACAGCAGCGACTTCGGCAACGTGGGACCCTCCGGCTCAGTCACTGCGGTCAACATTCCCCATGCCGGACAACCCTACAGCGCCACCGTCCCCATCGGAGATTACTCGGTGCTGATCCTGTCGCAGCGGTGAGTTGGGTATCTCGTCATTTTTTGCACGCCTTGCGCAAAATCTTGATAACGAAGTACTTACGATTTTGAGATACCCTGATCAGTCTGCAAGCTCCTGATTCCAGATGATTTATACGTAAATTCTTCCAGAATAATGACTTAGCTCATGTTTTCGACAACAGCCTCTATTGTTATCAATAATTTACGAGCAAATTCTTGATGTCAAAGAACTTAGAGCTCATTTTCCGAAGACGCATCCTCGGAACGGCTGCCTATGCTCTTTGAGCACCGTTGCGCCTCGACCATGGTTGCAGATTGCAAATGGCGGGCGCAAGGTCAGACGTCACAAGAGGTTGTGGAAAATTTCGCTTGAGCACCGTGGGGAAAGCATGTCTCTGAGCAGCTTTCCAGCCTCTACTCGCAACGCAGCGCCACCACCGGATCGGCGGTCATGGCGCGACGTGCCGGGATGTAGCACGCGGCGGCAGCCACGAACATGATGGTCGCCGCCACGGAGACGAACGTCAGTAAGTCGAGCGGACTGACGCCAAAGACCAGGCTCTGGAGGAGTCTGCCACCGAGCATCGCCACGACGATTCCGATGGCGAGTCCGAGCGCAACCGGCCGGAGCCCCTGCCGCATGACCATGACCAGCATTTGCGAGCGCTGTGCTCCCAGCGCTGTGCGGATGCCAAACTCGCGCCGCCGCTGCTCGACTGAGTAAGCCAGCACTCCGAAAATGCCGAGCGACGCGAGCAGCAATGCCGAGAAGGCAAACGACGATGTCAGCGACGCCTGGAAACGACGGCCCTCCAGGTTAAGAGCCACCACTTGTGACATGGGTCGCAGCGCGACGATGGGCACATCGGGGCCAGAGTGATGAATCACATCGCGGACGAGACCCGCAATGCTTGCCGGATCCTGCGCGGACTTCACCACGATCGAAGCTGACCCTGGGGCGCCGGGTACTGTTTGGGCCCACGAGTCGGCGACATAGACCATATAGAGTGGAGGTTGGTCGAGTTGGTTGTGGATGTCACCGGCGACTCCGATCACTTCGCTCAGTTGTAGCTCCGCCCATTCCGCAACGCACTGCTGTCCCACGGCATTCTTGCCGGGCCACAGGCGGCGCGCCAGGCTCTGCGACACAATGACTTGTCGTTTGCCGCGATCGTGATTGTCGAAAGCACGTCCGGCAAGAATCGGAATACTCATTGCCTGGAAATAGTCCGCGCTGACTGCTCGATAGTTGACGATCGGCGCTTCCTGAGGTGGAAGCTGGTTGCCAGGCAGATTCATGCCGCTGACGGAACCCTCTCCGTCGAGCGGCAGGATGCTGATCCACGCCGCTGAGCGCACACCCGGCAGGCTGCGGATCTCTTCCAGAGCATTGCTGTAGAACGCCTCGCGTCTCGCGGCATCCACGTAAGCTACTGGCGGCAGGTCCACACTGGCGGCGAGCACGTGTTCGACGCCGAAGCCCGGATCGAGGTGGAGGAGGTGCAGCAGGCTGCGGCCGAACAATCCAGCGACGATCAGCAGCACCGTGCACATCGCGACTTCGGCGCCGACCAGCGTAGTGCGCAGTTTGCGGGTACGGCGATTCTCGGAGACGCTGCGTCCGCCGGAGCCGAGAGTGGCGTGCAAATCGGCGCTTGAGACAAGCCATGCTGGAAGCGCTCCAAATAATGCGGCGGTCGTCACCGACGCGAGCAGGGCGAATGCGAGAACGCGTGCATCGAGGCTCACCTCGCTCAAGCGTGGAATGTCGGCCGGTCCGAAGCGCGCCAGCCAATGCACGCCGAAGTACGCCAGCAGAATGCCCAGCGATCCGCCGATCATGGCGAGCAGAAGGCTTTCGACCAGCATGTGCTGCACCAGCCGCAGCTCGCTGGCGCCGAGCGCCTTGCGAATGCCGGCCTCACGCAGTCGGCCCGGAACACGCGCGAAGAGCAGGTTGGCGACATTCACACAGATCATCAGCAGCACGGCGCCGACTGCGGCGAGCAACAGGATCAATCCGCGGCGCACCGATCCGACGGTTTCAGACTGCAGGGGCGCAATCATGGCGCGCAGATCGAGATTCGAGTGCGCCTCCTTCGCGATTCTCGCCTGAATCAGATCCAGTTCGGCAAGAGCCTGGTTGGCTGAGACATCGGGCTTGAGACGGCCAATCGCGGTGAAATCAAATTCGCCGATGAGGTCCTGCTCGTAAGACCTGGGCCCGTTCAGCGGTGTCAGGAATTGCGTGCCCGCCGAGAATCCGTTCACCGCTCCGGGTAAGTGAAACGATGGTGGCAGTACTCCCACGACGGTGTGAGGAACGCCGTCGAGCGTGATGGCGCGGCCTACGACAGAACGGTCAGCGTTGAAGCGAGTTCGCCAGAAAGAATCCGTCAGAATCACCGCGTGGCCATGATCAGTTTGATCTTCCTCTGGAAGGAACGCACGACCGAGCGCTGGATGTACTCCTAACACCTCCAAAAAGTTTGCGGAAGCGCGCGTGGCGCGAATCTGCTCAGGGTCGCCGATACCGCTGAGAATCATCGAGGTGGACTCGGCGACAGCAATGCCATCGAAGGAGTGGGACTCCTTCTGCCAAATCTGGAAGTCGGGCAAGTTGGCATCGAGCAGTGGGTAGGAATTCTTCCACTGCGGAATGACCTCATGGATCACATACAGCTGTTTTGAATCGCGAAAGCTGAGCGGCCGAAGCAAAACGCAGTCGATCAAGGAAAAGATGGCCGTGTTCGCGCCAATCCCGAGCCCGAGAGTCAGCACCGCCACCAGTGTGAAGGCAGGCGACTTTCGCAACGTGCGCAGACCGTACCGTAAGTCGTACAGGAGGGTATTCAAATGTGCCTCCCCATGCGGACAGCTCCGCCCTTGCTGTCGCACGTAGGTGACCGAAGGAACTATGACGCAACTTGTTGAATGCGTAAAGGGGGCATGGGGGATCGTGACGGCACAGCGTCCGCTTGTGCGACCAGCCGTCCGGAAGCGGACAGGTGGCTGGCGGGGCAGTGGCTAGCGTATCCTCGAGTCTTTTCGGGGTGTAAACTAATCAAAGGCTTATACCGCTTTGATTCATTTCTGAAAGGATTCTCCCATGGCAATACTTGAGCCCCCCGTCCGGCCAGCGCGCACGAGCCTGCATTCCGGACCATTTGTCACCGCGCCCTTTTTTGATTTTCGCAATGAAGAGAATGCCCGCCGCATGCGCGCCGCCATCGCCAAAGTTCGCGGCCAGCTTGGACATGAGTACGACCTGATCATTGGCGGCAAGCACGTCAAGACCTCCGACAAAATCAAATCGCTGAACCCGGCCAAGCCGTCGGAGATCGTCGGCATCCATCAGAAGGCCGGCAAAGAGCACGTGGAGCCCGCGATGAGCGCGGCGCTCAAGGCATTCGAATCGTGGAGCCGCACCACGGTGGAAGAGCGCGCCGGACTGCTGTTCCGCGTGGCCGACACCATGCGCCAGCGCAAGATGGAATACATGGCTTGGCTGGTTTTCGAAGTGAGCAAGAACTGGGCTGAGGCCGACGCCGATATCTCGGAGACGCTCGACTTCTGCGAGTTCTACGCTCGCGAGGCGCTGCGGTTTGCCAAGGCACAGACGCCGATTCAGCTTCCCGGCGAGCATGACACGCTGCACTACATTCCGCTGGGAGTGGGCGCAGTGATTCCGCCGTGGAATTTTCCCTGCGCCATCATGGCCGGAATGACGGTCGCGTCGATCGTCAGCGGAAACACGGTGATCCTGAAACCGTCGAGCGATTCGCCGACGATTGCTGCGAAGTTTGTCGAACTGCTT
>Ga0209168_10003102_pt1 | contig 11634 bp, 9 predicted proteins | sample Coa_R1_FD_187156 | JGI IMG/M metagenome (GOLD analysis project Ga0209168, IMG submission 187156) | Surface soil microbial communities from Centralia Pennsylvania, which are recovering from an underground coalmine fire - Coalmine... | ecosystem: Environmental > Terrestrial > Soil > Unclassified ... | reverse complement strand
GCGGCGCAGCGCCTTGTGAATGGCTTCGACGTGGGCGCGTTCAGCGAATTGATGTTGCAGCCGGGCGTTTCTCCGCTGGATGTGTCGCCGGCGGCGATGGCTTACAGCCTGGTGTTTTTCGTGTTCATGCTGTTCGTCACGGGAGGGATTCTCGAAGTCTATCGTCGCGACAGCCGCGTGACGACGGCGGAATTTTTCGAATCGAGCGGCGCGTTTTTCTGGCGCTTCGTTCGCCTGGTGATATTTTTGCTACTGTGCCTGATTCCCATCGCGATTGTCCACCTCGTCCTTCACAGCGCCGGAGATCACATCGACGAGACCGCGGTCTCCGCGATGACCAGCATCTGGTTCAGCATCGGCGCCGGCATTGTCATTTTATTTCTGCTGATTGTGCTGCGACTCTGGTTCGACATGGCGGAAGTTCATTCCGTCGCGCAGAATGAACGCCGTATGCGCAGGTCGCTCGCTGTTGCATGGCGGCTTACCTTCGGAAATTTCGGCAGGCTGTTCTGGCTGTATTTCAGCATCAGCATCGTGGCGTGCATCGGTTTTGGATTTGGGCTGTGGCTGTGGATGTACGTCTTGCCGCCGACGGCGATTACCGGCGCATTTTTCCTCGGCCAAGTAATGATTCTCTGGTGGCTCGCGACGCGGCTGTGGCAGCGTTCAAGCGAAACGCTGTGGTACGAGCGTAATTTCGTTCCCGCCGCGCCGCCCGCATCGTACACGCCCACGACGTATCCCGCCGTCGCGCCGCAGGTTCCGCCGTCGCCTCTGCCGCCGCCGTCGTCCGCTGATCAGGTCTAGACTTCAGTGTCGCCCCTCAAAAACAGCGAGCTTGGCTTTGTCCATTTCCTTCAGGACTTGGATCCCTAGCCATGCAATGCTGTAGCATTTAGCTGCCTCATCGCGAGTATGACTGGCGTTACCTCGGTGCAGCACCTTGTTCCGCGGCCAAAAGACAGCGCGCTGAAAGTCCGTTGCCAGTGAGCCGAGATGAAGAGTCGGAGAGTCGTTGCTGATTGTCATCTTCCACTTATCTGAGGCCGCTGCAAAGGCTTCGATTCCCCCGTCGCACACGAAGGCCGATATCTTGATGATTTTCTCCGCGACGCTTCCCATTTTTCGCAATTCTTCCTCGTTCTTTTCCAGATCGAATGTTCCTGTGTTTAGCGCTTCGACCTCCTTCCATTTGCAGTACAGGCGCGACAGCTCGCACTCGAAAGCCATCGCCGCTAGAACAATCGCCATATCGTAATCCTTTTCCACGTTAAGTTCGCTGTAGCTTCGGGCCAAAATAAGATCGCCGATAGTCACGTCCAGGCTAGGAATGCCAGTGCAGTTGCTCTTGCAGTTCTCGCAAATGAAGTCTGCTATCGGGTCATTCAGATGCACGCGTTGAGTGCGCGGCTCGCCGCAATTGGGGCATTTAAGCGGTAGGGGAATATACATGTCAATGCGCAGGAGTTAAAGCTTCGGATCTACACCGGATGGGAGGCAACCGTCGAGGGCTTCACGCAAATTGTTGACTAATTCGTCGAAAGTCTCTCCCTGCGTCGCACAGCCCGGGATGGCAGGAACTTCGGCCCAGTAGCCGCCCTCATCCGCCTGATGCACCACCACTTTGATTTTCATCGGAACTCCTGGTCGGCATTATAGCCCATTCGTGGGTTTCGCAACCGACTGAAGGGAGCGGCGCAAAGACGCCACGCGGAACAGCAGATCCCTCACACCGTTCGCCAAAAACAGGCGACCGGGTTCGGGATGACAAGCAAACCCTTAATACGAAGCGCAAATCCGGGCGGCGTAAGAGCCACCCGATGGCCGTATGCTAAGTCGTCGAATTGTCGATTTGGGCGCGCTGCAAGTGATCCGAATAGTCGATGTAGATTGTCTTCCACTCGGAGTAAAAATCGAGGGCGGGCGCGCCGGACTCGCGATGGCCGTTACCCGTTTGTTTGGTGCCGCCGAAAGGCAGATGCGTCTCCGCGCCAATCGTCGGCGCATTCACGTAGACGATGCCCGTATCCAAATCGCGCTGCGCGCGAAACGCGTCATTCACGTTGCGCGTGTAAATCGACGACGACAACCCGTACTTCACGCCATTCGCAATTTCAATCGCTTCGTCGAGGCTGTTCATCGGCATCACGGAAACCACCGGCCCGAAAATTTCCTCCTGGCAAATACGCATCTTCGGATCGCAATCGATGAACACAGTCGGCTCGTGGAACCATCCCTTCGCATGCGCGCCTTTGTCGAGCCGATGCCCACCGGTGGCGATTTTTGCGCCTTCCTGCTTGCCGATCTCGACGTACTTCATCACCGTCTGCAATTGCGTCTCGTTGATCGCCGGACCCATGTCGATATCCGGCTGCAAACCGTCGCCGACGCGCAATTTTTTCGCGCGCGCCACGAATTTGTCGACGAACTCTTTGTAGACTTTTTTGTGCACCGCGACGCGGCTAGCTGCGGTGCATCGCTGACCCGTGGTGCCGAATCCTCCCCAGATCGCGCCATCGACGGCGAGGTCGATATTGGCGTCGTCCATCACCAAAATAATATTCTTGCCGCCCATTTCCAGGTGGCAATGCTTGAACGTGCTCGCGCACGCCAAGCTCACGATGCGCCCCACCGCCGTCGAGCCCGTAAAGCTCACCAGCTTCACATCCGGATGATTCATCAACGGCGCGCCCACGTCCGGGCCCGTGCCGCTGACGATATTCGCGACGCCTTCCGGCAGCCCGGCCTCCGCCAAAATTTGCACCAGGTAATACGTCGAGAGCGGCGTATCTTGCGCCGGCTTGATGACCACGGTGTTTCCGCAAACGAGCGCGGGCATCATTTTCCAAGACGGAATCGCGATGGGAAAATTCCACGGCGTAATCAATCCGCAAACGCCAATTGGCGAGCGCACACTCATCGCGAATTTATTCGGCAACTCCGAAGGAGTCGTCTGCCCAAACAGGCGCCGCCCTTCGCCAGCCATCAAGTACGTCATGTCGATTGCTTCCTGGACGTCGCCGCGCGTCTCGGCCAGCACTTTGCCCATTTCGCGAGTCATGTCACGGGCCAAATCCTCTTTGCGCTGGATCATGATTTCAGCCGCGCGATACAAAATCTCCGCGCGCTTTGGCGCGGGCGTCAGTCGCCACTTATCGAATGCATTTTTCGCCGCTTCCACCGCGCGGTTCACATCCTCCGCGCTCGACGCCGGGAAGATTCCCACCAAATCGTCCGTGTTCGCCGGATTGCGGTTCTCGATTCCCTTGCCGCCCGACGCTTCCACCCATTCGCCGTTGATGTAATTCTTATGAGCGTTCGGAAAAACTGCCGTAGCCATGAACTGCCTCCTCGAAATTTCCTGTCGTCCTATCAAGCTAACAGACCCGCGCGACCAGCGTCAATCAACGTCAAGAATCGCCTCTGCCCGCTCCTCCTGCACATCGGGGGCACACTAATCACCATTTGGATGCATGGCCCCGCTGAATCGCGGATATCCTTGTGCGCCCCAAATGCATCTCGGAAACCAGAGATTACATCTGGTTCAGAACGATGATGATGATTTGAATACTGATATTCTGAAGGATATACTTCTTCATCGATAAAATCAGGAATGCCGTAAATCGGCACGCTGGCATGAAAGACTCGATTCACAAACGGATCGTGAAATGGCCCGCCTTCCAGCGGGCAAGGAAAGAACGTTCCAACGTAAATCGCCCGCTTACCAGTTCCGCAAGCTCACCGATACAGGGCAGAATTGCCCGCATCATCGTAGCGTCGTTCGCACTTTCCGTCCTCATCCTAGCAGCGTATTTCTCTGGAAACGTTCGGCGTACAAGAGCGTCAAACTCTGAAGAGTCAGGCACCGCTACCGTGACGAAAAAGGATTTTGTCCAGGTGCTTCGCTTAACTGGCACAACAGAGGCCGTCAGGTCGCGCCCGGTGCTAGCCCCGCGGTTGGAAGGCGCACAACTCGATTCCATGGTAGTGACGAGACTTGCTCCCGCGGGCGCACGCGTGAAAAAGGACGACGTGCTCGTCGAATTCGACCGCCAGGCCCAGATCAAGGACGCTCTCGATAAAAAAGCGACTTACCAGGACCTTGTAGATCAGGTTGAGGAGAAACGCGCCGCCGAGGACGCCGCCCGCGCCAAGGATGAGACAGAATTAAAGCAGGCCGAGGACGATCTCACCAAGGCGCAGCTGGAAGTCACGAAGAACGACATTGTTTCCCGCATTGACGCCGAAAAAAACCAGGAAACTCTCCAAGAGGCGGATCAGACTCTCAAGCAACTCCGTCAGACTTTTCAATTGAAGCGCGAGGCAGCGGCCGCCGACATTCGTGTCCTGGAAATCCAGCGGGACCGTGCGCGCAGCACGATGCTCTACGCCCAAGGAAACGCAGAGAAGATGACCATACGCTCACCGATGGATGGCATCGTGGTTCTAAACACAATTTGGCTGGGCAGCCGAATGGGAGAAGTCCAGGAAGGCGACGAAGTGCGTGCCGGCGTCCCGTTCATGAAGGTGGTTGATCCCGCGCAAATGGATGTTCGCGTAGCGGTCAACCAGGAGGACATGCCCGAACTCCGCATTGGCCAGCCGGCGACCGTGCACCTCGATGCATATCCTGGTCTTTCCTTTCCGGGAGTCCTCGACGAACTGGCCCCGCTGGGCCATTCGGGTCAATTCACAGATAAAGTTCGCACGTTTGTGGCTATTTTTTCGATTCGCGGAAACAATCCCAAACTGATGCCCGATCTTTCCGCGTCCGCCGACGTGGAACTGAGCAAGCTGCAAAACGTTCTGGTTGTGCCGGCGCAAAGCGTCATCAACGATAAAGGTCAAGACTACGTGTTGCTCAAAACGGCGACTGGCTTCGACAAGCACCAAGTGAAAATCGGCCCGGCAAACGATCTCGACATCGTGATTGAATCCGGATTGCGCGCTGGCGACGTAATCCGTACAACACGCGAAGGCACGGGTTCTTCCTGATTGCTATGAACAAGATCGGGAATTTATGGAAGCGAAGAAAAGGAGCGGTTCTCCTCTGCTCTTTCGTCATCTTCGGATTTGCGGGCTTTGGAGCTTTTCGATTAGCTCGCCCTGAGCCGTTAATTCCCAGCGCCCTCGTGCAGCGTGGAGAATTCACGGACTACGTGCAGCTTCGCGGTCAGGCCAAAGCCCTAAAGTCCGCCATCATTTCGGCTCCGTATCAGGCGGGCGATCTGCAAATCATCAAGCTGGCGCAGAACGGCGCACAAGTGAAAAAAGGCGACGTTGTGGTGGAGTTTGACGCGACGACGCTGAAGCAAACCCTCGCGCAGGATCAATCCACATTGAAATCCTCTGACGCCGAAATCCAGGCAGCGCGCGCCCAAGCCCGCCTGAAAGAAGAGCAGGATCTTACCGACGTCATGAAAGCGCGGTTCGACGTGCAGTCCGCGAAGCTCGACGCCAGCAAGAGCGAGATCCTCTCGAAAATCGATGGCGAGGAAGCGGATTTGAAACTGGCCGACGCGCAGCAGAAGTTGAAAGAAATGGAAGAAAAGCTGAAGGCAGACCGCGATGCCGACGCGGCGACCATCGAGAGCAAGCAGCAAAAACGCGACCAGGCTCTCTACGGGGTTCGCCAGACGGACCGTGGCCTCGATGCGCTCACGCTGCGCGCTCCCACGAACGGCATTGTAACTTTGCAGGACAATTGGCGCGCCGCCAATGCCATGGGCAACCCCCCTCCGTTCAAGCAGGGCGATCGCGCGTGGCCGGGCGCGGAAATCGCCGAATTACCCGACCTGTCGACGCTCGAGATTTCCGCCCGCCTTGACGAGACAGAGCGTGGTCGCATTCAAACGGGCCAGACGGCCAACATACGCATCGACGCCATCCCGGATCGAGATTTTACGGGACGCATCACTCAAATCAGCACAATCGCGAGCATGGATTTTTCGGCGGGTTGGCCTTTTCCGAGGAATTTTACGATGGACATAGTTCTCGGCCACTCAGACCCCAGGCTTCGTCCCGGTATGAGCGCAAACGTGCGCGTCATCGTGGACCGGGTTTCCAATGGAGTCACCATTCCGTCGGCGGCGCTGTTTCGCAAAGCTGGGCAAAGCGTCGTCTACGTGCTGCACGGGGCGAAAGTGGAACAGCGTTCCGTTGAAGTGTCGCGACGCAGCGGCGATCAGATCCTGATTGCGAAGGGATTGCAACCCGGCGAGCGCGTGGCGCTGCAAGAACCGGCGGCATCCGATTAGCGATATAGAAATGGCCCTGAAAAATATTCCATTTGGCTCTCTCGTGCTCTTCGCGCTCGCAACGGTGAGTCTCGCTTCGTGCGCGGCTCGCGGCGCCACTCAATCTTCGACGCAAGACATACCAGTCGCCGCGGTGAAACAGGGTGAACTTCAGCCCAAGGTGTATACGACCGGCGAACTGCGCGCCACGCAAACCGCCATGCTCATCGCGCCGCCAATCGCCGGGGGTACTCTGCAAATCATTCAGCTCGTGAAGACAGGCACTCCGGTAAAGAAAGGCGACGTTGTCGTTGCGTTCGACCCCAGCCAGCAGCAATACAACCTCGAGCAAGCCCAATCCGATTTCGCGCAAGCGGAACAAGAAATCGTGAAGGCCAAGGATGATTCGGCGGTGCAGACTGCTCAAGATCAGACGGCGCTGCTAAAAGCGACGTTTGCGGTGCGTCAGGCTGAATTGGACGTGAGTAAGCACGAAATTGTCAGCTCCATCGACGCGCAGAAAAATCAATTGACCTTCGATGAGGCAAAGCGAGCCCTCGCGCAACTCCAGCAAGATATTCAATCGCACGCAGCGTCGAACCAAGCCACCGTCGCCGTCGACAACGAGAAACGCAACAAAGCGAGCCTCGCCATGCATCAGGCAGAAGAGAACATTGCCAACATGCAAGTGAAGTCCCCCATCGATGGACTGGTTGTTGTGAGGGAAAACGAGAACGCGTCCGGGGGATTCTTTTTTGGTGGGATGTCTCTGCCTGAATATCAGGTGGGCGATCAAATCGGGCCGGGTAACGTCGTCGCGGACGTGATTGATATCGGCCAGATGGAGATCGCCGCCCAAGTGGGAGAGGCAGATCGTGCCAACCTCAAAATCGGGCAATCCGTCGAGGCGAAGGTGGACGCTCTGCCGGGATTAGCCGTGCGAGGTAAGGTGAAGACGCTCGCCGGAATGTCCGGCGGATTTTTCTTCGACGAGGACGCCGCGCACAAATTCAGCGTCACCGTGCAACTGACCCAGGCGAACGCTGAACTGCGCCCGGGTTTTACGACCCGCCTTGTCATTCTCGGCGATCCGCTGAAACATGCGCTGTACGTTCCACGGCAAGCCGTGTTTCAAAAAGACGGGAAGGCCACCGTCTATGTGAAAACCGGCGGCGGTTTTGACGCCCGCGAAATCAAGATTCGTTACGTGACCGAAGGCTTGGCCGTCATCGACGGGCTGAAAGAGGGCGCGCAAGTCGCCTTGATTGATCCCACGCAGAAGTCCGCTGGCAGCAAGCCCGGCGCATCCGGTCCGGCGCCAAGTCCGGGAGCGCCCTGAGAATGGCGACACGTCCAATCGACCCCGCCCGGCTGGCTTATCCTCGCTCGCTGCTGCACTGGCTGCCTGATCTCCGATTGGGCTTTGACAACCTGATGATCCACAAGCTGCGTTCCCTGCTGACCATGCTGGGAATGATATTCGGCGTCGCTGCCGTGGTGTCCATGCTGTCCATCGGCGCGGGCGCACAACAAAAAGTGATGGCTTTCATCGAGGAGCTCGGCGTCCGCAATCTGATTGTGGAGGCAAAAGAAGCGAGCAATTATCAAACGCTTCAGAAGGTGCGCCGGATTTCGCCCGGCCTGACATTCGACGATTACCGGGCGATTCTGGGTGTTGCAGGCATCGCGGAGGCTACGCCGCGCAAACGCTTCGCGCCTTCGAAGCTGATTCCCAAAGCCGAGCAGGATGACCCGCAAGTTTACGGCGTCAACCAAAACTATCCTCATATCGCCGGACTGCAAGTGACGCAAGGCAGGTTCTTCGACGCGCAGGAAAATGCCGCCGCCGCGCCCGTTTGCGTTCTCGGTTCCGCGGCGAAATTCAATCTGTTTGGCTCCGCAGATGCGCTTGGCCAATACATCAAAGTGAACGACCAGTGGTTTCACGTGATTGGCGTAGTGGCGCCGGAATTAGCGGCGCAAACCGATGTGGCCGGCGTGCCCAATCAAGACTTGAACAACCTGATTTACGCTCCCGTGAATGCGGTGGTCCTCCGGCTGGAGGATTCCATGAGCGACATGAAGGATGAAATCGACGGCATGTACCTGCATCTGGCGCCCGCCGCGGACAGTGCAAGTGTCGCTGATATCGTCCGAGGCGTCCTCAATACTACACATCACAATACGGGCGATTTCACGGTGATTGTGCCCGCCGAACTTCTCGCCGAACAACAGCGCACCGAGCGCCTGTTCAACACAGTGATGGTGGCAATTGCATCGATTTCACTGCTGGTCGGAGGTATCGGAATTATGAACATCATGCTGGCCAGCATTCTGGAGCGAACTCGCGAGATCGGCGTGCGCCGCGCCGTCGGTGCGCGGCAGTCCGACATTGTGCGGCAGTTCGTGGTCGAAGCAATACTGATTTCCTTCGCGGGAGGCGTGCTGGGCATCGTTTTCGGCTTTGGAATGTCCCGGTTGATCGCCTGGCTGGCGGCATGGTCGACCATCGTGACGGCCAGCTCGATCCTGCTCGCATTTCTGGTTTCGATATCCGTTGGAATGATCTTCGGGATTTATCCCGCCATGAAGGCGGCGCGCCTCGATCCGGTGGAAGCAATCCGCTACGAATAGACGAGGCCGTTTCATATTTGCCTGGCGTTCTCGGCAAGTTGCTTTTGAATGTTCGGGCAGCGTCAATCCACTCGGGAGGAATGAAGTGAAGCCATCACACATTCGGCTAGTTTTGTGCCTTGCGGTTCTTGTTTTCATGGCACTTGTTTGCGCCGTCCCCACTTGCTATTCGCAGAGCGCTTCTTATCGCAAAACCCTGGAACAATCCGCAAAGGAGCAGCGCGTCTCTGATGCGCAGATATCGCAAAACTTTCAGCAGTACATCGCGGCCGGGAAGCTGCAACTTTCGCTCGACGACGCGATCCGGCTGGCTCTCGCCAATAACACGGACATTGTTCTGGATCAGCAGCAAATCGGTAACGCCAAGGAAGCCATTGATTTCGCGCGCGGCACGTTCGATCCCTTGCTCACATCGGGTTTCAACGTGTTGCGTTCGACGTCTCCCACATTTTCGCAGCTCTCTGGCGCGCCGACCCTCAGCGCTCTGAGCCAAAACGCACAACTCGGCGTTTCCCAAACTCTGCTCACGGGAACGAATTATCAGGTTTCGCTTAACGCGAACAAACTTTCGTCAAACACCTCGTTCGATTTTTTCAATCCTTCGGTTTCCGGGAATTTCACTTTCAATTTTTCACAGCCGCTGCTTCGCGGCAGAGGGTTCCTCCCGAATCGCGGTCCGATCATCATCGCCCAGCGCGGCCTGGCGCAATCGCGCGCCAATTTTAAGCAGGAGGTAAACGACGTCATTCTTCAAGTCGTCGCCCAATACTGGAACGTTGTTCAAGCCAGAGAAAACCTTGGAGTGCAAAAGAAATCAATGGATGAAGCCCAGCAAACCTATGACCATGACAAGCATTCGCTGCAACTCGGCGCGCTTCCGCCGCTCGACATTTATCGCTCCGAATCTCAGGTCGCTCAGCGGCGCGTATCTGAAATTCAAGCCGAGTATGCCCTGAAACAGACGGAGGACGTTTTTCGGCAAATCATCGGAGCCGACATCGATCCGAACATTCGAGCTCTCGATCTTGACTTGACGGAGCCGCCCGAGCCCGAGGGAATCCTCATGGACATCGACATCACAACGGCGCTCGGAAAAGCCCTCGCCAACCGACCGGAACTCGACGCTCAGCATCTTCAACTCGCAAACGACGACCTCAACATTAAAATTGCGCACAACGCTTTGGAGCCGGATTTGCGGCTCACGGGCATCTACGAAAGCAATGGACTGGGCGGAAACGAAATAAATACCGGTACCATCCCGCCGCAAGTGATTTCGCAGGGCGGCTGGACCGACGCGCTGGGCCAGGTGTTTGGCTTCGGATTTCCGGGTTACGGATTTGGAGTTTCGTTGACGCTCCCCATCAAGAATCACACGGGCGAAGCCAATCTGGGCAACGCGCTGGTCAACAAGCGCCGTGACCTCTATTCCGATCGCCGGATTCGCCAAAACATCACACTCGACGTCACGAACTCCGTTCATCAGCTCGAAGAATCGAAAATCGACATGGAGGCTTCGAAAGTCGCTCTGGACTTGGCGCAGAAAAATCTGCAAGCCGAACAGCGCAAGTACGCTCTGGGCGCGCAGCCCATCTTCTTCACGCTCGAAGCTCAGACGGAATTGGCGCAGGCTGAGTTAGGCCTGGTGCAGGCGGAGGTTGGCTACCGGCTTGCCGTCACCGCCGTGGAACACGCCACGGGCGACTTGCTCGACCGCTACAATGTCCAAGTGACGCAGCTTTCCCAATAGCGATAGCAGGCGAGGCGTCGGGGAGATAAGGCCGGCCCACCGACTGTCCCGTCCTTTCAGAAGATCAGCTAGACATTTACTTTCACGTTTGTGCGTTCGCTATCCTGCGCGGCGAACATGGTCGCCGGCGAGAAACCAAAGATGCCCGCGAAGAGATTGCGCGGGAATGTCGCCTGAGTCGTATTGAACTTCATCACTTCGTCGTTGTAGAACTGGCGGGCAAAGGCAATGCGGTTTTCCGTGGAGGTAAGCTGCTCCTGCAGCAATTGCACGCTCTCGACGGCGCGCAGTTGCGGGTATTGCTCGGCCACCGCAAACAGATTCGATAGCGCGCCGCTCAAAGCGGATTCGGCCTGCGCGCGATCGGCGACTGTGCCGCTGCTTGACGCCACGGCTTTCGTGCGCGCTTCGGTGACCGCCTCGAGCGTCGAACGCTCGTGCGCCATGTAACCCTGCACTGCGCCCACGAGGTTAGGAATCAAATCGTGGCGGCGCTTGAGTTGGACATCAATGTCCGCCCAGGCGTTCTGAACGCGAACGCGCAGCGCGACCAGTGAATTGAACACCGCGATAAACCAGATCAGCAGCACCGCCGCGATCAGGCCAATCACAATCAGCGTTGCAGTAGACACGGTCTTACCATCCTGTTTTCCAAAATGCGCGGCCCTAATGATGCAGGAACACAACGAACAATTGGTGAATCACCGCCATCCAGATGGTCAGAAACACCAGACTCGCCATCGTCAATATCGCGATCAGAAACAAAAGAAGCGCGAGGGCGGCCAAGGCAAACGGCCCGAGAAGGACAGCCAGCACCGCAATCACAATCCAGGTCTTGTCACTACCCGATTCAAGCTCGACGTGTGCACCCATGCGATCGAGGCGCCTTAGGCGGCGCTTCAACGATGGGAAGAAGCCGGCGAAGTTGCTCGAACTGTCCGTAGCTTCCTGCGAGTCGCTCGCGGCCGGCTGATTCGCTTTCACTTTATTGCTGAACTCTGCGAGATGCTGCAAGGC
>Ga0209168_10003101_pt1 | contig 11634 bp, 8 predicted proteins | sample Coa_R1_FD_187156 | JGI IMG/M metagenome (GOLD analysis project Ga0209168, IMG submission 187156) | Surface soil microbial communities from Centralia Pennsylvania, which are recovering from an underground coalmine fire - Coalmine... | ecosystem: Environmental > Terrestrial > Soil > Unclassified ... | reverse complement strand
GGGCACGATCGTCGCGCGCTCTCGCATGTGCACGCACCTGGGCTGCGCGCTCGACTTTCATCACACCGGCCAGAAGCTGGTCTGTCCATGTCATGGCGCCGAGTTCAACTTGCAGGGCGACATGCTACCGAACTACCCGACGCAGCTTGCCAGCCTGCCTGAAGTGTGGCACCGCGTCAACGGCGAGCGGATCGAGGTGTTTGGCGCCTGATGCTCAGCCGCGGACCCGAAACGCGGCCGCGATGATGCGCCCCTTGCCGTCGAGGGCGAGTGCCGTCCAGGTGAACGAGCCGGCCGGAAGTGCGATGGGCCAGGCCTCGCCCGCGGAGCTCGACACGCCTGGAATCGCCGAGTCGCCGTAGCTGACCGTCGTACCCCCACCCGACCAGCTCCAAAGCAGCCGGGGTGACTTCGTCGCGATGACCGTGACCAGGTAGGATGCGGCGCCGGGTATTGGTCTCCAGGATAGTGACGGGCCCGAACCGGTCGAGATGGTTACGTGCATTGCCGGCGTGGCCGCGGCGAGCGCCTGGCGCAACGGGGTGGGTTTCGATGGGGCCGGGACTGGTTTGCGGCCGTGCTCCTTCCTGACCGCCTTCGTCGGGACGTGAGCCGCCAGACGTGCCGCTAGCTGCTGCCAGGCCCCCCTGGCGTCGGTGTCGTCTCCCAAGGCGAAGGCGATCCGTGACAGTTCGCGCAGACCGGCCACCGTCGAGGTCTGACCGAGGAGGCGATGCACATCGGTATCGACTCGAAGCTGGAGGGCCGGACGGCCCGCGTCACCGCCCAGCAGTAAGGTTTCGCGGCTAGCCAACGCCAGCCTGGTCCACTCGCGGCGGGCGAGCGCGGTATCAACCTGCGCGTTCGCCGTGGCCAGTAGCGACGCGGCGGTGCTGGCACCGGCGGGGGGACAGTCGAGATTGACCAGTCGGGCCTCGCGCAGTGCGTCACCGGCACGCCGCAGCGGGAGAAGCTCCTTGGCACCGGCGCCGGCCGCGGCGCGTAACTCGAGAGTGTGCACGGCGGATGCCTCCCAGCTGCCAAGGCGCTCCAGCAGGCAGCGTGCGACATCGGGATCGGCTGCGATCGTCGCTTCCAATGCCTGAAGGGGCTGGACGATCTGCTGTTCGACCGCGCGCGGGGTGAGCGGCCGGGACGAGTCCCGTAGCAAGCTGTCCGCGCTTGCAAGGAAGGCGTCCACCTGCCCGGAGAGCTGTTGGAACCTGGCTGCCGCGTCACTCGCGATCTGCCAGCTCCCCGAGGCGGTTCCGACACCCGGTGCCTGCACCTCCTGGCCGAGTCCATCGGCGACGACCGTCATGACCGGGAAATTAGTCTCCGAGATGGTCCCCTGTGACGAGATGCAGTCGATGCCCGTAACCGGAAACTGGTACTGGGGCATTGCAATGTGCTCCTCGACGGTGTATCCGCCGCCGACGAACGTGCCCCAATGCATGTCGATGATGGGATCGGTCAGAATGACTACCGGACCGCCCGCGGCATAGACGCCCTGTAGCTGGCCGCTGATGGTGCCGTACCCGCTGGACACATCCTTCTGACCGTTGTGCGTGATCGGTGCGTCGACCTTTCCCTGAGCGGTGCCCGACAATCGCCCATCAGCAGTCATGGTCAGATCGAGCGTTCCGTCGATGACGACCTTGAGATCGAGGTCGGTATTGAAGACGTTGAAGTGGTAGTCGCCGTCCGAGTGCCAGGTCCCCGTGTAGTGGCCCTGCATCGGCGCGGAGGGTGGCGCTCCCGCGCAGGAGACGGCCGGCGCGGTTTGCGCTCGTATCACGCTGGCACGCCAGGGGGACGCCGCACCCGCGACCAGCATCGTCGCGGCAAGGATGGCCGGCATTACCTTCCCCATGTCACCTCCGCCGCATCCCAACACTATATGTTGTGGTGCATCGTTACCACTATAACGACGCGGACCCACCCGGGCAAGCGTGGCGACTCCGGCGACACGACGATGACCCGCGGCCGGAGGCTGCCCGCTAGCGGCCGAGACGCAGGGAGTGCCGCGGTAGCTACGCAATTTGTTGTATCTGGTCTCCCACGGTGCGGATGTCTCGCGCGTGGTGATGCAGCTCGTGAGGCATGTCCTGGGCGATGTCACGCAGTCGCACTTCTCCGGCACGCTGGTGCACGCCAACCCGGTCCCATGCCGATGGCGGGATTGCGGCGGTGTACGTCTGAAACGCCTCGACGTTGCGCCTGAGGCGTTCCGTTGACTCACTTGCCGGCGCCAGGTCTGCATCTCCCGTGGCCACGGCTTCATCCTGATCGTGGTACGGCAGGTAGGGCCGTTCCTGCTCCGCAATCGCCACCACGCGCTGGTGAATCACTCCGGCGGCGTCGGCCAGGTGCGACGCGTAGGCGTTGACCGACCACACCCTCGGCGCCGGTCGGAGCGCGCGAATCGAGTCCGGCACCCCGGCCAGTGCCGCGACCGCTGCTTCCAACCCGGTGGCCGTCTGCTGCCCGATCGCAGCCGGATCGAGCTCATATCTGAAGCCGCAATCGCGACAGCGCATGACGCCGTCGTCGTCACGTACTACCTGTGTCGGGTCCATGTATCAACCTCCTCGGCAGGCGTTGCGGCGACGCTTACACGATGGGCGTACTCCGCGGTCATCTCAATCGATCGTTAACACCACCTTGCCGTTTACCTGGCGGTTCATCAAGGCCTCAATGGCGGCGTTGGCGTTGCGCCAGCTCTCCTCACGTCCGATCTGCGGATCGAGCTTTCCTGTGCCAACCAGCGAGGCCAGGTAGCGGAGATCCTCCGAGAAATTCTGCGGCTGGTTCGGTGCGAGTAGCGAGAATCCCTGGAGCCGGGCTCCGTTGCGTCCGTAGAACACACTCGGGTCCACGGTCATGGACTGCCGCGACGAATTACCGAAGGTCATGATGACGCCGCCCAGCACGACCAATTGCAGGGCCTGAGCCAATGACTGACCACCAACCGATTCCAGGATCACGTCGAACGGCTCGAGACCGTCCAGACTGGTGACCACCTCTCTGGCGCCTATCTCTTCGAGTCCCTGGGCGCGCCCGGCACTGCCGGCAACTGCTGTTACCGCTGCGCCCCCCAGCGCGGCAAGCTGGACCGCGAATCGACCAACTCCACCGGAGGCGCCCGTGATGAGGACGCGCTTGCCCAGGATCGGGCCGCAGTCACGTAGCAAGCGGAGGGCGGTCAGGCCGGCCACCGGCAACGTCGCTGCCGCGCCAAAACTCACATCGTCGGGAATCTCGGCGATGGTGAGATTCGGAGCCGCGGCATACTGTGCCCAGCCGCCGGATCGAGCGAATCCGACGACCCTCGTGCCTTCCGGCATTCCCTGTCCGTCTGCGGCAGGAACGGCCACGGTCCCCGCAAGGTCCCAGCCCAGAATCTCGCCGGGCGCCGAGGCGAGGCGGTTGATCTCGCCGCGGTTTAGAGAAACGGCCTCGACACGCACCACCGCTTCGCCCCTACCGGGTGAGGGATCGGGCGCCTCCCGGAGCTCGACCCGGTCGGGGGTCGCCCCGGTGCTCACAAGCGCTAACATGCTGCTATCCTCCATAGCCGGCGTGAGCCGGTACAGCTGCGGCTGCGAGACGGCTCCGTTCGACCCTAGCACTATTCACCTTGACCGCCGCCATGGGACGGTACCAGGAGAATCACGGTGACTGATGACAATCGGGATGAACCGCATCGGGCGGCGCCAGGGCTTCATCGCGTGTCGCGCAGAGAAGCTGAAAACATTCACGCGAGAAATTTCGAGAAGTCTGTCGAATGGGCGGCGGCTCGTTCGACGTATAGATAGAGGCGGGTGAACATCCCGAACCCGGCTCACAAAACAGCAAGGAGTGATGCGATGCGAGTCATGGTTCTGGTCAAAGCTACAGAGGAATCTGAAGCAGGCGCGATGCCGGGCGAGGAGCTCCTCACGGCGATGGGCAAGTTCAACGAGGATCTGGTCAAATCGGGGGTGATGCTTGATGGAGCCGGCCTCCTGCCCAGCTCGCGCGGCGCGCGCGTCAACTTCTCGGGCGAGAAGCGAACGGTGATCGATGGCCCATTCGCCGAGACCAAAGAGCTCATCGCCGGCTACTGGCTGTGGCAGGTGAAGTCGCTGGAGGAAGCGGTCGAGTGGGTCAAGCGCGTCCCGAACCCGACCGGCGAGGTGGGCGTGATCGAGATCCGGCCGCTCGCCGAAGCCGAGGATTTTGGTGAGTCATTCACACCGGAGCTGCGCGAGCAAGAGGAGCGGCTCGCCTCCCAGCTCGCCGAGAAGGCGAACCGCTAGCGAGTCAGCGTGTCCCAGGCTGATGTCCGGCGCGCGATCGAGGCGGTCTGGCGGATCGAGTCGGCGAAGGTAATCGCGAGTCTGGCCCGAACGGTGCGCGATATCGGGCTGGCCGAAGAGCTGGCGCAGGACGCACTCGTGGCGGCGCTGGAGCAATGGCCGGAGTCGGGTGTCCCGGATAACCCGGGCGCCTGGCTCACGGCCACCGCCAAACACCGCATGATCGATCAGCTACGGCGACGCCGGCGCCTGGAAGAGAAGGTGCAGCAAATGGGACGCGAGCTCGAAACGCGGTCGGAAGCGGGGGTGCCAGATCTCGCCGAGATGGAAGAGATCTCCGATGATCTGCTGCGGCTGATCTTCATCGCGTGCCATCCGATTCTCCCGACCGAGGGGAGAGTCGCGCTGACGCTTCGCCTCCTGGGTGGGCTGACGACGGAAGAGATCGCGCGCGCCTTTTTGGTGCCGGTGCCCACGGTTGCCCAGCGCATCGTGCGTGCCAAGCGAACTCTAGCCGCAGCGCGTGTCGAATTCGAGTCTCCCGGACGTTCCGACATCGCCGGCCGCCTTTCCTCGGTGCTCGAGGTCGTCTATCTCGTCTTCAACGAAGGCTACGCCGCCACCGGAGGAGAAGCGTGGCTGCGCCCGGATCTGTGCGAGGAGGCGCTGCGGCTGGGCCGGATTCTGGCCGGTCTCCTGCCCGAGGAGCCGGAAGTACACGGTCTCGTCGCCCTGATGGAGATCCAGGCCTCCCGGTTGCGGGCGCGCGTCGGTCCCGGCGGTGAGCCGGTGCTGCTGCTGGACCAGGATCGGGGGCGCTGGGATCACCTCCTCATCCGGCGGGGTCTGGCGGCCCTGGCGCGGGCCGAGGCGCTCGGAGGCTCGATGGGCCCCTATGCGCTGCAAGCGGCGGTTGCCGCCTGCCACGCCCGGGCTCGCACGGCCAACGACACCGATTGGAGCCGTATCGCCGCCCTCTACGATGCGCTGGCACAGGTCGCGCCCTCTCCAGTTGTGGAGCTGAATCGCGCGGTTGCCGTCGGCATGGCCTATGGTCCCTCCGCCGGTCTGGAGCTGGTCGACGCCCTCGGCGCCGAGCCCGCGCTCGCCGGTTACCACCTGCTGCCGGGTGCGCGCGGCGACCTCCTGGCGAAGCTCGGTCGCCTCGTGGAAGCGCGCTCCGAGTTCGAGCGTGCCGCGGCGCTGACCGCCAACGCCCGCGAGCGCGAGCTGCTGCTGGTGCGGGCAGCAGCCTGCGCTGAAGGAGCGACGGCACCACCCGCCGATAGGCCCCACTCTGAGCCCCCTACTGGTGTGGAGTGACATCCCTGGTACCGGGGGGTTGATCGCCGGGCGCCGGCTGTCCGGCAGGTAGTCACACTTCTCGCCCACCCGCTTGCGAATGAGCGAGCTGTCCGCCGTACGCTGCAGATTTACCATCCGCGACCTCCGGTCCCGTACACGAGAGGCACGACTTGCCAACGCGGGGATCGGCCGGGATTCGGCGCTCTTGCTGAGGCTAGGAGCGGCGGCGCGGCATGGTGTCGAGGAGCTCGAGGATGAGCTTGAGGGCGAGGAGGGAGGTCGGGTCGCTCGGAGCGTCGAGAGATGGCGCCACCTCAACGATGTCCACGCCCAGTAGCCGGGCAGGCCGAAAGTTCGCGAGGAAGTCGAGCACCCAGCGGCTGCTCAGCCCGCCGGCATCGGGAATCCCGGTGCCCGGTGCAAAGGCTGGATCGAAGACATCGATGTCGATTGAGAGGTAGACCGGAAGCTGTGAGAAGAGGGTATTTACCTCGATCGCGACGTCGCAGGGGGGCCGACCCGACAGAGCTCTGGCAGTGTGGTAGATGAGGCGGTTGCGATCGATGTACTCGAGCTCCTCCGTTTCAAAGGAGCGGAGGCCGAGCATCACGACCAGATCGGGCAGGAGACCGGAGGTTTCGAGCACCCGGCGCAGGACGCAGGCGTGGGAGTAGCACGAGCCGGAATAGGTGTGGCACAGATCGGGGTGAGCGTCGAGCCAGATCAGACCGCACGGTCCGTCGGTCCGCTGCACCGCCCGGGATATCAACGGGACTGATATCGAATGGTCACCGCCGATGGCGAGCGGAATGCCGATCTCGGACGCAGCGTCGAAGCGCTGCGTCAGCTCCTGGTGGAAGGAACGGACCGCCGGCTCGTGCCCGACCGGCCATTCGCCGATCGGAGCCGACAGCTCGGCCGGTGGGCTCACGTCGCCGAGATCGCGGATTGACCGGCCGCGCAGTGAGATCCCGGATTCACTGGTCGGCGGCAGCATCGCCGACAGGGCACGAATCCGATCCGGACCCGCCGCCGTCCCGCGCCGAAAAAAGACCGCCGCGTCGAACGGCACACCGAAGACGGCGAGATCGGCTTCCATCGGCGCCGGGACTTCGAGACCGAACCACGCGCCCGGAGGCGTGGGAAGGCTCATCTCTCGAGCTTGCGTTATCTTCCGCACGACGTGGGGCTCAGCCTGCGCCTGCCCGATTGAACCGTGGCGAGCGTCTCAGGCCTAACCGGTGCCAGAGGTAGCGCTGCGCCACGCCGAGAGTCTTGAGTCCGTACACGACGCTGCGGCCGAAGCCAACCGACGAGGCCTCCGGGAAGTAGCGGGTCGGTACGGAAACCTCGGCGATGCGGAAACCATGACCGACTGCCTGCGCGATGACCTCGGTGTCGAAGACGAAGTCGTTCGAGTTCAGCTCGAACGGGATTGTTTCCAGCAGTTTTCGGTTGTACGCTCGGTAGCCGGTGTGCAGCTCGGAGAGGCGAGTGCCGAAGGCCGCGTTCTCGACGATTGTCAAGAAACGGTTGCTCACGTACTTCCAGATCGGCATGCCGCCCTCGAGGGCAGCTCTGCGGCCGGCCAGGAGCCGGGAGCCGAGCACCATGTCGGCTTGACCGGCGACGATGGGAGCGATCATCGAAGGAACGCGGGTGGCGTCGTACTGGTTGTCGGGATGCAACATAACCACGATATCGGCGCCATCCTTGAGTGCCTCGACATAACATGTCTTCTGATTGCCGCCGTAGCCGGTGTTCTGGGCGTGAACCAGGCACTTCAGTCCCAACCGCTGGGCGATAGTGACGGTATCGTCGGACGATACGTCGTCGACCAGAATCACCTCGTAAATCTGGTCTCTGGGAAGGTCGCCGAAGGTCTTCTCGAGGGTGCGTGCCGCGTTGTACGCGGGCATGACCACGATCACACGCGGGCGGCGCGAATCCGCCGTAAGCGGCTCCCTTGCCATTATCCTGACCCAGCCGCCGCCGGAACCGTCACACCGGCCGGCCAGGCGGCTGGTCCCGGCACGTGCAGCTGCGGCGTGACGAAGAGCTGCCTGTGGCCGCCTGGAGGCGTCCACCACGCCTCCAGGTACCCCAGGCCGGTCGCCCACTCGTAGCGCACGGCGATGCGGTGAGTGCCCGGGCTCAAACGGATGGAGACCGCCGCGGTGTGCGGGTCACCGCCGTCCCCGGGGTTGTTGATGACCTGCCTGCCGTCAATGCTCATCCCGCTGCTGCCCTGCGAATTCAGCTCGAAACGGTAGATGCCGCCGCGTCCAATCTCCAGATCGCTGGTCCAGGTGCCCTTGAACGGGCCGAAGAACCCCAGGGCGAGGCCGGCGTCGCGATAGCCGAGGAAGCCGTCCACCCGGTAGAAGGCGTCGGCGGCTGTCGCGCCCGCCACGACCGGCTGAATCCGCGCCAGCCAGGAGCGCCCGATTGCGCCATCCCAGAGGTAGCGGCGTTCCACCGACCGGAGCCGGCTGCCGGGAATCGCCCAATCCAGCGAGACGTTGGCGTGGGAGCTCTGTACCGTTATGCTGAACGTCACGCTGTGCACGCCGATGGCAAGGCGAATCGCGGCCACGGTGCCGGGACTCTTCACGCGCACGGGAACGCGGTCGATCGAGAGCTGCGCTCCGCGCGGTGAGGTGGCCCGGAAGAGGAAGGTGCCGTACGCCGGCGCTACCAGTCCGCCGTTCCAGGTCACCCGTGCCGGATAGTGAAGTCCGGCCGGCATAGCGAGACCAGCCGTTCCCAGGGTGGTGGAAGCGACGGTCACCGGCCGGCCGCGTGCGGGCGCAATCGTAACCCTAGCGACACGGCGGGCGTCGATCTGCCGGCTGGTGAGAAGGTAGCCGACGATCGGCTCCGACGCATTATCCGGATCACCCAGCGGGTACACGATCTTCCGGCCGCCCGGGTAGTAAGCGCGAAGCGCGGTGAGATAGGTGTACATATCGGGCCAGAGCAGGAAATTGGCCGGTTTCCGTCCGTTTGATCCATTGTCGGTGAGGGGAAGGATGGCCGCCGGGTTGACCGCATCCGTGCCGTCGGCGTGGGGATTTATGAACCGGTTGTCGCCGTGGGTCCAGTAGATTGCCGGGGCTCCCATTCCGTAGTAGCGGTACCTCAGCCCGTACTGCTGGACATACATCGCCTGCCCGGTCACGATCGTATCCGGATGGGTATTGAGGTAGTAGTCGACGTAGATCTGCTTATTCTGAATGCCGGATACCAGAATCGCGGCACAGCCGAGCGTTCCACCCACCAGCTGGCCGGCTCGCCGCCAGCTAAGGGAGCTTCCGAGCCGCACTGCCGCTGCCATCACCTGATCGGCCAGGTGGTCGAGCACGGCGGCAATCGCGATCGCCAGCACGGGAAGAATGCCGAGGATGCGGGGCAGGTTCGGCGCTTCGGTGGTCAGGACGCCTCCGGCGATGATCGACGACCAGAACCAGATATTGAGCGCCGCGAACCGGGTATCTCTGAACCGAAAGGCCGCCCAGGCCAGCCCGAGGACGATCAATACGGCCTCGAGCGGACGGGCGATTGGGAAATTGAGCGCCGACATAGCGCTGGCGTCGATCCCGTACGTGATGACCGACAGCGTGCGCGTCAGCTGGCCGAACAGGATGACGCTCCACGAGCTGGAACCGTAGAGCGCCGCCAAATCGGCGTGGTGCAGCCAGATGAAGCGGTCGTTCGGATACTGCATCCCGAGAACGGGATAGGCGATGAAATAGGCGACGAATGGTGTCACCATCAGGACGAACCCGGCGCAGAATACCAGGCAGTGCGTCCAGTAGCAGCGCAGAAAGCGCCTCTGGGTGAGAGCGAGGTACAGCAGAAACAGACCGCCTACCGGCCCGATGAGCCGGCCTCCGGCGAAGTAATAGGTGGCGAATCCCGCGGCCAGGCCGCCGGCCACGAAATCCAGGTGGCGGCGGGTACGCAGGCCGCGCACCAGGAAGTAGAACATCATCGCCAGCAAGGGAGGGACGGTTACGTTGCTGAATTCCTGGCGGCTGAACAGCAGATCAACGCTCTGGAAGGACATGAAGCTGCCGGCGATGATTGCCGCCCGCTGGCCGAACATCTCCCGGGCAACCAGGTACGTGAAGAGGACGGTCACCACGCCGCAGATGCAGGCAAACATGCGCAGTCCGAAGAGACCGGTTCCGAAGACCTTCATGACGATTGCCAGCGACCAGTAATAGATGTTCGGCTGATTGAACCAGCCACGGGCGAAGGGTGAGACCGGATTCCCGCCCAGAATGCTGAGCGCCTGCGTCCCGGCCTCGCCCTCGTCGCCATGCATGCCCGGCGCCAGATCGCCCAGGCGCCATAGCCGGAAAGCCGTCGCAATTGTCAGGATCGCCGCCACGAACGCGACCTCGACCCACCGCGGAAGCTTCCATGGGAAGCTGTCGGACGCATCCTCGCCGTCCGCCGCCACGGAGGCACTCGGTCGCTCCCCCAGGAACGCGGCGACCAGGAGTGCCATACTGGCGACCCAGAGAATGCCGCCCGGCCAGGAGCTCCAGTCGTTCCGCAGCAGGCCGATCGCCAGGGCGTTCAGGAGAATGGCGCTCACGACGACCGCCAGCGGGCGCGGTACTGTCCAGTCTCGCAGCCGACGCCGCAGGCTGCCGGTCGCTGTCGCCGGAAGTTGGAGCAATGTGCGGTTCCGGTAGCTGGCGGACCAGCCGAACAGGAGCACCGCGACGGCGATCAGATACCAGCGCGAGGCGGCCGCGATATCCGCGTTGTAGGCAGGGCGCGACCCCGGAGTGAGGATCAGCTGGGCATGGAGGCCGATGAGGATCGCGGCCAGTCCGAACCACAACGAATCGACAGATAGAACTCGGCGTGCCGCGGCCCAGACGGCGTCCCGGTGAGTGGCTGCCCTTTCGGCCTCGGCCGGCCGCGCGTCGGCGGCTTCTTCGGCGGGCGCCGCTGAATCGCGAAGTGACTTCATGCGGTGACTCGCTCTGTTCCCCTACCCAGAGCCATTATTGCTGTCGGCATCGGGGTGTCCGGATTCTTTGTCACTGTCGCGCGGGCCGGCTCGCCGCGCATAGGTCGCCTGGGTAGCGCTCAATCCCATCACCGGCGCGACCATCAGCCAGGGCAGACCGGCGGTGCCGATCAGCGGTGCGAGGACGACGGTCAGAAGCAGGTCCGTCCGCGACCAGTCACCGGCGGCTCCGCCCAGCACCCTGGCGCCACGCGAGCGGATCAGGTTGTACAACAGGTTGTGCCGGACGCCCAGCCGGTTCAAGACCGTCTGAACGAAGCTGAAAAGGTCATACTCCAGCGCGGCGCGATCGGTGGCGATTGGTTCGAGCCCGGCAGCCGTCAGGAGGCGGCGCAGGGCCAGGCCATCGAAGTGGTTGAGATGGCGCGGCACGTCGAGATGAAACCAGGATGGGCCGCCCAGGCGGGCTTCGGGGGAGCCGAAGTCGGGAACCGCGATCAACGCAAGACCACCAGGTCGAAGCAGGCCGGAAACCTCGGCGAGCAAACCCGCCGGATCCGGCACGTGCTCGAGCACATGCCAGAGCACCACGACATCCACGCTTCCCGGCGGAAGGCCAAGCTCCCGAGGCGCCGCGGCCCGCACGTCCAGGCCGAGAGCGTCCCGCGCGTACGCCGCGGCGGCAGCGTTGCGCTCGGTGCCGATCGTTCGCCACCCGCGCCGGCGCAGCTCGCCGAGGAGCTCACCGCGGCCGCAGCCGACGTCGAGGACGACGCCGGCACGCGTGCCTGCCCGGCGCTCGATGCGACGAGCGCGTGCCCGGTAGAGCAGGGAGAGACACCGCGCCAGCAGTGTGCTGTAGCGCGACTCGACCCCGTAATACGCCGCGGGGTAGTGGCGGTCCATCCGGTGCGGTGACGGGGCCGGCATTGTCAGGGCGAGGCCGCAGCGCTCGCAGCGTACAACGGAGAACACGTCCCCACTGATGTAGTCGCGCGCGGAAAAGAGCCGGCGGCACTGCTCGGCGGCGAGCGAGGT
>Ga0209168_10003099_pt1 | contig 11638 bp, 7 predicted proteins | sample Coa_R1_FD_187156 | JGI IMG/M metagenome (GOLD analysis project Ga0209168, IMG submission 187156) | Surface soil microbial communities from Centralia Pennsylvania, which are recovering from an underground coalmine fire - Coalmine... | ecosystem: Environmental > Terrestrial > Soil > Unclassified ... | reverse complement strand
GGTCCTGCGCGCCCTGGTCGTGCGCGCCCTCGTCCTGCGCGCCCTGGTCGTGGGCGCCTTGGTCCTGCGCGGCGCGGCGGGCGCGCGCGGCGGCCCGGGTCCCGGGGCGCCGTCGCTCGACCCAGCCCTCGGAGTTGTGCTGCCGGCCGCGGGCGACACCGAGCGCGCCGGGCGGCACGTCCTCGGTGATCACCGACCCGGCCGCGGTGTACGCGCCGTCCCCGACGGTCACCGGGGCGACCAGGATCGTGTCGCTGCCGGTGAAGGCGTCCGCGCCGATCGTGGTGCGGTGCTTGGCCGCGCCGTCGTAGTTGGAGAAGATCGTCGCCGCGCCGATGTTGGCGCCCTCGCCGATGTCGGCGTCTCCCACGTAGGACAGGTGCGGGACCTTCGCGCCCGCGCCGACTACGGAGTTCTTCAGCTCCACGTGGCAGCCGATGTGCGCGCCGGCCCCGATCCGGGTCCCCGGGCGCAGGTAGGCGTACGGTCCCACGGTGGCTCCCGGGCCGATCTCGGCCCGCACCGACACCGTGAAGCTGACGGACGCGTCCGGCCCGACCGAGGTGTCGGTGAGCCGGCAGTGCGGTCCGACCGTGGCACCCGGCCCGATCGACGTCTGTCCCTCCAGGAGCGTACCCGGCAGGATCTGCGCGTCCTGGCCGAGCGTGACGTCCGCGTCGATCCAGGTCGACGCCGGGTCCATGATCGTGACTCCGGCCCGCATCCAGGCCTCGAGCAGCCGGTCGTTGTAGGCCTTGCGGACCTGGGCCAGCTGGACCCGGTCGTTCACGCCCTGGATCTCGCCCGGATCGGCGGCCAGGACCGTGCCCGCCCGGTGGCCGTCGCCGCGCAGGATCGCCACCACGTCGGTCAGGTACTCCTGGCCCTGGGCGTTGCTGGTCGCGACCCGCTTGACCGCGTCGGCCAGGAGCCCGCCGTCGAACGCGTAGCAGCCGGAGTTGATCTCGTCGATGGCCCGCTGTTCCGGCGTCGCGTCGGCCTCCTCGACGATCTCGGCCAGCGCGCCGTGCTCGTCCCTGACGATCCGCCCGTAGCCGCCCGGGTCGCCGACCCGGGCGGTGAGCACGGTGACCGCGTTACCCGCCGCGGCGTGCTCGCGGACGAGCGCGGTCAGCGTCCGGGCCCGCAGCAGCGGCATGTCGGCGTACCCGACGAGCACGATGCCGGGCATGATGCCGAGGGCCTCGACCACCATCCGGACCGCGTGGCCGGTGCCGGCCTGGCGGTCCTGCACCACGACGCTCACGTCCGGCGCGTACCGCGCGGCCTCCGCGCCGACCTGGTCCCGGCCGTGCCCGGCGACGACGACGGTATGGTGCGGATCGAGCTCGCCGGCCGCGGCGAGCACGTGCCCGAGCATGCTGCGCCCGCACAGCGGGTGCAGCACCTTCGGAATCCGCGATTTCATCCGGGTGCCCTCGCCCGCGGCAAGGACTATCACAGCGACCGGGCGAGGTTCGCTCACGCGGCAAGTCTCCTCGGGTAGCGCCAGCATCTGCGTTCCGGGGGCTTCTGGATATCGCCCACATTCAGGACCGGGATTGCGACGGCGAACGTGTTCACCTATCCCTCACGTGCAGGATACCGCCCGGTTGCCGTGGTCGCAGGCCTGTTGCCTGGCCACGGACCGGACCCGCGTCCTGAGCCGGTCCTAGTCTAGGGTCAGCCGGACTTCTTTCCGCCCGACTCGGTGATCGGGGCCTCGGCCGGGTCGGGGATCACCAGCTCGCTCGGCTCGAGGCCGCCCTCGGCGGCCACCGCGGCCAGTTCGGCGCCGAGCGACTCGGCCGGGGCGCCGTGGCTGCGCCGGCCGGTGAGCGCCGAGGCGACCGCGGCGATCAGGCTGGCCGCGATCGCGAACGCGAACGCCACCCCCAGGCCGTCGTGGAACGGCCCGGTGATCAGGTGCGGGAAGAACTGGCGCCCGGTGACGTAGGCGGCGTGGCCGGCCGGCAGGTGGTTGAGCAGCCCGCCGAGCAGCTGGGCCATCGGGTTGTAGCCGAGGAAGGCGGCGAACAGCACGCCGATCGGCGGCAGGTGCGAGATCGTGTGCGCCGCCGCGGCCGGGATGCCCTGGGCGGTCAGGCCGCTGGACAGCGTGCCCGGCAGCTTGCTGGACAGCCCGGCCACCATCAGCGAGAAGAAGACGCCGATCGACAGCACGAACGCGGTGTTCATGAAGGTGGCGATCATGCCGCCCGCGGCGCCGCGGGAGTTCGCCGGCACCGCGTTCATCATCTCGGCCCGGTTCGGCGAGGCGAACAGCCCGGAGCCGAAGCCGTTGAGCGCGATGATCAGCGCGAACACCCCGTAGCTGAAGTTCACCGGCAGGAACAGCAGGAGCAAGAAGGTCAGCGCGGTGAGCAGCGCCCCGCCGGTGGTGAACGCCTTGGCGCCGAACCGGTCCGACAGCACCCCGGACAGCGGCGCGGAGAGCAGGAAGCCGATGGTCAGCGGGACCAGGTAGATGCCCGCCCACAGCGGGGTCTGGCTGAAGCTGTACCCGTGCAGCGGCAGCCAGATGCCCTGCAGCCAGATGATCAGCATGAACTGCATGCCGCCCCGGCCCAGCGCCAGCATCAGGTTCGCGATGTTGCCCGCGGTGAAGGCCCTGATCTTGAACAGCGACAGCCGGAACAGCGGCTCGGCGACCCTCGTCTCCACGACGCCGAACACCACCAGCGTCGCGATCCCGCCGAAGATCGCGGTCAGCACCCACGGGTTGGTCCAGCCCATCGGGTGCCCGCCGTAGGGCAGCAGGCCGTAGGTGATGCCGACCAGGATCGCGATCAGCCCGGCGGCGAACAAGATGTTCCCCCACCAGTCCATCCGGGCGTGCTTGCGGACCCCGATGTCCTTCAGCATGAAGTACGCCCAGACGGTGCCGAACAGCCCGATCGGCGCCGAGACCAGGAACACCAGATGCCAGTTGACCGGGCCGAGCAGGCCGCCGAGCAGCAGCCCGAGGAACGAGCCGGCAATGGCCGCGATCGAGTTGATGCCCAGCGCCGTGCCGCGCTGGTTGGCTGGGAACGCGTCGGTCAAGATCGCGGTGGAGTTGGCGAACAGGAACGCGCCGCCGATGCCCTGCACCACCCGCCAGATGATCAGCCACAGCGCCCCGGCGCTGCCGTGCAGCCAGGTGACGGTGAGCAGGAGCGATCCGAAGGTGAAGATCGCGAAGCCCATGTTGTACATCCGGACCCGGCCGAACATGTCGCCCAGCCGCCCGAACGACACCACGAGCACGGCCGACACGACCAGGAAGCCCATGAACATCCACAGCAGGTAGCTGGTGTTGTCCGGGCTCAGCGGATTGAGCCCGATGCCGCGGAAGATATCCGGCAGCGCGATCAGCACGATGGACTGATTGATGGTGGCCATCAGCACGCCCAGCGTGGTGTTCGACAGCGCGATCCACTTGTAGTGCGGCCCGATCGCCGGGTTGCCGCCCTCGCCCGCGGACACGCCCGTCACCCTGAAATTGGCCGTCATTGCCGGTAAGCCCCCAAGAGCTGGTTCAGGACCCGGATCACTTGCTTCGCATTAACCAATTAAATTATAGACCGCATTCCCCGCCCCGCCCGGGCCGGTCCCGCGCCGTGAGTCCCGCCCCAGCCTGGCCGGTCCCGCGCCCTGTGCCCCGCTCTGGCCGGGCCGGTCCCGCGCCTTAGGTTCCTCCCTGGCCTGGCCGGTGCCGGGTCTCGTACCTCGCCCAGCTGCCCGGCGCCGACGCGGCGGACCGGGACGGCGCCCGCCTCGCCGACTCCAACCCGGCGCGATGCCCGTCCCTGGACGGTACGGTTCGTTCGAGGTGAGATTCGGGCCCTCGCCGGGCATTCCCGCCCCGGCCTGCATCCCTGTCACCACCTGACCCAGCCTCCGGCAAGCCGTCAACTACGTCGTTGCCACAACGACGCACACCCAACGACGTCGTTGCCACAACGACGTAGTTACCCGCGGCCCGCCTGTCCACGGCGCCGACCCACCGGTATCACGAGCCTCACAGGAATGTTCCTCAGGTTGACTCGCGGGTCGGCCGGGCCGCGAACCGGGCCGACCGGGGACGCGATGGCATCGGAGGAGTCCTCCGATACCGGCACGGGAGCCCGCCCGGTATCGTGGAAGTGCGCTCGAAGCGGTGTTCCATAACGCACCGCGGCGACCATCCGGCGTAGCGTAATTGGCAGCGCACCAGCCTTTGGAGCTGGGTTAGTCCTGGTTCGAGTCCAGGCGCCGGAACTTTGCTCGACGTACCGCACCTGCCAAGCCGTCTAGCAGCTGGTGCGGATCCGCGGACCCCGCTTCGCGCTGACGCCACGGTCCGGTCCCGTCTCTTCCTGCCGGCCGCCTTGGGCGGTTCCGCATGGGCGTCATGGCTGAGGGTAGGGGCGCGTCTGGCTGGCTAGTCATGATCATCGGCGGACGGTAACGGAAGCGATACACACGGCTTACCTGTCTCGGATGCTGAGACGGCGATCTGGGTGCACAGCTGGAATTCATAGGCCCAAATGCAGAAATTCACCCGTGAAGTGTTGCCTAACCTACGGTTTGGTAGGCTACGGTTACGTAAGCGTATAAGCGCTCCGGACGTTCTGCCTGTAGCTAGAGGAGCACGATGACCACTTCCCCCGACACCGTCCGCGTGACCGGCGCCGCCCCGGCGGCACGGCCCGCCGCTCTCACGGACCGGGCGCCCGCGCCCGGCGCGACGCTCGGGGAAGCGACCAGAACCCGGCCCCGCACGCCCCGGCCGGACCTCGAGGACGAGCCGAACTCGACGTTCCAGCGGTTCCTGGTCGGACTGTTCGTGGCCGTCCCGCTGGTGGCCCTGGTGGCCGCGATCCCGCTGCTGTGGGGCTGGGGCCTGGGCTGGCACGACGTCGTCATCGCGCTGGTCTTCTACTGGGTGTCCGGGCTCGGCATTACGGTCGGCTACCACCGGTACTTCACCCACGGCTCGTTCAAGGCCAAGACCGGGCTGCGGGTCGCGCTGGCCATCGCGGGCAGCCTGGCCATCGAGGGGCCGGTCATCACCTGGGTCTCCGACCACCGCCGGCACCATAAGTACAGCGACAAGGAGGGCGACCCGCACTCGCCGTGGCGCTACGGCGACGACTGGAAGGCGCTGACCAAGGGCCTGGTCTACGCGCACGTCGGCTGGCTGTTCGACCCCAACAAGACCTCGCAGGAGAAGTTCTCGCCCGACCTGCTCGCGGACCGGCGGATCAAGGCGGTGGACAAGCGGTTCCCCGCGCTGGTGGTGATCTCGCTGCTGCTGCCCGCGCTGATCGGCGGGCTGTGGGGGATGTCCTGGCACGGCGCGCTGACCGCGTTCTTCTGGGCCAGCCTGGTCCGGATCGCGCTGCTGCACCACGTCACCTGGTCGATCAACTCCATCTGCCACACCTTCGGCAGCGAGGACTTCGAGGTGCGGGACAAGTCGCGCAACGTGGCGTGGCTGGCCATCGCCTCGTTCGGGGAGTCCTGGCACAACCTGCACCACGCCGACCCCACCTGCGCCCGGCACGGCGCGCTGCGCGGCCAGCTGGACTCCAGCGCGCGGGTCATCCGCTGGTTCGAGCAGCTGGGCTGGGCCTATGACGTCCGGTGGCCGGACGAGGAACGGCTGTCGGCCAAGCGTCCCGCCGCCGCCACGCGGAAACTCGGCTCGATGACGCGGCGCGCCACCCGGGTTGGTGGCGCGGCGTCCGCGGAGCCGCAATGATGACTCAGTGAACGCTCAGCCCCCAAGATCTGGCCGTAAGCGGATGACCGGGAAGGAGCGGCGGGAGCAACTGCTCGGCATCGGGCGGCGGCTGTTCGCCGAGCGCGGATTCGAGGGCACCTCGATCGAGGAGATCGCCGCCCAGGCGGGCGTGTCCAAGCCGGTGGTGTACGAGCACTTCGGCGGCAAGGAGGGGCTGTACGCGGTGGTGGTCGACCGCGAGGTCGAGCGGTTGCTGGCCATGGCCACCTCGCTGCTCGACGGCGACCACCACCGGGACAAGTTCGAGGCCGCGGCGGTGGGCCTGCTCCGGTACATCGAGGACAACGCCGACGGGTTCCGGATCCTGGTCCGGGACTCCAGCCCCGGCCCGGGATCCGGAACCTACGGCACGCTGCTGAGCGACATCGCCGGCCAGGTGGAGTACATCCTGGCCGACTTCCTGGTCTCCCGCGGCCACGACTCCAAGCTGGCGCCGATGTACGCGCAGATGCTGGTCGGCATGGTGGCGTTCACCGGGCAGTGGTGGCTCGACGCCCGCAAGCCCAAGCTGGAAGAGGTCGCGGCCAACCTCATCGACCTGGCCTGGAACGGCCTGTCCCACCTGGACGCGAACGGCGGCCGGTAACACCACCGCGGCGGCGCCGGGCGCGAGCGTGGCAGCACCCGCGCCGGCCGGCGCGGTCGGCAGGCCCGCGGCCGACCAGGCGCGGAACCCGCCGATCAGGTCGGTCGCTCGGTGCAGGCCCAGGTCGTGCAGGGCCACCGCGGCCAGGCTGGAGGTGTAGCCGTCCACGCAGAACACGATGACCCGGTGGTCGTAGCCGGTGACCCAGGGCAGCCTGGCGTCACACTCCGGATCCAGGCGCCATTCCAGGTGGTTGCGCTCCACGATGACCGAGCCCGGGATCTCCCCGGCGACCGCGCGTTGGGCGGCGGGCCGGATGTCGACCAGCACCGCGCCCCCGGCCTGTTCCCGGAACGCCTCACGGGGCGTCACCCGGCGCAGCCGCCCGCGGGCGTCCGCGAGGATCTCGTCGATGCCGCGGGCGCCCGCCGGGCGGGTCGTCACCATGCCGCGGGGCCTTCGGTGGCCAGCTTGACCAGCCTGCCCGCGGTGAGCTCGTAACGCGTCATCTGCGGGATGGGCGGGGAATACGCGTGCACGCTGACCGCGACCGCGCCCGTGGCCGCGTTGCGCACGTCGTGGATGTAGCGGGGGCCGAACGTCCGCGCCCCGCCCGCCCCGACCGGCTTGGCCAGGACCTGGCCGGCCGTCTCGCCGCCGACCACCCGGCGCTCCATCAGGGTGCCCCACACCACCGTGAACGCGCCGGCCGACCCGCCGTGATCGTGGAAGCCGGTGGCCTGGCCCGGCAACCAGCTGATGACCCAGACCTCGTGGCTGTCGTCGAGATGGATCTGCTCGTACCAGCGGCCGGCCGCATTCAGGCGGACCCGGGTGAGCCATTCCGCGGGGCTCGCCGCGACGCGCCGGACCACGTCGCCTAGTTGGCGGGCGCCGAGTAGCCGGCCGGGGGCGATGGCTGGGGAAGTTGGCCGGATCATCGTGCTCATGTCGCTTCTCTCCTCACGTCTTCAGAAACTGGCTGCGGGAAGGCCAGTGAGAGCTGGTGAACCAAGGGCCGGGCCGGTGTCCCGGGGACGCCTGGATGACCGGGCGGGCCGGACAGCGCGGGCCGGCAGGCGGAACGAACCTGGCCGGTCAGTGCGAGCCGGCCGGACACCACTGGACGTGAAGCACCGGCGGACAGACGCCGGCGGGAACGCGGTGACGGCAGGGCCCAGACTGGACCGACACAGATCGGACCGGTACTGATCGGAGAGGCAGGTCACGGCGCATGCCGAGATCCTGCCAGAGTTTCCCTATTAAATCAATAGGAAAAGCCAGGTTACTTCGCTCGGTGGGCGACGGCGAACACCCGGCGGAACGGGAAGACGGTACCGAACGACCTCGGCGGATACGCCGCACGGACCCGCTCGCCGTAGTCGGCCAGGAAGCCCGCGGCCTGGTCGGCGTCGAGCACGGCCAGGACGGGACGCAATCCGGTGCCCTTGTACCACTCGAGCACCGGGTCTTCGCCCTCCAGGATGTGCACGTACGTCGTCTCCCAGGCGTCGACCTGGCAGCCGGCCGTGGCGAGCAGCTCCGCGTAGCCGGCCGGGTCGGCCGACTGCCGGTTCAGCTCCACGTCCCGCAGCAGCGGGCGCCACCGGGCCGAGTCCGCCAGCTCACGCAGGATCGCGTGGGACGGCTGATCGAAGTTGCCCGGGACCTGGAACGCCAGCCAGCCGTCGTCGGCCAGCCAGTCCGCCCAGCGGACCAGCAGCTCACGATGGCCGGGCACCCACTGCAGCACCGCGTTGGAGATGATCACGTCGGGCAGGCTCTGCGGCTCCCAGTGCCGCACGTCATCGAGCTGGAAGGACAGCCCGGGTGCGTGACTGGCCAGGCCGGACTCGGTGGACAGCAGCGCGTCGGCTGAGATCAGCTTCCGCGCCGCCTCGATCATCTGCGGCGAGCTGTCCACGCCGCACACGGCGGCGGACGGCCAGCGTTCCGCGAGCAGGACCGTCAGGTTCCCCGGGCCACAGCCCATGTCGACCACGTGCTCGGGCAGCTCAGCTCCGACCCTGGCGAGCAGGTCGATGAACGGCCTGGTGCGCTCGCCCCCAAACCGCAGATACTGGGTCGCGTCCCACATAGTGGCCCTAATCCTTCTCCAATGCTGAGAGACGATTGCCCGTCAATCCCTTGTACCGCTCCGGCATTCTTGACGTCAAGAGATACCCTCTAGTAATGGCCCCCCGCGCGGCTCCCGGTACCGACGAAGAGTCCGAGATCCTTCAGGTGCCCGGGTTGCGGGACGAGGTCGATGAGCTGGTCGCCGCGTGGCGGGGCCAGCGGCCCGACCTGGACGTGGAGCCGATGCAGGTGCTCAGCCGGATCTCCCGGCTGGCCCGGCACCTGGACATCGCGCGGCGCGGCGCGTTCGCCGACCACGGCCTGGAGACGTGGGAGTTCGACGTGCTCTCCGCGCTGCGCCGGCAGGGGCCGCCGTTCCAGCTGACGCCGGGCGCGCTGCTCCGCGCCACCCTGGTCACGTCGGGGACCATGACCAACCGGATCGACCGGCTGACCACGGCGGGCCTGGTCCGCCGGGAGCCCGACCCGCGGGACAAGCGGGGCGTCCTGGTCACGCTCACCGCGCAGGGCGTGGCGCGGGCCGACGCGGCCCTGGCCGACCTGCTCGGCCGCGAGCGGGCGCTGCTGGCGGGCCTGGACCGGGGCGAACGCCAGCACCTGGCCGACCTGATGCGCATCCTGCTGGCGCCCTTCGACGCCGAGTTATCTCCCTATTCGAGGTTGGCCGCGACGGCCAGCCAGCGGTCCTCCAGGCCGGACTTCTCGGCCTGGACGGCGCGCAGTTCGGCGCCGAGGGAGGTGAGCTTCTCGTAGTCGGTGGCGTTGGCGGCCAGCAGGGCGGTCAGTTCGGCCTCGCGGACGGTGAGCCGGTCGAGCTGGCGCTCCAGCCGCTGGAGTTCCTTGCGCGCGGTCCGCTCCTCGGCCGCCGACGACCGGGGCGGGCCGGCTGCCACCGGGGCGGGCCGCGGTCCGCCGGTGGACCCGGCGCGCGCGGTCCGGATCCGGTCCAGGTACTCGTCGATGCCGCCGCCCAGGAACGACAGCCGCCCGTCGCCGAGCAGCGCGACGACGTGCTCGGTGACCCGCTCCAGGAAGTAGCGGTCGTGGCTGACCACCGCCAGGGTGCCCGGCCAGTCGTCGAGCAGGTCCTCGAACTCGGTCAGCGTCTCGATGTCCAGGTCGTTGGTCGGCTCGTCGAGCAGCAGGACGTTCGGTTCGGCCATGAGCAGCCGGAGCATCTGCACCCGGCGCCGCTCACCGCCGGACAGGTCGCCGATCCGGGTCCACTGCCGTTCCGCGCTGAAGCCGAGCCGCTCGAGCAGCAGCCCGGCGGACAGCTCGCGGTCACCCACCTGGATCCGCAGCCGGATCTCCTCTACCGCCTCGCGGACCCGCTGGTCGGGATCGAGCTCGGCGAGCTCCTGGGACAGGTGCGCGAGCCGCACGGTCTTGCCCCGCACGACGCTCCCGCCCGCCTGCAGCCCGGGACCGGTCGTCCCGGCCAGCAGGTGGAGCAGGGACGTCTTGCCGCTGCCGTTGACCCCGGCGACCCCCACCCGGTCGCCCGGGCCGAGCTGCCAGGTCACGTGCTCCAGGAGCGGGCGCGGACCGTCGTCCGCGCGGACGCGGACCGAGACGTCCTCGAGGTCGATGACGGTCTTGCCCAGCCGGGCGGTGGCCAGCCGGGTCAGCTCCACGGCGTCCCGGGCGGGCGGCTCGGCCGCGATGAGCGCGTTGGCCGCCTCGACCCGGAACTTCGCCTTGGTCGTCCGGGCCCGGGCGCCGCGCTGCAGCCAGGCCAGTTCCTTGCGGGCCAGGTTGCGGCGGCGGCGTTCGGCGGCTTCCTCGCTGCGTTCCCGTTCGGCCTGAGCGAGCACGTAGGCGGAGTAGCCGCCCTCGGCGGAGTGCACCTGGCCGCGGTCCACCTCCCAGGTGCGCTCGCAGACGGTGTCCAGCAGCCACCGGTCGTGGCTGACCACGATTACCGCGCTGCTGCTGTCACGCAGGTGGCGGCCGAGCCAGTCGATGGCCTCGATGTCCAGGTGGTTGGTCGGCTCGTCGAGCAGCAGCACGTCGCGCTCGGTGACCAGCAGCGCGGCCAGCGCCACCCGGCGCCGCTCACCGCCGGACAGCGGCGCGGCCGGGGCGTCCAGGCCGATCCCGGGGAGCAGCTCGGCCACGATGGCGCGGGCCCGCGGGTCGGCCTCCCACGGTGCTGACCAAGGGGCTGACGACGGGGCCGACCCGGCGGAGCGCCACCCGGCGCCGAACACGATCTGGCCCACGGTTCCGGTCAGCTGATCGGCCTGCGGCAGGTAGCCGAGCCGCAGGCCCGCCATCCGGGCCACCCGGCCCTCGTCCGGCTCGGCCGTCCCGGCCAGCAGCGCGAGCAGGGTGGACTTGCCCGCGCCGTTGCGGCCGACCACGCCGATCCGGTCGCCGGCCGAGACGCCGAGCGAGACGCCGTCGAGCAGCCGCCGGTGCGCGTAGGTCTTGGCCGCCTTCTCCAGGCTGATCAGGTTCATCTAACCCGCGGCGACCACGGCGGCGCCCGGCGCCGGCCCGCTGACCCGGGCCACGGACCGGCACACGCCGGCTCCGGACAGGGACACGGCCAGCTCCAGGGCCCGCTCCGGGTTCGCCGCGAGGAATACGCAGGTCGGGCCCGAGCCGGCGACCAGCGCGCCGAGCGCGCCCAGCTCCAGGCCCGCGGTCAGGGTCTTGCGCAGCGCCGGGAATAGCGACACCGCGGCGGGCTGCAGGTCATTGGTCAGCCGCTGGCCCACCCGGGCCGCGTTGCCGGTGCGCAGCGCCGACATCAGCGCGGTGTCCAGCTCGGGCTGCGCTATCTCCCCGGCGCCGTCCCCGCGTTCGCCCCGGAGCCGGTCCAGGGCGGCGTACACGGCGGGCGTGGACAGCTGGCCGTCGGCGAAGGCCAGCACCCAGTGGTACTGCGTGGCCGGGGCGAGCGCGGAGGTCAGCTGGTCCCCGCGACCGCGGCCGACCGCGGTCCCGCCCAGCAGCGCGAAGGCCACGTCGCTGCCCACCGTGGCGGCGATCGTGGCGAGCTGCTGGTGGCTCAGGCCGCCCTCCCGCAGCTCGTTGCAGGCGACCAGGGCGGCCGCCGCGTCGGCGCTGCCGCCGGCCAGCCCGGCCGCGACCGGGATCTTCTTGGCGATGGTGACGTGCACGGCGCCGCGGTCGCGGACCGTCGCGCGGAG
>Ga0209168_10003097_pt1 | contig 11645 bp, 10 predicted proteins | sample Coa_R1_FD_187156 | JGI IMG/M metagenome (GOLD analysis project Ga0209168, IMG submission 187156) | Surface soil microbial communities from Centralia Pennsylvania, which are recovering from an underground coalmine fire - Coalmine... | ecosystem: Environmental > Terrestrial > Soil > Unclassified ... | reverse complement strand
AGCTTGGCAGTCGCTGGCATTCTCATTTATTTCGTGATCTGGGGCGCTTATCACGTGCTCGATGCCTACGAGAAGAATCACCAGCCGCCGCAGAATCCGTTGATACCACAAACTGCCGCCGATACCCGCATCGTTCCGCCCGATGCCTACAAGAAGTTTCCCCAGCCGCGGCTCGAGCGAAATGAACGGCTGGAGATCAACGAGTTTCGCTTGCACGAAGAGCAAAAGCTGAACAGCTACGGCTGGGTTGATCAAAACGCTGGCGTCGTGCGAATTCCGATTACGCAAGCTATGCAACTAATCGCGCAGCGCGGCTTACCGACAACGCCGAAGGCAGGATCTGTCCCGCCTTCTGAGGTCAACGTAGTGAATCAGGCGGCACGGCGCGCCGATGTCAGCAACATTTCGAAGGAGAAGAAAAAGAAGTGAGCAGTGCGATTTACAGGAACGTTTTGTGTAGGGCACGACTTCAGCCGTGCAGGAACGATCGCGTCGAGCGAAATCCCCGGGCGAGTGTCTCCGAGCGCAGATCGCTTTGGGTGATCACGACGCTACTCGCATTACTCGCGCTCGTTGGTGGCGCTTTCGGCCAAGGCATGACCCAGGGCACCATCTCCCCGCCGGCAAACATGCGTCCGCCGGGCCTGAAGAACGTCGGTATCGAGCAGCATCTGAACGAGCCCATTCCCGGCAACCTCGCGTTCCGCGATGAAACCGGAAAGCCGGTTCAGTTGAGTGACTATTTCGGCAAGAAGCCGCTGATCCTCAACCTGGTTTACTACCAGTGCCCAATGCTCTGCGGCGAAGTGTTGAGCGGTCTCGAAAGCGCGCTGCGCGTCTTGAAGTTCGACGTCGGCAGAGAATTCGATGTCCTCACCGTGAGCTTCGATCCGAAAGAAACCCCTGAGATGGCGGCGAAAAAGAAAGCTGAGTTCATCCGGCGTTACGGCCGCGCCGGCGCTGCTGATGGCTGGCATTTCCTTACGGGCTCGCAAGAGTCAATCGACGCTCTGACCAAAGCCGCCGGCTTCCAATACCAATACGATCCGAAAACCGGGCAATTCGCGCATGCCACCGCGATCATGATCCTGACGCCGGATGGCCGCATCGCCCAGTACTACTATGGCGTCGAGTTCGCTCCGAAGGACCTCCGCCTTGGCCTGGTACAAGCCTCGAAAGGCAACATTGGCAATGTAGTCGATGAAGTCCTGCTTTACTGCTATCACTACAATCCCGACACCGGAAAATATGGTGCGGTCATCAACCGCGTCCTGAAACTGGCAGCGGGCGCAACCATTTTCATTATCGGCACTTTTCTGATCGTGATGTTTCGCCTCGGATCGCAGAACCACACGCAGCCCTGGCGAACGAAATAAATTATGTTCGATAACTTTCCACTTTGGCCCGTAGCAGCCTCGACCGGGGCTCGAAATGTAGACGCGCTCTACATCTTCCTCGTGCTGATCGCTGCATTTATGTCTGTGGCCATCTTCACTATGATCCTGATCTTTGCCCTGCGTTATCGCCGGCGCAAGGGCGTTCACGCCGAGCAGATCGAAGGCTCGATGGCTCTGGAGATCACCTGGTCGGTCGTGCCCCTTGGCATCTTCATGGTGATCTTCGCCTGGGGCGCGATCGTTTATTTCCAGGAACGCACTCCGCCGCGCGGAGCCAACGAAGTCTATGTCGTCGCGAAACAGTGGATGTGGAAGCTCGAACACGAAGAGGGCCAGCGCGAAATTAACGAGCTCCACGTTCCCGTCGGCCGTGACGTTAAGTTGATTATGACTTCGCAGGACGTGATTCACAGCTTTTACGTTCCCGCGTTCCGCATCAAGCAGGATGTCTTACCCGGACGCTACACGACGGCATGGTTCCGCGCCACCAAGCCCGGCACCTATCACCTCTTCTGTGCCGAATATTGCGGCTCGCAGCACTCCGGCATGATCGGTCAGGTTGTGGTTCTTGAGCCGGCACAGTATCAGGCCTGGCTGAGCGGCGGCTTGGCTTCGGGTTCAATGGCGCAAAACGGCGAAGCGATTTTCTCCCAACTCGGTTGCCCGACTTGCCATCGCTTTGACACGCAAGGACGCGGCCCCAACCTGAAAGGAATTTTCGGCAAGCCGGTCCAGTTGGAAGACGGGCGCTCGGTGGTCGCCGACGAGAATTACATTCGCGAATCCATTCTTTCGCCCAGCGCGAAGGTCGTAAGCGGATTCAAACCGATCATGCCTGTTTTTCAAGGCCTGGTCAGCGAAGAACAATTGACGGCATTGGTGGCTTATATCAAATCGCTGAGTTCGGGGCCGTCCGGAGCAGCTAGTACGCCGACAGAGCCGTCGGCGAAACCGTAGGTATCGAAGGAATAGCAAATGGCTACCGCAGCAGTAACCGCCGAACGCGAGAACTACTTAAACAAGGAGTACGGCATCCGTTCGTGGCTCTTGACTACGGACCATAAGCGCATTGCCTTGCTCTATCTGGCGTCGATTACCTTCTTCTTCTTTATTGGCGGCTTCTTTGCTTTGCTCATTCGCCTGGAACTGCTCACGCCCGCGGGCGATCTCGTTCAGGCTGACACTTACAACAAGCTGTTCAGCATGCACGGCCAGGTGATGATCTTCTTCTTCCTGATCCCGTCGATCCCCGCCGTTCTCGGCAATTTTCTGGTTCCGCTGATGATCGGCGCCAAGGACCTGGCCTTCCCGCGCATCAACCTGCTGAGTTGGTATCTCTACATCACGGCTGGATTGGTGTACCTGCACTGCATCGTAATGGGCGGAGTGGATACCGGCTGGACTTTTTACACGCCCTTCAGCACCGCGTTCAGCAACACCAAGGTGATTGAAGCCGGAATCGCGATATTTATCGCTGGGTTTTCCTCGATTCTGACCGGCTTGAATTTTGTGGTCACCATTCACCGCATGCGCGCCCCGGGCATGACTTGGTCACGCCTGCCGCTCTTTATCTGGGCCCACTACGCCACCAGCATCATTCAACTTCTGGGCACACCCGTGCTTGCCATCACCTTGCTCCTGGTGGTTTTCGAACGCGCCTTCCACCTCGGCATATTCGATCCCACCCGCGGCGGAGATCCCTTACTGTTCCAGCACTTGTTCTGGTTCTACTCGCACCCTGCCGTCTACATCATGATTTTGCCCTCGATGGGAGTCGTCACCGAAATCATTCCCTGTTTCGCCCGCAAGCGGGTGTTCGGCTACTCCGCGGTCGCCTTATCGAGCATCGCCATCGCCGTCTTCGGATTCCTGGTCTGGGCACACCACATGTTCGTCGCCGGGATCTCTCTCTACTCGGCGATGATCTTTTCCATCCTCAGTTACATGGTCGCTATCCCGTCAGCGATCAAAGTCTTCAATTGGACCGCGACCCTGTATAAAGGATCGATCTCCTTCAGCACGCCGATGCTTTACGCGTTCGGCTTCATCGGCCTGTTCACGATGGGCGGCCTGACTGGCCTGTTTCTCGCCGCTCTCGGGATCGACGTCCACGTAACCGACACCTATTTCGTGGTCGCTCACTTCCACTACATCATGGTCGGCGGCGCGGTGATGGGATACCTCGGAGGCATGCATTTCTGGTGGCCCAAGATTTCTGGCCGCATGTACCCCGAGGGTTGGGGCAGACTGGCAGCGCTGATCGTTTTCCTCGGCTTCAACCTGACGTTCTTCCCACAGTTTGTTCTCGGTTATCTCGGGATGCCACGCCGTTACTGGCAATATCCGCCGGAATTCCAGGTTCTGAATGTTCTCTCAACCGCAGGCTCGACCATCCTCGCCGTCGGCTACGTGCTCCCGATGGTCTATTTCTTGTGGTCGATGCGCTACGGCAAAATCGCGCCCGACAATCCCTGGAACGCCGCGGGTCTCGAGTGGAAGACCACTTCGCCGCCACCCACATTCAATTTCGAGGAAGAGCCGGTGGTGACCTGGGAAGCCTACAACTACGACCAGCTTCCCGAGCCTCAGGAGGTGTCGCTTGAGCGATAGCCCGATCGCGGTCGAGCAGCACGAGCACCGTCCGGAACTCCGTCATCACTTCGCGACCGTCGAGCAGCAGCGCGACTCCGCCACCCTCGGCATGTGGCTGTTCCTTGGCACGGAAATCATGTTCTTCGGCGGCATGTTCTGCGCCTACCTGATTTATCGCATCTGGTACTACAACGAATTTGCCGCCGGCAGCCGCAGCCTCGACATCTACCTGGGCACGACCAACACGATTGTTCTGATCTGCAGCAGCTTGACCGTCGCCCTCAGCGTCCGCGCCGCACAGTTGGGAAAACGCGGCCTGGTAATCATCCTGCTCATCCTGACGCTCATTTTCGGCTTGGCGTTTCTTGGAATTAAAGGCGTCGAGTGGTACGACAAGTACAAAGAGCATCACATTCCCGGATCCTCATTCGATGCCGGCGATCTCGTCCGAGAGTATCCGCAGCTTCACATCGACCAGTCTCACGAGCAGATTTATTTCTCGCTGTACTTCGCCATGACCGGCCTGCACGCGCTCCACATGATCATTGGCGTCGGGATCTTCGTCTACCTGCTTTATCACACCTGGAAGGGGCTTTATACACCTGCCTACAATACGCCGATAGAAATCGGCGGACTCTACTGGCACTTCGTGGACATTATCTGGATCTACTTGTTCCCGCTCTTGTATCTGATCGACCGGAAACCGCTGAGGTGAGCCATGTCTGAACACATCATTCCGAGCAAAATCTATTACGCGATCTGGATCGGGCTCATGATTCTTACTGTGGTGACGGCCGCCGTGTCTTTCGTCGATCTCGGCCCTTTCAATACCATCGTGGCCTTGCTCATTGCCACCTTCAAAGCCCTTCTGGTTGTCCTTTTCTTTATGCACGTGAAATACACGAGCGAAAAACTCACCAAGATGGTCATCGTCTCTTCGCTCTTTTGGCTGCTGTTGCTGCTGTTCCTGAGCCTGGCCGACTACAGCACGCGCTACGGGCACTCGTAATCCACTCTCATTCCCTCGCGAATCGATCTCTGAGTCGAAAGACCCCAACCATATGTCATCGACCTCGCCAACTTCGTCTATAATCCGCTGACCTTTCCAGTTAGCCAGAACATGAGCAGCGGTCCCATCCAGTCTTCGCCTCCCGATTTCACCGAACTCGCCCGCGCCTCTAAATCGGCTGCTGTCGACACCGCCGGCCTGGCCCATGTCCTTCGCCGCCGAGTCGGAGGAGAAGTGCGTTTCGACAAGGGCAGCCGCGCCCTCTATGCCACGGACGGATCGAACTACCGCCAGGTCCCCATCGGAGTCGTGTTGCCGCGTGACGTCCATGACGTGATGGCCACGGTCGCTACGGCTCGCGAATTCGGAGCTCCCATCCTCTGCCGCGGTGGCGGAACATCTCTCGCCGGGCAGTGCTGCAATGTCGCTGTCATCCTCGATTTCTCGAAGTACATGTCGCGGATTCTCGAGATTGATCCGGTCCGGCGGATCGCTCGAGTCGAGCCCGGCGTCATCCTCGATGACCTGCGCCGCGCGGCAGAGAAGCACCACCTGACTTTTGGTCCGGATCCCGCAACTCACGACCGCTGCACGTTGGGCGGAATGATCGGCAACAACTCTTGCGGCGCGCATTCCTTGATGGCGGGCAAGACCGACGACAACATCGAGGCGCTCGAAATCCTCACTTACGACGGCTTGCGCCTCCATGTCGGCGAAACCAGCGACGAAGAATGGCAAAAGATCATCAGCGAAGGCGCGCGCCGTGGACAAATCTATGCCGGCCTGCGCACTCTGCGCGATAAGTATGCCGATCTCGTCCGCCAGAAGTTTCCCAACATCCCTCGACGCGTCTCCGGCTACAACCTTAACTATCTTTTGCCAGAGAACGGTTGCAACGTCGCACGCGCGCTCGTGGGATCCGAGGGCACCTGCGTCACCGTCCTCGAAGCGACCTGCCGGCTCGTAAAAAGTCCGCCTGAGCGTGTGCTTCTGGTGATTGCATATCCCGATATCTTCCAGTGTGCCGATCGCGTACCCGAGATCATGCGTCATCACCCGATCGGCCTCGAAGGCATCGATCACCTCCTCGTCGACTGTACCCGCCGCAAGGGCATCAACTCCGAAGGACTGGCGCTTTTGCCCGAGGGCGGAGGTTGGCTGCTGGCCGAATTCGGCGGTGATTCACCGGCCGAAGCCGAGGCCCACGCTCGCGGACTGATACAGTACCTCGAGAGCACGCCCAATCCGCCGCGAATGGTCCTCTTCACAGACAGGCGCAAGGCTGCGCGTGTGGTGGAAGTTCGTGAATCCGCCCTGGGTGCGGTTTCGCACGTCCCGGGCGAACCCCTTGTGTGGGAAGGGTGGGAGGACGCCGCCGTCGCCCCGGAAAATCTCGGCTCCTACCTGCGCGATCTCACCAAACTGATGTCCCGCTACGGCTACCGCGGTGCCCTGTACGGCCACTTCGGACACGCTTGCGTTCACATCCGCATCAACTTTGACCTGCAGTCGAAAGCCGGCATCGCAAACTATCGTAGCTTCGCCGAAGAAGCCACCGATCTCGTCGTTCACTACGGCGGTTCCATCTCCGGCGAGCACGGCGATGGACAATCACGCGGCGAATTGCTCCCCCGAATGTTCGGACCAGAGCTCATTCAGGCATTCCGGGAGTTCAAAGCCATTTGGGACCCGGGCTGGAAGATGAACCCGGGCAAGCTCATCGAACCCTACAAGTTGGACGAGAACCTACGGCTCGGAGCTGACTACCGTCCGTGGGAGCCGCAAACCCACTTTCACTTTCCGCAGGACCACGGCAGTTTGGCGACCGCAACCCTGCGCTGCGTCGGTGTCGGCAAATGCCGTCGGTCTGAAGGCGGCACGATGTGCCCAAGCTTCCGCGTCACTGGAGAGGAACAGCATTCCACTCGCGGTCGCGCCCACTTGCTCTGGGAGATGACCAAGGGTGACGTGATCGCCGACGGCTGGCACGACGAAAGCGTCAAGGAGTCGCTTGATCTTTGCCTCGCCTGCAAGGGCTGCAAAAGTGATTGCCCGGTGGGCGTCGATGTCGCCACTTATAAAGCGGAATTCCTGTCGCACTACTATCGTGGCCGGGCCCGACCGCTTGCAGCATATGCATTTGGCAACATCGATATCTGGGCGCGCCTCGCCTCGAATGTTCCCGGCCTGGTGAATCTGACCACGCAGTTGCCATTCTTGCGCGACATCGCAAAGCTTGTCGCCGGCATTCCACACCAGCGCAGTATTCCGGCATTCGCCCCACAAACTTTTCGAAGTTGGTTTCGACGCCGGGAGCCGAACCATTCCGATCGGCCGCCCGTTCTGCTCTGGCCCGATACGTTCAACAACTATTTCCTGCCCCACACTGCGCGGGCTGCGGTCGAAGTCCTTGAGTCTGCCGGATTCCACGTCCTCCTGCCTCGCGCCAGCTTGTGTTGCGGCCGCCCGCTCTACGACTGGGGCTTGCTCGATCGGGCCAAGAATTTATTGCTCGAGATTCTTGATGTCCTCGAGCCCGAGATTGCGCAGGGGATTCCATTAGTCGTCCTTGAACCAAGTTGTGCCACCGTCTTTCGCGACGAACTGCTCAATCTGTTTCCCAACGACGACCGCGCGCAAAGACTCGCCCGGCAGACCGTTCTACTGAGCGAATTTCTGGAGCGCCACGCAGCAGACTTCGACTTTCCAAAGTTTGACCGAAAAGCTCTCGTCCATGGCCATTGCCATCACAAGGCCGTCATGAAGATGACCGGCGAAGAAGCCGTTCTGCAGAAAATGGGCGTGGACTTCCAGGCTCCCGCGCCTGGATGTTGCGGCATGGCGGGAGCGTTCGGCTTCGAACAAGACAAATATGAGGTGTCTGTCGCCGTCGGAGAACTGGAACTTCTGCCTGCGGTCCGCAAAGCCCCGCCCGATTGGCTCATCATTGCCGACGGATTCAGTTGTCGCGAGCAAATTGCCCAATGCACGGGCCGCCAGGCGCTTCATCTCGCCGAGGTCGTGCAAATGGCTATGCGAGGCGAGAAATCCAGACCCTATCCCGAGCGAGCTCAGGTCGAACACCGCAAGCTCGAACAGCGCCGCTCGATGGAGCGGGCCGCCTTTGGCCTGGCCGCAGCCGGGGCTTCAGCGGCCTTGTTCTGGGCGCTCCGTCGCCGATCGTAAGTGGCTGATTCTACAACATAAAACCACCGCCCCCTCGCCAGATCCTGCTTTTTTTGGGACAATAAAGGCCTGCCGTTGTTGCCCTCGTATCAATAAGTCAGGTTGCTATGATCCGAGAAAACGAACCCACGGTCACCGCTGCCGGAAAAAGGGAGCGCGATCTGCCTACCTTCGTAGCTGCGGCGGAGCCCTCGATCGATGCCTCGGTCCAGGGTTCGGTTCTCGTTCTGATCCAGTTCGACGTTTGCGAGGAGATCCGCCTCGACCAGCTACGCCAGATCTTTGGCGCCCGCACGGTCGAACAACCCAGCTTGAAGCATCCGGCACCCGGCTATGTCCGCTACCAGCGCCCCCCTGTCGTCGAGCCCATCGAAACCCTGGTTCTCGAAAGCGGCGAACGTCTGGAGGGCCAGATCAAGTACTACGACTACGGGGTGGTCAGCGTGGTTTTCGAGCTCCCGTTCTCCGGCGACTGGGACAAACTCGTGCGTCTCGGCAGTCGCTGGGTTTGGGACGTCGACTTCGCCGGCTACGCCTCCCGCGTGGCCCGTCAGAAGCTGCAGCATGCGACGCCGGCGCTGGTCAAACCATATAAGGACTGGCTGAGCGAGGACTATTTCATCTTCCACGTGCGCGAACTCCCCGGCTCGCCGTCGTCCATCGAGCTCTGCGGAACCTACGGCGCGCGCATCGCCCAGATCGTCCGTGGCGAGACCGCTGCCCTCGCCGATGACGAGCGCAACGAAATCCTGAAGTCCCGCATTTCCTATTATCCAAACGATCTCGCGGTCATTGGCTGGAATGCGGCATTTATCTACGACAGCGCGGCCGGAGCCGAGACTGCAATTCAGCTCCTCGAATACGCGAATTCTCAGCTGCTCGAATTCCGCCACTACGACGAACTGCTGACTCGCGAACTCGACGGCGTCTACGGCTCGCTCGACAAGGGTACCGGCATTCTGGCCCGCTGGCGGATGGCGCGTGCAGCCACCAAGCTTCAGACCGTACTGATCGAAGTCAACGAACTTACCGAACACGCCGACAACGCCATCAAGTTCCTCAGCGACATGTTCTCGGCGCGCTTGTATAAGCTGGCAGCCTCGAAAGTCGGTGTGCCCGACTACAAAGACCTGGTCACACAGAAAGTGCAGACCGCCGAAGAGCTCTATCGCTTCATGGTCGATCAATTCAACCAGAGCCGCGCCTTCCTCCTGGAACTCACGGTCGTGATCATCCTGGTGATCGAGCTGATCTGGCTGTTCCGCGGCAAGCCGTTCTAAAACTACAACTACTCACGTAGGCCCAGACGTCCTCGTCTGGGCGCGCGAGCGCAGCTCGCGAATGCCGAACCGACGATTATCACTCTCGTGTTATCGTTGTCATCCCGAACGAAGTGAGGGATCTGCTTTTTCACCGGAAGATTCGCCGCTTCTCGGAATGACAGCACCCTATGCGAGGTCTGACTGGTAAGCGCGTTCTCGTCACCGGCGGCGCGAGCGGCATCGGCGCTGCCACCGCTGCCCGTTTTCTCGAAGAAGGATCAACCGTCTGCGTGCTCGATCGCGATCCCACCGCGCGCGAACGAATCCGCAAGGAACTCCCCGATCTCGCTGAGAGCCTCGACGCCGACGTCTCCAACCTCCAGCAAGTCCAGGCCGCGTTCGCAGACGCCATCCGCATCATGGGCGGCGTCGATGTTCTCATTAACAACGCCGGCATCAGCATCCGCCACAATTTTCTCGATATCACTCCGCAGCAGTGGGACAAGATCATCGCTGTCAATCTGACCGGCGTCTTCTACATGGCGCAGACTGCGGCCAGGCACATGTGGGAGCGGGGAAGCGGAGTGATCCTGCAAACGGCTTCGACCAACGGCATCGTCGGCCAGCCCTATTACGCCGATTACAACGCGACCAAGGCCGGAGTGATCGAACTCACGAAAAGCATGGCACTTGAACTTGCGCCGAAAGTGCGCGTGTGCGCCGTCGCGCCAGGCTATGTGCTGACTCCCATGCAGCGCGCGGAATACACCGACGAAATGCTCGAAGAGGTCAACCGCAAGATTCCCTTGAAGCGCCATGCCAAGCCCGAAGAGATCGCCGCTTTGTTCGCTTATCTGGCCTCCGATGACGCCGCATATATCACGGGCCAGGTCTTTACGATCGACGGCGCTGAAACGGCCGGCGGCCTGGCGAGCCGGTAGAAATTCCACCAATGACCCCTCGCAAAGATATCGTTGAGATTATTGCTAGACGTGAACTGTTCCTGGACGATAACGGCGAGCGCCGGAAAGTAACCCTGCTACTTGGAAAGCCCCACAAAGATCCACACTATGAGGAATACTCCTGCCCATATCAGATACTCGGCGCGGGTGATGAGAAAGTACGCGCCGTTTGCGGAATAGACGAGGTTCAAGCTCTCCAACTTACTATCCGCGTTCTTGGGGCGGAGCTCTATAGCCTGAATCGCGAGCTTGGCGGGAAGTTGCGCTGGTTGGGCGAGCCTGGAGATTTTGGATTTGAGAAAGAGATGAAGTGGCTTCTATCGGAAGATCACTAGCCAACAAAACCGCCCTCATCACCGGCGCCGCTTCCGGTATCGGCCGCGCCACGGCACAGCTCTTTGCTCGTGAAGGCGCGTCGGTCGTCATTGCTGATCTGAACCCTCAAGGCCAAACAGTCGCGGACGAAATCAAATCCGCCGGCGGCCACGCCATCTTCGTCCCCACCGATGTGACTCGTGCCGAAGACTGCCAGCGCCTCGTAGATCACGCGCTCTCCGAATTCGGCACGATCCACATCCTCTTCAACAACGCCGGCATCATCCGCCGCGCCTCCGTCCTCGAACTGACTGAAGAAGACTGGGACCGCGTCATGGCAGTCAACGTGAAGTCGATCTTCCTGCTCTCCCGTCCCGTTATCCCGGTGATGATCAAATCAGGCGGCGGTTCGATCATCAATACCGCATCCGGATGGGGACTGGCGGGTGGCGCGCGGGCAGCTGCCTATTGTGCCTCCAAAGGCGCAGTCGTCTTGCTCACGAAAGCCATGGCCATCGACCACGGCCCGCAGAAGATTCGCGTAAACTGCATCTGTCCCGGAGACACGGATACCAATATGTTGCGGACAGAGGCCCGTCAGCTCGGCGAAAAAGAAGATCGCTTTCTCGCCGAATCGGCGCTCCGCCCACTCGGCCGCGTCGGTTCCCCCGACGAGATCGCGCAAGCCGCGCTCTATCTCGCCAGTGACGCGTCGTCGTTCGTGACCGGAACAGCACTCGTGGTAGATGGCGGAGGTCTGGCCGGATCGGGTTAGGTTTTCTCAGTCCTGTCACAAACGAGGCGCCCCATCGTTTCGCGCTTTTTGCGAGGGGTGGGAAGCAATAACCTAACTAAACATGCGTTTAACCAACAAAGTCGCTCTCATCACCGGCGGAACCTCCGGCATCGGAGAGGCCACGGC
>Ga0209168_10003096_pt1 | contig 11647 bp, 14 predicted proteins | sample Coa_R1_FD_187156 | JGI IMG/M metagenome (GOLD analysis project Ga0209168, IMG submission 187156) | Surface soil microbial communities from Centralia Pennsylvania, which are recovering from an underground coalmine fire - Coalmine... | ecosystem: Environmental > Terrestrial > Soil > Unclassified ... | reverse complement strand
CGAGCACCACCGCAACTCGACTTTCTCAATCGGGTACGGCCATTCGTTCTCGCGTACCCGCGCAATTCCATCTACAGAGGCATCGCCAGCAGGCTTCTCGCTGACCGACTGAACCTCAATGTCGACGCGATTAGCGATTTTCTCGATGAGGGAATGCGGGATGACCCGCTCGTTTCGATTTCGGGAGAGCAAATCGTTCTCGCCGGACTCTTGGCCGACGCTGGCAATTTCATCAGGATGCCCGAACTGCGCGCGGATGACTTTGCCCTGGGTCGCCATAAGGTTTTGTTCTCCCTATTGCGTGAATTGTACCACGATGGCGTTCCGGTAAACGAAGATATTGTTTTGACCGAAGCGCGGAACAGGCAGATGGGCCAACACGTCTTCGACCTTATCGAGCGGCTTCACTCTGTGACTGTTTCCAATATCGAGTATCATTATTCAGACATACGCGAAAAATCCTTGCGCCGTCGTGCTATTGACATCAGCACCAATTTCGGTTCCGTCATACGGGATATGCAACAGCCTGCCGCGCAGTCGCTTGCTCAATTAAGCGAAAGCGTCACGGGACTGGTCGTGAGGCCGACGCGCAATGTCGTTGTCTCGGGCGCGGTGGCAACGGACCTTGCCGTGACGCAGATGCAAGAGCGGATGGCGTCTCCAAGCGCCATCCGGGGACTCTCGCTTGGCCGAGACTGGTCTTACCTCAATGGATGGATTTCGGGCCTTGGTCCGGGTCGGGTTCACCTCCTGGCGGCCCTCACAGGGGTCGGCAAGAGCGTTATCGGCCTTGCGAACTGGGTCCACTGTCTATCAATCAAGGACAACGGCCCGAAAGCCGCAGGCATCATCTTCGCGATGGAAATGAGCGCTTCAGAGAACCTGTCGCGGCTTGCGGCGATTGAGAGCGGGGTTCCACAGGCGCACATTCGAGACGGCCGTTTCGTCTCGAACGAGACAGCAAAAATGGTCATCGAAGCATACGCGAAAATCAAGAAAGCAAAACTGACGTGGGTCGAGCGGACCCTTTCGATGCCGGATATTGCCTTCCAATGTCGGATGCTCAAAACGAAGGGACTGCTCGACTACGTCGTCATCGACTATATGCAGTTGCTCGATTTGTCTCCGTACAACGACCGTTGGAGCAGAACGGAAAAATACTGTCAAGCGTCCAGTGACTTGCACGACTTGGCCGAAGACTTGAATGTTCCCATAGTCGCGATAGCCCAACTCAATCGCAATGCGTATGAAGATGAGATTTCTACTGCGCGGGATATTGGGGAATGCTTTCGGATTTATCAGGACTGTCATGTTTGTTACACCTTGACCCGACACGGAGAAAATCGCTTGGTCGGATTCCTAGACAAGAATCGGGACGGTGTTTCGAACATGGCGTGTGAACTGTATTACGACAATGCTCCCGGGACGGCAACCCTTCGGGCCCGGGAGCAGAACGTCAGAAACATGACGATATAAGGATAGGAGGTTCATTATGTCTCAAGGTATCGCGTTCGGTGGTCACAAGTGTGCGGGCAAGGATGAAGCGCTGGCTTATGTCTTGGCGACTCGTGCTAACTTCATGACCGTGCGCTGTAAAACGCCCATCGTGCAAGGCTACGAGTATTGGAAATCGCAGGGCAACGCCGTCCAGTGGCTTCCAGACGGGACTGCGGAACACGTCACTGTTCCGGTTCCGGCAACCTTTTGGCAATACGTGAAGGAACGTGACGACCGCGAGATGATTTGGTACTCCAAAAACATCTTGAGGACGTTCGACAACCTCGTCGTTGCCAAGTACCTCGAAAAGAGAATTCCCGATGTTATTCGCAACGAATGGCTCCCGGCTATTCCCGACATGCGGTTTCCCGAAGAAGCGAAAACGTGTGCAGACCTCGGGCTAACGCTCATCAAAATCGAGGCGTCAGAAGAAGTCCGCAAACAGCGGATGATGCAGGTCTACGGAAACCTAAACCACTGGGTTCCCGATGACCCGTCAGAGAAATACGTTGACAGCCTCAAATACAACTACATAGTGACAAACGAAGGCTCAATGGTGAGTTTCCATCTTCAACTTGAGCGCGTTATCAGTCGCTACTACCCACGGCGTCCGGCGTTTGACATGGAGAAAGATTACACCGGAATGCCCGTGCAAATCATCAACTGCGACGATGAACGCTTCGGGCGCATCGGCGTGGTGATGAACCACGACACTACGTCGGTCCAGGTGTCACTTTCGACAGCGGAAAAGATAGACATAGAGCACTTTTTCGTGACTGACGTATTGATAAATCCCCCTACATCACTCCTGTCTCTCTAGCATAGAAAGGACAACATCTATGCCTGAAACCTTGGAAGAATTAGACTATACAGTCCCCGGTCCCATCCCCGCTCGACCAATCGTCATGTCAGGAAACCTGACGATTTGGCCGGGAGAGGTGAACGGCAAATCCATCGCCATGCTCGGAAACACGGGCTCCGGCAAGTCAACCTCTTGTCGTCGATTCCTCGAACAGATGATGGAGGCCAACGTGCCGTTCTCGGTGGCGGATATTGAAGATGAGTATTACGGGCTCAAGGAATTGGGTGACGTGATTCTCGCTGGTCCCATCAGCCACGGCGATGCCGAAATCGACATTCAACTCACGACGGAAAAACAGTGCTATGCTCTGGCGACTCGCGCGTATTTGGAAAAGCGCAACGTCGTCCTGATGCTAGGCGACCTCGACGACAACGTGCGCAAGAATTTCTTGAGCGCGTATGCGATGGGGCTGTTCGCCGCCGGGAAGGATGTCCAAACCCGGACGCCTCATCTGTTCGTTATCGAGGAGGCGCATGAATACGTCCCCCAGGTCGGCGTCTCAAGAACCGACGCATGCTTCGTCGCCCTCACGCGGTGCATTCGCAGGGGCCGCAAGCGCGGTATAGCCGTCATGCTTGTCAGCCAACGGCCAGCCAACATCGCCAAAGACCTCCTGACGCAGTGCCAGATTTTCTTCTGCCATCAGGTGTTGTATCCGACCGATAAAACGACGTATGCAACGATACTTGACGTGGAGAATCTCGACAGGCGGCTGGATGACTTCGTTCCGGGAGAGGTCTTCTATTTCCACGGGAAGGAGTTGGTACAAACCATCATCAGTCTTCCGAAGACGAAATCGCCGTCAATCACTCCCGGTCGATATGAGTTGCCGGACCCAGAATGCTTCCGCCCGGTTGCCGAGCGTGAAGAAATCCAGGCCGAGGTCAACAACACCCCGACAGAAAACACCGACCTTCGGGTTCTCACGGTTCAGGACCACGAAACGCTTCTCGCGGAGCGGGCCTCGCTCATCACGCAAGTCGAACAACTCCATCGGGCCCTAGCGCTTTCCCTTGAGAGCGACGACGCTCTTGAGGTGCTTGAGCGGAGTCTTGCGAAGACGTATGCTCCGGGCACGAGAACTGCGCTACAAATGGCAATCAGTGCCTTGAGGGCCGCTTCATGAGGCGTATACTACTGCCCAACCCGCCCAGGGGCCTTTCTCGACAAGAGAAGGCCGCATGGGTGACTGCCAACGGAGGTTCCATTGGATAACAACACTCGCTTCACTCTCACCGAACTAGGAGAATCACTATGTACGAATTCCCCACAAAACTCGAACCGGATGCAGACGGTCTGCTCCCCGGCGGACACGAAATCCCCGAGGGACATGAATACCTCGGCTCCCTAGCATCTCAAGACGAGATGAACGAATACGCTTTTTCGAATCTGTTGCCAGAACATAAAATTCATACAGATTCGCATATCAGCGCCAGCATTGACCGCCCGGAACAAGGCAGTCACCACGGGCGGTTGCGTATTCGCCAAATCTCCGATGGGGCGTTGCAGGCCCATGTTTTCCGTAAGGACGACAAGGACACTGGCACCACTCATATCGTGGTGAAGACAGCGCTCGGACAATGACGATTCCCGAACAGGCCGCACCGCACGACACCGCCCCTATCGCCCAAGACGGGGAACAGTATCCCCTGTTGTGGGTGCGGCTTCGGGAATTCTACGACAACCTGGGGCAAGAGATTCAGAAACAGCGCGACCCTGTCCGTATGGAAATGCGGGCCAGGGTTCGCGATTTGTTGAACGGGCACCACGACTTGAGGAGCATGAAATGAGTCTTGGGAAGACCTTGATAAAATCGGGCGACAACATGATGAGCGCCGGGTGCGGATGTCTTCTCATCGGCCTGTTGTGGCTTCTGGGCATCATCTTTGTCGGGGTGATTCTCTGAATGGAGAAACTAAGGTGTCGCCCAATCTTCAGTCGCGCTTACGCCTTAGTTTCTTTCGTCCCCACCATATCACGAGACGAGAATCGAATCGGTATCAAATGACACAGTCCTGGCCGACAATGGGGAGATAATATCAACACAATGGGATTTGCGAATCTCCATGTGCACACAGGCTATAGTCTGCTCGACGGAATGGTGCGAATTCCCGAGTTGGTCGAGAAGGTGAAGGGCATGGGGCAAACGGCTTGTGCCATCACCGACCACGGGACCCTAGCGGGTGCTGTAAAATTCACGGAAGCGTGTCTTGCCGAGGGCATCAAACCCATTGTCGGACAGGAATTCTACATTGCGCCGGATTCACGGCTAAGGAAGAAATATGCAAAAGGAGAGCATTCGTACTCTCATCTCATCCTGTTTGCAAAGAATGAAGTTGGGTGGAAGAATCTCATACATCTTTCCACCAATGCCTTCGAAGAAGGGTTTTACCGTAAGCCTCGTATTGATAGAGAAATCCTCGCGCGTCACAGTGAGGGACTTATTTGTACCTCCGCATGTTGCGGAGGCGATGTCAGTGTTTTCCTCATGGGAGCGAGCGGCGAGGAAAACGCTAAGGTCGCATACGACCCGGGCCAAGCCACGGCACGGCTTGCGTGGTATCGGTCAGTCTTTGGCGAAGACTTCTACGCAGAAATGCAATCTTACGGTGCCGCATACCAAGAAAGCATCAACGATTTCTATAGACGGAATATGCCTGCGGAACAACTCATCGCAACCGCAGACTGTCACTATCTCAACGTAGAGGATGCTGACACGCACGACACGCTGTTGTGCTTCCAGACCTATTCGAAAAAGAACGACCCCGACCGCTGGCGCTTTGTCGCCAACACCTTTCACGTCAAAAGCGAAGCCGAGATGCTGTGTGATTTCTGCCCGCATGAGGTAGAAAACACGATGCGACTGGCAGACAAGATTGAGTTTGAACTACCCCTGCGTAAGCAGTGGTTCATGCCGGAGTTGCCCCATGATGTCACGATGGGCGACAGCGTTCGCACCTTTCGGGACCTGTGCAATTCCGGCTTGAAGAAGCATATCGACCCGTGTGACAACACGCAAAGATTCACAACATACTATGCACGTTTAGAAATGGAGATGGCAGTTTATGAAAAAGCGGGTTATATCGACTACGCGCTCCTTCTGTGGGACCTCATCGCATGGTGTCGAGCAAACGGTATATTTACCGGAGACGGTCGCGGGTCAGGAGTTGGGTCGCTTGTTCTCTACTGTCTCGGCATCACAAAGGTCGACCCTATTGAGCGAGATTGTCCATTCGAGCGTTTTATTAACGCGGGAAGACTTGAAAGGTTTTCCCCACCTGATGTTGACCTTGATTTTCCGCGCTCTCGACGCGCAGATGTCATCGCGTACCTCAAAGAGCGCTACGGTCCTGGACGTGTCTGCCAAATTGGTACTTACGCCACGCTTGGCCCAAGTGCTGTCATCAGACAACTCGGTGTTGCGCTTGGAATTGATGCAGGAACTGTCGCGGCACTTACCGCGCCCATCCCATCGGGCGAGAATTCAGTTCAGGGAGGTGGGGCGGCGGGCGAAGTCAGTGGCCTCTCGCTCGAAGACATCTACGAGCAAATCGAGGCGTTCCGCCAAACGATAGACGGGCTCGGAAAGACGGGCGAGGCGCTGATGTATTATGGCAGTCGCCTCGCTAAACTCGGGACCCATGCGTCAAAACACGCCTCTGGGATTATCATTGCGAACCAGCCCGTTGCAGACCTCATCCCACTCATGCGGGTCGAGAGTGGGGGAGATGCGCTCATGTCGCAGTTCGACATGTTCGATGCTGAGGCACTCGGGCTGGTCAAATTTGACATCCTGGGCCTGAAGACGCTTGATGTCCTCGATTATGTCGAGACTGAAGTCCGGCGGAAAGAAGACCCGGAATTTTCGTTCGAAACGATAGACCTTGATGACCCCCTCCCCTACACACTGATGCGTGAGGGCCGGACGGTCGGTATATTTCAAGCGGAGGGTGGCGGTTTCGGACAACTGCTTCCGCAGGCTCGCCCACGCTCTGTCGAACACCTCGCCGCATTGACCTCCCTTTGCCGCCCCGGGCCGAAGAACGCGGGGCTGACCGACGCCTATGTACGTCGCATACGAGGGGCGGAAGTGGTCAACTACAGCATCCCGCAGTTGGAGCCCATCCTTGAGCGCAACTATGGCATCATTACATATCAAGAAGATATTATGGCTATTGCGCATCGTCTTGCCGGATATTCTCTGGCCGAGGCCGACGACCTTCGTAAAATCATGGGCAAAAAACAGCGCGACAAGATGCCCAAGCAACATGACAAATTCGTAGCGGGCCTACAACGATTTTGTAATGCCCCGCTTGCAGAAGCCGAGGAACTATGGACACAAATCGAGGGGATGGCAGAATACGTCTTCAACCGGGGTCATGCGGTGGCTTACTCGTATTTGACGGCCAAGTGTGCCTACGCCAAATCGTATTACCCGGCGTATTTCATCGCGGGCTCGATGACGCAAGAGTCACTTGGTACAGCCGAATCACTGCCAGCGCTTCTATCGGATGCGCGGTATTTACAAGTGAGTTTGAAGCCACCGAATATAAACTCATCCTTGGGTTCGTTTACCGCAACTGACGCCAGGACCATCCTGGTCGGCCTTCGGGGCATCAAGGGGGTCGGGGAGAAGGCGGTTGAGACTATTCTCGCAGAGCGGGATAAAGGAGGCCCATTTCGGTCGGTCGAAGACTTTCGTAAGCGGGTGCCCGCTCGGTCGTGTAACTCAGGGGTTCTCCAGGCGTTAGAACGGTCTGGGGCCTTTGATGAACTCGAAGGGCGTCAGCGCCTGATGACCACCGAACGGATGTATGAAGAATTCGAGTTGTTCGGGTTTTTCATCTCCGGCCATCCGTTCACGAAGGCTCGGGAACGGTGGACAGGTGTCTCTACGATTGCGGCGGTCTTTGCCGATAAGAGTAGGGAGCAGTATTGGACGTACCGCAACAAACAGCGCCTAAAAACGTGGGGATTCAAACAATATGCTATCCGAGCCATCGTCACAAAACTCGACAAGAAGCGGTCCAAAAAGACTGACAAACTGATGTTCTTCACCGAATTTGAAGACGAGACGGGAGGCGCGAAAGTCATCGTTCATGCGCACCATCTTGAGAAATTCGGCGGGGTTGAAAACCTGAAGAAGGGCACGGTCTTGGAAATCGTTGGACGAAGGTCGAGTGAATTACGTTGGACAGGATACATCGAGGCATCATCTATCACTCCTCTCTTGTTGAAAGGATAATGGCGATGAGTCCGACCCCATTGGGCCTGCCGACCATCTATGGCTATAGCGCCGAAAAAGTTCGCCAAGGCCACCGACGCAGAAGTCGAACGGATGAATGCGCTTATTGATATAGCGCAGGGGTACAAGCGGTCAGTCTCAGTCGCGGAGAAAGAAGAAGCCATCGTTACGTTACTAACGATGTTCAAAAACCTTATCCGCAAAATCGCCAAACAGGTATATCGACAGTCATCGGGATTCACTTGGGAAGAATGGGAGCATGAAGCCACAACCCTGTTCTTCGAACTTTTAGTAGACGACTATGTGCCGCGCAGTCGCGGCGGTGCGGCAGGCTTCACCCACTACGTCCAAACCAAACTCTATCTGTGTCTCCTCTATTTCAGTCAAACAAATGTCCGTCATTACGAGCGACAAAAATGCTACTCAATGACAGATGCCGCACTGGACGTTCATGCCTCCTCGGGATTCGCCCAGCCCTTCACCCCGCGCTACGTTGAGGGTCGTGTCCCTCGCGAACTGATACGAGCGCTTCTGGAGATGACCACCGACGTTGAAGAAATAGCCGGGGGCAATCTCCGTGACGGCGAGCACCACGAAATGGTCGCGGAGTTGTTCGACATCGTCAGGACGTTTGAAGAACGCGAGCAACAAATCTTCAACATGTATTTCTGCTCTGGGATGTTCGCCAAGGACATCGGCCCCGCAATGGACCCGCCCATCTCAAAGTCCCGGGTCAATCAAATAGCCAATCAGGTCCGTCAGAAAATTCATCAGGAGTTTGGTCGTCGCTTTATGCAGAAACGGATGGCCTGATATGCCATTTGCGGGACACGCAAGGCCCCTGAGGGGTGCCCAACGTCGAGTTGCCTTACATTCCCGCAATGTGGGATATTGGGGCTCTCATGCCGACGAGATGACTCCGCTAACAGTTCCACAATATGAAATTCAGATAGTTCGCCATTCTGGGCTCATCAACGCGGTGGTAGAGCGACTAAACCGTCCGCCGGAGCAGGAGAGCCCCCGCTGGCCCACCCAATGGTTCTTAGAGGCCGGGGCAGGGCGCGGTGGTTTGTCGACCGCCATCGCCCGCCTCGGGTTCAAGGGACACGCCGTTGATTACAATACTTCGGCGGTGGACCTACTTTATGATACGCGGCTCCGTTTTGATGTTCCAGGAATGACTCCGGTCCACCAGGACATGTCAAAATGGCCGCGTCTTTCGCCGCTCATGTACGGGTGTGTCTTCTCTGAGGGGGTTCTTGACCACCTCAGCGACCTCGACGGTAGACATTATAGTCGTATCGTCGATTTTATGACGGCGTGTTTCTTCAACTCACCAGAAAACATCCACTCGGTTCGGATGGACGGCTGGAACAAGCGACGATGCTGCCGCCATTGGAAACCGCGTTACGAAGCAGAGTGGATTGATTTCTTCGCGCGTCTCGGCATGCCTGTGACAGCGACATTTGTAGATGGAGCGAATTTATGTCTGGAGTGGAGCATGTAGCCCTACACAAAACCGTTCCTACTTTATCATCTACCGCATGGACCGCCACGGCTTACGACGGCGATGAATTCCCTGGATACACCGCCGCAAACCATCGCGTCCGCCTCGGAATTATCGCCGTTGACCCACACTATATTCCGCTTGGAACGTGTGTTCTCGTAAACGGCAAACCTTACTTAGCCGACGACACGGGCAGTGCCATCAAGGGTCACATCGTTGACATCTTCATGCTCCATTACAAACAAGCGGTTGATTGGGGTCGCCAGCCCGTTTCTGTTCGATTACTGCCGAAATCCGAGAATGACAGATGCTTGAATTACTCCCGCCACAAATCTCGAACATCCACCAAGAGTGCTCGCTCTGCATTGAGTGGAAGGTTATCAAAGCATACGATGGAAAAACCTTGGTATGTCAAGATTGTCTCCAACGTCTTCAAATGGCTGGCAGGACTTAGGCCCGCAGCCAACCACCGATAAACAGCGCCGCGCTATCACCCGTCTTGTGGTAGCGCTTTATCACTGTGAACCAACTGAGGAGCAGATTCCAGCAACCGCTCAGGAGTCGTCTTCCTTGATTGAGTCGCTGATGAACAAACTTGAAGCCGCTTCCAAATCCAGGGCATCTCGGCGTTCAAGATAGCGACCTCGCAGTCAACCCACCATCCGATGATCGGGAGAGGGACTATCCAGCCCCAGCGACCCAACCATCGGCTTATCATCCCTATCGCCGTCAGCCGTTTGAGCGCTCCCGTGCGCATGTGCATGAACTGTTCCGTCAAAAGGACAGCCCGGTTCACATACGGGTGCATCCCCGCGAACCATGCGACGACCGCGAGCAGAACGGGTAAGACGAGCAAGAGCCCGACGAACTTGCCTATTGGGAGCAACCACTTGAGTAGGGCCATCGCTCATACGTGTTAGCCTCCGGCTTTCTTTGACGCCGCCAGGGCGTCGTGATAGTTCTCCATGACGCCGTGACCGTAGAGGTCCGTCGTGAACTTGTCGGGGTCGTGTCCGGCGCTCACTGCCGCTTGCACAGTGCCGAACCCGGCGTTGTATCCACACGCGACGAAATACAGAATCTCGGGATTGATGGCGTCCATCTCCTTGCCATACGACTCGTGCATTTTTTGCGCAGATTCGATGAGCCCCTTGACGAAGTAATTCACGCAGACATAGATGTTCGAATCGGGGTCGAGCATCTTCATCCCGGAAGCGGTATGAACGCCATTATCGTCCACGCCTGCGGTGATTTGTGTTAGGCCCCATCCGCCGTCGAACGAATGCGCATTCGGGTCGCCTGACGACTCCCGCAGGATAAGCGCCCCGATGAAACAAGGGGGCACAGGCGGCGAGGCGGCCTTGCACTGCTCGTTGACGAGTTTAGCGTAACGATTGACAGCCGGGTGGTCCGGCCAATTCAGCGGCGTGAAGTCCATCTTACTTTTTCCTTTTCAAGCGCAACGGCTTGAGATTCGCACCCTGGATACGAAGTTTGGTCGACGCGATGACGACGCTCGCCACGGCAAGTGGATTGTCGCGTGGCATCGCGGCTATTGCCCCATAGACACTAGGCATCTTAGTCCCCCTTGCCCTTGTCGACCTCGATTTGGTCGAGAATCTTTTCCATAAGTTCGTTCGAGGCTCCGACGGTAGCGAGCATGATTGTTTGTTGGTCGCGGACCTGGGTTGAAAGCGATTTAACAGCCTCAAGAGCGACTGCCTGAGCCGTGGCAGAAAGGGCCATCGTGGTCTGAAATTTCTCATCTCGCTCCTGCTGGAGTCTATCTCGTTCTTCGTCCTTCTCGGCTTGCTCTCGCGTAGACATCTTTTGGAAGTTCTCCACCCACAAGGAGAGCAGGGTGTATGCCAAAACCGTGTAGGTGAACCCGGTTTTCGGGTCGTCAATCGGCTTCGGAACGACATACTGCGAAGCCATGAAGACGACCGTTATGACGATGACACCGAGGGCCCAAGCGGGCGACGAAATAAGCCGCTGGAACGATTCCAACAGTCTTTCGGGGTTGAATCGTTCCTTAAGGCTCTCTTGTGTCACGTCAAGAAAGTAGGGAAGTTACCCTCCCGCTCCAAGCCGATATAGATGTAGGGAGGGCCATTCTATGTCATCTAAGGCCAAGAAACAGACCAAGCGACCGACCCGAGTCGAGACACCGTCGCCTCATGCCTCGTATGAGAAATGGCTTCAGGACGTGACCAACGCCTTCAATTCGTACCCCGAGACGGTCAAGCCGTCTGACAAACTCCAGGGGATTCTCGGGCTCTATGTCCGGGCATCATTGGTCGCGCAGTCGAACTACGTAGACTATGCGATTGACAAGGCTGTGAAGGCGCTAGACCTACTGTAGCATGATAACGGCCCCGCCGTTGGCGTACAGTGTTACGGCACCGGAGAAGACCGGGCAGTTCGAGGGCGGGTTCCCGTAGGGCAGTGACCCGAGGGTTCCCGTCCCAAAGTTTGCCGTCGAGGGTCCACAAATCGCACCGGAATTGCCGCCGAGGGTTCCTTGGTCGATGAA
>Ga0209168_10003095_pt1 | contig 11647 bp, 5 predicted proteins | sample Coa_R1_FD_187156 | JGI IMG/M metagenome (GOLD analysis project Ga0209168, IMG submission 187156) | Surface soil microbial communities from Centralia Pennsylvania, which are recovering from an underground coalmine fire - Coalmine... | ecosystem: Environmental > Terrestrial > Soil > Unclassified ... | reverse complement strand
GCCGGACGACTCTCGATGCACCGCGACGGATTCGGCTTCGTCATCCCCGATCCCAAATCCCTGAGTGCGAATCTCAAATCCCAGCTCACCGGCGACATCTTCATCCCGCCGCACCAGATCGGCAATGCCATGCACGGGGATCTCGTCCTCGTCGACGTCACGGCTATTCGCCCCGACGGTCGAGCCGAAGGACGCATCGGCCGCCCTCTCAATCGCGCCCATCCCACCGTAGTCGGCATCTTCCACTACGGTACCCGCCGCAACTATGTCACGCCGATCGACACAAAGATCACCCACGAAATCCTGATTCCAGAAGGCATGGAGATCCCGAGTTCCTCTCTGTTCCCTGGGTCCTCTGCGTTGAAAGATGTTGAAGTCGTCCACTCAAAGCGCACGCAGAGGAAGAAATCCCGCGACCGCGTTTTAGGCAATGAGGCCGCCCGTCACGACGACTACACCAACCTCGAAAACTTGGTTGTTGACGTAGAAATCATAGACTGGCCGTCAGCCACGCAGAGCCCTCGCGGCAGAGTGATTGAAGTCCTCGGCAGCGAAGACGACTTTGGCGTCGACGTCGAAATCACCATCCGCAAATTTCATCTCCCGCATAATTTTCCCGCAGCCGTGCTCGAAGCGGCGCAAGCGGCTCCTGCCACGATCCCCGCTCGCGAACTCCAGCGCCGCCGCGACTTCCGCTCTCTCCCCATCGTCACCATCGATGGAGAAACCGCTCGCGACTTCGACGACGCCGTCCTCGTCCGCATGCTCCCCAACAACAATTTCGAACTGCAAGTTCACATCGCCGACGTCGCCCACTACGTCACCCCCGGCTCAGCCCTGGATCAGGAAGCCCGTCTCCGCGGCACCAGCGTCTACTTCCCCGATCGCGCCGTGCCCATGCTGCCGCTCGAACTCTCGACCGACATCTGCAGTCTTCGCCCGCAGGTCGACCGCCTCGTGCAGTCGTGCGTCATGGAGATCGATCATCGCGGAGACATCGTCTCGTACGAACTCTCCGAAGGCATCATCCGCTCCGCGGAGCGCATGACCTACACCGCCGTCAACGCCGTCCTCGAAGGCGACGAACTCCTTCGCAAGCGCTATGCCCCGCTCGTCGCCAATTTCGAACTCATGCGCGATCTTGCGCTGATCCTGCAACGTAAACGCGAGCGTCGCGGATCCATCGACTTCGATCTTCCCGAGCCCGTCATCGAATTCGACGAGTTCGGACTGATGAAGTCCATCGCCCGCTCCGAACGCAACGTCGCGCACCGCCTCATCGAAGAATTCATGCTCGCGGCCAAAGAAACCGTCGCGCACCATCTTGAATCGCACCGCATTGCCAGTCTCTACCGCATTCACGAGAAGCCCGACGCCAAGCGGGTCTACGATTTCGAAACCATCGCCGCCACCTTTGGCTACTCCCTCGGCGTCGGAGCCCTCCCCATCCAGCGCGTCCAGATGAAAGCCGACCGCCGCGCCGCCTGCGGCACCGGCAAGCGCGTCCGCGAACTCGAGATCCCCAAAGAAGTCCACATCACGCCGCGCATGTACCAGAAGCTCACTGAAAAAATCGCCGGCAAGCCGGAAGAACGCATCTTGAGCTACCTGATGCTCCGCAGCCTGAAGCAAGCCAAGTATTCCGAAGAGAACCTCGGCCACTTCGCTCTGGCCGCGCCCACCTATACGCACTTCACCAGCCCAATCCGCCGCTACCCAGATCTGATCGTCCACACAATCTTGAAAGAAGTTCTTCGTAGCGCCGAGGGTGGCCCACTCAAGCCCGCCTTTGGCTTGAGTGGGGATTTCGCGGGTGCCCCATTCAAGCCCGGTGTTGGCTTGAGTGGGGATCTTTCTGACGCCCAAAGCCGGTCCCCGGAACCCGTTCCCCCCTCCCCCTGGTCCAAGCGCCGCGATTACCACGCGCATCGCGTAGAACGCTCCCCGCTCTCCGGCCCCATCCCCCTCGAAGAACTCCACGAGATCGCCGAAGAATCCTCCCAGTCCGAGCGGCGCGCTGACGACGCCGAACGCGAGCTCATGGAATGGAAGAAAGTGAAATTCATGCAGGACCGCATCGGAGAAGACTTCGATGGCCTCATCACCAGCGTCACCAAGTTCGGATTCTTCGTCGAACTCACCGACCTCTTCGTCGAAGGACTCGTCCCGCTCGCCACCCTCAACGACGACCGCTACACCTACCACGAAAACACCCGCGAGATCATCGGACAGCACTCACGCAAGACCTACCGCATCGGCGACCGCCTCCGCGTCTTAGTCGACCGCATCGACCCCGTTGAAAAGAAGATCAACTTCGCCCTGCTGGAAGAATCCCCGCCAAAGGGCCGAAAGCAACGCCGCCACCGATAGGACGTTGCGACAGCCGCTTCGGCTCTGCAGCCGTGACACAACCCTGTCATTACGAGACGAAGCATCAAAATTCGCAAAGTGGAATTGATGCGCAGTCGAGAGACCTTTTGTTTCCGCGCACCGAGGCAAACATCTCTCCCCAGTCGAGACTGGCGAACGCTACGCATCAGTCAACCTACTTCGGCAACGCAGCGGTCCAGTTCGTCAGTAACGTAATCGATGACGATTTGGTGTGATCGACTGTCAGGACAGCAAAGCGCTGCCCATCGGGGCTGACGTTGTAATTCGGGCCAGCAAAATTCGGCAAATCTAATTGGAACAGAGGTTGTGCCGGTCCCAACCGAAAGTTCGACTGTCGCTCGATCGGAGCCACCATTAAGCGATTTCCCATTGTGATGAAGAAGAACTCCTTCCTCTCATCAAATCGTGCCACCCATCCTCCCATCGTGGAGGCCTGGTACTTCAATCCTTCAGACTCGAAAGGCACGACATAAACCTCCGGGCGCCCCGACTCGTAGGAGAAATATGCCAGCCAGTGGCCATCAGGAGAAAACATTCCATCGTAAGCGCTAGCCGTGATGCCAGCTGTAGACGGCGGCCGAAACGGCTCGTGCTTTCCTTGGAGCGGCAAAATCCAGTTCGACCACGTGCCGCCCTTGTCCATTAAATCAATCGACAAATATTTCCCGTCGGGCGACCAGTCCAGTACGCCCGCACTCGCATAGGCCTCCGTCTCGAATAACGTTTCTTCCGGCGCGTGTCCATCGAGAGGGCGGCGGCGAACAGAAAACTTGCCATTATCCATAACCCCGTAAGCAAGTTCTTTCCCATCGGGGGACCAGACGGCCCAAAAATCATTCGGCCCGAAGCTCATTCTCGTCGGTTGCCCACCCATTGTCGGGTAGACCCAGATGTCACTTTTTCTGGATCGCGGATCCGTTACGGTCACCGCAATGGACTTGCCGTCAGGCGAGAACCGCGGCGCATTGTAGTCAGTCAGCGCGCCGGGCACCGCAACCACGTTCCCGCTCCGGTCAAACACTTTCAGTTCCGACTCGCTCGAGCTTTCGTGGTACGCGAGCACTCCACCCGGTGAAACCGACACCTTGCTCGCTTCGCCCAGGGTCTGCGCATCGCCCGACAGTTTCAGCGTTTTCGGATCGAAAGCTTGTGCCAGAATGTGTCCATCGCGAACGAATACCAACCGCCCTGAAGCAAAGGTCGGGGCTTCCCCTTGCACAACGTCTACTGGCTTTTCCTTGGCATTGCCAAGTTCACCGACCCTGATCAGAGAGGGCGCGTCGTGCCAACCCGCTCGGTATAGGAAATGCTTGCCGTCAGGCAGGAATGAAGGCTCGTTGTCGAAAAGTTCCCCTGCGTCCAACTTTGTAGCGTCGGTCGGCTGGCCGCCCGTTGCTGCCACAGCCGAGAGTGGCCCGGTATTTTTGGCGGAGAAAAGAATGGTTCCACCAGCGTTCCAGCTTCCGCCGTAGGCTGCGCGATCCGCGACAGTTTGAGCGCTTTCGCCGCTCACGCTGATTTTCTTCAGCTTCCGATCGGCAACGAAAGCAAGATGCTGACCATCGGGAGACCAGAACGGGTCACTGGCATCTTCGGTTCCCGGCAGCATCGTGGCCTGGGCGGCGTCGAGCGGACGTATCCAGAGATTCGTAATGCCTTTCTCGTCTACGGCCGAAAAGGCCAGCACCTTGCCATCGGGAGAAACCACGACCGGGCCTGAATCAAAGCCTGTCGGCCGGAACGCGGTTCCCGGCGGAGGCGGAAGGTAGGCGCGTACCGAAAGCGCTGGCGCGCTGCCGCGGGCAGCAAAGAACAAAACCGCCGCCGTTGCCAGCAAGACGGCAGAAACAGTCAACAGGATTCGCGTCGCGAGCACTCCGCGAGACGGTGCCGACGCCAGGGCTGGCCCAGCCTGCGGCCTGTCGGCGATCTCCTTCAACAGCATCCACACATCGTGCGCCGCCTGAAAACGTTCTTCGCGATCTTTGGCCAGGCATCCTGAAATCAGCGAGTCTAGCGCGGGCGGCAACTCCGGCTTGCGAGTATGAACGGGTTCCGGATCCTTCTCTAGAATCGCCGACGCCACGCTGATCTGGCTCTTCCCTTCGAACGCTCTCTTACCGGTCGCCATCTCATAAAGCACTGCGCCGAGCGCGAAGATGTCCGCGCGTGCGTCTATCTCCTTACCTTCGATTTGTTCCGGCGACATATATTGGATTGTGCCCACCACGCTCCCCGCGGTCGTCAGCGGACTAACCGGAGTCGGGCCACTCATTGTTCTTGCCGCCGAGAGCAAGGGAGCTGAACCCGACCCGCCCGCTCCCGGTGCGACCGGCTTCGCCAGGCCAAAATCCATCAGCTTGGCGCGCACTTTCGTCAGCATGATGTTCGCCGGCTTCAGATCGCGGTGGACCATGCCCGCCCGATGCGCCGCCGCCAACGCCTGCGCCACGGTCATTCCCACCTTCACCAGTTCCGGCAAGGTCAGCGCGCCGCGGCGCACTCGCTCGGCCAGTGTCTCGCCATCCAGAAATTCCATGACTAGGAAGTCGGTTCCATCCTGCTGTCCCACGTCAAAGAGCTGGCAAATGCTGGGATGATTCAACGAAGAAACAGCGCGAGCCTCGCGTTCGAAACGCTGCTTGAACTCCGGATCTGCGGAAAGATGCGACGGCAGTATCTTGATTGCGACGGTGCGGTCCAGCCGCGTATCGCGGGCGCGATACACTTCGCCCATCCCGCCTGCGCCGAGCGGCGACTGAACCTCATACGGCCCCAGTTTTGTGCCAGAGGCGAGCCCCATGTGTGCTGCGCATTATACCGTGATCGGACGTAGCCCTCCGTGGCCGCTTTGCACTGCTCATGCTCCGGACGAAAGTCTTGCCGAGCGTTAAAAGCTTGAGTTCTCGGTGATAGTGCTTGGAGGATCGCACGATCGCCACCAAGTACCTTTCTTATAACTTGCGCGTCCCGCCGCTGCCCGCAAGACTAAGAGCTCTGGAGAAACCATCATGGCGACTCGCGACTTCCGTATTGCCCGCGTGCAACGAACGCTCGAATACTTTGAGAACGATGTTCCGCTCTTGAATATGCGGGTCAAGGAGCTTTCGAGGGAACGTCAGGAATCGGCGCGGAAGTTCGCAGCCGCGGTTATCAACGAAACCCGCGCGGAGTTAGAGCGATTGCTCCGGGAACAGCCTGCTGAAGAAGAGCCTAATGAAGCTCCCTGCGAGCCGGCGGATTAGGCACTATCATTGGAACCAGGAAATGACCTGAGCTACTACAGAGCGGATCCAGCGGCGGCGTGAGCCGTGGGTAGGGAAAATTCGTGCCGCTCCTCGCCGCTGACAGTCACTTCCTCCCACATCGACTTGTCGCGCAGAATGCGCGAAACCAGCGCAGTGTGCATGGCGTGGCCGGCTCGGTCGGCCACAATCTTCCCAAGGACTTGCTTGCCCAGAAGCGCCAGATCCCCAACCAGGTCGAGCACTTTGTGCCGGACGAACTCGTCCCGGTAGCGCAGCGGGCCGTTCTCGATTCCGTCGCGCGTCAGGACGATGCAATTCTCCCGCGACGCCCCTCGAATCAATCCCATATCCCGCATAGCCTGCTCATCCTCTCGCGACCCGAACGTTCGCGCGGCCGCAACATGGCGCACGTAGCTTCCATTCGTCAGTTCAACCTGGAATGTTTCCTTGCCAATCAGAGGATGCGGGAAGTTGATTGAATACGAAACCGAATAGCTATCGGAAGGATAGACTGCGATGAACTTGTTTCCTTCGCGCAGCTCCAACTCGCGGCGAATCTTCAGATATTTCCGCGCCTTGCGCTGTTTGCGGACGCCTGCCTTCTGGATCATGTCGACAAACGGCTTGGCGCTGCCGTCCAGAATCGGCAACTCGAGATTATCGAGTTCGATGATCGCGTTGTCGATACCCGTGCCGATGATCGCCGAAAGGATGTGCTCGGTCGTGGAGATGAGCACGCCCTTTTTCATCAGGCTGGTCGCGTAACTGACGCGGGCCACGTTGCGGCTGACGGCCTCGATCTCAAAACCGTCGAGATCGGTCCGGCGGAAGACAATTCCCGTTCCAGAAGGAGCCGGCAGCATGCGCATCGACACTGGTGCGCCGCTGTGTAAGCCAATACCACTGCAACCAACCGACGAGCGGATTGTCTGCTCAAAGGTCAAGCGAGACGCGTGATACTCCAAGTGAACCCAAAGGATATATCCGCGTCCAGAAAACCGTCTGTGGCAAAAACGCCACAGTCCGTAGCACAAATCCAAACTCAAAACCGCCTGAGCCGTTGTTACAAAATCCTAATACATGTATTATTTTCAATATTTTATGGCGATACTTGGCTCTGTCCGCCCGGCCCAGGTGGAACCTGCAGTACAAACACCTCAGTGCTTCTTGGTTTTTTCGGGCTTGTTGGGGTTGTAGCCGGAGGTCGGATCAAACATCGCAGGATCAAGCCCCTGATTGATCGTCACTGAATTCAAGAATCGTTGGCTGGCCATGTCGCCGTTGAAATAGCGGGTCAGATTGAACGGCGCCATGATTCCGGAGACCGACTTGTAGTCGTCGTAAATTTCCTCCTCAAGATTTTTCTGCCGGTCGACGGGATCCCGCCACTCGAACATTTTTTTCACCGGAAGATGCGTCTCGGTGTCGAAATAAATCGTGACGCTCTCGTTTTTCGAGTTCACCAGCGTCACGCTGTACGAAGGATGCTGCGCGGCGATTGCATTGCCGTTGAATAACAGGATGACTCCGGGATCGTTTACCCAGGTGCGGAGAACCGTATCGAGCGAAAACTTGCGGCGCCGCAGGTAGTCGTCGAGGTCTTTCTGTTCGATCGGGTGTGGGCCTTTGTACGTGATCTCCCAGCCATGGTTGCCGACGTAGAGTTCGGCAATATCGCGCTCTTTCGTTACTTCCACGCGCTCTTTATCGGGAAACTCGGTGAAACTCCAGAACACCGCGCCGCTGCCGGTCGCACGGCCAGCATGAAAGCCGTATCCGCGACCCTGCATCTCGCGGTCTCGGATGGTCAGGAACGTATCGCCGCCAAGGGCCTTGATTCCTTGTTCGACAATCGACCTGGCTTTCTCCGCATTCTCAAGAGCGTCTTTATCGACGAGGGGAGGGGGAGCGGCCTCGGTGTTCTTGGGCGTCGGAGAGGGGGTAATCGGCGACGTTGTGGGCACAACGGACCGTGCCTGTCCACAGGCGGGTAAGCCCACCGAGCACACTAAAAGAAGTATCGGGAAAAACTCTTTCATTCCACCTAGTGAGAGTAAGTGCGTGCAATCAGAATTGTAGCGTTTTTTGTGGATTTGCTGCCCGCAGTGGCGATAACTCCTCTCATTGCTTGGATGCACAAAGGGTCCGGAATGCAAGCCCGCCCCCCGCGGATTTTTCGGGCCTATCTACGCTTTTTACCCGACCAGGACCGCCCCGCCGTTGACGTTAAAAACCTCCCCGCTGATGAAAGCCGCGTGTTCCGTACACAGGAAAAGTATTGGTGCTGCAATCTCTTCCGGTTTGCCAACCCGACCGAGAGGGATCGTTTTGCGAATCGTTTCTCCGGTCCGAGGGTCGGCCAGGGCTTCAGCGCTCATATCCGTGTCGACCCACCCCGGCGCAACGCAATTCACATAGATTCCAGCCGGCGCCAGTTCGCTCGACAGGCTTTTCGTCAGGCTGATCAACGCTCCCTTGCTGGCGGAGTAGTCGCAGTGAAATGCCTCACCCCGCTGCCCGCTGGTCGAACTGATCAGCACAATATGTCCAGCGGGCCCATTCGTGCGCGGCTGCGCTTTCATCTGCACGACCGCGTGCTTCACCAGCCCGAACACTCCATCAAGGTTGATCGACAACGTCGACCGCCATTGCTCGTCGGACATGCCGTCGATTCCGACATCTTCCACCGGCCATACGCCATGATTCGCGACGAGAATGTCGAGCCGCCCAAGGCGCTTTACGGTTTCGGTCACCAACGCGCGGCCGGCATCCGGAGTGTTGAGATCGCTTTCCATGGGAATGCAGTTCAGCGCGCCACATTCCTTTGCCAACACTTCCGCCTGCGTTCGCGCCGCGCGATAACTGAATGCCACCTTCGCGCCCGCCGCCGAGAACATGCGCACCGTCGCGGCCCCGATGCCTCGCGAACCGCCGGAGATCAACGCAACTTTGCCAGTGAGTGAGAGAGGAACGGACATAGCTGACTAGGCTAGCGCAAACCGCACCGCCTAGCATAGCCCGCCACGCAGGTGAGATCAGAAAAACAGTTGAAGGAGAGAACTCAAATTCCCGATCCTGAAGACGTCCTCTCCGACCGCAACCCGCGCATCAACAGGCGCACCAGCATGCCATCGAAGCGCGTTCCGCTCATGTTGGCCAGCTCATCGAGCGCCTGCTCCGGCGTACGCGCGGCCGAGAACGACTGCTCGGTGACTAAGTTGGCGTAGGCATCAGCCAGCCCGATGATCCGTGCCCACAGGGGAATTTCCTCGCCCCGCAATCCGTCGGGATATCCCGAGCCGTCGAACCGCTGATGATGATGTTCGATTGCTTCCCGCATCATCATCGAGTGCGGAATTGTTCCGACGACTTCCGCTCCTACGTGCGCGTGCATGCGGAGCTGGAAGAATTCCTCTTCGCCAAGCGGGCTCGGCTTGTTCAGAATGTGCTCCGGAACGAAAATCTTACCGACGTCGTGTACGCGCGCCGCGTATACGAGATCCGCCGTCTCCTCCGATGACAGGCCCAGGGCCCGCGCAATCACTTCGGTATAGCGCGCAACGAGATCTCCATGGCCTGCGGTCTGCATTTCCCGCGACTCTGCCGCCCTGCTCAGAGACTCGATCGCTTCCTTCAGCAACCCGACGTTGCAGCCCTCGTCACCCGAGCACAGCTTATAGAGCGTTGTCGTCAACTCTTCGAGCTGCTCGGGCCCAGACCGCTCACGCTGCAGGAACCCTTCGATATACGCGGAAATCTGTTGCCGCTGGCGCGCAAAATCCTGCCCTTCGACAAACTCCTGCGCTGTTGAAACCAGATTTCCTCCCGAACGCTTGGAAACATACATGCCGGCATCGGCCACGCGGATGATGTCTTCAATGGAAAAGCCATGCATCGGAAAGCTGGCCACGCCGAAGCTGCCCGTGATGCTGTGCTCCGAAAGCATAGGATCGGTTGCCAGCCATTGCCGTAGACGTTCCGCAAGAACCTGAGCCTGTTCCGCCCCGGTTTCAGGCATCAGAACGATGAACTCATCGCCGCCGTAGCGCGCCACCACATTCGACTGGCGGGATTTCTGTTCGAGTAGACGTCCCACGCGCGCCAGCACAAGGTCGCCTTCAAAGTGACCCATCGAATCATTCACTTCTTTGAATTTGTCGAGGTCGATGAGCACTACCGAGAACGGGCGTCCCGAGCGCGATGCGCGCTTCCACTCAGCCGACAGGGCTTCCCAGAAGAACCGCCGCGTCTTGATTCCGGTGAGTCCGTCGGTGATGGACTGCTGCTGCAGCTTCTGAAAAACGAACGCGTTGTGCAGAGCTGTTGCCAGCAAATCAGCCAGCGTATTCAGAATCAGAACATCCTGCGGTGTGAAGGCATTTTCGTCGCGGCTTTCGATGTTCAGCACGCCGAGCAGAGATTCTCCGTAGGTGATCGGGATGCAGAGCACAGCGCGAGAGTCGGGCAGAATTCCGGTCAAGTTTCCCGGCAATGCATTCTGCACCAGCGCGCGTTCTCCGGTTCGCGCAACACGGCCCAGAATGCCGGTTCCCAGCGGAATTCTCTTGCCCGTCGCATGCGTCGTAACGCCGGCCTCGGCCTTGATTTCAACTTCTTTCGTTCCGTAGTCGAGCAGGCCGATTCCGATGTGATCAAAGCTAAAGTTCTTTTGAATCTCACCCGCAATCTGGTTCAGCATGTGCACCGGGTCGTCGCTTGAAATCGCGGTGCGCGAGACATTATTCAGGAATGCCAGCTGCCGCGACCGCCGCTGTTCGTCCGCAAACAGCCGCGCATTTTCCATCGCAACGGAAACCTGCCCGGCCGCCGTAACGAGCACATCCAGGTCGCGTTGCTCGAACACGAATTCCCGGTCGGGATTCATCGCCACCATGATTCCGGTGGATTTGTTCTCCATGAAAATCGGCGCCGCGATCAGGCACTTCGCCGGGCGCTTGGGCACATGCGTGATCCCCAGCCGTTTTCGCGCTGCCTCCAGATCCGAGCGGATCAGCAGCGGTTCCCCACTTCGAATTACGTATTCTGTGAAAGCGTTTCGAATCTCACGCGTACGCTTCGGCAGCTCGCGATTGTCACGGACCTCGAGCTCGAAGCGAATCTCCTCGCCCTCCTGGAACGCAATGTAAAAGTGGCTGGTGTCAAAAATCTGCCCCAGTTCGATCTGGATCGTGCGCAGGATTTCATCCTGGTCAAGACGCGAGCTGATGGCTTTGCCGATCTCTGTCAGCAGTTCGTATTCTTTCGTCCGGCGATGAGCGTCGTGGGTGACGACGTAATTCTCGAGCGTGAGGCCGAGCTGAAGCGTGAGTCCAACCATCAAGTGCGGACCCGACGAGCCGAACGCTCGCCGTTCGGCGTGAGGGAAGAGAATTACTCCGAAGTTGTGCTCGCGCGTCTGCAGATTGATGGCCGTCAAGTGCCGGACATTCGCGCCCAGCATAATGCGCTTGAACTCCGCGAACGTTCCCACGGACGTAACTGGCAGCGGCTCCTGCATCTCCTCGAGGTTCTGCACTGTGAGGATTCCGCTTCGGCGGTAGGCAAGCTCCGAAATGTATTCTCCGGCGCCGCTTCTCTCCAGCGCCGCCAGAAATTCATCCGAAAAGCCTTGCTGTACCGAGGGCAGCAATCCACGCCAGCGCTCGCTGATCACGATCGCCGCGCATTCCATATTCAACGCGCCGCGTAACCGCTCCAGCGCCAACTGCATGCTCGGCACCAGGTCTTCAGCAAAAAGCAGCTTTCGCGGATCGACTCCCAGCGTCGAAAGCGCCAGCGTATTTTCCTGCACCGCGTTTCGTTGATTCTCGAACAGCACCATCACCATCGCGATGCCGAGCAGCATCTGCGGCACCGGACCGAACAAGCGCGTCGCATTGCCGAAGGTTTCCGTCCATGGCTGCTGGATCTGTCCCACTCCCATCAGCACACCCCATAGCGCCAACGAGAGCGCAAGCACCTGAAACGCGAGGGACCCGCGTTTATGA
>Ga0209168_10003094_pt1 | contig 11650 bp, 7 predicted proteins | sample Coa_R1_FD_187156 | JGI IMG/M metagenome (GOLD analysis project Ga0209168, IMG submission 187156) | Surface soil microbial communities from Centralia Pennsylvania, which are recovering from an underground coalmine fire - Coalmine... | ecosystem: Environmental > Terrestrial > Soil > Unclassified ... | reverse complement strand
CAAAAGCCAAAACTCATTGCGATGGCCACCAAGCCAGTGGACAGTGGGCTGGATGTCGAAAACCAATCTCGACTCCGGTCGAGGCAGAATCTTTTTTCTTGACATCTCTTTTTATAGAACTCATTGAACCGCGTCATGCGTCGAGAGCCTTCCGCAAACGACAGCGACTCACGACGCACGACTTGGAGACTTCAGTTCTGGCGCAGCGCCGGCATCGGTAATGGGATGTTGTAGGTTTTCGCGCCAACTCCTACGCCAGCCTCGCAGGTGTTCGGTGGAGTTGTGCAAATCGAGTGCGTGCCCTGGCATTCCGCAGCCCAGAACATAAAACCCAGCATGCCATCGGTTGTTCCAGCGCCATTTGGGGGAACTGTTTCGACATAGTTACCGGTGCTGTTTTCGAGCGAGGCACTGAAGTTATTGCACTCCGGGGCGGGGTTTTGTCCAGTTACGATATACAGGCTGCCGGTTAGCCGGTTTGGCGCCAATGGCGGCACCGGAGGAGCATAATTCGCCTTTCCTGTGATGTGCTCCTGCCAGTTCGCTTCGGCCGAAGAGGCGCTCGAGGGCTGCTTGTTTGGAACCATGGCGTTCGCATAATCGAGCACCGGCGAGGAATCATTCAGCCAATTCGCGGTTGCGTAACGGGAGAGATCGGTCAGGTATCGGTCTCCAGCTCCAAGGTCAATGGTTAGCCTGGCCGCGGGATTAGCTCCGGTCGGATCGTACGCAAGTTGCGAGCGGTAAGCAGTCACGAACGACTGCAGGCCGTTAAGGTTGGGGCTTGAGCTATTTTCGTAATCGATCTCAATCCCGACGCCCAGGCTCTTAGCAACCGCGGCGGCGTTTAATCCCAGCTGCGTGGGATTTGCCGACAGCGCCTGGTCCCAGTATGTAGTGTAGGTTTGCCCGCCGATCGAAAGCATGACCCGCACATTATGACTGGTGAAATAGCTGACCACCGCCGAATTCATTCCGACCGGCACGCCATTGACATCGCCTGAGTCGTTGGTTTTGTTCAGCAACTTCAGTGGCTGAACAAAACTCAGAATTACGAGATTGACGGATGGCAGCCCTGAGCCATCGCCGCGATCAATCAGCCAGTGGTTCTTGGTATCAAAATCAGTCATGTTGCGCACGCTGGCCCACGTGCAATAGTCATTACCGCAATGCCACGCGCCATAGATTTGCATTTGCGCATGCGAAGCCACCGACAGAAGAAGCGCCGCTATTACTCCCACGAATACCGAACTTTTCCGCATACCGCCTCCTGATTTTCCGTCGAGTTAGGTGCACGCGACGGGATGCAAACCCCGGCCTAATCATCTATACCCATCATTAAAACGGGTCAATACAGGGAATACTGCAGGCGAGAGTAGCTACTGAATGTGTGGCTCTTCTCATCTAGAATCACACAAGGGGCTCTCCTGGTCAGGAGCGGCTCCGCCTCCGACGAACGCAACCTACTTGAAATGCTCTCAGACGCAATCATCCTGAAAAAAATTCAGCGCCAGCCGAAGCAGGCTGCCGGTTACAAGCAACTGGTGCGCGAGTTGGGGCTACATGGCGACCAGCGCAAGGAGTTGAGCGGAAGGCTGCAGAAAATGATCTCCGCCGGCCAATTGGTAAAAATGCATTCGGACCGATACGCAATTCCGCAGGTCGCCGCCGCTTCCAATAAAAATTTGATAGCTGGGAAACTCAGCCTTCACCGTGATGGATTTGGTTTCGTGATTCCTGATCTTGCTTCTGCGTCTCCTAACCTGAAGGGCCGCATCGCTGGAGACATATTCATTCCGCCACACGCGGTCGGCTCTGCGATGCACGGCGATCAGGTGCTGGTCGAAGTCACCAACATTCGTGACGACGGAAAGGCTGAAGGGCGGATCTTACGTCCGGTGCACCGTGCGCACACTACCGTGGTTGGAATTTTTCATTATGGCCCGCGGAACAATTACGTGGTCGCGCTGGACCACAAAATTTCGCAGCAGATCGTAATTCCACATGGGATGGAATATCCGGAAGCGCCAGAGTCCACCTGGGGGCAGCCTTCCCGGCTGCCCGCGGGCCAGATGCCCGACTCCGGCGGCGGTGCTGATCGAGCTTCGCTCGAACGACACCCGGAGGCGGCTGTCTCCACACGAGCCGGCAAGAAATCTCGCCATCGTGTTTTGGGCAACGAAGCCGCTCGCCGCAGCGACTGGAGCGATCTCGAAAACGTCGTGGTCGATGTAGAAATCACCGACTGGCCGACGGCAACTCAGCAGCCACGCGGCAGAGTCGTCGAGATTCTCGGATACGAAGATGACTTCGGCGTCGATGTCGAAATCATCATCCGCAAACATCACCTGCCACACCGGTTTCCCGAAGAAGTGCTCAATCAAGCCGCAGCCGTTGAGCCGATCATTTCTTCTGCGCAGCTCCGCAAGCGGCGCGACTTTCGCGATCTTCCGATTGTGACCATCGACGGCGAAACCGCGCGCGACTTCGATGATGCCGTGCTGGTGTCGCGGCTCGAAAATGGCAACTTTGAATTGCAAGTTCATATCGCCGATGTCGCGCAATACGTCACGCCCGATACCCCCGTTGATCAGGAAGCCCGCCTGCGCGGAACCAGCGTTTATTTTCCTGACCGCGCGGTTCCCATGCTGCCGCTCGAACTCTCAACCGATATTTGCAGCCTGCGGCCTCAGCTCGATCGCCTGGTGATGTCCTGCATCATGGAAATCGATAATCACGGGGAGATTATTGGGTATGAAATTTGCCCGGGAGTGATTCGATCTGCCGAGCGCATGACTTACACCGCTGTGAACGCGATCCTCCAAGGTGACGAATCTGCTAAAGCGCGTTCCTCCGCGTTGGTTGCAAGTTTCGAGTTGATGCGAGATCTGCAGGCGATTCTCTATCGCAAGCGAGAACGGCGCGGATCAATTGATTTCGATCTGCCGGAGCCGGTGATCGAATTCGACGAGCTGGGCTTGATGAAGAGCATTACGCGCTCGGAACGAAACATCTCGAACCGCATCATTGAGGAGTTCATGCTATCGGCGAACGAGTGCGTAGCCGGATATCTCGAGGCGAAAGGGGTGCCGTCGCTCTACCGGATCCATGAAAAGCCGGATGCAAAGCGTGTGTACGACTTCGAGGTAATCGCTGCAACCTTCGGCTATTCGCTTGGAGTGGGTGCGCTGCCGATTCAACGCATCCAGTTCAAGACCGACCGCCGCGCCAATTACGGGACGGGTAAGCGCGCACGCGAACTCGAAATTCCGAAAGAAGTTCACATCACTCCACGCATGTATCAGAAGCTGACCGAGAAAATCGCCGGCAAACCAGAGGAGCGGATCCTGTCTTATTTAATGTTGCGATCCCTGAAGCAGGCGCGCTATTCAGAACAAAATCTCGGCCATTTTGCGCTCGCAGCGCCAACTTACACGCATTTCACATCACCGATCCGAAGATATCCGGATTTGATCGTGCATCGGATTCTGAAAGATGTGCTGCGCGATTCGGCAGAAAGACGGGACGGAGAGGTGCTGGTGGGTACGGGAGGGCACGGCTTTAGCCATGCCGAAAGCGAAAATAGATCATCAGCCCCTGACCATCCGCGGGCGGGGCGCCCGCGCCACACAACTCCCGCCGCAACCGATGCTTCTCCCTGGTCCAAGCGCCGCGAGCGCGAACACGTCGAGCTCGAAGATGGCCCCATCCCGCTCGATGAACTCCATAACATCGCTGAAGAATCCAGCCAATCCGAACGCCGCGCCGATGACGCCGAACGCGAGCTGATGGAATGGAAGAAGGCCAAATTCATGCAGGACCGCATCGGCGAAGACTTCGACGGCCTGATCATCAGCGTGACCAAGTTTGGCTTTTTCGTCGAACTTACCGATCTTTTTGTCGAAGGGCTGGTCCCGCTCAACACTTTCATAGATGACCACTACACCTTTCACGAGAACACGCGCGAAATTATCGGACAGCGCAGCCGCAGAATTTTCCGGCTAGGCCAACGCGTGCACGTGCTGGTCGACCGCATCGATCCAGTTGAAAAGAAAATTCAGTTCGCATTACTCGAAGAACGCCCGCCTCAACGCGGGAAGGCCCGAGGCAAGGGCAAATCACGCTAGAAGAAAAGACGGCGGTACGGTAAGCGATCGCGGTCCGGCGTACGGCGGATTATCGTCGACGGCCATTCGCAAACTCAATCGCAATGCACCGCGCGGTTCGTGGTGTAGAATTTCCTAGTCAACCCCGTTCGAACTTCCCGGTTCGAACCAGTGTCGGGACGTGGCTCAGCCTGGTAGAGCACTCGCTTGGGGTGCGAGGGGTCGGCAGTTCAAATCTGCCCGTCCCGACCAATTCTTGCCGAGGTCCTAGAGTCTATCGATCCTGCGCGATTAAGGCCTAAGCCGTTAAAAGGCGAGTTCAAAAGTTTGTAGTATTTTTCAGAAAGTTCGGAAAAATCGTGCTGCTAGGGCTAGCCTGTTATCAAGGATTGACATAAGGCTCGCAAGGGGGCATTGTGGCGCTGATTCTCACAATGCACTCATCACAATAGCGACGGAACTTGCGCTATGTTTATTTTATGAAGGCTAAGACGGCACTTGGAGCCATGATGCACACTTACGGTCAATTCGTCACAACGAAGCGGCAGTACGCCCTCAAATCAATTCACAGGATAGATACCATGTTGCAGATCAAGGCTTCAGGAATCCGTTGTGCCGCACTTGCGGTCACTTTAATCGCAGTTCCAGTTGTTAGTGCGCAGCAGTCTAAGGATACTGCCGCCGCTCCCGTGCCACCGCAGATCGCCGCGGCTCACAAGGTATTCATCTCCAACGCCGGAGCCGACATCTCTGCTCAAGCCGCGTTCAAACGTGCCGGAGAGCCTGATCAAGCGTACAACCATTTCTACTCCGCCATGCAGGGTTGGGGACGCTATGAACTGGTGTCGAATCCTTCCGATGCCGACCTGGTTTTCGAAATAAGGTTCACTATCCCGACGTATGTAACCGACAAGATAACGTCCTACGAGCCTCAATTTGGATTGAACATCGTCGAGACTAAGAGCCATTTCACCCTCTGGAGTCTGAGCGAGCCGGTGCAGGGCGCATTCCGCAAAGCAACGTGGCTCAAGAATTTCGATCAGGGGCTCGGCAATTTGATGGACGACCTCAAGAAGCTAGCGGGCCCATCCCCGGGCCGCGCGAGCCAGCCAGAAGGTAGCTCGACAAAATAACGGTGCCGCCACGGGGTCCGGAGTTACCTAAGGAAAAAGTTCCAAAACCGTCTGCCAGAGTCTACCCATCAGACCCGATTTAGCCCTAAGCGGTTAAAAAGACGAGTTCAAAACTTGAACCATCTTCCTCGAAAATCGTCTGCTAGTGCCGACCAATTACTTTTCTATTTACGTTTTTAAAAATTGCACAGGCATCCGATGTTCCCACCCTTCGCAAAACGCGCGAAGAGTGGGCCACCCTCGTTTATTTAGGCCGGGCCACCGCCGTCCTAACCAATCCGGTAGCGCATGCAGCATCGCTGCCCACCCTTGCAAAAAACGCAAGGATGGGGCACCCTCGGTTGGAATGGCGCACGGACGATCATGAAAGGTGGGCCACCCGCCCCCTACAGTTGCTTCAGCGCTCCGATCATCTGCGCTTCCGTGTGCCTGCTCTTCGACATTCCTCTTCCCCTTCCTTTCGCTCAAATCATACTCAGCTTTGTTCCGAAAGAGGGCATCAGATCACGTTTTAATGACACCCTGCTTCATCCACGATTCGGAATATAATCACGCGGTGTTTCCACACGGAGGATAAAAATGTCAGGACAGGAAATTGATCGCCGTACTTTTATGAAAATTGGCACTACAGCGCTCACGGCGAATCTGGTCCCGGCGTTAGAGGCTGAAGCTAAATCTCCTGCGGAAACGCCGTATCCCGTCAAGTGGTACCCATTTTCACGCAAGCCTAATTCCGATACCTGTTGGGCGCTTTCGGTCGGGCCCGACGGCCGGATCTATGCGGCGGCTTGCGCCGAGAGCGTACCCGGAGGTGTAGTAGAACCGGTCCGTTACAACGAAGAGCACGACGGTCTGGATTACCTCTTCAATCTTGCGGAAATGGTGGACGATCCCGGCGACTCGGGGCGGGCTACACAATGCAAAATTCACTACAGCTTCGCTCCGTCGATGCACGATGGCGTGCTTTATATGGCGACACATCTTTCTGGCCCGCCTATCGATCTGCCTCGCTATTCGCCGTGGTATTCCTGGCATGATGCCAAACGCTGCTTTCGCGGCTCCGCGCTGCTTGCGTTCGATACTCGTAACGATCACGTCCTTTGGTGGGACACGCTGATCCCAAAGGAAGGCTGCCGCTGCCTTCTGCACGATGAAGAGCGCGGCTTGCTGTATGCCATGAGCTATCCTCGCGATCACTTCATCATTTACGATCTTAAAACTCGCAAGCGGCGCGACATTGGCCGCATTAGTTCCATCAATCCGCAAGCTCTGTTCCTCGACAAACGGCATCGGGTCTGGACCAGCAGCGACTATGGACGTTTGGTGCGCTATACGCCAGAGACGGACCGCCTGGAAATTTCTCCAGGTTTGTTGGCTCACGATGTGAATTACCAGACTGGCTGGCATAGCGTGTTTTATGATGTGGCGCCTTCACCCGATCGCGAATGTGTCTACGCTTCCACCTGGTGCCCCAATCCTCACTTGATGCGCATTTGGCCAAATGAAGGCGAGTGGCCGCGGGTTGAGGATCTTGGACCGGCAACACAACCTCGCGACAATGGTTTCCCCGTTGACATGTTCACCGACCACTGCGGCGGGCTGACCTTCGCGGGCGATGGAAAGCTCTACTATGTGGCTTCTCGCTGGCGCGATCCGAAATACAACCCAATCCCGGGGACCGGCAAAGAACTTCAAGGCGTGGTGTGGCGACTCGATCCGCGAACGCTCGAGCGCACGGAAGTAACGCAGCTCAAGCATCCCACTGGGGTTGCAAATTATGTTTCACGCGGTGCCGTGGACCACAACGGAGATTTGTTCTTCGGCCACGTTGGGAACCGCCCCTCGGGGATCTTTAAGATTTCCATGCCGGCTGACCGTAAAAGAAAAAACGCGCATCTGCCCATTCGGATGTGGGGCTAAAGGGAGATTACGACAATGCAGCCAGAGGGCAGATTCGATCCCAATTCGCCGGCCATAAAAGCGTATGAAAACGAGCTCGCGCACCAGTTTGTCCGCGAAGGCTTCATGGTCGCATTTCCTACGTGCCTTCCGGGCATGACTACGCCAATTACCCACGATGAGTGTCACATCACCGCGCTGGATATTGATCCCGAAGAACAGATTTACGGCGGGACCAGCGGACGCCAGGCACATCTTTTCGCAGCCAGGTTCCACGACCTCACCGGGGTCGTACTCGATGCCGGCGCTGTGCCTGACTCTACGAACACGGTAGCTGTTTGCAGCGCCAAGTCCCGCGCCATCGCATTCGTGAACGGAGCACGCGGTGGCCGTGCCGTTGCAATTCCAAAGATCGATCTGGCGCAAGACTGGATCCAGGAGTGGGGCATGTCGCCGCCGGTTCTCCAGGACCTCGGAGAGTGCGTTGCAAACGAGCCGGTGGTTCACGCAATCTGCGACCCGTCCAGGAACACCGTGATCGGTATAACCACCGGTCATCTGTTTACTGTGGAGGTCGAGTCGGGAAAAGTCACTGTTATCGGGGAGTTAACAGGGCGTGGTCATCTCGGGATGAGCAGTTCCGGAGTGTTCGGACAGGATGCCGGTGCGCGACTCTGGCAATTCGATCTCGCTTCTGGCAAGATTCGCCGTGCGGCCGTCGATTTACCCGAAGGCGAATGGAACTCCGGGCTGCGGTGGGCCCGCGGTGGTGATGTCGGCCAACTCCTTACGGGTGATGATGCTGGACGCCTGTTCTCTTTCGACGAAAGCCACGGTTTCCGCCAGCTTGGCCAAGCGCATTTGGCACCAGTCGGACCGATGGCAATGGTTCCGGATGGCAGGCTTTTTGGATTCTGCGGAACCGAAATTGCGAACCTCTTCTGCTGCGACACAATTTCCGGGAGCGTGAGCAATCTCGGGGTTGCGGCTTCAGTTCTTGAAAAGCGGCGCTACGGCTATCAGTTTGGAGATGCGGTTGTCGGCCCTCAGGGTGAAATTGTGTTCGGCGAAGACGACAATGATGGGCATCTCTGGCTCTACTTTCCGAAGATCAAAAGCCTCACGCGAGCAACGTCATAATTGACTCATGGCTCAGCTTGGCATATTGCCATCTCTATCAGACTCATCGAGGAGTCTCCGGCGTTAAAGGTGAACAGGCGAAACCGATATCTTATGCAAAAAATTACTTCCGCATCCTTCGTTTTTTTCCTTTTACTTGCACCGTTCGCGTGGTCGCAAGCCACCAAAACGCCCATAACACGCAGAGGGCCAAGTGTCGCCACCGGCAGCCAGGGCGTGGTTGTTTCCGGCAGGCCTGCTGCCACGGCCGCCGGCATCAAGATTTTGGAACAGGGCGGAAACGCCGCCGACGCTGGCGCCGCGACTCTGCTGGCGCTGTCCGTAACCTATGTAGGCGCGTTCTGCGTGGGAGGAGAAGTCCCCATTCTGGTTTACAGCGCTAACCAGAAAAATGTGAAGCTGATTGAGGGGATAGGCGAAGCGCCTCGCGACCCCAAAGCCATTGCCTGGTACATGAAACACGGAATTCCGGACGGTGACGTCAAGGCAGCCGCAGTACCAAGCACGATAGCCGCGGTCGTCACCCTGCTGAAAGTTTATGGAACCAAAAGCTTCGAGGAGGTCGTGCAGCCGACGCTTGCGATTCTCGACGCGGGCGGCCCCACTTGGTATATCGATACTGGCAGCGATCAGAAGATTGAAACCGGCGTGCACTGGCAGGCAGATTTGGCGGTGACCTTCCACAAATTAGTCGAGTCCGAAAAAGCCGCGAAGGGCACACGCGAGCAGAAACTGCAAGCTGTCTCGGACCGCTTCTATCGTGGCGACATCGCCGATGCGCTCGAAGCCTGGTATATCGAAAAGGGTGGTTTCCTCCGCAAATCGGATTTGGCCGCGCACAAAACTCCCGTGGTCGATCCGCTCACTGGCACATATCGCGGGTACACGGTTTATAAGACTGGGCCACTGACGCAGGGTCCTTACCTGCTACAGACGTTGCGTCTGCTCGAAGGCTTCGACCTGAAGCAGATGGGATTCAATTCGGCCGATTACATCCACACCGTGATTGAAGCCGAGAAACTGGCGCTGGCGGATCGGGATGAGTATTACGGCGATCCCAACTTTGCGAAAGTCCCAATGCAGCAGTTGCTCTCCGATCAGTACACCGAGATGCGACGCAAGCTGATCGATCCGAAAAAGGCATCGCTCGATCTCCGCCCAGGCGATCCCTACAACATGAAACCCACCAAGCCGCCCAGCATCACCGGCCCCTGGCATGGCGGGACCACGGTCATGTGTGTGACGGATAAATTTGGAAACGTCATCGCGGCGACTCCCAGCGGACTTTCAAGCACAGCGGGCGTGGCGGGGCGTACGGGCATTATTCACGGAGCACGACTGACCAGCTTGAACACGTTTGCGGGAACTCCCGATGTGATCGAGCCCGGTAAGCGGCCGCGAATTACGCTGAGCCCCACGCTGCTATTCCACGATAATCAGCCGGTGATGGCGATCTCAGTAGCCGGCGGCGACCAACAGGACCAGGCAGCCATCCAGGTCATCCTCAACTACGTGGATTTCGGCATGGGCCCCGTGCAGGCGTTCAAGGCGCCGCGCTTCTCCACCGAGCATTTCGTCGGTTCGTTTGGCCAGGACCGGCCCCGATTGGGCAGCTTGTCCGTGCCGAACTCGCTGCCGGAAAAAGTGCAGACTGAACTAAGAGCTCGCGGCCACGTGGTCACAGTCAGCCGCGAAGGAGTGGGCGGAGTGGGACTCATCGGCATTGACCCTAAAACCAAGCAAGCGACCGCCGTTGGGCCGGCCGCCGGCAAAATGGAATAGGCTCTTGGATAATCTCAAACGCATCGTATGTCCATTTACGAGGTTGTGGTAGTTGATCGTCGTATCCGTTTCGCAACTGGCGAACTCTCAGCAAATGTTTGGGGATTTTATGAGCCTCAGTGATGAGGTTCACATCGTATTCGCGAGCCGCACCTTGTCAGATACCAACAAAATTCTAAAGTCGTACTCCAATGCGATCATTTCTCAGTTTTGCCGTGATAAATTCGGCGAGATCGAGAAGCACATCTCAATACCTCTAAGATGCGCGATAATAGTTGAGACATTATGCCTGAACCGATTTTCAAACGCGTTCTGTTGAAACTCTCCGGCGAGGCCCTGGCTGCTAATCAAGGTTTTGGCGTAGATCCGCTGCGGATTCATGAGATCGCCGCAGAACTGGGGGAAGTCCATTCCCTGGGTGTGCAAATTGCAATCGTTGTCGGCGGCGGAAATTTTTTCCGTGGCGTTGCCGAACAAGCCCGCAACATGGACCGCGTTTCCGCCGACCACATGGGCATGCTGGCGACGGTGATCAACGCCCTCGCGCTGCAGGACGCGCTCGAAAAACAAAACATTTACACCCGTGTCCAGACGGCGCTCGAAATGAATCAGGTCGCCGAGCCTTTCATTCGCCGCCGCGCCCTGCGCCATCTCGAAAAACGCCGCATCGTGATCTTCGCCGGCGGCACCGGCAATCCGTACTTTTCTACCGATACTGCCGCTTCGCTCCGCGCCATGGAGATCAAAGCCGACGCCATCCTCAAAGCCACCAAAGTCGACGGCATTTACGACGCCGATCCGATGATCGTGAAAGACGCGACCAAGTTCACCCAGATCACATACATGGAAGTGCTGAAGCGCGGACTCAAAGTGATGGACTCAACCGCCATTTCCCTCTGCAAAGACAACAATCTTCCCATCATCATCTTTAATCTGAACCAGCGGGGAAATATCGCTAAAGTCGTGACCGGGGAAAAGATTGGGTCACTGGTGAGCGCGTAAGAAGCTTTCAGCTCTTAGCTGTTAGCTCTTAGCGTGACCCTATAAGCCCATTGCAGCGGTGTCATCCCGAACTCGCGCTTGCGCGAGAGAGGGACCGTCCGATGCGATTGCGTATGCATAGACAACTGCAGGAACGTCAGATCCTGTCGGCCACAAAAGAAAGTGCCAGCTGACGTAAGGTCCTTCTCGCGTCCGCTTCAGCGCGGACGCGTTCGGGATGACAAGTTTTGTTGATTTGAATCAAGAGCTAACAGCTAAAAGCTGCTTCCTAATTGACCCATCCCGACTTCGATCCACCGTTCTTCTTGTCATCGTCGGGAGGAATGTAATTGCCGTGCTCGTCAAAAGTGACAGTACGGTTGTGATCGCGCATGTAGACTTCGAACTTGCGCGCGGCGCGACGGCGCTTCCAGCGGTAATAGGAGTTGCGAAAAGCGAAGTAGCGCTCGGAAATCTGCAAAGTGCTCCTGCGGGTCAGGAACAGCGAATACCAGATATATCCAGTGCCCAAGCCCAGCAGCAGGACAAAATCGAACAGATCAAAATGGTGCAGCAGTAAATACGCGGTCTCAATTCCACCGGTGAAAA
>Ga0209168_10003092_pt1 | contig 11654 bp, 10 predicted proteins | sample Coa_R1_FD_187156 | JGI IMG/M metagenome (GOLD analysis project Ga0209168, IMG submission 187156) | Surface soil microbial communities from Centralia Pennsylvania, which are recovering from an underground coalmine fire - Coalmine... | ecosystem: Environmental > Terrestrial > Soil > Unclassified ... | reverse complement strand
TGCCAAAGACCTCCGCGCCGAGCTGCGTACCAAAGAAGCCATCAACGCGTCGCTCTCCTTTTCGCTGGTAATTCTGCTGCTGTTCAGTTTTGCGTTCGATCCAACCTCGGAGGAGATCCTTAACTTTTCCGGCGGCTTGTTGTGGATCGTGTTTGCGTTCGCGGGCGCTCTCATTCTGAATCGGAGCTTTGCCCGCGAATTGCCAAACGATTGTCTGGATGCGCTGATCGCCTCGCCCATCTCCAGCTCCGCGCTATATCTCGGCAAAGCGCTGGCGAACGTGCTGCTGCTGTTGGGCGTCGAGATCGTCTGCTTGTGCGTATTTGGCATCTTCTATAACATCAACTGGACGGTACAGCTTGGCCCCCTGCTGCTAGTGTTGGCGCTCGGCACATGGGCGCTCACGATTATCGGGACCATGTTCAGCGCGCTCACAGTCAATTTGCGTCTGCGCGAACTCATGCTGCCGACGTTGGTTTACCCCATGCTGATTCCGCCATTGATGGCGGCGATGACATTAACCTCGCAACTGCTGACGGGCGCGCCGCTGGGTCCTGAAAACTTCATCTGGATCCGCGTGCTGGTGGCGTTCGATATCATTTTCACGTTGCTGGCCTTCTTCCTGGTGGACTTTGTCCTGGTAGGCTAAAGAGGAAGGGGCTGGAATATGCGTGAAAAGGTAGTGTATGTTTTGTGCGCGGTGGCTGCGGTTCTGCTGGCGTATAATCTCTACAAGATCTTCCTGGTGGAGCCGGATGAAGCGAGCCAGGGCGCTATCTTTCGCATCATCTATTTCCACGTCCCCGCCGCCTTCACAGCCTTCACGGCCTTTTTCGCCGCCATGATTGCCAGCGTCATGTACCTAGCCCGTAAAGATCTGCGTTACGACTCGGTCGCGGCTTCGGCGACAGAAGTCGGTCTGGCGTTCGCCGCCATCAATCTCGTTACCGGCAGCATCTGGGGACGCATCATCTGGGGCATCTGGTGGACCTGGGACGCGCGCTTGACGTCGATGCTGGTGTGCTGGATTCTGTATTTCGCCTATCTGATGCTGCGCCGCGCTATCGAGGAGCCTACCCAGCGCGCCCGTCTATCCGCTGTGCTCTCGATCTTTGCCTCTGTCGATATCGTTATCGTGTGGAAATCCATTGAGTGGTTTCGCACGCAGCATCCGGGCCCCGTGCTTGAAATTCGCAACGGCGGCGGCATGGCGCCAGGCATGGAAGCGCCGCTATGGTGGAACTATCTTGCAATGGCCTGCCTTGCGACGGTCCTCGTGCTCATCCGGATGCGCCAGGAAAACCTACGCGGCGAGATCGACACCTTGCGCCGCTACGCACACGCCATGTAGAAATTTTCACGCAGCCCCTTAGAAACGAAGGCCGATTCGGAGCCGTCTTCCAGACGGGAAGTGCTCCTCGACGAAAGGAGCACGGAGTGAAAAAATAAATGAAACAAGCTGTTGGACACGATCGAAGGAGATCTCAAATGCAACCGCTGAGCCGCACCAGACTAAAGCAGGCCGTGACGCTTTTCGTGGGCACGGCAATTCTCGCCATCACGCCTGGATTGGGAGTCTTGCCCACTCCGGCATTTGCGCAGTATGCTCCGGGCCAATTGGAAAATCTGGTCTCCCGGATTGCGCTGTATCCAGATCCGCTGCTGGCGCAGATTCTCGCAGCAGCGACCTATCCAAACGATATCCCACCCGCTGCCCAATGGGCGAATGAGCATAGCTACCTGAAAGGCGAGCAGCTCGCGCAGGCCATCGAGGCAGATCATCTGCCATGGGACCCGAGCGTCCAGGCCTTGCTTCCGTTTCCAAACGTGCTGAACATGATGGCTGGGGACATGGGATGGACCAGCGAATTGGGTAACGCATTTCTCTCGAATCGTGACGCCGTCATGGATGCGGTACAGCGGGAGCGCCACAGGGCCATGCAATACGGCTATCTGCGGAGCGGTGGACCCATCGTCGTGACGGGTGGTCCCTACGTCGAAATTTTACCGGCAACTCCAGGGTACATTGTCGTGCCCACTTACAATCCGGCGATTGTGTTTGCGCCCCCGCGGCCCGGCTTCTATGTCGGCGGTGCGATCAATTTCGGTATCGGGTTCTCGCTTGGCGCAGCGTTCCGTCCGTGGGGCTGGGGCGGCTACAACCGTATTGGCTGGGCCAACCACGCCGTCGTGATCAATAACTACAACTGGAACCGGACGATGGCGAATCGCAATACCTACGTACATCACTACGATGTCCCGCGCTACCGCACTGAGCGGCCCGTGGAACACCATCAGATCCGCGAGCATGAACGCCGCGACGAGCGTGGACGCGAGCGCGAACACGATCACCGGTAACCACCGTTAGCGGCGGGCACGAAGAACTGCCCGACCCGGCAGCGCACGGGCAAATCATTTGATATGCTCTAGGCTCAATATGGCCACAGATCTGCCCGAAACGGATTTTCAGAGATTCTGGCGGCGGCTCCAGCAGATGGGTCTGAATGCGTATGAGGCCCGATCTTACCTGGTTTTGATTGGTCATCCGCGATTCAAAGCGCTGGAGCTGGCGGCCCGTTCGCACGTGCCGCGCCAGAAGATTTACGAAGTCCTGGACAGCCTCGTCGAAAAAGGATTTGCCCAGGTGGTGCAGGAGAAAACGAAGCTGTTTTCGGCCGTCGAGCCGAGCCTCGCTATTCCCAGCTATTTCGCCCGCCGCGAACGGGCGCTCACGCAGGAACTCACGGACCAATCGCGCTCCGCCCACGGTCTGATCGACGACCTGATGGCGGCCTACTCCGAAGGCCAAGGCGGCCGCGGCACGCTGGATTACCTGCGCATCGTAAGCGAGCCTGGCCAGACTGCTTCGCAATACCGCCGCATGCTGTCGGACGTGGAAGCGGAATACCTGGAGTTCTCGCGTCCTCCTTATGCTGTCGACCCGCTGGAGGAACAGCTTGTTCGGCAGGCGAGGACGCGCGGTGCTATCTGCCGTTTGTTGCTGGAGGCCGGCGCGCTCGGCGACGATCATCGTCACCGTCTGCTAGAATTTTCGAGCATTGGCGTCGAGGTACGGCAGATCCCGTCGCTGCCGATGAAACTCGCGCTATTCGATTGCTCGAAAGGGATGATCGCGCTGCTGGATCCAGTAATTACGAAACCGAGCTGGACTTCGCTGATCTTCGACCACCGCGGCCTGGGTGAAGCGATGAAAGGATTGTTCGAGGAATATTGGCGGCAGGCCGAAGAATATCGTCTTTACGAAGTGGCTTCGTAGAGCAATTGCAGGCCCGGCAAGTTGAGATGCGCGCCTTCCCCGCGGGCGAATTTCTCCACAGTTTCAAACAACACTCCATAAATTCCGAGAGCCTGTGCAGCACGGATGTTGGCGGGACGATCGTCCAGAAACACAGCCTTTTCCGGCGCCACACCCAGCCCTTCCAGGCAATACCGATAGATGCGCTGCTCGGGCTTCGCCGATCTGACTTCGTATGAGAGCGCGAGATGGTCGAATACCCGCATGAAATCGCAGTGCGCGAGCAGATGCTCGCCGAGCGAGCGTGGCAGGTTCGAAAGCAGAGCCGTGCGGTATCCAGCATCCTTAACGATGCGAGTCCAGGCGATCATGCGGGGCTGAAGGTGCAGCCAGAAGTGAATATCGCGCCGCAAAACCTCCGGCAGTTTGCCATCGGCGGGCGACCGCCCAGCGGATTCCGCGAATTGCATCCAGTATTGTTCCGGCGTCAAATCGCCGCGATCGTACGGCAAGCGATGCGCCCAATAATGCTTGAGAAATTCATCGGCCTGCAGGCCCCATAGCGCGGCGAGCTCGTCTATCTCTTTCTGCGGCGGATGATTGCAAAGCACTCCGCCAAAATCAAAAATTATCGCTTTTGCTTCCATGGTTGGTGCTTGGTTTGGCCGAGGGTGAGGAGTCAACGCGCGCCGTCGGTCACCTGTGGGTCGCGGCGGGTCCGTATCTCACGCACCGCGTAGATCCGGCGTCCCTGGCTCTCAAAATACGTTCGGATCATCACTTCGCCGAGCAATCCGGTGCTGAACATCATCAAGCCCGCGAGCAGCAATAATCCGCCGGCCATCATGAGCGGCCCATGCTCGTAAATGATATCGTGGCCGATCAGCTTATCGATCAGCAGGAATCCGAGAATCATGCCACCGGAAAGCGTCCCGGCCAACCCGAGCTTTCCAAAAAAGTGCATCGGCCGGGTAAAGTACTTGAGCAGAAACTTGACCGTGAGAATATCAAATAGAACATGGAACGTGCGGCCGAGCCCGTAATGCGAGCCGCCACTCACGCGCGGGGAATTGCGAATCGGGACCTCCACAATACGCGCGCCATAAAAGCTGGCTAGCGCTGGAATGAAGCGGTGCAGCTCTCCGTAAAGGTTGATATCCTTTAGCACTTCCGCCCGGTACGCCTTGAAGGTCGTGCCAAAATCGTGGAGCTTTATGCCGGAGGCCTGCGCCATCAGCCAATTTGCGATCCGCGATGGGATACGGCGGGTGATTGCGTTATCCAGCCGCTGCTTACGCCATCCGCTAGCGATATCCCAGCCTTCATCGATCTTCTTGAGTAGCGCCGGAATGTCTTCGGGATCGTGCTGCAGGTCGCCGTCAAGCGAGATGATGATGTTGCCGTGCGCCTCGTCAAAACCCGCTGAAAGAGCCGCCGTTTGGCCGAAATTGCGCCGCAAGCGGATCACCTTCAGCCGCTGATCAGTCTCCACTAGATTCGCCAGCAGATCGAAGCTCCGATCGGTGGATGCGTCGTCGATGAATATGATCTCATAGGGACGCTCCAAGCCCTCCAGCACCGAAGTCAAGCCGTCATATAAAGGAAGAATAGCCGGTTCCTCATTGTGGATCGGAATGACGATCGAAACCATTGCCAACTTTCGATTTTATCCTAGTTTGGACCACGGAACGGCGAATTTGTTTTCGCGGGAGTGAAAGCCTACACCGTAACCGGCGGGACAAGTGTTTTCAAGAATTCATGCGCCACGCGGAAGCCCCGCTTGAAATTCTCCGTGAAATTTCCGTGCTCATAAGAAGGCTCGTAAAAGGGATCTTCATTTTCAATGTTCATGGCGCCGCTGTAACCGGCCTCGGCCAGCACGGAAAAAAATCCCTTCCAATCCACCGAGCCGTAGCCTGGCACCCGGAAACGCCACCAGCGCTCATTGTCTACCGGCTGGATCCCGGTCCGGCGCAAGATGTGCCACAAAATCTCGGTATCTTTCAAATGGACGTCGTAGATCTTATCCACGAAATCGCGGGCCGCCTGCACCGGATCCATGAACTGCCATACGAGGTGGGAAGGATCGAATTGCAATCCAACATGAGGGCTGTTGTTGAAAGCTTTGAAGAGCGCTTCCCAACCCACGGGACCGGTGGCGATATTCGGACCGCCGGCATAGGGCTCCCACAACATACGGACGTTATTCTTTTCAAGCACCGGAAAATATTTTTCGGTGTAGACGCGCACGATTTCATCCACCTGGGGCTGCAGCTTCTCGCCCGCAATTTTGCCGGATTGGCCTCCGATATTGGGAATTCCCAGTTTGCCGCATAGTTCGATGCACTTGATCGTGAACTCGTTTTGGCGTTGGCGCTTGGCAGGATCGGGATCGATATGATTTCCGTCGACCGCGAGCGAGGAGATGTAGATTCCAGACTGCTGAATCTTGTCGTGAATGGCTGCAATCCCAGCCTGGTCCACGCGGTCGGGATCGATGCGGAGTTGCATGCTGGTAAAGCCCTGCGCTTTGGCAAATTCCAGGTTCGCATCGGAGTAGACTCCCAGCACTCCGAGCCTGGGCTTCCAGTTCGGGGCATGCTGGCGTTGGGCCTGAGCGGCCGCGGCCGCAGACATTGCAGTGAGGAGAGTACGCCGAGTGACAGTCACCAGACGACGATACTGCGGAGCGAGGCTCCGTTGCAAGCGGGCGTGCAAAGGCAGACCTGCAACGACAGGCCTGCGACGACAAGCCTGCGACGAATGGTCCGGCCAATGAATTCGACGGCTGACCAGCGTCTTGTATGGCTCCGCTTGGAATCGGAGCGTAGTTCCGAAGGGCCAGTACGCGCAAAATCCACGGTTCAAAACGACCTTAGATTGAATCTTTAATCTTGTAATTCTCAGCGTTCGTAGTAGAGTTAGCTTAGAGCGCACAGGGGGCGGTGGCATCCCGAATTGGGCTAAAGAAAAACGCTACCGCCGCGTTCCGCTGTGCGAGAGGTGTACTGAGGAGCGAGCCATGTCCCCTGGGATCGTAGCGGCAATATTCGGTGCGATTGTCTGGATCGCCTTTAAATTTCTCACGCGAGGCAACACGTCCGAGCAGCCGGGAAGCCCCAAAGCGATCCGGCCACGGCAGCGATCTTGAAGGCATTAATTTCAGGGTAGCCAAGGGGCAAAGAGCTGATGATTTCTCTCAAGCAGTACCTGTTTTCCGTTCCACGCGAAAGCGCTGAATCCGATTATCGAAGAGTGATCGGTCTGCTGATACGCGGACTTTTTATGCATGCCGTGGAGGGGGAAAAGGACGAATATGAAACGTTCCGGGCCGAAATAGACAGGCTGGAATCGGCCATCACGAACGATTCGGAGCCTTCGGAGCTTTTGCGTGTTGCGGGCGCCGCGATGCGATCCCTCGAGGAGTACAACTATCGCACCAGCCGTTTTATGCGGCAGCAGAGCGTTGAGTTACAAAAGATGATCGCGATGTTCAGCAAAACCCTCATCGCCATGGGTTCCGGTAGCGAACGCTCGGTGGATCGGCTTTACACAATCGAGAAGCGGCTAGACCGGATGTCGGTGATTGAGGATATGGGATCCCTGAAATCCAACCTGGCGGACTGTCTCGAAGGCGTTCGCGAGGAGGCGCTTCGCGAGAAATTCGAAGGAAATGCGGCGCTGGAAAAGCTCAAACAGGAACTTGCGGATGTCCGGGACCGGCTGGGCTCCGCGCCTCAGGCGGTGGATAGTGTGACCGGTTTGGCAAGCTATGAGGAAGCTCGCCGGGCATTGCAGGCGGCGGTGGTTTCGCCAAAGCAACGTTACGTCGTCACGGCCGTCGTCGGGAATGTCCAGGCCGTGAACGCGAAATTCGGGTATACCGCTGGAGATCGTCTGCTGAACGTGTTCCGGGAGCATTTTGCGTCCGGTCTCAGGCAGAGCGATGCTCTGTACCGGTGGCGCGGTCCCGTTCTCACGGCCATTATCGAGAGGGAAGAAAGCATCGAGCGTGTTCGCGCGGATATACACCGGTTTACCGATACTAAGCTGGAGACCATGCTAGAGGTGGGCACGCGTAAGCTACTGATGCGGATTTCCGCCGCGTGGTCGATATTTCCTGTCCGCGAGCCACTCGGCGGTCTCATGAAGAACATTGAGAGCTTCATCGCAGCGCAGGTGTTCCATTAACAGAGCAAGGCTCGTCAACATCAGTAATTCGGAAGTAATATTTCCTCCCGACTAACTCGTGCAACAGTGGAACCCGCCGGCAGCGTGTTTCTGGCCCGCTCGCCCTTATCGACCAGTTACAATAGGGTTTGGATCAAATTCGCCAGCTTCTGGCGAGCGCCCAGGGTGCGGCGCGCACTGCCAAAAAGATTGAGGAACGCTTCGCGCCGCACTCCGTTGTGCGCGAGTCCCTCCAAAGCGCGAAGCGGGTGGTCGCGCTCACTGGCGCGGGCATCTCGGCGGAAAGCGGAATCCCGACATTTCGTGGAAACGGGGGCCTGTGGAAGCAATATCGCGCTGAGGAACTGGCCACCCCGCAAGCCTTCGCCCGGGACCCCCGCCTGGTCTGGGAATGGTACAACTGGCGGCGTCGGGTGATTGCGAATGCCGCCCCGAACGCGGGCCACAAAGCTCTTGCGGAGCTGGAACAAAAAGTGCCGGATTTTACGCTCATCACCCAGAATGTCGACGGCTTGCATCAGCGCGCAGGTAGCCACCGGGTACTGCTGCTTCACGGCGATATCTGGACTCTTCGTTGCGTCCATTGCAGCAAACAGGAACACGACCCGCGTCCGGACCTTCCCGATTTGCCGCCTCACTGCGAGTGCGGCGGCTTGCTGCGCCCAGGCGTGGTTTGGTTTGGCGAGCCGCTCCCGCCCCGCGTCTGGGAAGCAGCCGAAGAAGCTACCCGGCACGCAGAAATATTCCTGGCGATCGGAACTTCCGCCGTGGTTTACCCGGCGGCGGGCTTGATCTCTCTGGCCAAATCAGCGGGAGCCGCTGTCATCGAAGTGAACATCGAGCCCGTACGCTCGTCCTCCGTTGACTTTGTATTGTGTGGACCGGCGGGCGAACTGCTGCCTCAACTGATTGCATGAGACTTTGTTACTTCGATGCATTTTCGGGGATCAGCGGCGACATGACTGTCGGCGCTCTACTCGACGCCGGGGCTGATGCCAGGCGTCTGTTCGAGGCTCTGGCGAGCCTCAATACCGGCGCGGAATTTCGAGTGGAGAAGACCAAACGGCGCGGCATCGCGGCGTCCAAGTTTCACGTGACGGGCGGGGAAGCTCACACTCATCGTCACTTGGCTCATATTCTCGATCTGATCGATAAGGCGGCGCTGCCGGGCGAACGCTCGCGCCAGAACGCCCGGGCCGTGTTTGAGCGGCTGGGAGCAGCCGAAGCTCGCGTCCATGGCATCCCCATTGAAAAAGTTCACTTCCACGAAGTGGGTGCGGTGGATTCCATCTGCGATATTGTGGGCGCCTGTGCCGCTCTGGAACTGCTTGGCGTTGAAGCCGTGTGGAGTTCGCCGCTGAACGTTGGCAGCGGCACAGTGAAGACCGACCATGGCGTTCTGCCCGTTCCCGCTCCCGCCACCGCGGTGCTGGTTGAAGGCCAGCCAATTTACGCGCGCGGGCCGGAGATGGAATTGACGACGCCTACCGGAGCTGCTATTGCTACTACGCTGGCCCTCGGCTTCGGCGCCATGCCGCCGATGCGTATTGCGAGTGTTGGCTATGGCGCAGGCGATCGCGATTTCTCCGATCATGCCAATGTTCTCCGCGCGCTAATCGGCGAAGGCAGTGGCGCCTCAGAGGCAACTACCGTTTCCGTGATCGAGACCAATATCGACGACTCGAATCCGCAGGTGCTCGGCTATGCCATGGAGCGGCTGCTGGAGCGTGGCGCACTGGACGTCTCGCTACAGCCGGTCATTATGAAAAAGAACCGCTCCGGCGTTCTGCTCCGCGTCATCGCGCGTCCTGAGGAGCAGGAAACGCTAGTGCAGCTTATCTTCGATGAAACTTCAACGCTCGGCGTACGCATCCATTCGGCTGAGCGGCGCGTGCAGCCCCGCCGTTTTGTGGACGTCCAAACGCCCCATGGCGCTGTCCGCGTCAAGGTTTCCGGTGATGGGTCGTTCGCTCCGGAATACGACGATTGCCGTAAGCTGGCGCAAGCTGCGGGCGTCCCGCTAAAGCAGATCCTGGCCGAAGCCAATTTCGCTTATCTCAAGAACAACCGATGAAATACTATCTGACCACTCCGATCTACTACACCAACGGTGCACCCCATATTGGGCATGCGTACGCCACGATGGCCTGCGATACGGTCCGGCGTTTCAAGCGGCTGCAAGGCTATGAGGTGGTGCTGACCACCGGCACCGACGAACATGGCGTCAATGTGGAGCGGTCGGCCAAAGCCGCGGGAAAGAATCCGAAAGAGTTCGTCGACACGATCGTTAAGGAGTGGCGCCGCCACTGGGACGAACTCAAGATTCAGGGCGATGAATTCATCCGCACTTCCAGTCCCGCGCATCATCGCACTGTCCAATGGCTGTTTGAGCGTTGCCGGAACAGCGGCTACGTTTACAAGGGCACTTACACCGGCCAATACTGCATTTACGACAACCTCTATGTCAATGACGCGAAGCCCGGCGATAATTGCCCGGAGTGCGGCCGCCCTACCGAAACCGTTACCGAGGAAAATTACTATTTCAAGCTCTCGGTTTTTCAACAAAAGCTCCTCGACCTCTATGCGCGGGAGCCGAAGTTCATCCAACCCGAGTCGCGGCGCAATGAGGTGCTGCGCTTTGTTCAGAGCGGTCTGAACGATCTCTCCATCACCCGCACCAGTGTGCAGTGGGGCATTCCCGTTCCCGGCGAAGCACCGCACGTTTTCTATGTCTGGTTCGATGCTTTGATCGCGTATCTCACCGGCGCCGGCGGACCGGAGTATGAAGAGCGCGGCCTCTGGCCGGCCGATCTGCACATGATCGGTAAGGAGATTGTCCGGTTTCACGCCGTTTTCTGGCCTGCTTTTCTCATGGCCGCCGATCTGCCGTTGCCCAAACGCATCTTCGCCCACGGATGGCTGCTGGTAGAGCAAGATAAAATGAGCAAATCGCGCGGCAACGTCGTGCGCCCGCTACCGATCGCGCAGGTGATGGGCGCAGATGCGCTGCGCTATTTCCTGCTGCGCGAGGTGGTTTTCGGCCAGGACGGCAGCTTCAGCTACGATGCGCTGGTCCAACGCTACAATTCCGATCTCGCCAACGGCCTTGGTAACCTTGCCAGCCGAACTCTCAGCATGATTCACCAGTATCGCGCCGGCTTGATTCCCGCCTCGCAAGGGGACCAACAGATCGCACGGAATTGCAACGCAGCAACCGAGGCCGCGCTCGATGCCTATGAGGAGTTCGAGTTCAATCGGGCGTTGGAAGCGATCTGGTCGCTGATTTCGGATATTGACAAATTCATCGTGGAACGTGCGCCTTGGAAACTAGCGCGGCAGAACGATGTGGAGTCGCAGAAATTGCTCGACAACACTCTTTACACCGCCGCCGAGACGCTACGCATTGTTTGCGGCCTGCTGTCACCTGTGCTGCCGGAAGCGGCGGCAAAAATCAGACTGCAGCTCGGATTCACAACACCCATTGAATCCGTTCGCACCTCGGAGCTTGACTGGGGCCACCTGCCGGAAGGCCAGAAACTTGGCAAAGTGGATGCTGTTTTTCCCCGCGCCGACGCGAAGTTGTCGATCGAAAAAATGCAGCAACTGGAAGAACAGGAGCTCGCGCGCCAGAATGCGCTGCTTGGCAAAGCGCAGCCTGCTGCGCTACACAGCAAAGCTCAGCCTGCTGCGGAGCCGGCCCCGGCGGCAACCGGCGATGGCAAAATTACCATCGACGACTTCGCCAAAGTCGATCTGCGAGTGGGTCTGGTGAAATCAGCCGAGCCCGTCAAAGGCGCGGATAAGCTACTCCACATGTCCATCGATATCGGCGAGCCGGAGCCGCGGAGCATCGTTGCGGGCATCGCCCTGGCCTACAAACCCGAACAACTGATCGGCCGCAAAGTCGTGATCGTCGCCAACCTGCAGCCCCGCAAACTGCGCGGACTGATCTCGAATGGAATGATCGTTGCGGCTTCGCTTGGAGATGGTCAGCCGGTGCTCGCCGGTTTTCTGGAAGATGTTCCCATCGGAGCGCGCCTGAAGTGACCGTCATCGACTCCCATTGCCATCTCGATAGCGAAGAATTCGAGGGCGATCGCGAGGAGGTCATCGAGCGGGCGCTCGCCGCGGGCGTGGAGCAGATGGTTGCGATCGGCACTGGCGACGGGCCACCCGATTTGGAAGCGGGCGTATGCCTGGCCGAAAA